>Ga0210006_1000176_pt1 | contig 55478 bp, 41 predicted proteins | sample CryGey02umfilter_2_FD_185452 | JGI IMG/M metagenome (GOLD analysis project Ga0210006, IMG submission 185452) | Groundwater microbial communities from aquifer in Utah, USA - Crystal Geyser 4/10/14 0.2 um filter (SPAdes) (version 3) | ecosystem: Environmental > Aquatic > Deep subsurface >... | reverse complement strand
CATAGGCATTTAGTCATGAGTTAGCAGTAACTACATGATAGCCTATGTCGCATTTTTAATTAGAATATAACGCTGCCGGGTCAATCTCTTCAATGACCTCTGCCTCATCAATCACTTCTGTTTCTTTATCTTTTCCGAAAACTTTTCTAGTCTTAATATGCCACTCGTTTATGCGGCTAAATCTGTCTGCCGGGGAAACCATTTGTTCAATTGTAACGCCTTTGATTTTGCTAGCTGTTACATAAACATAATAAGGCTGATACAAGAAAATAGCTGGGATTTCTTCAGCAACAATGTTTTGTAATTCTTGGTAAGCTTTTGTTCTTTTTTCAATGTCTTGTGTTGTTCTTCCGGCTTCAATATAGTCGTCGGCTTCACTGTTTGCAAACTGTGATAAATTAAGGCCAGGATAATCGCTTTGTGAAGAATGCCAGAAAGCGTATGGATCAGTGTCTATTCCGTAAAGTTCACCTGAGAGCAAAATATCGTAATTTCTGTTTTTCAAAATATCACTCTGTAGAGTTGTAACACTAACAATATTTATATTTGCAAGTACGCCTAATTCTAGCCACTGTGCTTTTATTTCTTCCGCCGTCTGAACTAGTTCAGCTGAATCAACAGTGACAATTTCAAGCTCCAATGTTTTGCCATCTTTTGTTCTAATCAATGACATTTCTGCCTCCTCAGCCGTATCTGTTGAGTCTTCGATATTATCAGTTGTTTCAGTTTCTGATGTGTTTGTTGTTTCTTCTTCAACTACCTTTACTTTTTCATCGGTGGTATTGCTTATTGTCCAGCCTGCGTCATTAAGCAATGCTTTAGCTGCTTCAAGGTCATAACCATATTTTGTTACATCTGGATTTTCACCCAGCATTCCTGGAAGAATAAAAGTATCAATAGCTAGTCCGTGACCAAGCAGAATATTGTCAATAATCTGATTTTTATTTGTACCAGTCGCAAGCGCTCGGCGAACATCGTTATCGGCCAATATTGAATTATTGTCCTCATTTATAAATAAAGCAGTATATTGATGCATTTGTGGAAAATACATCTTAAAACTACTGTCTTTTTTAAACAACTCAAGGTTGTTTATTGGTACATAACTAAGACCTTCAATATTATGATTATTAAGCGCGTCAACACCAGAAGCAAGATCAGAATAAAATTTGAAAGTTAGTTTTTCAATATATGCGGCCCCACCGTAGAAGTTTGGATTTCTTACTAATTCGTAGTTTCTTAAGTTTCCATTGGAATCTCGAACTAATTTTTCGAAAATATACGGCCCGGAACCAATCGGTTTTTTATCGAGTTCAGCTAAAGAAGCGTTAAATGGAGCAATTTCTTGCCAAAGATGAGATGGTAAGATTCCAACAGTCAGGAACGAAAGAAAAGGCGTAAATTCTTCCTGAAGTGTAAAGCTGACTGTTCGGTCGTTGACCTGTTCGACAGTAACATTAGTAAAACTAACTGCAAGCGGACTGCGGTAGTCTGGATTTTGAATGGCGTTTATCGTGAATATGATGTCATCTGCTAAAACTTTTTCGCCGTCGTGCCATATCGCGTTATCCCGGATAACAAAAGTGTAAGTTTTTCCATCTTCGGAAATTGTATATGACTCGGCTAAGTCGGGCACAAGACCGTTGGCGGTATCGTATTTCATCAAGCCACTGTAAATAAGTCTGGTCAAATCAGTATCAACATCGCTTGTTAAAGAATAGAGAGGATTTATAAGTTGAGGCGCACCAACCAGCCCTTCTGTATATTCACCTCCAACAGCTGGAACAACTAATCTTTGTGAATTTAAAAATTCGCGTCCAAGTAAAATTCCTGTGATTACAATTATTACAAAAGCAATTGAAGCAATCTGTTTTTCTTTTTTAGAAAGTAACTGGGGAAAATATTTAATTTGTGACTTTGTAGGTAGGCCCTGTCTTTTACGAGCTGAGACTACTTGCTGCAGGGCAAGATTTGGGTCAGCCTTTTTTGCTCCGTCTGATTTGCGAAAAATATTGCGCACAGATGTGTACCAGCGCTTTGATTTGTTGAGCAAGTTTTTGGGAAAGTTAGTCATTTATGACAAAACATTTGCCAAGGCAACTCCAAGAAAGAGAATGGCAAGAACAATTGTAGCTGTGTAAAGCTTTTTTTCTGCTCCGCGCTTGGTTCTGTAAACCCCACCTTCTCCTCCAAAAACACCACCAAGACCGGCGCCTTGCGCCTGAATTAGAACGGCGCCTGTTAATAGTAGTGCGAGAACAAGTTGAATAATGTTTAAAATCATATCGTCGAAATCCTAGCAGAATTACAGTTTTACGTCAATCACAGTATAACATAGTTTGTAGGAGGTAGGGAGGTAGGAAGTAGGGTTAATTTTTGCTATTATGGAACCAATATGAAATCAAAATTTTTAATAATCTTCTTTACTCTTTTAATTTCATTTGGATCATTTGGTTTTGTCCAAGCCGAGACCTGTGAATGTTTTTGCAAATCAACTGCTGGCGCAGTTTTGCAGGGAAGTAGTTTTAGCGATTCCAATACTTGTCGGGAAACTTGTGGTGTTGGCAATTATTTGGGTTGTTACACAGAGGCTCAGAAATCGAGTAAGCCTGATAGCAACTCATTATGTTATTCGCAGTATGAATGCGAAAATGACACAACTGAAATTGACGGTGTGGAGGTGGCGTCAGAGTGGGGCGGGCAGGAGAGTGTTTGTCTAAGTGGTGAGGGCTATTGTTACAGCGCAGGTCAATCTGTTGCTTTGGCGGTTTCGATTTTAAATCCGAGTGACTCTACAGCTCCAATTACTGAAATTGATAGTTTGCCTGAATATATTAATGTTGCTTATAATTTTTTGATTCCGGCTGGGTCGCTTTTGGCAATTGTGATGATTATGATTGGCGGTCTGCAATATATGTTAGCCAGGGGGGACTCGGGAAAGCTTAGCAATGCTAAAACAAGAATTCAAAATGCTGCGGTTGGAATGGTTCTTCTGCTTTGTGCGGTTACTATTGCCCAATTTATTGATCCAAGTTTTACAGAACTAGGCAGATTGCAACCGCCCAAGGTTAGAACAGTTACTTTTATCGATCCTAACTCTTCTTGTGAGACACTTGAGATTATTGGCATGACAGTTGTAGTTGAGTCGGGCGGAACTAAAGAATGCGGTTTTAAAGGAACTGTAACAGATCTTGGTGATCAAACTGATACAACTTTCTCAGTCGGTGATACTTGTGAATATCACGGCTGTGAAGATACAAAAGAGCAGTGCGTTCGTTCAGCTTCTGAAGAAAGCGGTTACGCCTGTGCTAGTTGTTCTCAGTGGGATGCGGCTGGATTGGATGCCAGTGCTTCTAATTGTCATAATTTGGAGCATGTTCCCGAAGGAGACGAGGACAAGAATAATATTTATTATTGTGAATATTGGGAAACGGGTTACTTAGATCTTTCATTTGATCAATGTGTAGAGTTGGTTTATCCAGGTGGAAATTTTTCAGTAGAAGATTATTTAGATTGTGATGTGCTTGGATCTGATTATGATTATTCTTGTCGAGGTTATGATGAGGTTTGGTCATTTGCTTTGTCGCTTGATGACGAGCTTCTAAATGAACTTGATGACATCGACGGCACAAATGATGATTTTCCACTTTTGCAAACTGTTTGCAAAGAAGATCCGTGTGGTTTTGCGCCACCAGGCGAAAAGTGTGAAGTTTGGATACCGAGTCAAATGGAAGGTGCGGTTGACGCCTGTGATGTTGGGCTTGGTCCGCTTATTCCATATTGCGAAGACGTGATGACTGAGATTGAGCGAACTGACTGTATAAACTCAGGCTACATTAGAAATCTTGAAGAAAAAATTAAAGAAGGTCAAAGCGGCGGTGATCCTTCTAGTGTTCCGGATCCGGTTTGTAGAGATAAGGCTGGCGATGAAATTGATTGCATGATCACAATTTAAACCTATTACTATTGTCAGAATTAAGATTACATGTTATGCTCGCAGACGCTTAATTTTGATAAACAAAAACTGTGAATCAAGAAAAACTTTCAATCCGCGGAGCGCGGGTTCATAACCTAAAAAACATTAACCTGGATATCCCAAAGAACAAGCTTGTTGTGTTTACCGGGCTATCTGGATCAGGGAAATCATCTCTGGCATTTGATACTATTTATGCCGAGGGTCAGAGAAGATACATGGAATCACTTTCAAGTTACGCAAAACAATTTTTGGAATTACAAGATAAGCCTGATGTTGATGAAATCGTCGGCTTGTCTCCAACGATTGCGATTGATCAAAAATCATCCTCGCACAATCCACGGTCAACCGTTGGAACTGTTACGGAAATTTATGATTACCTGCGCGTTTTATATGCTCGCGTTGGTCAACCACACGATCCAAAGACAGGTAAGTTAATTGAAGAAAAAACCACCGATGATATTTCAGCGGAAATTACAGGAGCTATCCGAAAAGGCGAGGTCCTGCTTTTTATTCCAATGGTCAAGAATCAAAAAGGGGAACATCAGCAGGTTTTAGTAGCAGCTGGTAACGCCGGTTTTAAGGAAGTTCGCTTTGATGGTTTGATAATGGATTTAGAAGAAGCCATTGACATGAAGAAACAAAAAACAAAAGAACACGATATTGAAATTTTGGCAGAAAGATTTGAGGCTGGAAAAGATGTTCCAAAAGAAAGAATGCAAGTTATTTTAGACAGAGCGCTCGACTTGGGAAACGGTGAACTTTTAATGTATCGAGATGACACGGGTGACGAAGAAAATTTAATTGTCGGATATGATTTACCGGGAGGGCTCAGGATTCCAAAACCAGAGCCGCGTTTGTTTTCTTTTAATTCACCTTATGGCGCTTGTCCTGAATGTACCGGTCTTGGTATTAAGTTAGTGCTTGAACCTGACCTTGTTATTCCAAACACTAGACTGACAATCGATCAAGGGGCAGTTAAACCTTGGAGCAGAATTGCTGGAAATCAAAATGGCTATATGGCGATTTTGGACGCAGTTTCAAAAAAGAAAAAAATTAGTCTTTCAACACCGATTGAAAAATTATCAAAGCCGATTTATGAGATGCTCATGAATGGTACTGGTGAAGAAAAATATGAAGTAAACGGCCAGGAAGTCGATTTTCCAGGAATACTCGGAATGCTTGAAAGAAAATATAGGGAAACTTCCAGTGAATATGTGCGCAAAGAGCTTGAGACTTATATGCGCTCAATGGTTTGCTCAGACTGTGGCGGAATGCGATTGAGAAAAGAGGTTCTGCTTTTCACTATTGGTGGCAAAACAATCGCCGATGTTGTTTCAAGACCGATAGAAGATATTTCAAACTTTTTTGATGAGGTGCTTGTTGGATTAAATGGAAAGAATAATAAATTCGTACGGGCGTATGGCAATACGCCCGTACACAGCGCAGAGCGTCAAGTTATAGAGCGAGTGGCAAAAGAAGTTAAAATCCGCGTCAATCATTTGCTCGAAGTTGGCCTTGGATATTTAACACTAGACCGTAGTGCCATGACACTTTCGGGCGGAGAGTCTCAACGCGTCAGACTTGCGACTCAGCTTGGGGCTGCGCTTTCCGGAGTTATCTATGTTTTAGACGAGCCATCAATTGGACTTCATCCACGCGACAACGCTCATTTAATAAAAACAATGAAGAATTTACGCGACTTGGGCAACTCGGTGATTGTGGTTGAGCATGACGAAGAAATGATCCGCGCCGCTGACTATGTTTTTGATGTTGGGCCTGGAGCAGGAGAATACGGCGGACGAATTGTGGCCGAGGGCACACCAAAGCAATTAGAAAAAGATAAAAATTCTTTAACTGGTGAATATCTAAGCGGTAAGAAAAAAATCAAAAATCCAAAAAGCTACAGAAAAGGCAATGGTAAAAAGATTTCCATTATTGGTGCCTCAGAAAACAATTTGCAGAATGTTAATTTGGATATTCCACTTGGCCAGTTGGTTTGTGTAACTGGAGTTTCCGGTTCTGGAAAATCAACTCTTATTTTAGAGATTTTAGGCAAGGCTCTTGCTAAACATTTTTACCGCGCCAAAGCTTACCCCGGTGCTCATAAGCAGATTAAGGGTTTAAAGAGTATTGATAAAGTTGTAACGGTTGACCAATCCCCGATTGGTCGAACACCTCGTTCTAATCCGGCTACTTACACTGGCGTTTTTACAGCTATTCGTGATTTGTTTACTGAAGTCCAGGAAGCAAAGCTACGCGGATATGATGCTGGAAAATTCAGCTTCAATGTAAAAGGAGGTGGGCGTTGTGAGAATTGTTCCGGTGATGGTCAGATTAGAATCGAGATGCAATTTATGCCCGATGTTTATGTCGATTGTCCGGAGTGTGCTGGTAGGCGTTATGTGCCAGAGGTGCTTGAAATTCATTACCGACACAAAAATATTGCTGATGTTTTGGATATGACAGTAGATGAAGCTAGACGATTTTTTGCTGACAGATCGAACATTTATGAAAAATTAAATGTACTTCACGAAGTCGGGCTTGGTTATGTTAAACTTGGTCAGTCAGCAACAACGCTCTCTGGTGGAGAAGCTCAACGCGTCAAACTTTCCACCGAGCTTTCACGCCGAGCAACTGGAAAAACTTTGTATATTTTAGACGAGCCAACAACCGGACTTCATTTTGAAGATACCGGAAAGCTACTTGAAGTTTTGCACGCGTTGGTTGATAAGGGAAATTCGATTTTAGTAATCGAACACAACCCGGATGTTATGAGGCTGTCAGATTGGATTATTGATATGGGACCGGAAGGCGGAATAAAGGGTGGTTTGGTGATTGGCGAAGGAACGCCAAAAGATATTGCAAAAAAGAATAGTCACACTGGGAGAGCGATTAAAGAGGCGATGAAATAGTAAAAAACCTGCGTATACAAAATATATCCTTGCTGGGCATTTTGGGCAATCGAAAAGCATAATAAGGTGTTTTCGATTGTCAAAATGCTAATCCAGCTTCGAAATATTTTGTATACACAGGTTTTTAGGGAGGAGAGAGGGGCGTATCAAAAGAGACCCTTGCAGGTCTCTTTTGATTCTAGATTCTAAATTCCAGATTTTTTATTTTGTTTCTTTTACTTCTTTGATCTCTTTTAACTTTCGTTTAAAGTCTCCTTTGAGATATCCGAGTTTGGCTCGGCGGACTCGGAATTGTTTTACAACTTCTATTTTTTCAATCTTTGGAGATGATAGTGGAAAAATCTTTTCAACCATCCAACCTTTTGAATCTTTTCTAATTCTCATTGTTCGTGAAATACCAGCTCCTTGAATTCCCATTATGATTCCTTGGAAAACCTGGACTCGTTCACGCTCGCCCTTGGCTGTTTGGTCGATAATCTTTTCATGAACACGAACCACCATTCCTGGGCGAAGCTGCGTATAAGGCATTACTTCAATTTGAGATTCATCGATTTCTTCTTCAGGAGTTTCGGTCGCTACTTTACCTGCTACTTTTTCTTCGGGAACATCGATGATTTCTGCAGGGACTTCTTCTGTTGATTGATCTCTGGACTCTGGACTCTGGCCACTAGTCTCTTTTGTTTCTTCGTCTATCATATAAATTTAGTTATTTGCGCCAGAGGAGGGGTTGAAGGGCCCTTCATTCACGAGTTTTTAATTCGGCGAAAGTGTAGCGTTCTACTGGTTTTTTGTCAAGAAATCAGCTATCTCTCGCACTGTTTTTTCAAAAACCTGTTTGATACTAAGTCCGGAAGTGTCGATTATGATATTAAAATTTTCTGGGCTATAGGCGCTAATTCCATAATAGTTGCTATAGCGTTTTTCTTCTGACTCACGGCGAGTAATATTAGCCTGCGCTAACTCGTCGATTGAAGAGTATTTATCGCGCTGGTCATTTTTGTCGTTCCAAATTCGAGTAGCTGCTGCTTGTGGATCAACGCCTAAAAAGATTTTTATTTTAGGATCAATCGCGAAATGCCAAGCAACTCGGCCTTCAAAAATGCCTCTCTCAAGTTCTTTTGATTTTTCATGTTGTAAAGAGTCCATGTATTTATCAATTGTGTCGTCAGACTCTTGAAGTTTACTAAACTCATCTAGTGTAAGACCACGCTTTGCTGCCTCTTCACGCATGAATTGACCAATGTAGATTCGAGGTAAATCCAATTCTTGTGCCAACTGTTTGGCAAAAGTAGATTTTCCAGAACCAATATCACCACTAATGGTAATTCTAAGTGGGGAAGTTGATTTGAGTTTTTTGAGGGCGTCTTGGAAAGTCATAGACTATTATAGGTCGTATTGGTCTTATATGATCTATAGCTTTGGAATTTCCTCCAAAACTTGTTTTAATTCATTAGGGAGCGGTGCTTCAAAAGTTTTTGTTTCTCCATTTGGTAACTCAATTGTTAGCGCGCGAGCGTGTAAAAAGATTCTACCAATGTCGCGTGGCTTTACGCCTTTTTGACGGTAAAGCGTATCACCAACAACAGGATGTTCTAGCGCAAACATATGAGCGCGGATCTGGTGAGTTCGTCCGGTTTCAATTTTTATATCAAGTAGTGTGTGATGTGGAAATTTCTCAACGACATCGTAATGTGTAATTGCTGGCTTTCCACCTTGCGAGGTCGGCTTAGCCGCCATTCGGCCAGTTGTTTTTGAGCGCTCAATTGTAAAATCGATTGTACCGTGTGCGTCTGGCATATGACCTTGAACTAAAACTGTGTAGTGCTTTTCAACTGTGCGTGATTGAAATTTATCTTTTAAAAATTCAAATGCTTTTTGATTTTTAGCAATAATCATTATTCCCGAGGCTGCTTTGTCGAGTCGATGCACAAGCCCAGCTCGTTCTGCCCGGTCGCCTACTTTGGCGATTTTTTTTTCATGTTTAATTAGGGCATCAACCAAGGTTGGTTCAGTATTTGTTTCAGTATCATGCACGATCACTCCAGCCGGTTTGTTTATCACTATCACATTTTTATCTTCGTATATGATATCAAGCGGCGCTGGTTTGCTTTTTGATTTTTTAACCACTTCAGTTATTTTTGGATCGTAAAAAACTTTGTTTTTATCTGAAACGAGTTGATGGGCAATGGCTTTGGAGTCATCAACGAAGATTTGTTCATTTTTAATGGCTCGTTGAATTTTAGTCCGGCTTAACTCTAAATCGCGAGAAACGGCAACATCCAGTCGTTCCGGGTTTGTATTTGTCAGTTTTATTTGTTTCATAGATTGGTCATTACAAAAATAGCGATCTTTCGTTTCTCGGGTCCTAGCTATTTCTTCACCGTACAATATTAGTACGCCTCAGAAATGTTTATCCCGTTTAACGAAATCTCATCAATTTTTGTTAATGACCCCAGTATTACACGATTGACAACAAGCGGTCAAAAGGGTATTCTAGTGGTCGCTTGAGGTATACTGGCAATATGGGTGTGTAGCTTCCTCCTTCGCCCCTCGATAAGCTCGGGGCTACGGCGGACAGGCAGTTGGTCAAATAACCAACTTTGCTACACATCAAGGTATTATGGGTGTGTAGCTCAGTTGGTTAGAGCGCAGAGCTTATACCTCTGTGGTCCCTGGTTCGAGTCCAGGCACACCCACCACCGAGCTTAGCTCGGGGTTGTATCATGATGACGCCAAAGCTCAGCTTTGGCTAAGACAACATTGTCAGAAGCTAAGCGAGGTGAACAGTCGAGCTCAGCTCGACCATCAGTGAAAATCAATTATGTTTTTTGTAACAGCATTTTTATTGGGAGTTGGCATCTTGTTTCTTGTAAAAGGAATTAAGGGTTCAGATACGCCAACAATTGGTTTAGGAGCATCTTTTTTAATAGCCGCAGTTGCTACTGGCTTTATAACTTGGCTTGCCATGTCAGCACTCAGCGTTTAGTATGGTTAACCCAATGAATTTTATTGGCCCTCTGGCAGTATTCTGGTTTTTGATATTTTGGGTAGTGGGAGGAGTGTTATTTTCGATCATTGCGCTCTTTCGATCATCAAAAATAAAGAAAACTCAATTTAGTTGTTTGTTTACTTTGCTCTGCGCAGGATGCGCGTATGGGGCAGCCCATACTGGCATGATGATGGGAGCAGAGGAAATAAATGTTTGTTTGGAGAAAGCTGTGGGTTGGACAGAATCTTTTTCTGCCATAATCGCTTGCGGAGTTTTTGCAATGATGATTTCCGGACTTGCTTGGTTTATTCTTTTGTTTGTCGGCGGTTCATTGCTTCTTCTTTTATCTCGGTCCAAGAATCAATCCTGGATTGATGGAAAAGTAGAGGAAGATGAAATGAAAGACAAAACTCAGAAATTGATAATTGAATAGGCGCGTATAGCTCAGTTGGTTAGAGCGTTACATTGACATTGTAAAGGTCTCTGGTTCGAGTCCAGATACGCGCACCAAAGACACCTCGGATTCCCGGGGTGTTTTTGACGATTTTAATATTACTTGCTAATCTATTTTTGATTCAAACATGGAGGCGTTCGTGAACAGAGCTATGGAAATCTCCTTTGGTGAGCTCATCTCGATTTTTTACGAGCAGTTCTTGGAGATGTACGGTGACGAGGAGCTGGCGGCAGTAGCTGCCGCCACGGCGATCAACGAACTTTTTCAGGCTGATACGATTGAGGTCGAAGAGGAGCTAAATGAACAGCAAGACGAGAGCTGTTCCTAGACGACTCCGATAGCGAACGGTCGGTGTGTGCGCACACCGACCGTCTTCTTATATATTTTCAATTTTATCGCGGAGCAAGTCCAGTGCCTCCTGGCGAGATGCTACTTTGCGGACTAACTGAGCATCGCGCACATGGTCGAGTAGATCACGATAGGCTGGGCCCGGCCTTATACCAAACTTTTGAATATCAGCCCCTGTTACCAAACGCGGAGCGCTTACTCTGTTATCACAAAAATCTCGAGCAATTCTTTTGGCGATGTGGACTCGCTCTCGACCAACGCTATGAGCGCCACCGGCATAATAAACAGCGTGTGAAAGAAGTAGTAGTTGACGACCACGATCTGAACAATACATTTTTTCAAACTGGGACGGTCGCATTCCGGCTGGGTCATGGGTTTCTAATATTTTTAGATTTTCAAGCATCCAAGAAACATCGCTTATTTCGACCCGAGTTTTTGAGCCTTTTGGAAATTGATGAAAATGCAAAGTTTTGCAAAGTTTTATTGCACCGGCAACATTTTCTTCAGAAAATCCAAAAAGACCGGCTACTAGTGCTGAGGCTGATGCACTCTCAAGTCCGTGTCCGGCTAAAAACTCATGGTTTTTCATTAAGTGCAAAACCTGAGTTGTTTTATCAAGCGCAGTTGTGCCATCTGTTTCAATTATTGAATACAATTTTTTGATGTCTGGCAGAAAAATTTGAAGTGCTCCACAGGCCTCCCAAAGTTTTAAAGTGTGAATCGGGTGGGCGGTAAATCCGAGTAAAAATTCTTTACCAATTGCCGAGTGGGGAGTTACATAAACATATGATCCATCTTCGGACAGTACTTTGTTGTTGAGCAGATCCAGATTATTAATTACTCCGGCCCAGGTATTTGCTTCAATTGCAAAACCAAGTTGGCTGGCAAGTCGCAGGGCGCGCAAAACACGAGTTGAGTCTTCGTAAAACCTATCTTCCGGATTCATTACTGTGCGAATTGTTCCGGTATCAAGATCAGCTAGGCCACAAAATGGGTCTAAAAATTCACCAGTGTCAATATTGTAAGCCATGGCATTGACTGTAAAATCGCGACGAGAAAGATCTTCGCCAATGGAAGTTTTAAAGTTGGAGGCAATTCTTAAATCTCGGCGACCCGAGCGATGACTGTCGGTAATATGCTCAACTCGAGGCAGAGCAATATCAATTGGACTTGATTTTCTTTGTCCATGAGGCACAAATTTAAAAGTTCCAAAATCGCGTTCAATAGTTCCGACAGCGCCATGGCGAGCCAGCCAGCGCTCTAGCTTATTTGGTTCAATGTTACGAATAACAATGTCGATGTCATTTGGAATAAGCCCTAACAAAACATCGCGCAAAGTACCACCCACAAGAAAGATTTCAGCATCAGGAAGTTCTGAAAGCAAAAGTGAAGTCCAGGTTAATCGCCCTTCGCCATCAATAAAAACAGCGACCCTTTCACTTGGTTTTATATGACGGTTGGTATAAGTTGTAAAAAATCCTCCGTGCATGGAGGGATTATAACATAGGGTGTTCAGGTATGCAGGTATTCAGGTCGCCAGTATGGGCATGGCGCTACCATGCCCATACGTTTCGTGGTAGCTCGCGTATGGGCGGGGTTTCCCCGCCCACTGATCGAATGAATTTTGCATGATACAACTTTTGTTCGATCGAACATTTGCTGCATGCGGTATTTTTAAATAACTCCCAGTTTTGGCCTTTTTGAATATATAGATGATACAACTTTTTGTCGATCGCAAAAAAGTTGCTCATTTTACTTTTAGATTCTGGTTTTAATTCGGTGCATCTCTTCTCCTGCTTCGTAGAATCCAGCTCTATGTCAATCTTATCATTAAGATGGACGCGGAGCAGATCCCGCCAGCGATTTAGCGACTGAACAACTCCGCTACTTGACTCTTGATATGCGTTATCACTGCTTTTTCGGCAGCAACAATGTCTTCGTCCCGCATTTTAAGTAATGCTTCCTCGCGAGTTCCGGCAGCGCGGAAGGGAGCGCCAAGGTGCAGGGCGTCAAACGGTCGTTTGGCGTTTAGCATAACAGCTATTGTTTTGTCAGTTCGTTCAAAAAAGACGGCAGCGATTTTGGCGTCCGGTGCGCTCATAATCAGCTCGTCGATAATATTTTCAAGGGCTTCTTCTTGCGCTCCGGCATTGGCAAAATCCTGGCGGGTTAAAAGTGTCCAAACAATTTTGTATTCAACATCAGATTTTAGTCGAGCCAAGGCTCGGCCCCACAGGCGCAAAGTTTCCACTGATCTAGTTTTATAAAGTTTTTGAATAATCTCATCTCGGCGTGCTCCTTTGGCAATCAAATCACCAGCCACTTTCAAGGTTTTTGGCGTTACATTTTCTGATCGAAAACTTTTAGTTTTAAAAATCATTCCAGTTAAAAAATAAGTGGCTACTTCTTCATCAATCAAACTTTCATCAATTCGACGGAAAAGATCGTAACAAACCTCAGAACATGAAACCGCACTCATATCAACAAGATTAGTTTGTCCATAATGCTCGTTGGCATTGTTGTGGTCGATGTTGATAATTGGAGTTTGAAAAAAGAATTCTTTGTAACCGGTAAACACAGGTCCGAAACTTTCCATGTCAGCGCCACCGATTGTAATTAAAAGATCGTACTTATAGCTGTCGCTGATTATTTGAACATCGTCAGCGTTCCAACTACCACTTTTTGGCAGAATATGAATGTGAAGTTCGTCACCTTCCATATTATAAGAAAGCTCATCTACTTTTGCTTGCTTGGCATTTAGCTTTAGAGTCATTTTGCGGATATTCTTGATATCTTCGCGGACTGGAATGGTTGAATTTAAAAAGTGAACTGATTTTGGAATTCGACCGCCAGCGCTTACAATCTCAACTGGTTTTTGAAGTTTGGCGAGTAGTGCAGAAACACCAAATGCCGACGAAAAATCGTCCGCATTTGCATTTTCAGTCAGCACAATGAGCGGTCTAGCTGACCGTTCTAGCATTGTTAAAAATTGTTCGTGAGCATTTAAAGCCATGCTGGGTATCAAATTATCTCTCCCTCTAACCTCTAAATGACAAGGGCGTAGCTTATACTGGGTTGAAAAAAAGGTCAAGAATCAGTAGACTGGGGATACTATGAAAGACGAAATGCCAAACCGATATTCACCCCAAGAGGTAGAATATGATATTTACGCCAAATGGATGGAAAGTGGCTATTTTACTCCGGAAAATCTTCCTGACCTGGAAGATCGCAAAGAGTCCTTTACGATTTCTTTACCGCCACCCAATGTTACGGGAACTTTGCACATGGGTCATGCGGTGATGCTTGCAATTGAAGACGCCATGGTTCGTTACGCTAGAATGAGCGGAAAGCGGGCGCTTTGGCTTCCGGGAACTGATCACGCTGCGATTGCCACTGAATCTAAGGTCGAGAAGATCCTTATTAAGGAAGAAGGAAAAAATAGACACGACTTGGGACGAGAAAAGTTTTTAGAAAAAGCTAAAGCATTTGCCCAAGATAGCCACGACACAATTGTAAATCAGATGAAAAAGATGGGAACTAGTGTTGATTGGACTCGCGAGGCCTATACTTTTGATGATGCCAGGAACTTGGCAGTGCGAACGGCTTTTAAAAAGATGTACGACGATGGTTTGATTTATCGTGGAGAGAGAATTATAAACTGGGATCCAAAAGGACAGACGACTATTTCAGACGATGAAGTTGAATACATCGATGGCAAAACTCCATTTTATTATTTTCAGTATGGCCCGTTTGTAATTGGAACTGCCAGGCCGGAAACTAAGTTTGGAGACAAATATGTGGTAATGCATCCGGACGATAAAAGATATGCTCAGTATGAGCATGGTCAGAAGTTAGATTTAGAGTGGATCAACGGACCGATTACAGCAACTGTTATCAAAGACGAGGCGATTGATATGGAGTTTGGAACCGGTGTGATGACAATCACTCCGTGGCACAGCGTAGTGGATTTTGAAATTGCTGAGCGTCATAATTTGGACAAAGAACAAATCATTGATCTTAATGGCAAACTTCTTGCTGTTGCTGGAGAGTTTGCGGGGATGCATATTATGAAGGCGCGTCCGGAGATTGTTGAAAAGTTAAAAAGCAAGGGCTTGCTCGTTAATGTTGACGAAGCCTATGGGAATAGAATTGCAACAGCGCAACGAAGTGGTGGCATAGTCGAACCGCAAATTTTGAAGCAGTGGTTTATCGATGTCAACAAGGAATTTGAGTATCGACAATCAAAGCGAGCTCCGATTAAAGGTTTGGATGACGGTCAAAAAGCAACGCTTAAACAATTAATGCAACACGCTGTTCGTCAGGGTGGGATTGAAATTTTGCCTGATAGATTTAATAAAACTTATTTTAACTGGGTTGATAATTTGCGCGATTGGAACATCAGTCGTCAGATTTGGTTTGGACATCAAATACCGGTTTGGTACAAGGGCGAAGAAATTTATTGCGGTATTGACGCGCCAGCAGGCGAGGGTTGGGTGCAAGACGAAGACACACTCGACACCTGGTTTAGTGCCGGGCTTTGGACATTCTCAACTTTAGGTTGGCCTAATGAAAACTCAGAAGACTTAAAAATTTATCACCCAACATCGGTTCTTGAAACTGGCTATGACATTATATTTTTCTGGGTTGCTCGAATGATTTTAATGTCTACTTATATTTTAGGTGAAGTTCCATTTAAGACTGTTTACTTACACGGAATGGTTAGAAACGAAGATGGAAGCAAGATGAGCAAGTCATCTGGAAAAGTTATTGATCCTCTTGAGATGATTGAAAAGTTCGGAGCAGATGCTACTCGATTGTCTTTGCTGGTTGGCGCTACTCCCGGGAACGACATGAAGTTATCAGAAGATAAAATCTCAAGTTTCAGAAATTTTACCAACAAACTTTGGAATATTTCCAGGTTTGTGTTCATGAGTGTGAAAGAGGTGAAAAATGTGAAAGAGGTGAGGTCGGAAACACTTGATGATAAGTGGATTTTGGCTGAGTTCTCAACCTTGGTTTCAGAAGTGACAGACCATTTTGAGAAATATCAATACTCAATGTTGGGCGAAAAATTACGCGAGTTTACTTGGAATAAGTTTGCTGATGTTTATTTGGAAAACGCTAAAGTTCAGAGTGGCCAGACAACAAACGAAATTTTATTATTCATTCTTGAACGACTTTTGATTCTATGGCATCCGTTTGCGCCGTTTGTTACAGAAGAGATTTACAAAAAGTTTGATAGTGGAATGTTAATGATTCAAAACTGGCCCAAATCACCAGAGTGTAAAATGACAGAAGCGGAAACTCGGCAGTTTGCCTTAAAACAGAGTATAATTGAGCGAGTGCGTTTAGTCCGTGCCGAGAAAAATCTTCCGTGGCGCGAGCAGATTAATATTAATCTGTACGGCGCAGGTGATATCCAAGATCAAGACGCAGTTTTAAAACAAAGATTAAAGCTTGATGAAATTAGTTGGGTAGCTGGTGAAAAACCACAAATTGAAATTGCTGAAGAAAAATACGATTTATAGACAGCTAGAAATTAGACCAATAGATCAATAGATATGACAACAAATACAGACGAAGAAAAAATAAATGAAATTCTTACTCGTGGAGTAGAACAGATTTATCCGCGCCCCGAAATGCTAGAAGAGCGTTTAAGGTCTGGCAAAAAGATTAGACTTTATGTGGGCGTTGACCCGACCGGTGCGCATTTGCATATTGGCCACGCCATGCAGTTTCGGAAGATGCGTCAGTTTCAAGATTTAGGGCACGAAGTAATTTTACTAATCGGATCTTTTACCGGAATGATTGGTGACCCAACTGATAAGGACGCTGCTCGAAATCAATTAACTCGCAAACAGGTTTTAGAAAACGCCGCCACTTATAAAAAACAGGCAGGAAAGATTTTGAATTTTTCTGGACGAAACGCGGTTAAGATAATGTTCAACGATAAGTGGCTTGGAAAATTATCTTTTGCCGATGTGGTTGATGTTGCCAGTAACTTTACAGTTCAGCAAATGAGCGAGCGCGATATGTTTGCTAACAGAATTAAAGAAGGTAAGCCGGTTTATTTGCATGAATTTTTGTATCCACTGATGCAGGGCTATGACTCTGTGGCTATGGATGTTGATTTAGAAATCGGCGGAAGCGACCAAACATTTAATATGCTTGCTGGGCGCACTTTGATGAAAGCAATGAAGCAAAAAGAAAAGATGGTACTTACACTTGAACTTCTTACAAACGATGAAGGCAAAAAGATGAGTAAATCAGAAGGAGGATTTATAGCGCTCGACGATGCACCGGAAGATATGTACGGAAAAATTATGGCCATGGCTGACTCGATTATTTTGCCATACTTTGAATTGGCAACCGATGTCGCTCGCGAGGAAATCGAAGGAATGAAAATCCAGCTTAGTCAGGGAATGAACCCACGAGATTTAAAAGCTCGTTTAGCTCGCCAGATTGTTACAATGCATCACTCACAAAAAGACGCAGATGCAGCTGAAATGCACTTTAAAACAGTTTTTCAAGATCACGAAGTACCAACGGATATAAGAGAATTTACAGTTTCGTCTGAGCAAAATATTGTTGACGTCTTGGTTGCAAGTGGACTAACATCATCAAAGACAGAGGCAAGGCGTTTAATTGAGCAAAAAGCTATTAAGATTGATGGCACTCCAGTCATAAGTTCTGAAATGATGATTGTAGGGTCAGAAGACGGATTGGTTTTGCAAAGAGGAAAAAGGCAATTCGTTCGTCTGACAAAATAATATGTATACACGCGAGCAAGCAAAACAAGAGATTTTAAAGTCACTGAAAAAAGCAGTGGGTAAAGGTTTTGAATGCACGGTTGAAGATTTGGTTGACGCTGACCTGCGATTTGGTGACATTGCATTTCCGGTTTTTGAGCTAGCAAAGAAGCAAAAGAAAAATCCAGTTGAACTTGCCAAAGAGATAGCGGCAAACATCAAGGCAACAGATTTGATTGAATCAGTAGAGGCGACCGGTCCGTATCTTAATTTTAGGTTTAATAATACAGCCTTTATTAAAAATGTTTTATCTGAAATTAAAAAATTAGGAACAAAGTTTGGAGAAGGTGATCTTGGAAAAGGGACATCATTAATGATCGAGTATGCTCAACCAAATACATTGAAGGAATTTCATGTTGGACATATAAGAAGTTCAGTTTATGGGCAGTCAGTTGTAAATGTCGCTCGTATAAATGGTTACAAAGTAACAGCAACTTCTTATATTAATGATCTTGGGGCAAATGTTGCTAAGATTCTATGGTGGATGAAGAAGAATTATTCAGAGCAGAAAGTTGAAAAAGAAAACCACAACTCGTTTATGCAAAAGGTGTATGTTGAGGCGACTGAGAATGCTGAAAATGACGAGGCTAGAACAGAAATTTCTGAAACTTTTGAAAAATTAGAAAATCAAGAAAAGGGTTGGTTTGAATTATGGAAAGAAACACGTCAGTGGAGTCTGGATTCCTTTAAGGAATATTTTGAGGAGCTTAATGTTAGGCCTGATGTCACCTATTATGAAAGCGAGGTTCTTCAAGATGGGAAGAAAATTGTTAAAAAGCTCTTAACGGATGGAATTGCAAAAAAGAGCCAAGGAGCAGTTATTGTTGATTTAGAAGACGAAGGTCTTGGAGTCATGTTGCTTCTAAAGTCCGATGGAACTTCGCTGTATTCAACTCGAGATTTACCTTTAGCATTTAAGAAAGATAAAGATTACGACGCCGATAGACAGCTTTTTGTGGTTGATGTTCGTCAGTCACTTTATTTTAAACAGCTTTTCGCCACACTTAAAAAAATGGGTTTTACCAAACAGCTGACTCATTTAGCTTTTGATTTTGTAAATCTACCCGACGGCGCAATGTCATCAAGGAAAGGAAATATTGTAACTTACGAAGATCTGCGTGACGATATGGTTGAGTTTTTAGAGCACGAAACCAAAACTCGTCATGAAGATTGGTCTGAAAAGAAAATCAAATCAACAGCGAAGACTTTGGCGATTGCATCCATGAATTTTATGATGCTTCGCCAAGACCCGGAATCAATTATCACTTTTGATATCAAAGAGGCCATGTCATTTGATGGTTTTACAGGTCCCTACATTCTTTACACAATTGCCAGAATCGAAAGCATTAAAAAGAAAGCGAAAACCAAAGCTAAGATTGACGAAACAAAGTTAGATAAAGAGCTTGAGCTAGAATTGGCGCGCCAGGTAGCAATTTATCCAGAGTTAGTGCAAAGAGTTGGTAAAAGTTTTAAAGTTTCAAGTATTGCGACATGGGCATTCGATACTGCCAAACTTTTTAATGAGTACTATCATGAAGTTAAGATTTTGGACGATGAAGACAAAGAAAGACTGGCTTCAAGATTGGCTTTGATCGAAGCTGTGCGCCAAAGTCTGGAAAATGCAATGAGCATTTTGTGTATTGATGTATTAAAAGAAATGTAACAAGAGTTATTAGCTTATAACTATTAGCTGTTAGGGCAACCTAATAGCTAAAGGCTAACAGCTAAAAGCTAAAAATATGTCTAAAAACAAAACAGGTGAAACGATCATTGCGCACGGCGTGCGTGTAGAAGGTGACTTTAAGAGTCAGGGGGATGTTGTTATAGAAGGTGAGGTAGCTGGAAATGTCTGGACAGCTGGCGACCTTCGAATTGGTAATGAAGCGAAAATTCATGCCGATGTAATTGCAAAAAATGCTGTCGTGGCTGGTGAAATAAAAGGTAGCCTTCAAGTTGAAGGCAGACTTGAACTTTTAGAATCATCAAAAATTATTGGCGACATTACTGTTGATGTTTTATCGATCAGCGCTGGCGCCCAGGTAAATGGAAAGATTACTATGGATGGACGCAAAGTAGAAATGCCGAAACAAAAAGAAGAAGATTCGGAAGAGGAGTAATTATTTCAGAATGTACTACTATGTATATGATGAATTTGTACAAGACCCTAAGTTTGAGCGTGAACTGTCGTTAATTGAAACGCGCTTGACTGACTTGGGGATTGCCGGAAAAATCGCTCGCCTGGCTCTTTTTCGTGATCCAAAAGAATTGATTAAAGATGAAATAAAAAAAGGCGCCAAGACAATTATTGCTGTTGGAAATGATTCAACTCTTCGAAAGATAATCGATGCTGCTACTGGAAGTAATGTTGTAATCGGGATAGTACCTCTTGGTCGAGATATGAATTTGATGTCAGAAATGCTGGGGATGCCAAATGGCGTAGAAGCTTGTGATGTACTGTCAGCCAGAATTGTTGAAGAGTTGGATTTGGGATCGGTTAATGGCAACAGATTTTTAAACTCAGCTGTAATCCACAATAGTGGCAGTGTTGTGATTAATTGTGACAATAGTTTTAAAATGACCCCGACAAGGAGATGTTCAATCGAAATTAGAAATTTAGCTCCGGCCACAGAAGATGTTTCGCCGGCTGATCCGACAGATGGTAAATTGGAATTGATTATCAGAACACCAGAAAAGAAATTATTTGGAAAAAAGAAAATTACTACTTCGGTAGTGCCGATTTCGGAAGCGACTATAATCTCTGATTCACTGATGCGGGTTTTGGCAGATGGTGATTTATTTGAAGGTAGTGAGTTTAAATTTCGCGTTTTACCAAAACAGTTGCGAGTGATTACAGGCAAGGGGAGACAGTTTTAAAAGTAATATTTAAATTTATTTTACAACTAAGTTAGATTGTGGAATTTTTTTGTATGAAAAGAGGATGAATATTAAAAGGTAGATTCCTGTAAAAATACCGACAGCAGTAAACCCTGAAAAAATTGAAATAGAGTCAGCAAGATAGCTAAACATGAGCGCAACTGGGATGTATATTAATGTTCGAAGAAGACTTACCAAAGATTCTCCTGTTGATCGATGGCTGGATGGTAATTCTTTGTGCAGATCCATATTGAATAGAGGACCAACTATCCATGTTGCAATTATTGGTAAGTAGACAAAAACTATACCAATTTTAGAATGGAAATATCCTATCAAAATGAAGCCAACGAAGTTTATTATCAGCGAGATAAGATATATATTTCTTCGCTTGTATTTATTTAAACGGTGAGCAAATTTTGCACAAATAGATTCAATTCCGCCAGCAATTGCTGAAAGGTATCCTAACGCAAACAATGATGCTCCAACGCTAAAGAAGTATAGCTGAGCATATTCATCTATAATTCGTAAACTCAGTGTTAAGATGACAGTTAGAAAGATTAGGTGATAAAGAGCAGGGCGTTTCCAAAGGAATTTAATCGCATTATTTATATGTGACCAGTATTTAACCTCGCCGGTTGTTCGGTGAATATCCGGTTCTTCGAGCGAAAGTGTAAATAAAAGAGCAATGAAACTTATCGCCAGAGTAATCCAAAAAGATATAGTTATTCCAAAATATCCAGCCACCATTCCTCCTAAGATTGCGCTAACAGCAGAAAAGATACCTCCGTAAAAAAAATAATTTCCTAGTATTTTATCGAATTCATTTTTTTTTCCAATTTGTTTGGCAGTGTCATAGAGTAAAGAAGTATAAGTGCCAGAATATAAAGCGGCATGAATTGCGCAAGCGATTATACCTAAGATAAAAAATGTTATGTCATAAGCGAATATCCATAAAATAGTGTTCAACATAAAAAAGACCAAATGGAGTGCAAGAACATTTTTTCTACTCCATCTGTCCGCTAAGGCTCCACTGGGAACTTCCAATAATAAAACGCAAACTGTATATATTATTTCAATGAAGACAATTTGCGTGACAGAAAGACCGCGGAGTTCCATGAAAACCTTATCTATCGCGTAAAAAAGTACAAAAGCAGTCAGAGAGCTGATTATGTACATTTTCCAAATATTACTTTTCAGTCTTTTTTTACTAACTGACATAGTTAATTGTAATTTTCAATATAAGTATTATACGCATAATGATCATAGGTGTCATTTTAAAGACAAAAAAAACACATCAGGAGATGTGTTTTTTTTGGTGGGCGCAAAGGGACTCGAACCCCTGACCCTCTCGGTGTAAACGAGATGCTCTAGCCAACTGAGCTATGCGCCCTGATTTTAGGTGAACTTGGCGAAGTTGGTTATTAGCCAACTGCTTGTCCGCCGTAGTCCAGCGAAGCTGGACGAAGGAGGAAGCTATGCGCTCTTATTTCAATCGCGGGGAGAGAATATCATAATGAGATATTTTTGACAATACTACGATTGACAGCGATCTTTTTAATAAGTATATTCATTTCGTAAAATGCGAACGTGGCGGAACTGGTAGACGCGTCAGCTTGAGGGGCTGGTAGGAGTAATCCTGTGGAGGTTCGAATCCTCTCGTTCGCACCATATTTTTGTAACTTTGCTTGAACTTTATTAAAATCCTTCCCAGGGTTTATTTTAAATCGCAATAAAAGGGAGATTTTGATATAATATTTTTGTTGTGTTTTAGAGACAGGGCTTAAACTCTATTTTCTCTATTTCGCATAATTTGTAACCATTAAATTTTATGTGGTTTTGGAGAATTGTTATTGGACTGTTAGTTATTGCCCTTGGACTTTCGATGGTTTGGAAAACCGATTTCTATTTACGCGCACTGGGAATGGTATCTTGGGCTGAGCGTAATTTAGGTGGTGGTGGCACGCGTTTGTTTTATAAGTTACTTGGTATTTTAATAATTTTTGTTGGAATGATGATTACAACAAATTTGTTTGATAAATTTATGACTTGGTTAGTCGGCGGATTATTTGGATAATATGGGAGCAGGAAGCGCACTCTTAAACGCAACAAAGATTTTGAAAGATGCTGGTCTTACCGGTGGAAGTAAGATTGCTGATTTTGGTGCTGGCCGAGCAGGGCATATGGTTTTTCCGGCTGCAAGACTAGTGGGCGAAAAAGGAATGGTGTATGCAGTGGATGTTGTTAAAGATGTAATTAGAATGATTGATACTAAACGGCAAATGTTTAGCATACTTAATCTGCAAACTGTTTGGGGTGATTTTGAAATGAAGGGTGGAGTAAAGATTCCGCCACAGTCACTAGATTATGTTTTGATAGTCAATAATTTATGGTGCGTTAAAAATATGGATGCTGTAATTTCCGAATCAAAACGATTACTAAAGAAAGATGGAAAAGTAGTTTTAGTGGATTGGCGTCGTCGTATTGAGCATCCGGTAGCACCACCTGTTCAAAACCGGTTAGATGCTATGCAGGCAGAGGCGGTTTTTCTAAAAAATGGTTTTAAAAAAGAACGGGATTTGCCAGTTGGCGAAACACATTGGGGTATGATACTATCGTCCGCACAATAAATAATTTATAAATATGATTGATCTAAGTCCATTATTCCAGCTCGATTTCTGGTTCAGACTTGACCCGGTAGGTCTAAACACCGTTTTTGAAACAGCCTTTTTCTTTTTATTTGCAATTTTCATTATACTGGCATCAGTCAGCCGAATTATCGCCAGACAGAAAAAGGGGGACAGATTTGCAGTTAAAGCTTATAAGCTACTTGGACAAATGTTCATGACAATGGGAATTTTGGGAATGCTTTGGTTCTTCTTTACATTTGAAGAAATTTATTTCCTTGGTGCTCGTTTTTGGTTCCTTCTTTGGCTTGTAGCTTTGATAGTCTGGTTGATTGGAATATATCGTTATATCAAAATCATAGTTCCAGAGATGAAAAATCACGGCAAGGAAAAAGCTGAAGCAAATAAGTACCTACCTCGCAAAAAATAATATGCCAGATGCGCGGAGGATATTCGGAAATAAGTCCGAGGATTTAGCCGCCAAGTATCTTAAGAATCTTGGTATAAAGATTTTAGAAAGACAGTTTAAAACAAAGATTGGCGAGGTTGATTTGATAGGCAAAGATGGCAACGAAATAGTTTTTGTCGAAGTGAAGGCTCGGAAATCAAATGAATTTGGTTATCCGGAAGAATCAGTTACGCCAAAAAAATTAGAAAAAATCGCTCGGGTTGCAGAGCAGTATCTAAGACTCAAAAAGATAGAAGATCAACCATTTCGAATTGATGTAGTAGCAATTGAGCAAATAGATAAACAAAATATAATTACTTATTATAAAGCTGTATGAAAAATATCGACAATATTTTACAGGACGGAGGGGTGGTTGTTAAAGAGGAGATCGGCACATTTGTAAAAAGCAAATTGCACGCTAAAGTTGGTAAGTTGGTTTTAACAAATAAAAGATTTTTGTTTCTAGCTGATTCACCACTTATGTACATGTTTGGATTGATTGGATATTTTTTGGCTAAGAACGTGGCAAAAAAACCAATACTTGATATTTTCTTGTCTGACATTTCAGCGCTTGAAAAGACAAAATACGGATTGAACAACAAGGCATTTAAAATGATTATTTCGAGATGGCAACGAATTTATATTCACAACCAGTAAGCAACCAGACGAATTCATTGCTGCTTTAAAAAAATAATTAGAAAAGAAAAACGAACGGCCTACACTGGGTCGTCTGTTTTTTTAAACTCGTGAAGATTGCATATATTTGCCTTTTTTAGGACCTTGTGTTATCCTCTTAGCACTTGATGAAACTCGGCTGACGCCGGGTTTGTCTGTTAAATAATGTTAAAAATTAACTTGGTGAGCTAAGTAAATTGGATGGATAGCTAGGAAGAAATTGAGTAAGGCCGAAGCGTACTAAAATGTACGATGAGACCGACGGAGATTTCTGACACAGCTAGCCGCCAATTTATAACGCGAACAAATGCAATATGTCATCTGATATCGAACAAGCCATACGCTTTATCTGTGAAGAAAAAGGACTCTCATACGAGTCAGTTCTTGAAACCATTGAAGTTGCTCTTGTGGCTGCTTATCGTAAAGATTACGGGAATAAGCAACAAAATATTGAAGTTGAATTTGATGCTTCAAACGGAGATATTAAAGCTTTTGATATCAAAACTGTAGTTGTAGATGTTTCTGAAGAAGAACTAGAGGCTCAGCGCGCTCGCCAGGCAGAAAAAGCAGAGGCTCAAGTAGCAGAGCGTGCAGCCGAAGACGCTGATGGAAGAAAACGACGAGCGCGTGATTGGGAACCGGAGACTGGTGTAAAAAATGAAGATGCTGACGATCAAATAGTTGGTGAAGACGAAGAGCCAATGTTTAATCCTAAAACAGAAATAATGATTTCTGATGCTAGGGTTTTGAAGATGGGTTCAGAAGTAGGCAAGGTGCTTAGAATTGAATTGCCAATTCCAGGTGAGTTCGGGCGAATGGCAGCCATGACCGCCAAGCAGGTGATCACCCAAAAACTTCGAGAAGCAGAACGCGAAATCGTCTTTAATGAATACAAAGAACAAGAAGGTGAAGTACTTATTGGAACTATTCAGCGCCGAGAAGGCCGAGTTGTTTTGGTTGATATCGGACGCACTGCCGGAGTAATGCTTCCACAGGATCAAGTGAAGACCGAACATTATAACTCCGGAGACCGAATTAAAGTTTATGTTCGTGAAGTTTCTTTGGGTAGTCGCGGACCACAAATTTTATTATCACGCTCAGCAGAGGAGCTTATTCAAGCTTTGTTTGAACTAGAGGTTCCAGAAATCGCTGAAGAAACTGTAAAAATAAAGGGAATCGCTCGCGAAGCTGGCTCACGAACTAAAATTGCAGTTGCAACAGACGATGACACAATTGATCCAATCGGTGCCTGTATTGGTCAGCGCGGGGTTAGAATTCAAACCATTATTAATGAAATTGCCGGGGAAAAGATTGATGTAATTGAGTGGAGCGAAGATCCTAGAACATTTATTTTAAACGCGCTAGCACCTGCTAAAATTGCCGGGGTTGAGTTAAACGAAGAAGAAAAAACAGCAACTATTTCTGTTGATCCTGAACAACTGTCACTTGCTATTGGTCGTGGCGGTCAAAATGTAAGATTAGCGTCACTCCTTTCTGGCTGGAAATTGAATATCAAGGAATCAAGTAAAAGCGAAGAGCAAACAGCTCCATCTCAAGACGGTGAGGTAAGCGAGCCAGTGATTGATACAGAAGAAGCGGTAATTGATTCTGAAGAAGCGAATAGCTAATAACCTATGAATATATTTTTTACTGTTCTTTATCAACCAATCTATAACTTACTCGTTTTGTTCTACGATATTTTGCCGTTTAATGATATTGGTTTGGCGATTATTCTTTTGACTTTGATTATCAAAGGAATCCTGTTTCCGTTCACCTTTAAGACTCTAAAATCACAACGGGACATGCAGGCAATTCAGCCAAAGATTGCCCAGATTCGTGAAGAGTATAAAAATGATAAAGAAAAGATGGCGACAGAATTAATGAGCGTTTACAAAAATAACAATGTAAACCCACTTGCTTCTTGTTTACCGCTTTTGATTCAGCTACCGATTTTTATCGCACTTTTTCGAGTTTTGCGTGACGGTCTTGGAACTGTAAACGCAGATATTTTGTATAGCTTTATTCCCAATCCAGAAATAATGAATACCATGTTTTTGAGACTGATTGATTTAACTGTGGTTTCAATCCCGTTAGCAATTTTGGCCGCTATTGCTCAGTTTTACCAAGCAAAACAAACAATGGCACGCAAGCCAGCCAAGGAAGTAGCCGGAAAGCTCGGAACTCAAGATGAGATGATGGCAGACAACATGAGCAAGATGATGCTCTACTTCATTCCAGTGATGACACTAGGTATTGGTGTAACATCACTTCCGGGCGGTGTAATGCTTTATTGGTTAGTAACAACATTATTAACAGTAGTGCTTTATTCAATATTTTTGCCAAAGCAAAAGGATGAGAAAAAAGATTAGATAATTAAGAGGCGCCGGCGGTTAAAACCGCCGGCGCCTTTGTCTTTAAAAAGTTTCACCCGCGGTCGTGCAACGACCGCGGGAGTAGGTTTTGCTCAACCGGCTTGGCGAAGCAAGAAAATTGACTCGTGCTCTGTAACCTTGTCGTTCAAGGTGTAGAGCCGGTCGCCGACTAGGCAGAGCCTAGTTAGGTTTCGAATAGTAGCCCGCACTCGTGCTCTACCAAGCCACTTGATTGCGCTTGGTCGAATTATGGCTCGAACTGGCTCAGGAAACAGCTCTGGATTTTTGTGTCCACCAGTTGCCGACGCCTTGATTACGGCTCGGCACAGTGGATCACTCATGTCGACGCGAACTGACAGTCGCCAGCTCAACTTTCGACCAGTAGAGTCTTGCTTTGGCAGACTCGTGACCCAGTCTTCCAGCAGAATCTTCAGATCGGGCGTTACCCGCTCTAGCACCGGAAGTGGCGCCAGAAAATCTCGTTCTTCCATCTGGTGCTCCGGTGATAGGTTCGGGAGGATACTATGCTATTTCATCCTCTTTGTCAATCGACGCCGTCTCAAAAATCAATTACAATAAAGCTAATATGACAAAACGCACTATTGTCAGAGGACTTATATTTTTTGGTTCACTTGTTATCGGAATCGGCATTTTCGGCTTTTTAATCTGGAAAGAGGGCTGGAACAATATAATTTCATCTTTGGTTGATTTTGGGATTTGGCCATTTGTTGGCTTTGTAACTTTGTCCTTTATAAACTTTGGTTTATACAGTTGGCGCTGGCAATTAATCATTAATTCTCATTTAGAAAAAAAAGATAGGGTTCCGCTTTGGCGAGTGTATTTTCACCGCATGGCTGGTTTTGCGACTAGCTATTTAACTCCAGCGGCTCAGGTTGGTGGTGAGCCGGTTAGAATCGGAATGTTAATGAGCGACGGCGTTCCGGGTCGAGAAGCCACTAGTTCTGTTTTGCTGGATGTTGCTTTGGAACTTTTTGTTTATATCTCATTTATTGTAGTTGGAGTGTTGCTAGCAATGTACGAAGGTTTGGCGGATGGGATTTCGCTGGAAGTAATGGGCGTTGCTCTTATTTTAGCTTTAGTACTTATTGCTTCTTTCTTTATTGCCATGGCTAAGGGCAATGGCTATTTTTCTAAACTTTTTCGAACATTAAAACTTGGTCGCTTTAAAAAACTTAGAAAAGTTGAGGCGCTTATTGTGGAGACTGAGGAGTTAATGACAGGATTTTTAAAAACTAGTATTTGGCGTCAGATATTGATTTTAATTTTAGCCATTATTGTAATTGGATTCCGAGTATTTGAAGTTTTTTACATAGCTCATTTCTTTGGTGTAGCCCTTACTTTTGGTCAGGCCTTTTTAATAGGGACTTTGCCGGGAATAGCACTTCTCATGCCAATTCCGGCTAGTTTGGGGATTTTTGAAGGCGGATTTGCAGCTGTATTTGTTTTGCTTGGAGTCCCACTTACCGCTGTTGGGTTTGCCCTTATTATTCGTCTTCGTGATACGCTATTTATTCTGATTGGTACAACTCATGCAATTCGCCAAGGCGGAATTTTAATAAATAGTAGATTTGATAAAAATAAAAGGGGGAAGTAAAAGAAAATATGACCTCCCTTGAAAAAGATATTTATAAAACACTCGCTTATTTTTCCTATTTCAACTATCCGTTAACTATTTTTGAGCTTTGGAAATGGCAGTATCAGCCAGATAGAGTTTATAGTTTGGATGAAATCACTCAAGTTTTACAGGGATCAAAGTGGCTTAAAGACCGGGTTTCTAGCTGCGAAGGAATGTACTGTATTGGGGCAGAGAAAGTTGTCAGTCAGCAGGTAGCAATTAGGAAAGAAAGATATTTAAATGCGGTCAGAAAAGAAAGAAAGCTCAAGAAAGTTTTAATATACATTCAAAGATTGCCAGATGTCGCCGGAGCCGCTCTTTGCAATAACATGCCATTTCATTTTACTGACGAATATAGCGATATTGATTTGTTTGTGATTACAAAAAAAGATAGAACTTGGTCGGCGAGGTTTGCGTCAGTAATGCCTTTAATTATTCTTAAACAAAGACCGGGTGAAGTAGCAAAAGATCCAGTAGACATCAGTTTCTTTTTAGGCGAAGACGCTATGGATTTATCAAGTCTAAAAATTGCAGACAGCGATCCGTATCTGGCATATTGGATAAAAACCTTAACCCCGGTTCATGGTAATGACGAGCTTTGGCAAAAGTTTTTTAAGGCTAATTCGTGGGCGAACACATTTTTGCCAAATTCTGATCAGCCGAGACGCGCTTACAGAATGAGGGTGAATACAAAAATTAAATTACCAAGTTTACCAATTTCAGAATCAAAAGCGCGCGAAATTCAGGAGCAAAAATTTCCGGCAGACATAAAGGACAGAATGAATAAGGATTCCAGAATTGTGGTAGCACACAATATTTTAAAATTTCATAAAAATGATCGTCGGGCAGAAATCGCCAGGAATTTTCAAAGTAAGATATGTGGGATTTAGTAAAAAAATGGGGAGTCCTTTTGGCGATTTTTTTGTTGCCTTTCCAAACGCGTTACATCTGGGGAGCAGCCGAGGTTGGTGGGTATGCCAGCGAATTTGCGGTTTATAGCGTTTATGCGGTTCAGGTTTTAATTTTGGCTTTAGCTTTGGTGTTACTGATCGGATCTTGGAAAAAGATTAAGACAGAAGATTTTCGATCACCTGAGATCTATGGCTCTATTGGTCTATTGGTCTATTTTCTCTTTAGCTGGGCCTTGGGCTCACGCGAAATTTATGGACTAGTTCATATCGGTTATATCGCCAGCGCTTTGGTTTTATTATTTATCCTGGTTCTGTCCAAAGTTAGAGCTCACGATTTGATTCTAGCTTTTACAGCTGGCCTGGCAATTCCTATTTTGTTTGGCGTTTTTCAATTTATCACTGGCGAATTTCCAGCTTCGACAATTCTAGGGATTGCAGCCCGTGATTCTAGCCGAGTAGGTGATTCAGTATTCTTATTAGATAATGGAGTTCGGATGTTACGCGCTTATGGAACATTCCCTCACCCAAATATTTTTGCCGGTTATTTAGTGATTGGGATTCTGTCGCTCATTACTTTCCAGAGGCGCATGCCGAAGGGCCGTCTAACATTTGTTTTGATCGGATGGATGTTTATCGGTCTGGTACTGACTGGATCAAGTGCAGTTTGGTTGGCTTTGATCATAGCATTGGTTGTCGGGATGTTTTCCTCCCTTCAATTATGGAAGGAGTTAAGGGGAAGCGCAGTCGTGATTATTATTTTGTTTATATTTACCCCTGTTATTTTACAGTTGCTTGGTTTTGATTCCACCTCGATTATCGAGCGAACACAATTTTTATCGTACGCTCCGGAAGTGATCGCAAGACATTGGTTGTTTGGCGCTGGAGCTGGTCAGTATATTTTTGCGCTTGCAGATGTTGTTAATTTAGATTGGTGGATGTATCAGCCAGTGCATAATGTGTTTGTGTTGATTTTGGGTGAAATAGGACTTCTGGGTCTCATAGGATTTATAGGTCTCATGGGACTTATTTTTAAAAAGGGCGCGGCCCCAAATATGATTCCACTTTGGGCCGCGCTTTTGGTACTGGCATCGTTTGATCATTATCTTTGGAGTAGTTGGAGCGGATTGGCTCTAGTGGCTTTCGTCATGGCACTAAGCTTAAAAATAGAAGATGAAAAAATATGCTCCTTGTAGAGCGTATTTTTCTATTTGCTTTGAATGGCTTTTTCAAGCTCTTGTTGGATTGAGTCTAAGTCTATTCTTGCAGCCATTGTTGCACTGATTCGCGAGGCCAGTTCATTGAATCCGTAGTTGTAGGCGATTCTGGTTAAATGATCTCGTCTAGCTCGCTGATCTTTGAACTTTGCCCCAAGCTCTGGTCCGGCAGCTTCTGAACCATTACGAACCGCTTGCGAGTCAAAGTCGGCTGTTTTATATCTAAATCTATCAGCCGTTGGAACACGACCACTATCTGGCTGCGTTTTGTCACGACCTCGGTCCAATCTGTTAATTGGATCTTGTTCAAAATCAGGCACTGGACCTCTCCAACCTCTTTTTCCCATACGCTGATATTTTATACAAATTTAATAAAGAACACAAATCCCGCCTTTTCAGGGGCGGGAGAGCGCCGACTTGAGTCACTGGCGCCATGGTTCTAAAGTGATTTCGTTGTTGGCAACCATCTCGACGATGATTACCAGTGATATCAAGGCGAGCAGGACTAGCCAATTTTCCTTAGCCCAAGCCCTGATCATGTATTTGACCTCCTACCGCGCTCATGGGGGGTCCTCCTTCAGGCGCCGGCGAACAGCCCTGATGTGGTTGAAGGTGAGGATGATTATCAGAATAACAATCACCCCGATGAAAGGACAAAAGATTGTTTCCATGAAGTTCTCCACTTAGATAATTGCATTATTTTGGGCTTTTGTCAATCAATATTTGGCAGTCTTGACAGAAGACTGCCAATTTCTGTAATCTATTGGTCTATGAAACTTAATCCAACATCAAACCATATTATTTTAAAACCTCTTGATGCGGAAAAAACAACTGCGTCTGGAATAATTATCCCTGATACAGTTAGCAAAGATAAACCGGAGCAAGCAGAAGTTTTAGCTGTCGGCCCGGGCAAAGTACTTGAAGGTGGAAGCAGACAACCTGTCGAAATTAAGGTCGGTCAAAAAGTATTATTTAAAAAATATTCACCAGATGAATTTGAAATTGATAATCAAAAATATTTGGTGATCAGCGAGGAGGATGTAATTGCGATTATTGAATAATAGCTTTTAGCTTATAGTAATTAGTTTATAGACTTAATGTCTTGCTAATAGCTAATAGCTAATCGCCTAATAGCTAAAAAAATATGCCTAAACAAATAACATTTCACGAGGATGCTCGTAAAAAAATCAAAAACGGAATCGATCAGCTAGCTAATGCTGTTAAAGTTACACTTGGTCCAAAAGGACGAAATGTGATTATTGAACGCGGATATGGCGCACCGATGGTTACCAAAGATGGCGTTACGGTTGCCAAAGAGATCGAACTTGAAGATAAACTGGAAAATCTTGGCGCCGAACTTGTTAAAGAGGTGGCTAGTAAAACTGCAGACATTGCCGGCGACGGAACAACAACAGCTACGGTTCTTGCCCAAGCAATGGTAGAAGAAGGAATGAAGTTGGTTTCGGCCGGGGTTGATCCACAAGCTTTGCGTCGTGGAATGGAAAGAGCCGTTGTGTGTATCGTTGAAGAAATCAAAAAAATCGCTAAACCAGTTGAGGGCGACGCTATTCGTCAGGTAGCCTCTATTTCTGCTAACGATTCTGAGATCGGGCGGATGATTGCCGAGGCAATGGCAAAAGTTGGAAAAGATGGAGTGATTACAGTGGAAGAAGGTCAGTTATTTGGAATTGAAGTTGATGTTGTTGAGGGAATGCAATTTGATAAAGGTTACTCATCGCCTTACATGGTCACCAATCCTGAAAAGATGGAAGCTGAGTACGCTGATGTTCCAATATTGATTACGGACCAAAAAATTAGTTCAGTTCAAACAATCCTGCCACTTTTGGAAGCTATCGCCGAGACTGGAAAAAAAGAATTAGTGATTATAGCCGATGAAGTTGATGGCGAAGCTTTAACAACTTTGATAGTCAATAAAATTCGGGGCGCCTTTAATTCACTGGTTGTGAAAGCTCCAGCCTTTGGTGATCGCAAAAAAGAGATGCTGGAAGACATTGCTGTCTTAACTGGCGCAACTGTAATCAGCGAAGAACGCGGAATGAAGTTAGACGCAGTTACTGCCGAACATCTTGGTCGAGCGCGTCGAGTTATTTCAACCAAAGACACCACAACTATTGTTGAAGGTGCGGGTGACAAAATGAAAATCGAAGAAAGAGTACGCCAAATCAAAGCTCAAATTGAACAAAGCACTTCAGAATTTGATGGTAATAAACTTAAAGATCGTTTAGCAAAACTAGCCGGCGGAGTGGCAGTGATTAAAGTGGGCGCGGCGAGCGAGGTGGAGATGAAAGAAAAGAAAGACAGAATTGACGACGCAGTGCACGCTACCAAGGCAGCAGTTGAAGAAGGAATTGTGGCTGGTGGAGGCGTGGCTTTAATCCGCGTTCAATCAGTGTTAAAAGATTTGCGTCAAGAATTAAAAAACGATTATCGCGAGGAAGCGCTGGGAGTTCAGGTAGTTGAAAAGGCGCTTGAGATGCCACTGTGGCAGATTGCTGACAATGCCGGTGAAAAAGGTGATGTAATTGTGGAGCGAGTAAAATCTCAAACCGGAGCATTTGGATATAATGCGGCAACAAATAAAGATGAACATAATATGATTTCAGCTGGCATTATAGACCCGGCTAAAGTTACTCGGTCGGCAGTTGAAAACGCAACTTCAATCGCGACAATGGTGATTACAACCGAAGTTGCAATAACAGATATTCCAAAAAAGGATGATGGCCTGCCACAGGTGCCAGCAGGAGGAATGGGAATGTATTAGTCCTGTCGCGCCACCGAGTTACCGCCGGAGTTTGTTATTCCAAATCGCGCAGGTGGTAACTCGGTGGCGCGTAATCGGGGTCTTGACGAGTTGTGGCCAAATGTTACAGTGATTTTATAATCAACTCTATGAACTATAGTAAACGACTCGGTTTTTTTGCGGTCACATCGCTTTTGATGTGTTTCTTTTTTTATACGCCGGTTTTTGCGACTGGCCCAACTGAGCTTTGGAGTCAGTGGGGAGGTGAATATCACACAGATTTGCAGTCCGGTGCGGCTTCATATTCTATCCCGATTGATATCCCAGAAGGCAGGAACGGCCTGACGCCAAGCATTAGTTTGCAATATTCCAGCTTGCACACCGATGACATAAGTATGCTCGGTTACGGTTGGTGGCTTCCGGAAACTCGTATTGTCCGTCGACCGTTAACTGGAGTGATGACAATGTACGATGATGGTGCATTTGCGCTGGAGATGAATGGATCGTATATCAAACTGATTGATTTGAGTTTAACCTCCGGCGAATACGGAACTTACGGAGCTGAAGTTGAAAGCGAATATTATTTAATCACTTTTAACTCTGACGATTCTTGGACTGTTTCAACAAAAACAGGAATTGAATACACATTTGGAACAAGTACTGATTCTAGAATTGATAATCAGGCAGACGCAACTCAGATATATGCTTGGTATGTAAATGACATTCGCGATCAAAATGATAATTTCATTTCTTACGAATATTATAAAGATGGGGCAGCACTATATCCGTCGACAATTAATTACACTGGCAGCGGCACAGTAGACGGTCCGTTTACAGTTCGCTTTGAACCATTTGCCGGCGGTACGCCAGTAGCGCGCGCCGATATTCAGTCAAGTTCGGTGGCTGGGTTTGCTATTGATTATCAATATCTTTTGGAAGGTATTGAAGTTGATGTTGATGGTAAAACTAGCCCTGTTAAAACTTATGATCTTTCATTTGATGTTGGAGATAATGATTATAGATCACTTTTAAATTCAGTAACTGTTTCTGGGCTTGATAGCGACGGCACAGAAATTACACTTGAGCCATACGAGTTTACTTACACTGAGGCGACTGATTCTTGGACTCAAGATAGTGGTTCCGGTTATGATTTAGCAGAAGAAAATTTTGGTATTAATCAAATTGGTCTAGGAGATTTTACTGGTGATGGAATGTCTGATGTTATGCACTTAGTTCCTTCAGGATCTGGCCCGATCAGTAAAGGGTTTTGGGAAGGAGGTGAAAACGGGTTCGATCACACAACTTCGGAATGGACATTGCCGGATTTTGGCTTTTCTAGTTCTTCTTCAATCATCGCTGATATTAATAACGATGGCTATGCTGACATGGTTCGTTCTGATACGGCTGCTAGCGTATGGGAAGTTTATTTAAACACAGGAGAAAAAAGTTTTGATGAAGTTTCTAGTTCTTGGTCAACGCCATCTAATATTACATTTAGCGGAAGTAGTTCTTATCTTTTTGGTGATGTCAATGGAGATCATTTGCTCGATATTTTACAGCAAACGGGTTGTTCTGCTGGCGTTTGTGCGACGACAAAAGTTTGGCTTGGGAATGGACAAACAGGCTGGGACGATGCGACGTCCAGCTACTCTCTACCATATATCGATACAAATAACGAGGGCGTGTTTTTAGGAGACGTGAATGCTGATGGACTAGATGACATCTATCATTTTTATTACGGAAGTGAAGACGTATTTTTAAATAATGGTGATGGCACATGGACAGATGTTTCTTCAGATTGGGATTTGCCAAGCATTACCCTCAGTCGTAAGCATACTATTACAAACACGCAATTGGATTTAAATAGCGACGGTTATCTTGATTTTTATCAAGCAAATACTAGCAGCGCTTCTGCGAAAGCATGGTTTGGAAATGGTCATGGTTGGGAGCAAGACACAAGTTTCACCGGATATATGAGTGCTTCAACAGTTATCGGCTTGCGGTTTGGGGATTTTAATGGCGATGGTTTGACAGATAGCATGTACGGCGACTGCTCATATAGCTGTTCAGGCTATGTTTATCTTCACGACGGTGAAAAACCGGATATCTTATCCGATGTCACAATGCCTCAAGGTGGAACGCAAAATTTTGAATACACACCTTCCACTCGTCACACCAACGATGACGGCGAACTTACTAACGATTCTTTGCCATTTGTTTTTCCAACAGTAAAAACTAGTACAAAAAATGACGGTCTTGGAAACGAATACAGCATAAATTATTCATATCGAGACGGAGCTTTTACAAACACTGATGTTTACGACGGTCGGTTTGCCGGGTTTGGAAGTACTGTTGAAACATTCGATGATGGTTCAAAAAATGTAACTTATTATCACCAAGGTGGTGGCTACAATGGCTCGGCGCTTGGTGAATACAACGACAGTTATAACAAAATCGGTCAGGTTTATCACAAGGATATTTTTGATGAGTCAGGCACAAAACTGCAAAGCAATGTTGGCAGAATATACGAAACGGATTTGGGCGATGGTCGAGTTCATGTGTACAACGATCGTAGTCTTTTAATGATTTATGACTCAGATGGTTCGCATGTTGATAGCGCTACTCGGAACGCTTTTTTTGACGCTTATGGAAACTTAACGCGTTTTGTAGATTACGGCGAGGTAACGGGTTATGACAGTGGTTATTTTGTTGATGTCGGAGATGATTTATTGGTTACGGTTAAAACTTATGTAAACACCGTTACTTCACCGTATCTGGTTGGACTAACAACTTTTGAAACCATTACAGATTATTCAGGAGCCGTAACACATAGAACAAATTATCGTTATGACGATTTGTTAACCGGCAAGGTTACAAAAGGAAACTTAACAATGAAGCGTAGCCAGTTAACTGATGTTGCAGTTCATGGTGTTACAACCTGGGCAACGCAAAAATATTCATACGATTCATATGGCAATGTAAGTAAGTCAACAGATCCAAATGGTTATGCGACAGAATATGAGTATGATTCCTGGTCAATGTATCCGGTGTTAGTCACTGATTCATTAGGTTACGCAACTATGCTTGAGACAGACTCAATAACCGGAAACAAAACACAAGTCATTGATGCAAATGGAACCATAGAAGAATTGGATTATGATTCATTTGGACGAATAGAATCACACAGACTCTCAAGTTCAACATCAGAAACATCACTTATAACACTTGAGGATTATGAGTATGACATTGCAAGCACACCAAACAGTGTTGAAATTACAAAATATTTAGATTCATCAACCGGCACTCAGTCAGTTGCTTATTACGATGGTTTGGGCAGGTTGGCACAAACTCGTTCAATGTTAGAAAATTTAGTTGATTATTCTGTTATTGATCACGAATATGACGATGCTGACAGAGAAATCAGAACATCTGTTGCCTATGAAGATACTGGTTCAATATATTCAGCAGCCGATACTTCTAAATCAGATATAAATGTTGATTATGATCGAGCTGGCAAAAAATTATCAGTTAGTGACGATGTTGGCACGGTTTTACATGACTATGACGGCCGGGAAACAACAGTGACAGACGAAGAGGGAAATCAGAAAACCTATACTTACGACGCTAGAGGCAGATTAATAAGGGTTGACGAAATAGAAGACGGCGCTACTTACTCGACTTCTTATGAGTTTGATAGCGCAGGTAATTTAATAGGTTTAGAAGATTCACAAGGTAATGTTCGTGAATTTACATATGACTGGGGTGGCAGAAGATTAACCGCTGGCGATCTGCACAGTCCAAGCACTTCTTCTTACGGAACCTGGACCTACACCTATGATTATAATGGAAATGTTAAATCCGCAACCAATCCAAACGGTGACACAATCAATTATGGTTATGATGGTTTAGGTAGACTAAAGGCGGAAAATAGCCAGGCCACAACTGGAACAGATATTACTTTTACTTATGACACAGCTACAAATGGTATTGGAAAATTAGCAGAGGCAAGGCGAGGCTGGGTAGCGTCAGTCTACAGCTATGACGAGCAGGGAAAGACAGCTAGTGAAACGATGACAATAGGATCGAATACATATACGACAAGTTACGAGTATGATTATCAGGGAAACATAACTTCAACTGAATACCCGGGCGGTAAAGTTTTAGATCAGTTTTACAACGCGCAGGGCTTGCTTGATAGCGCTCAGTTTGATGGTGTAGATGTTGTTTCGGCAATTGACTACAATGCCAATAATCAACCGGAAAGTATTATGTATGGCAACGGGGTAATCACATCTCATTCGTATGATGATACGAAAAGATATTGGCGAACGGATACAGATACTTTTACTGGCACCACTGCACTTCAGGATTTAAATTACATTTATGACAATGTCGGCAATATTACGCAACTTACTGATGCATCGGATTTAGGGACTGCAAAAATAATGAGTTACACTTACGACGATTTGTATCGGTTGAAAAATGCAGTATCGTCTGGCTCGGCCTCGACACTGGGAGAATATGATTACACATACAGCTATGATGCCATTGGAAATATGACAGCCGATCCGGTTCACGGCATTCTCACTTATGGTGATGCAAGTAATCCACATGCTTTAACAGAAATAGACGGACAAACTTGGACTTATGATGCCAACGGCAATGTCATTTCAACTGGAGATTTAACACTAGCTTGGACTTATCGTGATGAGTTATCCAATTCATCAGATGATACTTCCACCACCAATTATCTTTACGACCAAAACGGTATCAGAAGATACAAGGCATCTTCCGGCGACAAAACTTATTATGTTGGTGGTTATATTGAAAACTCCGACGGCACCAAAGAATGGCACATTTCGCTTTTAGGTAATCCTGTTTTCGAAGCCAAAGACGATGGAACTTCAACCGAGTATGAATGGATTCATGTCGATCATCTTGGCAGCGTAGCGGTAACAACAGACTCATCTGGTGCTTGGACAACAGCTCTGGATTATTATCCGTTTGGTGAAGAAAGAGTAAACGCTTCAACTGGAACGGAGTTAGATAATAGATATTCGTTTACTAATAAGGAAAGAGATGAGGAGTCCGGTTTGATGTACTTCGAAGCGAGGTATTTGAGCACAGACTCGGGAAGATTTTTAAGCAAGGACTCTTGGGGAGGTGATTATTCAGATCCGCAGAGTTTGAATAAATATGCTTACGCTAGAAATAATCCGATTAGCTTGTATGATCCGAGTGGAAATTCATTTTTTTCCGTACTACAGAAAATAGACAACACTGCTAATGCCGTGGCCAATGTAATTTCGTTAGGTGGCTGGGGTGTTGCCAAGACAATGATGGGCAGTGCTAACCAAAAGATGGTTAATGAAGGCGTTTCTGTGTCTACAGTTGCAAACACTGCAGGATCAATAATTGTCGGAACAGCAGCCGCTGCTGGTGGAGCGTTTATGACAGGTGTTGCAATTGGAGAAGCAGCGCTTGCGACAGGAATAGTAACCTATGACACTCAAAGATCAGCTCAGATTATTGCTGAGGAAGAGGCGTCTGTTAGTGGTGCAGTTTCTAGACTTAATAGTAAGGGAAGCTCAGCGCTGCAACCAACTCAAGATTGGATTAATTCAGACACTGCTAAATATTACAGTGATATATTAAAAAATGGTGGGCGGGTTGATCCAATTGAAACATTGAATAATAATGGAACTAATTATATTTTGGATGGTCATCATAGGTATATTGGTGGCGAAATGGCAGGAGTTGATGTGCCTACTGTCCAAATGGGTCAAGGCGGTCTTCGTGGCACCACTTGGGATCAGATTGATGTAAAATAATTTTTATTTAACTATATCTTATGAACGAATCAATATTAATAGAAATATTAAGAAAGGGTATATTGGAAATTCGCGTGCTATCGGTGTCTGCGAATAAGTGTTCTTGCAAACAAGTAAATGTTTTGGCGAATATTTTGCATAATATTCCAAGCGCTTTAGGAAATGCTGAAAAATTTGATTTTGATTTTTTAAAAAGTGAATTATTAAATTATGAGTCTAAATTTGGCAAGCTGGGCGATAGTTATTTAGATTTATTTTAAAGTCGGTGTTGTTAGAATTGCGATAGCTCCAGCGCTTGGACAACAGCTCGAGATTATTATCCGTTCGGAGAAGAGCAAGTTAGTGAAACCTAAATGGACCAGACAAGTTGATTATAGAATCCGCGCGTCAGACAAAAGAGAAGCTAGAAAAGTTAAACTGGAAAATAAATAATTAATCAAAAAAAATAGAAATTAAATAGCGCCGGGCTGACAAATGCAAGTGCAATAAGTCAACAGCCCGGCGCCTAAGAAGAGGAGGAGAGTTCGTAGTTTGCGGAGGATGACCACCGACCAACGCGAACTAACTGAACCATTCCTCGATTCGGAACGCACAAAGTGTGTGCCGGTCGAAAAATTGTTCATTTTTTAGAACAGGAAAGAATATCATATTTTGGCAGTTTTGTCAAGCATCTGTACAGCATTCGCCTTATTTTTTGCCATTTTTCTCTTTTTAACGCATACTTTAGGAAATTAGTTATTGACCGATTGATCAACCAAATATATGCAATTACCTGCCAAAATCGTACTTACTGCTCTTGGAATGGGCGTACTCTTTGACGCTTTGCTTTACCATGTTTTTTACCCAGGAATAAATGTACTTCTTTTGGAAGTCATTTTTTTAACCGTTCTTTACTTTTACGCTCATAAAACAAAAATCGATATCAACGCTGATGCTCATGTGGCTACGGTTTTTGCAGTACTTTTTGCAATCACTTTTGCCATTTGGACTTCAGATATTGGCATGACTTTGGCGTTTTTAGGATTTGTTTTATCAAATGTAATTTTGATTTTTTCTTTTGCCGGTCACAGCCTTAAGTATCAACATCCTTTTCAGTTTATTTTGGACTCAATCGTTCACTCTCTTAAATTGATTGCGCTTCGTTTTGATGTTTTAGCCAACCTATCTTTTACTACTATAAAAAACCGAAATGCCGCTTTGCTTCGTGGAATTATTATTGCAATTCCAGTTGTCCTAATTTTCGGGGCACTGTTTCTTAGATCTGATTTGGTACTTCAATATAAAACTGATGGATTTTTAACTTGGTTATCAGATCAACTTAATGTTTTGAATGTCATTCCCAATGTGCTGATAATCGGATTTTTCAGCATCAGCTTTTTGTTGATTCTAGCAGCACTGTTTTGGAAAAGATTTGATTTTATGCTACCTGTTTCTTACTCAAAAAATATTGCCATTGAAAGTTTGGTGGTGCTTATTGCTAGCAATATATTGTTTTTAGGATTTTTGATTTTTCAAGCTGTTTATTTGTTTGGTGGGCAATCAGCTTTTAATGCAATTCCTGAAATTACTTATTCAGAGTATGCGGTTAAAGGATTCGGTGAGCTGGCTTTTGTCTCGGTGCTAGTTATTTTACTCATTCTTTCACTACGCTATTTTCATGGCCCAAAGCATGCATCAAATAAACTCCACTTGGCCGAGGTGATACTTCTTGTTGAAACTTTAGTTTTATCGGTTTCAGCTTGGATGCGTCTGTCGCTTTATGTGGAGCAGTATGGATTTACACCGGCTAGACTTTTTGGCTTTTGGTTTTTCATTACTGTCGGGCTATTGCTTATTTGGCTGGTGGCTCATATTTGGAAACGGTTTGACCAGTCAATGTTTGTGCGCCAATCGGCAATTATTTTAGGAATGTGTATTTTGGCGTTTGTAATTCTTACACCAGACGCGCTGTCTGTCAGGCTTAATATTTCCAGAGCGGAGGCAAGCGGCGAGGCAATGGACGCGTTTCCACTTTTTTACGACCTTAGTGCAGAGGCCTATCCTTTAATGGATTATGTGCTTACTAGTGGGCAGGTTGATATTGGACTGATGGATACTTCGATTGAAGATTATTGTCCTCATATCAGATTTAATCAATACGAAGATGATTTACAAATCTTCTTTTCTGATGTTTCTCATTTAGATTTAGAATTATCTGAAGATATTCTATTGCGTCAGCAAATAGCTAATTTTAAAAATGAATGGCTTGTTTATATGAGTAATAAAACAGCTGAGCGTACGAATGACTGGCGATCATGGAATTTGCTCAGAAGTAGATTGCCGGAAAAAACTGAGATTGAATTTGAGTTTTATGGCGTAGCCGATACATACAATGAATTATTCAAGGCATGTAATATTGTAATAGATTAAAGTAAGCTGGAAAAAATCCCTATTTTTGCTATGATACTCTTGAAAAATGAACTTGATATTGGTAGAATCATATATATATCAAAACTCGAATTCTCTAAAAGCTATCCCGCTATAAGCTAAAAGCTAATTCCCAAACAATATGCCTGAAGAAAAAAAGACAGACATCGATGGTGTCATCGAAAATTTAGACGAAAGCAAAGTACTGGCTGCGATTGGCTACATTAGCATCTTGTGCTTTGTTCCACTTATTTTGGCTCGTGATTCTAAGTTTGCTCAATTCCATGCCAAACAAGGACTGGTTTTGTTTATCGCTGAGTCAATCGCAATGTTTGTGTCAGCAGTCGTCGGCTGGATTCCAATTATAGGTTGGCTAACTGTGCTTGTGATGTATGCTTTGCTTCTTGTTTTTGCGATTATTGGGCTATTGAAAGCACTAGCAGGTGAAAAATGGGAAATGCCATACTTGGGCAAATACGCAAAAAATTTAAAGGTTTGAAAGCTTGAAAAAATCAATAAGACAGGGCATAGTAACCCTGTCTTTGATTATATGAAATCTGTTTTGGCAATTATCATTTTTAGTCTATTTTTTTCCCCGTTAAGTGCATTTGCTCGCACTTGGTCGGATACTTATTATTTTGAGCAGGATTATTTGTCGGAAATTGATATTTACCCATACGATAATACAGACGCTGGTGAGAGGTTGGTTGTGGCACTCATTGGGGACGGCGTACAAACAGACCATATTGATTATTGGAGCAATGTAATTACTGGCTGGAATTTTATTGATGCTACAGCTGAAATTAAAACTTATGGTTCTTATGATACGGCTGTTGCCGGGATAATTGCGGCTACACGAGATGTAAAAGGTACAATTGGAATTACTCCAAAAGCAGAAATAATGAGTTTAGTTGTTTGTGATACTAGCACTTGTTACGAAGAATATATCACAGACGCTATTTATTACGCAGTAGATAATGGCGCCGATGTTATTGCTTTAACACTTGGAACTGTAGAAGGAGTGATGGATTACACCGATGCTTATGATGATGCAATTAAATACGCTTACAATAATGATGTCTTGATTGTGGCGGGTATTAAACCGGAGGTTGACTCTGAAGGAGTTGAAGTGCCAATGTCTCCGGGTTGCAACGATGTTGATGGGTTTAATATGGTGATAGGCGTTGGTAGTGTTGATGATTACGAAAATAATGATAGTGCCTGTGTTGATGTTTTAGCGCCTTCTGCAGATATTTTTGCCGCTAAAGTGGCCCAGTGCGCTCGTCAGGAAGATTGTTTTGAAAGGATTAGCGGCTTGCCTTTGGCAATTGGTCAGACAGCTGGTGTCGGCGCGTTTGCGCGTTATTTAAAATCGTATCGATCAGTAATGGAAATTATTGATGCTTTTGTTTCAACGGCTGATAATGGTTTGTTGAATGGAACAACAGTTGTCATGACTTCTCTTAGAGTGTCAATGGACGAGATTGAGTTTGATACTATAAATACCGGTGACATTATTGCAATCAGCGGTGAACATTTCAATCCAAGAATTAAATTCAAATTAGTAAATAGCCAGTCAGTTATTTCTTTAAATGAGAATGTCGTTGTTTTTACTCCCGAGTTGCTACAAATAACTATTCCTGAAAATGTTCCAAGTGGAGTTTACTCTATTCAAATTTTTAATTATTTTGAACATACAGACGAATTTGAAATTATAAATTTATCAGATTTTGAAGAGGAAATGGATATTGAATCGATAGAAACTGTGTCACCATCTTCAGATGTTGAAGAAATTGATTTAACTCAATTAGCTGTTACTGTTTTTGGAGAGACGGTTGAGCGTTTGGCTGGTTACATACTTCTTCAAGTTGAAAATCACGGGGAGGCTTGGTATTTGGATGCTTCCACAATGAATAGATATTATTTAAAAAATGGCGCGGCCGCATATGAGGTAATGCGACTCCTGGGGCTTGGAATCACAAATGAAGATTTAGAATTAATTCCCACGGTAATTGATAAGGATGAGGTATTAACTGTTTCTGATGTTTGCACACAGTATCCATTAGCAAATCAGGTACGCGGACGGATTTTATTGCAGGTCGAAGAAAAAGGTGAAGCTTGGTATGTTCATCCGGATAACTGTTACCGAATATATATTAAAGATGGGGACTCAGCCTATGAAATTATGAGATATTTAAGTCTCGGAATTAGTAACGCCGATCTTGAAAACCTATCGGAATAATATGTCTGTAATGCAAAAAGATATTCAGGAGTTAAGAGAAAAGGTGGAGGCTGCCTGGAATCTTTTAGATTTAGATAATACTAAAATTTTAATCAGTGATTTGGAAAAACAAATGTCAGCTCCTGATTTTTGGAATGATCAAGATCGGGCGCGCGAAGTGTCACAAAAAGCGTCCGACGCAAAAAGTCAGGTTGAAGTTTGGGAAGATTTAAAAAAGGAAGTAGAAGAGATTGAAGGAATAGAAGAAATGGCAAGTTTAGAGGCTGATGAATTAGTTTTAAAAGATTTGTCTTTAAAATTAGAAGAAGTTCAAAAAAAATATAATGCGCTTGAACTGCAAACTTTGCTTTCAGGCGAGCATGATTTAAATAACGCCTTGGTTTCAATTCACGCTGGCGCTGGGGGAACGGACGCAATGGATTGGGCGGGGATGCTAATGAGAATGTTTACGCGTTTTGTTGAGTCTAGTGGTTGGAAGCTGGAGATTTTAGAAGAGTCACCGGGCGAGGAAGCGGGTTATAAGAGTATTACTTTTATCGTTCGCGGACGATTGGCTTACGGATATTTAAAATCTGAAGCTGGGGTACATCGGCTGGTGCGCATTTCGCCATTTGACGGAGAAAAAATGCGCCATACTTCTTTTGCTCTGGTTGAAGTAATGCCGGAACTAGATGATCTATCTGACAAAAAAATTAATATTGATCCAAAAGATCTTCGCATTGATACCTTTATGTCATCGGGTAGCGGCGGTCAATCAGTAAACACGACTTACTCTGCGGTTAGGATCACTCATATTCCAACAAACACAGTAGTTAGTTGCCAGAATGAAAGGTCTCAACTCCAGAATAGAGAAACTGCAATGCGTGTGCTAAAATCAAGATTGTTCCAAAGAATGCAAGAAGAGCGAACCGAAGAGTTAGACGAATTAAAAGGAAAACACAAAAGTCCGCAGTGGGGAAACCAAATTCGTAGTTATGTTCTGCATCCTTATCAAATGGTTAAGGATCACCGAACTAATTTTGAAACACAAGACACCCAGGCGGTTTTAGGTGGTGACCTGGAAAAATTTATGGAAGCATATTTGCGCAGTCAGGTTAAGAACTAATCAACTTATATGAATACACGAAAAATTTTAATAACAGGCGGGTCTGGATTTGTTGGCTCGCATTTGGCAGATGCGCTGGTTGAGCGTGGGGCAAATGTTGTTGTTATCGACAAGGTTGATCCAAAACAAACAAATAAAAATGAAAAAGTTGAGTATATTAATATGAACATTCAAGATGATGGCGTACTTGGTGTTTTTGAAAAGTATCAGCCGGAAATTGTTTTTCATCTCGCTGCACATTTGCATGATAGAGAATCGGTAGATATGCCGATTCAAAACGCGCAAGACAATGTTATTGGACTTTTAAATGTTTGTGAGGCAAATAGAAAAACTAGTAAAGCAAAAGTTGTCTTTATGTCTTCTTGCGCGACTTACGGTAATCAATCATCACTCCCAATCACAGAAGATATGATACCAGCGCCAGAAACTCCTTATGGAATTACAAAGTTAGTAGGTGAAAATTATTTTCGTTTTTATCAAAATATACGCGAAATTCCATTCATAGCTTTCAGGGCAGCGAATATTTACGGACCGCGCCAAGATTCCAGTGCCGAGTCAGGTGTGATTGGAATTTTTTCATCGAGATTAATTTCAGGCGAGCCGGTCGTAATTAATAACGACGGCCAAACTACTCGTGATTATATTTATGTAGCCGATGTAGTTAATGCTTTAATTCTGGGCGCGGAGTCAAATACAACCGGCGTATTTAATTTAGGTACCGGAATTGAAACATCAACTCAACAGATTTTTGATTTAATTAAATCTGAAATTGACGCTGATGCTAATTTTGAAAGAAACGAAAATCAACAAGACGCTCTTAAACACATTGTCCTTGATGCCGGTAAATTAAGAAATGAACTTAGCTGGAAGCCGGAAGTAAATTTGACAGATGGGGTAGCCGGAACAGTAAAGTGGTATAAAGATAATAAATAACATAGGGGCCTGCCAATATGCCGGTCCGACATGTATGAAAAAAATCAAACCTGAAGATATCGACGAAGCAGTTGAGGCTTTAGAAAAAGGTCAGATTATTGTTTATCCAACGGAAACTTCATATGGCGTTGGTTGTGATGCCACAAATGAAGAAGCAGTGGCGCGTTTGTTTGGACTTAAGGGCCGACCACATTCAAAAGGTACTACCGTTTTAATTCCGGATATTGTTTATGTCCAGGAATATATTCAGGTTTCAGCAAAAGCTCGCGCGCTTATGGATAAATATTGGCCGGGACCGGTGAACATAATTGCACCGATTGCCAGAAGATCGCGCCTTGCAAAACAGTGTTCGCAAGGCGGAACTCAATCCCTGCGCGTTTCATCAAATCCAATTGTGTCCGAGCTTATTGGTCGTTTTGGCGGGCCGATTGTGTCTTCGAGTGCTAATTTTTCCGGCGAACCAGAGGTATATAGTGCTGACGCAGTCGAGCTCGATGCTGATTTATTAATCGATGCCGGCGACCTTGAAAAGCATTTGCCTTCAACTAATGTAAAAGTAGAAGGAGAAAAAGTTCAGGTGATTCGTCAAGGAGAAATCAAAATATGAAAAAATCTTTTGGCCAACATTTTTTGAAGGATGAAAGTATTGCGAAAAAAATTATTGATGCTGCAGAAATTAAAGAAGGGGATTTGGTAATTGAAGTTGGTCCCGGTGCCGGATTTTTAACAAAAGAAATAATTTGTCGCTCCCCCCGGCTATGTGAGAGTGAAAGGGGGAATACAAAATTAGTGCTGATTGAGGCTGATAGGGATTTAATTCCCAATCTTGAAAAGAATTATTCTCAAGCTCAAATTATTCAAAAAGATGCAGCTCAGGTTGATTATGATGAAATAACAAAAAATAGGCCGTGGAAATTTATTAGTAATCTTCCATACAACGCTGGTAACGCAATTATCATGAAAGCGTTATCGGCAAAAAATCCACCCGGCAAAATGGTCGTGATGGTTCAAAAAGAAGTAGCAGAGCGTATGGTGGCGCTCCCCGGAGACATGAGTCTTTTATCGGTTGCTGTGCAAATTTATACAGATCCAAAAATAATTTTTGATGTAAAAGCGGAGTCTTTCGTACCACCGCCGGCAGTTACATCCTCGGTATTGGTATTAGATTTTGAAAAAAAATGTGAAAATCCGGAAGCAATAATTAAACTGGCTAAACTTGGATTTTTAGCGCGTCGAAAACAATTACACAAAAATTTAGCAACGGTCAGGATTGCTCCGTCTGCAAAAATTAAAGAAATACTTTTAAGTTTAAAATTGTCAGAAAAATCTCGTGCACAGGAACTGGGGGTAATAGATTGGGTGACTTTACAAAGTTTGCTATAATATCCGCAATGGATGAGCAAGATAACAATCGGGTGTATATCCGAAAAACAAAGCCCTCCTTCACGCGAGAACAGAGAGCGGGATTTGTTTTGGTTATAGGGGCGGGAGCAATCGCAGCTTTGCTGGGGTTGGTTTATGTAGGTAGACATTTAACTGATCCTTTCGCAATTGATTATAGCGGGCCAATGTATTTGACTAGCGATGAGCAAGAGTGGCTCGATCTTTTAGAACAACAAAACTCAGATACAGACAAAGACACACTTTCAGATTACGACGAACTTTATGTTTATAAAACCAGTCCATACCTTCAAGACACAGACGGCGATGGTTATAACGATGCCACAGAGATTGCAACTAGTAGTGACCCAACTTGCGCTGCTGGAGCGGATTGCAATACGGCCGATGATATAGCGGTTGGCACTACGCTTGATTTTGGAATTTCAGATGTTGATGATACAAGCGTGTCCAACACAGATACAACCATTTCTCAAATCGAATCAGCAATCTCCAATTTATCTGTAACAGAAATAAGACAACTTCTAATTGATTCTGGAGCAGACGAAACGCTTGTTAGTACGCTAACAGACGAAGAAGTAAAAACATTATTTGATGCTGTTATTGCTGATTTAACATCAACTGGCCAGCTAGATAGTTTAATTGAAACATCACTTCAATAATATGAAGAGGCATTTTTTGCATAAAATAGGCGGACTAATTATCGCGGTAGTCTTTGTTGTAAATTTAGGTTTGATAGTTCCGCGAGCAGCCCACGCTCAAATGGTTGTTACAGATCCATCACTCTTAACCCGGTCGGTTTTGCAGGAAGTGGCTGCAAATGCAAAACAGGCGATAAAGAGTGCTTTAATCGGTTCGATATCAACAATGTTGATTAACCTAGTTACGCAGATTGCCAATAGCGCTGCTCGCGATGCTGCTATTTGGGTAGCATCTGGTGGGAACGCAGATGAGCCACTATTTGAAGTAAGAGCGCCAAAAGATTATTTGCAGGACATGGCGATGAATGTAGTAGCCGAACTTTATAATAAAATTGATTTTGAGAATATTGATAATGGATTTTTGTCTACTTTTAATGTTTATGTTCCATCTGATCCAGAGCTTTTGCAGGCATTGCGTTTTGGTCTTCGCGCCACAGTCCAGAGTCCGATAATCAGTTCTGAGTATTCTTCAGCTAAAGATAACTGGGAAGGTTATTTGGCAGCATTGCAATCATCAGATGTACCAGCTGAAGAAAAAACAAATGCAGTGTTATCAGTTTTATCACAGGGATTTGATCCAAGGGTAAACGAAATTTCTTCAGGAGCGCAAATTCAATATAGCGCTGTGACCCAGGCTCAGGCTGAAAGTCAGGTAATGCTTGAAGACTTACTAAAAAATAATGGTTTTACGCCAGTTGTTGATTATATAACTGACAATATAGAGACGCCAGCTTCTTTGGTTCAATCTGAATTGCGCTCAAAGCTTGAGTCGTCTGGCGAAATATCAACTAAAATTGCTTTGCAGACTTTAGGAAGCACAGACACGCTTTTAGCTGTTGGAACAAGCGTTGCTTCTGTGTTTTCTAACACATTATTGTCTGAGTTTTTACAAAATATTCAATCAGGGTTGTTTAAAGATATTGCTTTCGATGACGCAAACTTTGATCCATTTAACGAAGATTCTATCTCAACATATTCTAGAAGTAGAATAATTGATAAGTATTCATCACTTAGTGCGTTTAGGCCACTGCAGGTGACTGATTATAATTTGCTTTCAGAATTATCAAGTTGCGCCAGTACTTTCCGTGGAAGTTCTCGAAGTTTGTTTAGCTGCGCCATAGACTCATCTTTTGCGTCAGCTGTTGCTCGGGCAAATACAGGTAGTCCAATGACAATCCAAGAGGCAATCGACGAAGGCTATATTGATGGCGATTGGCCACTTATTCCTTCGTCTGACGGAGCTCGAAATCAGGATTCAAAATGCTACACTTATGGTTTTTGTCATTCTAATATTGTTAAACTCCGCAAAGCTCGAATCATTTCAATTGGTTGGGAGCTGGCTGCAGAATCAGACTCTAACTCTGAAACAAATCCGGTTACTTTAAGCGAGGTAATAATAGGTTTTAATAATTGTAATAGGGATAACGAAATAGATGACTCACACCCTTGGTGCCATTTAATTGATCCAAACTGGGTGTTTAAATTCCCGGAAACCCAATGTCGAACATTAGCTTACGGCCAGCTTTTGTCAGCTGCTAACACTGACCAGCGCGCAGAAGAGTGTGTTGATATTCAAAGTTGTATTACCGAAGACGAAGACGGTAATTGTACCGGTGGTTATGGATATTGTGTTCGTGAGAAAAATGTCTGGAAGTTCCGAGGTGATGAATGTCCGGAGCAATATGCAAGTTGCATGGCTTTTGTTAATGCGAATCCACATAGTACCGAGGAATACTCAGAAGTTGATTATCTTACAAATACCTTGGATTACGGCGATTGCGACGAAAGTAATCTAGATTGTTTGTGGTATTCAACAGTTAAAGAAGAGGGAAGTGATGCCACTTTTGATTGGCCAAGTATTCCGGTTGTTGAAGTTGCTGATGAAGCAGCCGGTGCTTACAAAGAGCGAATTTATTTTAACGGCCAGGTTGAAGAATGCGATGAGGCAGACGGTGGCTGCCAGCAAGTTATTGCTCGTGATAGTGACTTAAGTTTAAATATTTTAGCTAATCCAAGTTTTGAAACAGACGCTGATTCAAGCGAATCGCCAGATTCCTGGCTTTCAATAAATGCTGAGTATGATACGGAAAATGATGAAGGTCGAAGCGGTAGCGCGGCAATAAACTCTGGTAGCTCGGGCGTGTTTTATCAATACGCTACTTTGCAACAAAATCGTTTTTACACTTTGTCCGCATATGCCAAACAAGGTAGCGCCGCCGCAACCGCAACAGTTGCAATCTTTTTTGGAGATGCCGATGGCAATGATTTGGATGTTTCAGCGGTCAGTTATACATCAGGCACCTGCACTCAGACTGGTAATTCCTTCCAAATAACAACTAACCCAAGCAATACTGATTACGAAAGATTTGATTGTACATTTACCACACCAACGCTAGCTGATTCTGCCGAACAGATTTATGCAATTATCGACATTTACGGTGGTGATGTTTGGGTAGATGATGTTCAGCTCGAGCAAGCAGAAGAATCATCAACTTTCCATTATGCTTATAACAATAGTTCATTAAGCTACGAATATTATAAGATTGCTCCAAGCTATCTTGGCTGTACCGGGGGAGATGATGACCCGGCGGAGTGCGACGATTATGCCCCGATGTGTAGCGCCCAAGACGCAGGTTGTTCGCTCTATACACCGGTAAATGGTAATCCTTCAGTTTCTGCAGTTGTAACCGAGCTCGATCAATGTCCATCTGTTTGTACCGGTTATGACACATTCCGACAGGAAGATACGCTTTATGAGCCGGATGGTTCTTTCCCGATTTACTTTATTCCATCAACTGCCGATGAGTGTAGCGAAGAGGCGGTTGGCTGTGACGAGTTTACTAATTTAACTACAGAAGAAAAAGAATACTTTACTTATTTGCGAGCCTGTTTAACAGAAGATCAGGCTGACGCTAATACTAACAATGATAACGCTGCTATCTTCTATACTTGGGAGGGTTCAGACGAAGAAGGTTATCAGCTAAAAACTTGGAACCTGCTTGAATCTGATGTTTCTGGAATTTCTTATTCTCCATATTTCTACGCATATTCCAGTATCTCAGAAGAAGATATCGACGCTAGCGTTGCGCCTTGTACAAATTGGTATTCAACAGAAGATGGAATTGCTTGTGACGACGACTCAACTGGCAGTGGCGTTCTGGATTCAGATTCAGAAGATTGCGACCAGCACAGTGATATTTTAGATAATCCAGACTGTCGAGAATTTTATGACACTGACGGAAACATTCATTACCGTGAATGGTCAAAAACTGTAGCCGTTAATAATGCCTGTGTTTCATATCGTAAAACAGACATTGTTGGGAAAGATTCCACAGCCCAAAATGAGACCTGTACTAATTCAGGTGGATATTTTGATTCAGCTAATGGTTTTTGCAGATACTACGGATATAGCGAAGAAAGCACTACTTGCGATAGTAGCGAGAGTGGTTGTAGGAAATATACCGGTGGCCGCAGCGCAAACAGCCGCGTAGCTTTGCGTGACACTTTCGAATATGGCTCTTTAGATAATTGGGACACATCAAGTGCTACTGATGTTGAATTAAGTAATGAGTCAATTGCCACTGACGGTCATTCGCTTAAATCAGACGGTAAGTCTGTTTGGACTTTCTTATATGAAGAAGTATGTTCAGACTCTAGTGGCTGTGCAAGTGGAACCGGAACATTGGGAGGCAAGTGTACCGTCACTGATGGTAACAGCTATTGCGGAACTCTGGAGAGCGAATTATTTACAAATAAAACTTATACTTTAAGTTTCTGGGCAAAGGGTGACACTGATATCTCAGTTGGTTTTGATATCAATGCTAACAATTCAAGTCCAAGTATAGAAGTCGATTTTGGCGATGTCGGGCTTGAGGCCGACTGGCAGGAATACAGCCTAGGTCCGCTTGACATGAATGCAAACGACTATCCAAATTTTGGAGAGGGAACAGTTTTGGTCTTTACTCCGGACTCAAGTAGTGAAACTTTCTACATTGACAATGTTGTTTTGCGTGAAGGCGAGGACGACATCACTGTTATTAAAGAATCATGGAATACGCCAGCAATTTGTGACCGAAACTTAGAAGGGGAAACGGACGATCAATATCATCTTGGTTGCCAGGAGTATACGGACCAAGATGGCAAAACTGCCTATCTAAAATCATTCAGCTCACTTTGTGATGAAGACAAGGTTGGCTGTGATGCTTTCTATAAAACTAATCAGTCACAGTCAGCATTTGTAAGTGTTTATAACGCCACTTGTTACAATATTGACTCAACCGGAGGATCAACTTGGAGCACACCGGATACTGCCACTTCAACAACAACTTGCTATCTGTTAACAAGCTCAGACGGCGCAACTTTCGATGAAACCAGCGATGCACTCTGCACAATTATTTCCGGTGAGAACAATTGTCAGTTTGATATGGACAGCTGGTCTTTGCCGGAAAATGTGATTGAATCCGGAAGTGATTTTTCACAAAAAACTCTTTACCATATTGATTACGGACCGGACGCAACTGTTGTGGCAGCCGATCAGGATTTGTACATGATCGCTTCTTCAAGTTACGAATGTACATCAGCAGGAGCGGGCTGTGAGGAATTGGGCAGGCCAACATTTAGTGACGACCACTCCGCCATTGCCTCTTGGGAATCAGTTTGGTTATTAAATTCTCCAGATGATTATGCTGATATCCTTTGCGCTCATGATGAACTTTTCTGCAAAGCCTGGGACTCAAATAATGAAGGAACTTGGTATTTCAAGGATCCGGGCGGACATGTTTGTGAATACAAGACAGACATTACTATTGGCTCACAAACATATGATGGTTGGTTCCAAGATGGAACAAGCGAGTTCTGTTATGGAACCGGATATTGTGCAGAAAATGAAGATGTTTATTGCTCAACCGATGCCGATTGTGCAATTGAGGGCGCCGGCACCGAGTGTGTTGTCAACACCGGTTCTTATTTAGTCGGTGGGGATTTAAGTGGAATTTGGCGAAACGGTGACGAAGATTATACCGGTTGGGTTGGTACTTGTAGCGGAGAATATGACGGCTGTACCGAATATCAAGATCCACTTGATTTTGATGACAATGAATTTTATCAAACAGCTGACGGCGAACAATATTTCTTCCTCGATAATGAAAATCTAGATGAAAACACATTGTTATCATCACAAAGATGTGACGGCCAGGTCAGCCAAAAAGAAGGCTGTGCCTTGTTCAATGACGCCGGGGACACATCACTTGATTACAATGCGAGCACTACTTATATAACCAGTGTTCACGCTGATTTGTTCCGTGGAGACGAGCCATTTGCCCTTGTTGATCCAATTGATTGTAGTGATGAAGATGCGGGTAAATTTACTGTAAACGGGGAGGAAGTTGATTTGTGCGCCAGACGCTGTGTTTATCGAAATTACGATCTGGATTCATCATTTGATATCTTTAGTATTACCGAAGATGATTTTGACCAGTGGGCTTCTTATGGTGGTTCTTGTTACACAGATTCTGATTGTCCAAAATACGAAAGTGATACCGGTGACTTAGTTAGTGCCGATTGTACTGAAGAAGTTAAATGGGCAACCGGAACCGGTTACAATACTGTTTCAGACACACCACGATTAGAAAATGACACAAATACAATTCTTAAAGTAAGTCGCGACCGTGAATGTAGCGAATGGTTAGCCTGTTCCAGCTCCTATACAATTTGGGACGAAGGCTCCGGTCAATACAAGACGATTTGTGACGGAGTAGATTTGTGTACGGAATATTCTGCTCAAGGACATCCGTCTTTCTGTTCTGGTTGGGATGCCCAAGACCCAGCAGTAGTACTTGATTCTGAAAAATATGTTTCCCGCGATGTCACTTGGTATGGAGAGGAGTATTCGGGTTACTCAGTGCCTAATATTTTTCCTGTTCAGCATTTAAGCCAAATTAATACTGCACCACCGGCCGGTTTCTGTAACATGGAAAACACAGATTCAAGTTATCACGGTGTTGCGTGTGAAAGTAGTTTAGACTGTGGTGGCGGAACTTGCGTGACCGAACAATCGGAAGAATATAGTTTAGGTTATATAGCCGGAGAGTGCGATGGCGCTTATGCTACTGATTGTACAATTGGTTATTGTGATGACAACGGTGCGGCTTGTGCTAGCGATGAAAATTGCGATGCAGGCGGTGATTGTGTGACCGGTGTTTGTTACGAGTTTACGGAAGATTCTTGCTCAAGCGACGATGATTGCGATAGCAGCGAAGAATGTTTAGCCGGAGTTTGCGTTTCAAATAACGGTTACTGTGACGAAGGCGATGTTGCTCTTGAATATACTTGTGATAGTGGAGAAACCTGTGTGCCATCGGAGGCGGTAAAAGATGGTAGTTGTTTTGGCGGTAGTTGTTTCTTGGCGCTTGATGGAAATCAATTTGGCGATGAATCAAGCGAAGGAGCGGTTTGTCGGGCTCAACCTGAAATCAACAGCCCATTCCCGGTTGATATTGTTAAAGAGTGGCAATACCTTAAGTTCGGTACGGAGGGAGACGCAACGGAATCAGGAAAAGACGCTGAAACAAAAACAACTGAAGATGATCTGCGTTTATTCTCCGAAGGTGGTTCAGACGAAAATTATATTATTACTACTGATGATGTAATAGTTGGAACAGACAATGTTTTCGGCGGTACTTTGCCATATAGTACTGTTTCCGGATTTGGTCAGGCCAGCGTTTGTGCGCCGGGCGAGACCTGTGAATGTTCTTACAAAAAGATTGCCAATGTAGGCGGTACTGAGCAATACATTGCCTATAGCTCCGATGTTGGTGATATTGGTGGAATTTGTTCGGCTGACAGTCCGGTTGCCGGCGCTATTTGTGGAGACGATGACGATTGTAGATATTACAGCGAGACAACCGAAACATATACCGGTACTTGTGAACCAATTAATAAAGTAGATAAAATTATTGGTCTGGAAGGTTATTGTTTGGAGCGCGACACTGGGCTTAACATTAATGGCGATCAATACACCGGGGCATGTTTAACTTGGTTCCCGGTTGATCAAATCGCCGGTGCGACTGATTTGTACGCTAAATATAAAAATGCCGGCTATTTTGAAGATGCGTATTATTGTTCGGAAGTGCGTACTTATTCAAATCAAGGTGCATTGCTTGGCGGATCATTTGATGCTAAAGAATGTCAGAATTTTATCGATTGCCCAGAAGAATATTGGGCGATTGGTGAGCTAGGTAAGTCTTCAGGAAGCTGTGTAAGTATGTATATCTGTATTCCAAATGATTCTTTCCATACTGAAGGTGATGACATTGGTGATAAATGCAGTAAATTAACTGGTTTAAGTGAATCAAACCACGGAACGGAATATGATTTAGACGATTATAGTGAAGCAGAGGATGAGTATGGAGATTGTATTAGATACGGAGTTTCCGTTGAGAATATAACAGATTTTGATTTTACCGGTGGTCACTACACGGTTTCTGAAGGGTATGTTGCCGGGTCAACAGACTCAATTGGACTTACATTGGCCTGGAGTGTTTACCCGGCTTGCGACAGCGTTATAAAAGTAAGTTCAGAGGATGGCGCTGAAATTTCGGCTCCATGGACCAATCGCCTTTTTAATGAGGCAAGTGCTTACTCAATCGATGCTGGAAATTATACATACGATCAAACAACAGAATCTAAACCATTTGGTGTGGGCCCTGATATTGATTCAAGTAGTGAGCTCTCATACTACTTTAGGCAAATATTTTCCGATCTTGGCGTGAGCCCAAGTATGGATTGGGAATTGCCAGCTATCATACCATCTTGTACAGATGGGTATGGATATAGCACTTTGCCAATAGATGGAATTGGTCAAG
>Ga0210006_1000175_pt1 | contig 55667 bp, 49 predicted proteins | sample CryGey02umfilter_2_FD_185452 | JGI IMG/M metagenome (GOLD analysis project Ga0210006, IMG submission 185452) | Groundwater microbial communities from aquifer in Utah, USA - Crystal Geyser 4/10/14 0.2 um filter (SPAdes) (version 3) | ecosystem: Environmental > Aquatic > Deep subsurface >... | reverse complement strand
GGGGGGGGGGGGCACAATCATCCGTGGCTTCGACCGCAAGGGGCGCGAAAAACACGATGGACTCGACATTGCCGCGCAGGAGGGGACCCCGGTGCTGGCGGTCGCCGACGGCGAGGTGATCTATTCCGGCGACGGTTTAACCGGCTACGGCAATTTGATTCTGGTTCGACATTCCGGCGATATCGTTTCGGCCTATGCCCACAACCGGCAAAATCTGGTGCAGAAGGGGGACAAGGTCACCCAGGGGCAGACCATCGCCCAGGTTGGCGAAACCGGTCGTGCCTCAGGGCCCCATCTTCATTTCGAAGTGCGCGAGGGGGTCACGCCGACCGATCCCCGTCGCTGGGTGTCAAGGCCTTAATTCCTTTGTTCCGCCGTTTTCAGGAGCCCGTCATGGTGCAACGACTCAAAAATGCGATCCGCGATGTCCCCGATTTTCCTAAACCGGGGATTGTCTTTAAAGACATCACCACCCTGCTGGCCGACCCCGCCTCGTTCCAGCGGGCCATCGACGCGCTGGCTGATCGCTATGTGGGCCAAGAGATCCGCCGCATCGTGGCGGTCGAAGCGCGCGGCTTCATCTTCGGCGCCGCCTTGGCCTACAAGCTGGGGGCGGGGCTGATTTTGGTGCGTAAGCCGGGTAAGTTGCCCGCAGATACCCGTTCGGTCTCTTATGACCTGGAATACGGCACCGACGTGCTGGAGATCCACGCTGACGCCCTGGAGCCGGGCGACCGGGTGCTGGTGGTCGACGATGTGCTCGCCACCGGCGGAACGGTCGGGGCGGTGTGCCGCTTAGTGAACGAATTGGGCGCCGAGGTCGTCGAGGCCGCTTTCATGGCCGAGCTGACTTTTCTTGAGGGTCGCGGTCGGGTGCCGGTACCGGTCCATTCGGTGTTGCAGTTTTGACCATGGGGGCGGTTGGTTGCCACCGCCCCCCTCAACGTTCAAACTTCGCGGCCCCAGGCGGCTAGGCATTCGCTGGTTGCCCCCTTTCGAGGGGGGACGAGAGGAAAGTCCGGGCTTCAAAGGGCAGGGTGCTGGTTAACGGCCAGTGGGGGCAACCCCAAGGAAAGTGCCACAGAAAACAGACCGCCCGCACAAGCGGGTAAGGGTGAAAAGGTGCGGTAAGAGCGCACCGCGATCTTGGTGACAAGGTCGGCACGGTAAACCCCACCCGAAGCAAGGCCGAATAGGGAGACACCGGGGTGGCCCGCCCTGTCTCCGGGTTGGCTGCATGAGGGCGTCGGCAACGGCGCCCCTAGATGAATGAATGCCACCGGCGCGCAAGCGTCGGGACAAAACCCGGCTTACGGCCGCCTGGGGCCTATTTGAACCATATCCGGCGTCGGCTTTTGACCGGCGCCGTCGTCTTGTCGAGACGGCCGGGATCTCCCGGTCTGAACGAGGAACGGTTACCCGTGAAGATCAGTGGCGCAGAAATCTTCGTCCGCAGTTTGATCGAAGAGGGGGTCGATACCCTGTTCGGTTATCCGGGCGGCGCGGTGCTCAACATCTATGACGAACTCTATAAACATGCCGACCAGCTCAAGCATGTGTTGGGTCGTCACGAGCAGGCCTCGGTCCATGCCGCCGACGGCTACGCCCGTTCCACCGGCAAGGTCGGCACCGCCCTGGTGACCTCGGGGCCCGGCGCCACCAATGCAGTGACCGGTATCGCCACCGCCTACATGGATTCGATCCCCCTGGTGGTCTTCACCGGGCAGGTTCCCACTGCGTTGATCGGCAACGACGCCTTTCAAGAGGCCGACATCGTTGGAATCACCCGCCCCTGCACCAAACACAACTTTTTGGTGCAGCGGACCGAAGACCTGGCCATGACGATCAAGAAGGCCTACTACCTGGCGGCGAGTGGTCGGCCCGGCCCGGTGGTGGTCGACATCCCCAAAGATGTAACCATCAACAAGGCCGAGTTCGATTACCCGAAGGAAATCCGGCTGCGCTCCTACAACCCGACGGTGAAGGGGCATCCGGGGCAGATTCGCAGGGCGGCAAAGATGATCGCCAAGGCCAAACGGCCTTTGTTCTACACCGGTGGCGGGGTGATCCTCTCCAACGCCTGCGACGAGTTGACCGCATTGGTGCGCCGCCTGGGGTATCCGATCACCCAAACCTTGATGGGGTTGGGAGCGGTGCCCGCCTCCGATCCCAGCTTCTTGGGGATGCTCGGAATGCATGGCACCTTCGAGGCCAACATGGCGGTGAGCCAGTGCGATCTGCTCATTGCCATCGGTGCCCGCTTCGACGACCGGGTGACCGGCAAAATCGAGGCCTTCGCCCCCGATGCCGACATCATCCACATCGACATCGACCCCAGTTCGATCAGCAAAAATGTTAGGGTCGATCTGCCCATCGTGGGCGATGTGAAGGCGGTGTTGACCGACATGCTCGACTACATCGACCGGCACGATCTCGATGTGGAACACCGCGAGGCCATTGAGGGGTGGTGGGCCGAGATCGAGGAGTGGCGGGCGCGCAAATGCCTGAGCTACACCCAGAACGACACCACCATCAAGCCGCAATACGTGATCGAGCGGCTGCACGCCCTGACCAACGGGCAGGCCTATGTGACCACCGAGGTGGGGCAACACCAGATGTGGGCGGCTCAGTTTTACGGTTTTGAGCAGCCCCGGCGCTGGATGACCAGCGGCGGCCTGGGGACGATGGGGTACGGCTTCCCTGCCGCCATGGGGGCGCAGGTGGCCCATCCCGAGGCCACCGTGATCGACATTGCCGGAGAGGCTTCGATCCAGATGAACATCCAAGAACTGGCCACGGCGATGCAGTACCGCCTGCCAGTGAAGATCGCCATCCTCAACAACAGCTATTTGGGCATGGTGCGGCAGTGGCAAGAGCTGTTTTACGGTAACCGCTATTCCGAATCGGACATGTCGGTGCAGCCCGATTTCGTGAAATTGGCCGAGGCCTATGGGGCGGCGGGCTTTCGGGCGCGCACCCCTGCCGAGGTCGATGCGGTCATCAAGCAGGCGCTGGAAATCCGCGACCGCCCTGTGATTATGGATTTCATCACCGACCGGGAAGAGAACGTCTACCCGATGGTGCCGGCGGGCGCCGCTTTGAAAGAGATGATTCTGATTTGATGAAGACAGGGGCTTGAAACGATGCGCCACCTGATTTCGGTGCTGGTTGAAAACGAGTTTGGCGTTTTGGCCCGTGTGTCGGGACTTTTTGCCGGGCGAGGGTACAATATCGAGTCGTTGGCGGTTGCCGTCACCGACGATCCCGGTGTTAGCCGTATGACGATCGTTTCGCGCGGTAGCGAGCCGGTGATCGAGCAGATCGTCAAGCAGCTCAACAAGCTGGTCGACGTTATTAAGGTCATCGACCTGACCGAGGTCGACCACGTGCAGCGCGAGCTGATGCTGGTCAAGGTCAAAGCCGAGGCCGACAGCCGGGCCGAGGTATTACGCATGGCCGAGATCTTCCGGGGACGGGTCGTCGATGTCTCCGCGGGGGCCTACACCATTGAGGTCACCGGTGACGAGGGCAAGCTGGCCGCCTTTTTGGAGCTGGTCCGTCCGGTCGGAATTCTCGAAGTGGTGCGCACCGGGCAGATCGCCATGGCCCGTGGCCACCAGGGGATCGAGATCCCGCGGCAGGTTTTGACCGTCGTTTAATCTTGGGTCCGTTTCCGGCACCATTTTTCGTTTTTTTTCATCTGTTTGATCGAACCAGGAGCACCCTCCCATGAAGGTTTATTACGACGCTGACGCCAATATCGACCTGATCCGCGCTAAAGCGGTGACCATCGTCGGTTACGGCAGCCAAGGCCATGCCCACGCCCTGAACCTGCGCGACTCCGGGGTAAACGTCACCGTCGGTCTGCCCGCCGGTTCTAAATCCAAGGCGAAGGCCGAGGCCGAAGGGTTGACCGTCCAGAGTGTGGCCGACGCGGTGGCGGGCGCCGACGTGGTGATGATCCTCATCCCCGACGAGCATCAGGCGGCAACCTACCGCGAGGTGATTGAGCCCAACCTCAAGCAGGGTGCGGCGCTGGTCTTCGCCCACGGCTTCAACGTGCATTTCGGCCAGATCATCCCCCGTGCCGACCTCGACGTCTTTTTGGTTGCCCCCAAGGGTCCTGGCCACTTGGTGCGCCACACCTACACCCAGGGTGGCGGCGTCCCCTCCTTGATTGCCATCCACCAGGATGCCAGCGGCCAGGCTAAAGAGATCGCTCTGTCGTACGCCTCGGCGAACGGCGGCGGCCGCGCCGGTGTGATCGAAACATCCTTCCGCGAAGAGACCGAGACCGACCTCTTCGGCGAGCAGGCGGTGCTCTGCGGCGGCGCCTCGGCGCTGGTCCAGGCGGGTTTCGAGACCCTGGTCGAGGCGGGCTACGCCCCCGAGATGGCCTATTTCGAGTGCCTGCATGAGCTCAAACTGATCGTCGACCTGATGTACGAAGGCGGCATCGCCAACATGCGCTACTCGATCTCCAACACCGCCGAATACGGCGATCTGACCCGCGGCCCCCGCGTCATCACCGCCGAAACCAAGGCCGAGATGAAGCGGATCCTCACCGAGATCCAAACCGGCCAGTTCGCCAGGGAGTTCATCCTTGAGAACCGCGCTGGTGGCCCCATGCTTCACGGCCTGCGCCGCATTGGCCGTGAACATCAGATCGAAGAGGTGGGGGGCCGGCTGCGCTCGATGATGAGCTGGATCGGCAAGAACAAGATCGTGGATCAGAGCCGCAACTGATTCTGGCGGCCTCCCCGAATCCCTTCGGGGGGGCCTTCGTCCATCCCAGGAGTCACCGTGATCGACCCCAAACACCCTCCCATTGCCCGGGAGGGTTTTCCGTTTATTGCCCTGTTTGCTGCGGGCGCCGTCGTCGGCTGGTTTGTTTGGTGCCCCCTTGGGATCCTCTTCGCAGCCCTGACCCTTTTTGCGCTCTACTTCTTCCGTGATCCCGACCGGCAGGTCCCTGACCGCGACGACATCGTGCTCTGTCCCGCCGATGGACGGATCGTGCGGATCGTCCAGCTGGAGCGGGGGCTGCACCTCGACCAGCCGGTGCAATTGGTTTCGATCTTCATGAACGTCTTCAATGTTCACGTCAATCGGATGCCGCTGGCCTGCACGGTCAAGGCGCACCACTACCACCCCGGCAAGTTCGTGAATGCCGCGCTGGACAAGGCGAGCACCGAAAACGAGCGCTCCAGCTTGATTCTCGAATCCGAAGCGGGCGACAAGATTGAGATGGTGCAGGTGGCGGGATTGATCGCTCGGCGCATCGTCAACAAGGCCGATGCCGGTTCAAGGTGGCAGATGGGATCGCGTTACGGCTTGATCCGCTTCGGATCCCGGGTCGATCTGTACCTGCCCCCCGATTGGGCGGTGAACGTGACCCTGGGCGAGAAGACGACGGCGGGCCAGACGATCATCGCCAGTATTCCCAAGCAATCTTAAAGCGCGGAGCAACCATGGCGGACGACGGGCAAGAGCAGGTCAAGGTGGGCAAAGGGCATCGGGGACGGGCGGTTTATGTGTTGCCGAACCTTTTCACCACGGCGGGGCTCTTCTGCGGCTTCTACGCGATCATCCACGCCGCCAGCGGGCAGTTTTTCTCGGCGGCGGTGGCGATTTTGCTCGCCTCGGTTTTTGACGCCCTCGATGGTCGGGTCGCTCGGATGCTGGGGGCGACCAGCGAGTTTGGCGCCGAATACGACAGCCTCTCCGATATGGTCGCCTTTGGGATCGCCCCGGCGGCGTTGGTTTACCATTGGTCGCTGGTCCCCTTCGGTCAGCCGGGGTGGGTTGCCGCCTTTTTGTTTGCCGTGGCGGGCGCCTTGCGCTTGGCCCGTTTCAACGTCTATTCGGGCAATCAAGACAAGCGGTATTTTCAGGGGCTGCCTATTCCCGCTGCGGCGGGGGTGATCGCCTCGTTGGTTTTGCTGTATGAGGATCAGGGGTGGGATCCCTCCTACTTTTCGATCCCGATGATGCTGCTCATCTACCTGCTGGCCTTTTTGATGGTGAGCAGCATCCCCTTCAGGTCGTTCAAGGATGTCGATCTGAAGAGCCAAGAGAAATTCGGGGTTTTGGCCAAGGTGGTGGGGGTATTGATCGTGGTGGCGATGATCCCCCAGGTGGCGTTGTTTGCGATTTTGCTTGGGTATGCCCTGTCGGGGCCGCTGGCCAAAATTGCCTCGCTGCGCCGCCGCAAATTGGCCAAAGCCTCCAGCACCGATGTACCACCACCCAGCGACAGCACGGGGACGTAATTCATGTCCGATCATTTGATCGTTTTCGATACCACGTTGCGCGATGGCGAGCAGTCGCCCGGCGCCTCGATGAACACCGAAGAAAAACTGCGCATCGCCCGGCAGCTTGAGCGGCTGCGGGTTGACGTGATCGAGGCCGGTTTTCCGGTGGCCAGCCCCGGCGATTTTGACGCGGTGCACCGCATTGCTCAGACGGTGAAGGAATCGACGGTGTGCGGCCTGGCCCGCGCCCGCGAGGCCGATATCGACGCAGCGGGTCGGGCGATTGCTCCGGCGGCGCAAGGAAGGATTCACACCTTCATCGCCACCTCGCCGATCCACATGGAAAAAAAGCTGCGCATGAGCCCCGACGAGGTGGTGGCGGCGGCGATCAAGGCGATTGGCCACGCTCGCCAGTACACCGATGATGTCGAGTTTTCGGCCGAAGACGCCGGGCGTACCGAGATGGATTTTCTCTGCCGGGTGGTCGAGGCGGCGATCAAGGCTGGGGCCAAAACGATCAACATCCCCGACACGGTCGGTTACACCCTGCCTTGGATTTTCGGGGAGCGGATCGCCACCTTGATGAACCGGGTGCCCAACATCGATCAGGCGATCATCTCGGTCCACTGCCACAACGACTTGGGGCTGGCGGTTGCCAACTCCCTGGCCGCCGTTCAGGCGGGGGCCCGTCAGGTCGAATGCACCATCAACGGCATCGGGGAGCGGGCGGGCAACGCCGCCATGGAGGAGGTGGTCATGGCGCTCAAGGTGCGCCGCGACTGCTTCGGCGGGATCGACACCAACATCGACGCCACCCAGATCACCCCCGCCTCGCGGCTGCTCTCGGCGATCACCGGCATCAACGTCCAGCCCAACAAGGCGATCATCGGAGCCAACGCCTTCGCCCACGAATCGGGGATCCACCAAGACGGGATGCTCAAGGCGCAAGAAACCTACGAGATCATGACCCCCGAGTCGGTGGGGCAGACCAAAACCGAGCTGGTGCTGGGCAAACATTCTGGGCGCCACGCCTTTGCCGACCGGCTCGCCTCACTCGGGGTCAATCTTGAAGGGGACGAACTCAACCGCGCTTTTTTACGGTTTAAAGATTTGGCCGACGTCAAAAAACAGGTCTTTGACGAGGACCTGTTGGCCATCGTCGACGAGGAGATCACCCGCTCTCCCGACCGTTTCGTTCTCAAAGCGCTCAGTTGCCAATCGGGCACCGGAACCCGTCCCTCGGCCAAGGTGGTGCTGACGGTCGACGGCGAAGAAAAAGAACAGATCGGCGAAGGGGACGGTCCGGTCGACGCCGCCTTCAAGGCGATCCGGACGCTGGTGCCGGTCGAGGGGGAGCTGTTGCTTTACCAGGTCAACGCCATTACCTCGGGGACCGACGCCATGGGTGAGGTGACCGTGCGGCTGCGGCAAGGGGGCCGAGTGGTCAACGGCCAGGGGGCCGATACCGACATCATCGTCGCCTCGGCCCGGGCCTATGTGAATGCGCTGAACAAGCTGGCGGGACGGGTCCGTACCGAACACCCGCAGCTTTAATTTGAGTTTTTCGACGCCCTTTGGGGCTTGTTCTTAGGAGTCAGACGCTCATGTCGATGACGATCACCGAGAAGATTCTTGCCCGCCACGCGGGCCGCGACCGGGTTGTGCCGGGGGAAAACGTCTGGATCGACGTCGATACCCTGATGACCCACGACGTCTGCGGCCCCGGCACCATCGGGATCTTCAAGCGGGAATTCGGCGCCGATGCCAAGGTGTGGAATAAGGACGGGTTGGTCATCATCCCCGATCACTACATCTTCACCGCCGATCCCCACGCCCGGCGTAACCTCGATATTTTGCGTAGCTTTGCCGCCGAGCAGGATTTGCCGCACTTCTACGACTTCGGCACCCCTCGCTACAAAGGGGTCTGCCATGTGGCACTCGCCCACGAGGGGTTCGATTTTCCGGGCCAGGTGCTGTTCGGGACCGACTCCCACACTTGCACGGCGGGGGCGTTTGGCATGTTCGCCACCGGCATCGGCAACACCGACGCCGCTTTCATCCTTGGCACCGGCAAGCTCTGGGTGAAGGTCCCGCAGACGCTGCGTTTCGTCTTCGACGGCGAGATTCCCGATTACGTCATGGCCAAGGATTTGATCCTGCAGATCATCGGCGACATCGGGGTCGATGGGGCGACCTACTGCGCCATGGAGTTCGCCGGGTCGGGGATCGAGGCGCTGGGGATGGAAGAGCGGATGACCATTTGCAACATGGCCATCGAGGCGGGGGCCAAGAGTGGCATCATCGCCCCCGACGCCAAGACCTTCGCCTTCCTCGAAGGGCGGGCCAAGCGGGCGTTCGAACCGGTCTACAGCGATCCCGACGCCAAGGTGGCGCGGCAGATCGTCTACAAGAGCAGCGATCTTGAGCCGGTGGTGGCCAAACCCCACAGCCCCGACAACAAAGCCAAGGTTTCCGAGGTGGCGGGCACCAAGCTCGATCGCTCCTACATCGGCTCCTGCACCGGCGGCAAGACGGAGGATTTCGTGGCAGCGGCCCGCATTTTGGACGGACGCAAGGTGGCCATTCCCACCTTCATCGTTCCGGCGACCACCGATGTGGCGGCCGATCTGCGCACTGTGCGCCACAACGGCAAGAGCCTGTTCGACATCTTCGTGGCCGCCGGTTGCGACATCGGCGAGGCCTCTTGCGCCGCCTGCTTGGGCGGTCCGGCCGACACCTTCGGTCGCACCCATGGGGCCGAGCAGGTCATCTCGACCACCAACCGTAATTTCCCCGGCCGCATGGGCTCCAAGCAGTCCGCGGTCTATCTGGCCAGCCCTCTGACCGCAGCCGCTTCGGCAGTCACCGGGGTCATCACCGATCCGCGGGAGTTTTTGAAATGAGCCTGAACGTTTCCCTGGTCTGGGTGCCCGTCTCCGATATGGCCCGTTCGGTCGATTTTTTCGAGAACACCTTGGGGCTGACCCGGTTGTTTTCCTCCGACGACTGGACCGAGTTCAAGGTGGGGGCGATTCACCTCTCCTTGCACGGTCCCAACCACCGTCAGGGCAAGGATCGTCCCGCCCCCGGCAACGGCGGTGTGGTGGTCTTTCGGGTCGGCGATCTGCTCACCCTGCGGGGCAAGCTCGAAGGCAAAGGGGTGAAGTTTCTCGGCACCACCGAGGAGCAGCCCTACGGCTTGATGGCCGATTTCGTCGATCCCGACGGCAATCGTTTTCAGCTTTTCCAGGCCAAGCACTGAGGTTGAACATGGAGCAAACCCTTCGCGGCCGGGCCTACGTGCTCGGCGACGACATCGATACCGATCAGATCATCCCGGCTCAGTACCTGGTGTACTCGCTGGAGGATCCCGAGGAGCGGCTGAACTACGGGCGCTTTGCCCTTTCGTCGGTCCCTCCGGGGCAACGCGGCCTGCCCGCGGGCGACATTCCCTTCGTGCGTGAGGGGGAGCACCTGAGCGACTACGCCATCATCGTCGGCGGTAAGAACTTCGGCTGCGGTTCGTCGCGCGAGCACGCTCCGGTGGCGCTCAACATCGCCGGGGTCAAGGCGGTGGTGGCCGAATCGTACGCCCGGATTTTCTTCCGCAATTCGGTGGATGGTGGCTACCTCTACCCCATCGAGGCGAGCGCCAAACTCAACGATATGATCAAAACCGGCGATGAGGTTGAGATCGACATCGCGGCCAGCCAGTTGATTAACCACAGCAGCGGCGAGCGCTTCGCCCTCAATCCCCTGGGGGATGCGGCGGGGATCGTCGAGGCGGGGGGGATTTTTGCTTACGCCCGCAAGCACGGGCTGACCGGGACCTAATGATCGGCAAGCCCTCCTGGGCCCAGTTCGATTTCGAGGGGGGCGGCCTACAGGCCGCCCAACTTGCTTATCGGCGTCGCAGTCGCAAGCCCTGGGTGGCGCGGTTGTGGTGGCTGCTCCTGTTCCCTCTGATGGCCCACCGGGTTTATCTACAAGGGGTGAGGGGGTGGCCCTGGGTGTTGGGAATGCTGGCCTTGGTGGTGGTGTCGGGATTTGTATCGCCCTATGTGTTGGTGTTGCCGGTTGCGTTTCAAGTGGCCGATGTTTTTAAGCTCGATGCGATGCTCTCAGAGGCCAACCGACGCATCCGCCAAGAGGTTTTTCTGCGTAGCGATGTGGCTCCGGCCCCCCACTTCGACGACCCCGCGCTGAATCCCTGAAGGAAGCGCTGATTTATTCGGCGCTTCCGAGCGACCCAGGGATGGGGCGCCAAAATCGGGAACGTAAGTGACTGATTTTGCAGGCGAAGAAAAAACAACGCTTTTTGCGTAGTGTGCCGATTCAAGGCAGGATGCCTTGAGTCGGCGTTTCCTGAATCCCTTTCGCCCCGAGTTCGGGGCTTTTGCACTTTGATGGAGCACAGACATGAGCAGCTTCAAGATCGCGGTTCTTCCCGGCGACGGCATTGGCCAAGAGATCGTGGCCGAGGCGGTGAAGGTGTTGCGCAAGGTGGCCGAGCACTCCTCCGCCACCTTTGAGTTCGAGGAGGCCCCGGTCGGCGGGACCGCCTACGACCTGACCGGCACCCCCCTGCCCGAGGCGACCTTGAAGCTGGCCCAGTCCTCCGACGCGGTGTTGCTCGGCGCGGTCGGCGGTGTGAAGTGGGAGGCGCTCGATTACAGCGTCCGCCCCGAGCGGGCCTTGCTCGGCCTGCGTAAAGAGCTCGGATTGTTCGCCAACCTGCGCCCCGCCAAGGTCTACCCCCAGCTGGTCGATGCCTCTCCGCTGCGCCCCGAGATCGTCAGTGGCATCGATGTGCTGGTGGTGCGGGAGCTGACCGGCGACATCTACTTCGGCCAGCCCCGAGGGGTCGAGACCCTGCCCGACGGGCGCAAGCGTGGTTTCAACACCATGGTGTACACCAGCGACGAAGTGGAGCGGATCGCCCGCGTCGCTTTCGAAGCGGCCCGCAAGCGTTCAAGCAAGGTCTGCTCGGTCGACAAGGCCAACGTGCTCGAATGCACCGAGATGTGGCGGGGCGAGGTCATCCGGGTCCACGCCGATTACCAGGATGTGGCGCTGTCGCACATGTACGTCGACAACGCCGCCATGCAGCTCATCCGCTGGCCCCGTCAGTTCGACGTCATCGTTACCGGCAATATTTTCGGCGACATCCTCTCCGACGAGGCCTCGATGCTCACCGGCTCCATCGGCATGCTTCCTTCCGCCTCGCTGGGTGGAAAAACCGGCATGTACGAGCCAATCCACGGTTCGGCCCCCGACATTGCCGGGCAGAACAAGGCCAACCCGATCGCCACCGTGTTGTCGGCGGCGATGATGCTCAAACATTCGTTCGACCTGACGACCGAGTCCGATTGGATCGAACGCGCGGTCGAGAAGGTGCTCGACCAGGGGATCCGTACCGCCGACATCGCGGCGGGGGGGCAGGCGGTGGGCTGCGACGCCATGGGCGACGCCCTGTGCCGGGCCATTGACGAAGTGGTGGGTTAAGTCATGAGTGAGTTGGTCGATATTGCGGTTTTGGGCGCCACGGGCGCGGTGGGGGAGACAGTCTTCCGTATTTTGGAGGAGCGCAATTTCCCGGTCGGCAAGCTTTATCCGCTGGCCTCCAGCCGTTCTGCGGGGGGAGAGATCACCTTCCGCAACGAAGAGATCACGGTGCTCGACGCCGCCGAGTTCGATTGGTCGCAGGTCAAGGTGGCGATCTTCTCGGCGGGCGGTTCGGTGTCTGCCGAATACGCCCCCAAAGCGGCGGCGGCGGGGTGTACCGTCATCGACAACACCAGCCATTTTCGCATGGATCCCGATGTGCCGCTGGTGGTGCCGGAGGTCAACCCCGAGCAGATTTTCAACGCCCCGCGCGGGATCATCGCCAACCCGAATTGCTCGACGATCCAGATGGTCGTGGCCCTCAAGCCGTTGCACGACGTCAATCCGATTCGGCGCATTGTGGTCTCGACCTATCAGGCGACTTCGGGGGCGGGCCGTTCGGCGATGGATGAGCTCTTCGAGCAGACACGGGCCCTGTACACCGGCGAAGAGATGAAGCCGAAGAAATTCCCCAAGCGGATTGCGTTCAACTGCATCCCTCAGATCGACTCCTTCCTAGAAGACGGCTACACCAAGGAGGAGGTCAAGATGATGGAGGAGACCCGCAAAATCATGGGAACTCAGGCGATCCGCGTCACGGCTACCACGGTGCGCGTCCCCGTATTTTACGGCCACGCCGAATCGGTCAACGTGGAGTTTGAGCGACCGTTCGACCCCAACGAGGCCCGGGCGGTGCTCAGTGCGGCCGACGGGGTGGTGGTGATGGACGCCCCGCAGATGGGGCTTTATCCGACCCAAGCCGACTGCGGCGGCACCGATCCCGTTTATGTGGGACGTTTACGTAACGATCCAAGTCACGAGAATTGCTTGAATATGTGGATCGTGGCTGATAATTTACGTAAAGGCGCGGCTCTAAATGCTGTTCAGATTGCAGAAATCCTGATTCAAGAGCGTTGAGACGGGGGCACTGAGACCCCTCATGGGGGCTATCATGGACCGCCTTCTGGCTGAACGTTTTCGTGGGAGAGAATAGATGGCGGCGAAGTGGTGGCCCAAAATGTGGCATCGGATTCTGGCGGTTACACTAGCGGCAGGGCTGGGGGCGTGGCTCTCCAGTGCGGCCGATGCCGTTTCGTTCGGGGGAATACGGATCGTCAGTCATCTGGGCGAACCGTTTTATGCCGAAATTCCCCTGACGATGGTCGGCTCCAGCGAAGGGGAGTCGATGGTTGTCAGCATCGGCACATCCTCCGATTACCAGGTGTTGGAGGCCTTCCGGGATCCGGTGGTCGGCCAGCTCAAACCGCGCATCGCGACCATCGACGGTGAGCTTCGGGTGGTGGTCTCTTCCGAGACCGCCCTCGAAGCGCCCTTCTTCAATCTGCTATTAAAAATCGACCAAAACAGCGGGGCGGTGTACCGCAATTTCCCTGTTCTGCTCGACCCTCCTGCCTCGACCGCGATGTCGGCGCCGGTCATTCAACCGACTGCCCGTCCGGCGGCGACCACCCCTGCCGTTCAACCCCAGCAGCAGACCCCTGTGACCCCAGCGCCCCGTCCCGGCATTGTGGCGGTGGCGCCGGTCGGCGCCGTTGCTCCGGTGACTCCCGATGGGCAGGTTGCTGTGGCACCGGTAGCCCCTGCGGGCGATGTCTACAACGGCTGGGCACGTACCGACAAATACGGACCGACCCAGCGGGGCGATACCCTGTTCGAGATCGCCCGCCGTCTGCGCAAGGACGAGTCGTTGACCCTGCAACAGGTGGTGGTGGCGCTGTTCCAGGCCAATCCCGACAACTTTGTCGACGGGAACATGCACACCATCAAGAAGGGCTCCTGGTTCAAGGTGCCCGAGCGTGCCGAGGTTGCCGCCCTGTCCCATCAAGGTGCCGTGGCTGAAATCTCGCGGCAGATGAAGGAGTGGGATCGGACCCATCCCCGCTACACCGTGAAGATGGTGGTGCAGGATCAGGCCTCCGGTATGGCCGCCAAGACCCCCGCCCCCGATGCCGGTCAACACAGCGGTGAGGAGGGGTCGGGCAAGAGCGACGAGACGAGTCAGGCCCAGAATCAAAGTAGTGCGGCGCCGACCCCGACCGCCACCCTGGATGCAGCCTCCCGCCAAGAGCTGGCCCACGCCGAGGAAGAGGCGGCGGCGCTGCGCTCCAAACTCGACGACTTGGTTGCCCAGATTGCAGCTCAGAACGAGGCCCGCGACAAAGAGATGGCGATGTTGCGGGGGCAGTTGAAGGCCGCAGCACTGGGCAGGCCTGTTTCGACGGAAGAGGCTGGCCTGTTTGACGACAGCATTCTTCTTGTGGGCGCCTTGGGTGGGGTGTGCCTCGCACTGGCAGGCCTGGGCTTCGTGGTATGGCAAAACCGCAAGTTGAAGGCAGAACTTGCGGCCATCGTTGGCGGCAATTTCGAGTTCGAGGCAGCTCAGGTCGTTGCGACGCCGGTGGGAGAGGGTATTGCCCTCGTGCAGCCCGGCGCGGTTCATGCCGAGGCTCAACGCGATGATGGTTCCGAGCGGACCATGATGCTCAAAGAGCCGATGCTCGGCGTCGGTGGCACGGCTGCGGCAGCAACCCCCGAACTCGATGAGATCTCGATCGAAACCAAGAAATTGGCCGAGGGTAAAAGTCCCGACGACCTCTTCACCCAGGCCGAAATTTTCTTCAACTACGGCATGGAGGACGACGCTCTCGATCAACTCAAAGCGGGGCTGGTGGTTGCCCCGGAAGAGCAGCGTTTTTACGAGAAAATGCTGGCCATTTACGAGGCCAGAGGCGATGCGGCCGGCATGGAGTCGGTCATCCGGGTGGCGCAACGCAACATGGGCGGCGCTCTAAGCCAGTCGACCAAACTCGAATGGGATGGCCGGGCTCGGACCGTCAAAGGGGGGGGGGCTCCCAGTCTGGAAGACTCTTCGGCCAGCCTCCAGACCGTAGCTTTGGGCGCTGTAGATTCGGGGGGTGGTCTTGATCTGGACGGCTTCAACCTCGATTTCGGCAGCGACGAAACCGGGGTCGGGGGCGGATCGTCCGATGTGCCCGCCGATGCCGACGAGTTCGACCTGTCGAGCATGATGGTGGCTGATGAACCGCCTAAGAAAAGCGCAGCACCGAAGCCAGCTGCCCAGCCCGAGGGGTTTGATTTTGGTGGGGATCTTGAGCTCGACCTTTCCGATATGGATTTAAGCGGGCTTGAGCCGCTTGAGAGCAATGCGGGAAGCGATGCCACCCAGATGATGAGTGCGACCCAGATGGGTCAGATGGGCGACGGGCTTGAACTCGACTTGGACGGCATGGACCTCTCCGGCCTTGAGGCGGTAGAGGACGAGGGGACCATGCTTTCCGAGATCTCCACTGAGGGCGGGGTCGAACTCGACCTGACCGGGATGGATCTCTCCGGGGCGAGTCTGAAGAGCGACGAGGTCGACATGTCCCTGTTCTCCGAGGCCGGAGAGGGGGACATGGAGCTCGACCTCAATGGTCTCGATATGAACGCGGCGACCACGTTCGACGCCGATGCCACCGTGGTGGGTCAAGCACCCGAGGAGGGGGTCGATCTCGATTTAACCGGGATGGATCTATCCGGGGCCAGCTTGGGAGGCTCGGAGGCCGAGGCCGACCTGTTTTCAGAGGCGGCGGAAGGCGAGATGGATCTCGATCTGGGCGGGCTCGATCTTGAGGGGGTCTCCCTGCCCGGGGCAAAAACCAAGGGGGTTGAGGCCGAGGCCTCTGCCGCTCTGTCGGAGTCCGGTGCGTTCGATCTCGATCTCTTGATGAATCACCCCGAACCCGATGATGAGGAAGAGGAATTCGACCTGGGCGACATGGGCGCCACCGATATCGACGCTACGATTCAATCGGCCCTGGCCGCCAAGGACGAAGAGACCGGCGAGTTCAACGCCCTCGAATTGAGCCTATCGGGCGAGTTTGATTTGACCGCCCTTGGTTTGGAGGCGATCGACAAACCGAAGACCCCCACACCGCGTGTGCAAGAGCCCGTTGGCGACGAAATCGATCTAGACCTGAACGCCAGCCTGGATGGTTTGGCCGAGCCGATTGAATCGGATGAGGATCTGTTCGGGGGCGACGATGCCGTTGCAGCCCTGGCCGGTTCGGCCGACGACGGGGTCGATCTAAATCTCGACGAATCCAGCGAATTGCTGATGCCGGTCGAAGACGAAGAAGAGATTGAGGCTCAGGGGGGTGAAGCAGAATTTTCCCAGGCCGCCATCACCGACGATACCCCCGAGGCAACGGTGCTCATGCAGAGTGGCGCCGATCTCGAAGATCTCGATTTATCATCACTGTTGGAGGAGCACAGTACCGCCGAAGAGGGGCCGTTTGCTCAGGAGGAGGAGTCGCCCGAGAGCGTTCTGGCCGACGATTCGGTTGGTTTGGGTGACCTGGATCTGTCGGGATTGCTGGGGTCGCAAGATGAGGCAAGCGTCGCCGCTGTGGACCAAAAGCCATCTTCACAGGACGAAGTCGACGAGGTTCTCCAGGAGGAGATGGCCGATCTGGATGACCTGGATCTGTCGAGCTTGGTGGATGCCGACCATATCGGGGTTTCGCGCACCCCTTCCGAAATCACCGGCACGATGGTGATGTCGGGCTCCTTCGATCCCAGCATGATGGCCCCCCTGTCCGACCTGGCTAACGCACAGGAGGGGGACGACGACGAGGAGATGCACCTGTTCGATCCAAGCAGTATTTCTCTGGATGCCTGCCGCGCCAAATTGCAAGCGGGGGGCGACCCTCGCGACATCCTGCTCGATTTTGCCAACGCCCTTGATGAGGCTCGGACCCGCACCGAGGCGCTGAATCTGCTTCTTGATTGGTCCCAGAATGCCGAGGGCAAGGTGATTGACGAGGTGGTCCACGACCTGGAACCCCACCTTGAAGCCGAGGGGGTTCGGCTGCTGGGCCGCGCCTGATTCTTCCCGTATCGGGGCGATCCCCCAGAGTCTGAGGCATGGACCTACTCTCCGGCCGTCACAGTCGGCAAACGACGGCGCTGCACCGCATCCCCGCCACCACAAAATTGATTCTTTTTTTGGCCCTGGTGGCGGGGATGGTGCATGTCGACGGCATGGCGGAGGGGGCAACCGCCCTCGTGCTGGCGCTCTGCCTGCTGATGCTGGCTCAAATCCCCTTGGCCATGGCCGTTCAACTGGCCACCCGCTTGAAGTACTTCTTCCTGATTCTGTTGCTGCTCCACGGTGGGTTGACCCCGGGCGACCCCGTCGCGGTCTTGGGCTGGAGTACCGGCCTGTCGTGGGATGGGCTGGCGGTGGCGGCGACCCTGACCCTGCATTTGGTGGCGTTGCTGCTGCTTGCGGTCATTCTCACCCGTACCACCCCCCCTTCCGGTTTGGCGTTGGGTATCTCGACCCTGCTCGCCCCCTTGGGCAAGCTGGGGTTGCCGGTGGCCATGTTCAGCCGGGTGTTGACCCTGGCGGTCGGTTTCCTCCCCTCAACCTTCGACCTCTTCCGCGACCTGCGCCGTTCGATGCACCTGCGTTCCCCAGCGGGACCCACCCCTTTGCGGACCCGGCTGCGCGAATACGGACGTATGGTGGCGCTGGTGTTGCCACGCCTGCTGGCGATGGCCGACCTGCAGGCCGATGCCCGATTGCTGCGCAGCGGCGCTTACGACGGGTTGCCACGGTGGCCGCTGCGCCATCCCTGGTGGAGTGTTCCTGCCGCGGTGGGGGTGGCGGCTTGGACGGTATGGGTGTGGTGATGCGCCGAGTCGCCTGGGTGGTTGAGTACGAGGGTAGCGCTTTTGTTGGCTGGCAGCGGCAGAAGAATGGTGTCAGCGTGCAGGGGGCGTTGGAGGGGGCGTTGGCTCGCCATGTCGGGGTTCCCATTGCGGTTACGGCGGCGGGACGGACCGATTCGGGTGTGCATGCCACCGGGCAGGTGGTTCATGCCGATGTTCCTGCCCGTTTGCCGGTGGGGGCACTGGGGCCGGGACTCAACCGTTGGCTTCCCGAGGGGGTCAAGGTGCGGGCGCTGCGCCAGGTGCCCGGTTCCTTCGATGCCCGGCGCAGCGCCGTCAGCCGCACCTACCGCTACCGCATCCTCGACACCGTCGCCCCATCCCCTCTGCGGTTGCAGCGGGTGTGGTGGGTCAAACATCCCCTCGACGACGAGGCCATGATGGCGGCGGCGACCTGTTTTCAAGGGATGCGCGATTGGTCGGCGGTGCGGGCGGCAGGATGTGCGGCGACTCATCCGGTGCGCGACATTCATTGGACTCGCCCGGTCCGGTGCGGCGACGAGATCGAGGTCGAGGTCCGGGCCAACGCCTTTCTCTACCACATGGTGCGCAATATGGTGGCCGGGTTGGTCGCGGTGGGGCAGGGGAAGCTGAGTGTGGCCCAGATGGCTGCATTGCTCGAAGCCCGGCGGCGCGAGGATTGGCCCCCCACCGCCCCCGCCCAGGGGTTGGCGTTGGAGCGGGTCGGCTACCCCGCAGCCCGTCTGGGCGATCTGCCCGAATTTCGTTGGGGGGAGGACCGCTTGTGGGCGGTGGATCCCGATCAAGAACCGCGTAAGGAGCCGTCGTGAGTCATTGGCAAGCCATCCCTTGGATCCTCTCGGCCCCCTCGGGCACCGGCAAAACCACGGTAGCCAATGCCCTGCTGGCGCGGGTACCGGGGCTGACCCGGTTAATCACCACCACCACCCGAGCCCCCCGTCCCGGCGAGGTTGACGGGGTCGACTACCACTTCCTCAGCCGCGATGCCTTCGAACAGCGGATTGCAGCGGGAGGTTTTGTGGAGTGGGCCCAGGTGCACGGTAATCTGTACGGCTCGCAAAAGATGCATGTTGAGCAGGTGCTGAATCAGGGGCTCGATTTGCTGATGGTGATCGACGTGCAGGGGGCTGAGCAGGTTTGCGCCCAAATGGCCCAGGCCCGCACCATCTTTTTGCTACCTCCCAGCATGGAGGAGCTCAAAGCGCGGATGAACGGGCGGGGCGACCTGAGCGATGCCGACCTGATTTTAAGGCTGCACAACGCCGAAACCGAACTGGCCCAGCTGCCCCATTACGACTACGCCGTGGTCAACGACGATTTGGAACGCTGCGTCGCCGCGATCTCGGGGATCATTCAAGCCGACCGTCATCGGGTGGTGCGGCGGCGGGGCTGAGCGCCGCGATCTCTTCCCGCCATCGCGGCCGATACAGCAGTGCCCCCGCCCCCTCCAACACCCACCCCGCCCGCACCAACGCCGTTGCCGCCCGCCGTAAGGTGGTACCGGTCACCAGCAGATCGTCGATCAATACCACCCTGGGATCCTCCCCTGCAGCCGGGGGGCGCGCCTGAAAAATCCGTTGGGGCAATTTCAGCCGCTGACTGCGCCGTCTGCCCCGCTGCGACTGGGTGGTGTCGGGGGGCAGCAGGGGGTGGATGACCTTGCCTCCGACGGCATCCCCCACCCCCCAGGCGATGCGGGTGACCACCCCCAAACCCCGTTGACGCAGATGGGTTATCGATCCGGCCATGGGGACGATGGTGACTCCGGCCAGTCCGTGCTCCCCCCAGCGTTGCCCCCAAAGCGCCCCCAGCCGCCGCAACACCAAGGCCCGCTCCCCCCCTTTTTTGGCGCTGCGCAGCAGCCGCGCCGGGGCGCCGGCATCTTGAAAACCCAGCAGAAGGCGGGGCCAGGGGGGAGGGTCGCTTTGGCAGCCCAGACAGGCGGGAGTCTCTGCCACCACCCCCCGTCCGCACAGGGGGCAGCGCGGCTGGGCGAGGTGGTGAATCCCCCCCTCGCAGCAGGGGGTGCATAGGGGCAGGCTGGGAAAATCGCACAGAAAAGCGGTGGCGGGGTGGCGGGCGCACAGGGCGCAGCCGTGGGGGAGGAAGAGCCGGTCAATCAAGCCGGCGCCATTTTTGACAGATCGCAGCCAATGCTTGAAAATACAAAGACTTTTCGACATCGAACCCCCTCCTGTGGAGCCCCCCATGTCTGTCTGGAATCCCCTGATTACCGAATGTGCCGAGCGCGTGTTGAACGGCGGCGAGATCACCTTCGACGAAGCGGTCGCTCTGATCGAACTTTCGGATGAGCAAAGCCTTGAGTTTTTCGCCGCCGCCGACAAGATCCGCCGTACCTTTATGGGGCAGGCGATGGATTTGTGCGCCATCGTCAACGCCAAGTCGGGGAATTGCTCCGAAGACTGCGCCTTTTGTTCTCAGTCCAAGGTCAGCCGGGCGGCCATCGCTGAGTACAACTATATGCCGGTCGAACAGGTGGCCGAAAAGGCGCAGGAGGCTTACGCCATGGGGGCGCGCGCCTTCGGCATTGTCACCTCGGGGTGGGGGCTGCGCAGCCAAAGCCAGATGGAGACCCTCAAGGGGTACCTGGGGGCGATTAAGGTTAAATCCGACATTGGACGTTGCGCCTCCCTGGGGCCGCTGACCCATGGTCAAGCCAAGGAGCTGGCCGAGGCGGGGTTACAGCGCTACCACCACAACATCGAAACCGCCCCTTCCCATTTCGACGCCATCTGCTCAACCCATACCTTTCAAGAGAACCTGACCACGCTAGAAGCGGCGGCCGCAGCCGGGATGAGCGTCTGCGCCGGGGGAATCGTCGGCATGGGGGAGAGCCCCCGGCAGCGGGTCGAGATGGCCTTCACCCTCAAGCCCTACCCCATCGCCTCGATCCCGATCAATTTCCTCAACGCCATCGAGGGCACAACCCTGCACGACCGTGGGGTGCAAAACCTGACCCCCTTCGAGATGCTGCGCACCGTGGCGGTCTTTCGCTTCATCCATCCCAAGGCCGACATTCGCATCGCCGGGGGGCGGCACCTGCTCGGCGAGCTGCAACCGCTGCTGTTCATGGCGGGGGGCTCGGCGGCGATGGTGGGCAATTATTTGACCACCAACGGTTTAAATCCTGAGGACGACGAGCGGATGTTCCAACACCTGGGTCGCCCCCCGCTTGAGGTGGCACGCGGTCTGTAAACTGATGGTGCAAAAGGGTATCTCCAAAGGTTTTTGAGAAGCCCTTCATGACCGGGGGTGGCGGATCGTCCGCAATCCGCGAGGCGCTCGACGACGAAATCGCCCGCGACGCTGCGATGGAGCTGTGCGGTTTTTCGGACAGCATCGACATTCCCGGTGCCAGCACCCCCGCCTCGATGCCGATGTTCATGATCCCCTTCTCGGCCAACATCGAGTTGCGGGTGGGTGAAAAGGGTTTCAACCCGGTCATGGTGTTCGTGGGGCCGGTGATGTCGGTCTCCAACGCCCAGATCGATGATCTGGGCCCTATGTTGGCGGCTCCAGCTTCCGATCAGCGTCACCACAACCGATTGAGCAGCCTGCTGCAACAGGCGGCCAAGAAGGATAAGAACGAGGCGGTTAAGACCACGGTCATCCAGGTGTCGTGGCATTTCTAAAGGGGGCGGTTTGAATCGGTTGGAACAGCGGCTGCTGACTACATTGACGCGGCTCGATACCGAACACAGGCGGCGGCGCGAGACGGTATCGACCCCATCCCCGCTGGGGGGACGACGTCCCCTGGGCGCCGCCCCCCTGTGGGATCTATCGAGCAACGACTACCTGGGCTTGAGCCGCCACCCCGAGGTGGTCGCCGCCGCCTGCGCGGCGGGGGAGCACTACGGGGTGGGGGCGACCGGGTCGCGGTTGATGACCGGCACCACCCCGCTGCATCTCGAACTCGAAGCGGCGTTGGCTGCCCTCAAGGGGTGTGAAGCGGCGCTGGTGTTTCCGGCAGGGTTCCAAACCAACCTGACTCTGCTTTCCGCCCTGACCACCCGCGACGACCTGCTTTTTACCGACCGCCTCAACCACGCCTCGCTCATCGACGGCGCCGCCGCCTGCCCCGCCAAGGTCCACCGCTTTCGCCACAACGACCTGAACCACCTGAGCGATCTGCTCGCAAAACACCCCCCCCACCACGGCATCGCGTTCATCGTGGTCGACGCCGTCTTTTCGATGGATGGCGACATGGCCCCCCTGCCCGAAATCCTGGCCCTCGCCGAGCGCTTCGACGCCGTGGTGGTGATCGACGATGCCCACGGCTCCGGGGTGTTGGGTCAAGGGCGGGGGACGGCGCACCATCTGGGGGTGGCGGGGCATCCCCGATTGATCGTGATGGGGACGTTGAGCAAGGCACTGGGGGCGCAAGGGGGGTTTGTCGCCGCCAGCACCACCGTGGTCGAAGGGCTGCGCAACCTGGGGCGAGGCTACATCTTTACCACGGCACTGTCGCCTATGGTGGCGGGGGGGGCGCTCAAGGCGGTGGAGATCGCCGCAGCGGGGGAGGCGTGCGCCACCCTGCAAACCAAGGCGACTGCGCTACGCGCCGCATTGGCCGACCTGGGGCTACCCCTGACCGGTCAGGGGCCGGTTCCCATCGTTCCGGTCGTGGTGGGTTTAGAGGCGGGGGCGTTGGGATTGTCGGGCTGGCTGCGGGAGCAGGGGTACTTTGTTCAGGCGATCCGCCCGCCGACCGTTCCGGTGGGCAGCAGCCGACTGCGCATCACCGTGCGGGCCGATTTGCCTGATGAGGTCTTGGCGCGACTGCCGGGTTTGGTGGCCGAGGGAATGGCGCGGTTGGGGGGGTAACAGCGCCACGGTGGCGCCCCATACAAAATGTGCGCTGAGGCAAGATCCCGACCGGCAAAGTGGGTATGATCCGGCCCATCTTGCCCTTTTCGCTCCATAAGGCGGTTCGATGCGTGTTTTGATGGTTGTATTTGGGCTGTGGATAGCGGGCGTTGCCGCCGCCTCCCCCTTGCCTGTTGCCCAGTATGCCCCCCTGTCTGCCGATGAATGGAATCAGCTCGATCACGGCAAGGTGGTGCTCCGCCCCCTGGATTCGGGCAATCCCCATGTGCGGGCTGCCGAGTCGGTGGGAATCATCCACGCCCCGGTTTCGACAATGCTTGAGGTCCTCACCGACCATGCACGGTGCAGCGAATTCATGCCCCATGTCGCCAAGGTCGAGGTGCTGGAAAACAGCGGCGACCGGGTGATCGCCAACTACACCCTGGCGTTGCCCCTGGGCAAAACCAAACGGTACCGGCTAGAGATGGTCGTGCGGCGCGGCGATGCGGAATCGACCTTGGTTTGGCGTTTGATCCCATGGCCTGGGCTCGATCCCGCCGAAACCATCCGCGACACCACCGGCTTTTGGAGTCTGAAACCGGCTCAAAATCACCCCGATGCCACCCTGGCGGTCTACCACGTCGCCTCCGATCCGGGCGATGTGCCGTGGGGGTTTGGTTGGATCGTCGATTTTTTGAGCACCCGCAGCGTCCCCGAGGTGATGGATAAAACCCGGACCCGGGTCGAGGCGCTCTGGCAAGAGGAACGGCGTGCAACCGCCTCGACCGCCAACCCTTGAGGCAGATGTTTCTGCAACCGTAAAAAACCGCCCGATGGGCGGTTTTTTTACGGTTGCCGTTGGCAGCAGGCAGGTCAGCTACGATCCACAAAATGCTGCTGAATCAACACGATCTGCTCGGTTTGACGCCGCAGCGAGCCAACACATTCGTGATCGAGTTTGTCTTTGGCCATGGCGTCGAGCACGGTGAAGGCGGTGTCGATATCCCAGGCGGTTTTGTAGGGACGTTGGGAGGTCAGGGCGTCGAAGATATCGGAGACCGTGATGATACGGACCTCGATGGGGATCTCTTCCCCTGCCAATCCAAAGGGGTAACCCGAGCCATCCAGCGCCTCGTGATGCAGCTCAGCGACCGAGCGCAGAACGTCGAGCCCGTCCAAGGCGCTGAAGCCGAAGTAATCGACCATTTTTCCTAGGATTTGCCCTCCAATGGTGGTGTGTTGCTGCATGTGGCTCCACTCCTCGGGGTCGAGCTTGCCCGGTTTGAACAGAATGTGGTCGGGGATGCCGATTTTGCCGATGTCGTGGAAGGGTGCGAAGCGGTAGATCCGCTCGATGTGCTCGTCGCTGAAGTCGTGGATCCCCCGCTCGGCCAGATCGCGGGCGATCAAGCGGGCATAGCGACCCATCCGCTCAAGATGGCCTGAGGTTTCCAGGTCGCGCAGGGTCGAGATCTCGTACAGGGTTTTCAGGGCGGCCGAGAGGGTGTGGAAGAACCCGATCTCTTGTTGGGCTAGGTTGGCGATCAGGTGGCTGGCTAGATCGAGGGTTGGCAACACCCGATCATTGAAGGCGGTTTGTTGTTCGGCATTAAAAAAGACAAACCCGTGCAGATCACCCTGAAAAAGGATGGGGGAGGTGTAGCTGGACTGATACCCCTGGGCCAGGATGCGTTGGGTGTGTTGGTGGGTACTGGCTTGAAAGAGCGCCAGATCGTTGACCACCCTGGGCCGCCTGAGCTGGGCCACCTCGGCCAGCGAAGGGGCTTGGCTCAAGGGGATTTCGTAATGCTGGATGGGGGAGGGGGCACCCCGGTCGCTCGAAAGAAACGTCCGCACCGATTCGGTGGCTTGATCGTAGGCGGCCACGGCGATCCGGCTGATGCAGCCGACCTGTCGGTCGAGGGAACGATGGATCACCGCCAGCTTTTCGGCCAAGGGAATCGCCTCCCCCAGGGGGCCGAGCTCGTCGTTGTGGCAAAATAGGTCTTCAGTGTGAGAGGTGGGCATGATGGTCTCCATGCATCCAACGTTGACCTGCGAGAGGGGAACCCTGACTCGGGTCGGGGGACGATTCAATGCCCCTTGGGCCGATTTAGGGAAGTGCCGATTAAAGGCTCCTGCCTATTAATCGGCACGCTACAAAAAGTGTCGTTTTTGCTTCGCTTGAAAAATCAGTCACTTACGTTCCTGATTTTGGCGGACCATCCCTGGGCCGCTCGGAAGCGCTGATAAATCGGCGCTTCCTTAGAAAGTTTTTTGGCCGTGTGAGGGTTCAGGTAGAAATTCCGACCAGGTGCGCGATGGCCGATCAACGGTCCCAAACCGGGTGCGGGTAGCGCGTCGGGGCGAGGATGCGCACAATCCCCCGTCTTTTGGGCGTTTCTTCTATAGATTTAAAGGATTTGCGTCGTGCTTCCTCGCTTTGTGGCCGTGCTCCTGTTAGCGGTTTGGCCCCTGTGGGTCCATGCCGACCCCATCCCCCCCGTCGTCGATTGGACCGTCCCGGACGATCTGCCCTGGCAGACCCCGCCGAGCGCCAGTCCTGCCCATCGCTACACGGTGCCGACGGTGGGGGGCGATACAGATTTGGTGTACCACAATCCCGAGTTTTGGGACTTCATGTGGCGATTCCCCGGCGATTACGTCGCCCTTTGGGACAAGGCGATGCAGGAGGAGGCGATCCCCTACTGGGGGGCGGTGGTGCTTTCGACCGGGGTGTTGATCTATTACGACCAGAAGCTCATCAACGGCGCCCAGAATCTGGGGCGGCGCTGGGGCATAGGCAACAAAGACAACACCAAGCCCTATTTCAGCATTTTTGGCCAACCGATTCGGGGCCCCTCCGATGTTGGCTCGGCGATGTACTTCATTGGCGACGGCTGGCTTCACTCCAGCTTTGCCCTCGGTTTTTTGGGCTACGGTTACTTCGGCGAGGATTCCCGCGCCCTGAGGACCGGCTCGGAGCTGGTCGAGGGGCTGATGACCACTGCCTTCGCCACTCAAACCTTGAAACACATCACCGGACGCGAGAGTCCCATTCGGGCGACCCAGGGTGGGGGGGTGTGGCGCTTTTTCCCCAATCAGATCGATTACCACCAACACGTCCCCAGCTTCGACGCCTTCCCCTCCGGTCATTTGGCCACCGGGGTTATGACCGTCACCGTGATCGCCGAGAACTACCCCGAATATACCTTCGTTCAACCGCTGGGCTGGACGCTGCTGGGGCTGCTTTCGTTTCAGATGATGAACAACGGGGTGCACTGGGCCAGCGATTACCCCCTGGCCATCGCCATGGGGTACGGCTTCGGCAAGGTTGCCGTGGCGCGGGGGCGCGCGATTGAGGCCCATTCTGCCAACCGGGCGGCGGGGATCCGGCGCGATGCGCCCCAGGGGTGGGACGCGCTGCGGCTGGCCCCGATGGTGACCGCTGACGGGTCGATGGGAATTGGGGTTGAGTACCCATTCTAAGAGCCTGTCGGACTTGAGATCGTCCTACTCGGCAATTGCTCCTGCATTGCTCTACCTCCTGCATCCATGCAGTCGTGCGCCGGCGGGTAATCGGTCCAAATTTCCCCGGTTTTTCGTCACATAGCCACCACTATGATCCTCAAAACCGTGAAAATTTGGCCTCGATTCCCTACTCGGCTCGCTACGGACGCTCAAGCCCGACAGACTCCTAGCCGTCGTTCGCCCCCCCTGGCCGTCGTTCATGAATTAGCAAGGAAATCGCCACCTCGGGGTCATGCAAGATCCCATAATCTGTATGACATGGAGGGCGTCCCGCCCACCGCGAACAAGGTCGAACCCCTTGGAGGTTGTCATGAGTGAACAAGCTGCAACCATTGAAGTGTCGGTATGGGACCGCACCACCCGGTGGTTTCATTGGATCAACGTGTTGTGTGTCGTTTCCTTGTCTTTTCTGGCGCTGGCCCTGCTCAACGGCAAGGCGTTGGGCTTGAGCGGGGAGGGCAAAATCCTGCTCAAGACGGTGCATGTCTACATGGGCTATGTGTTTGCCGCCAACCTGTCCTGGCGCGTCGTGTGGGGTTTCATCGGCGGCAAGTACAGTCGGTGGAAGGCGGTTTTGCCCTTGGGCGTCGGCTTTATCGGGCAGCTCAAGGATTATGTTGCCGGCGCCAAGTCGGGGAATCCGCCCCAATATGCCGGGCATAACCCGATGGGCAAGTTGATGGTGGCGGCGCTGTTCTTGGTTCTGTTCGGCATGGCCTCGACCGGATTGGTCTTGGCGGGGACCGATCTCTACCTGCCCCCCTACGGCGGTCACTTCGCAGCCTGGGTGACCGGGGGCGATCCCTCCTTGCTGGCCCATTTGGCCCCCGGCTCCAAGGAGTATGTGGTGCCGACCCTTTATGACGAGATGCGCAATTTCCGCAAACCCTTCGTCGAATTCCACGAAGAGGCCTTCTGGGTACTCTTGGGGTTGGTGGCGGTGCATGTGGGGGCGGTGGTGGTCACCGAGATCAGGGAGCGCAGCAACCTGATTTCGGCCATGTTCACCGGGCGTAAGGTATTGCGCGGCAAGCCGGTCGACGCAGACAAATAAGTTGCGTGTTCGGGGGCGCCAATCCCGGCCCCCCCTTTTAACGAAGCTTGGATGGAAACCTCATGTTCAAGGTCAACGAATATTTTGACGGCAAGGTGAAATCGCTGGGGTTTTCGACCGCCGAGGGCCCGGCCACCATTGGGGTGATGGCGCCGGGGGAGTACGAGTTCGGTACCTCCAGCCAAGAGATCATGTCGGTCACCAGCGGCGCCTTAGAGGTTAAGCTGCCGGGCGACGACAACTGGACCCCCATCGCCCAGCACGAGTCGTTTGTGGTCGAGGCGGGGCAGAAATTCGGGGCGCGCTGCACCGTCGAGACCGCCTACCTCTGCCTGTACCGGTAAAAAACCAAAGCCCCTGCGCCAACCGGCGCGGGGGCTTTTTGATGGAGTGTTTCGAAAGGAGTCCCCGTGGCAGATCTACACCCCCGCCTGGCTGCCGACACCTACAGCCTGGGCCGTTTTCCTCTGAGCCGTTTGCTGCTCATGAACGATCGCACCTACCCCTGGTTCATCCTGGTTCCCGACCGGGAGGGGGTTTCCGAAATTCAGGATCTGAGCCAGGAAGACCAGATCGCCCTGATTCGGGAGTCCTCCCTGCTCTCCCGCGCCATCCGAGCCACTCTGCACCCCACCCGCATCAACGTTGCCGCTTTGGGCAACATGGTGCCGCAGCTGCATGTGCACCACATCGCCCGTTTCGAGGACGACCCCGCCTGGCCCGGCCCGGTATGGGGATTCGGCCCCGCCATCCCCTATCTGATTCCCGAGGTGCGCAGCCGAATTCAACCCCTGGCGGCGCGGTTGGGGGAAGACTTCGTGCTCGATCCCCAATGGCGGGCGATGAAGGTGGCGGGGGTGCGCTAGGAGTCTGTCGGACTTGAGATCGTCCTACTGCGCCGGCGGGTAATCGGTCCAAATTTCCCCGGTTTTTCGTCACATAGCCACCACTATGATCCTCAAAACCGTGAAAATTTGGCCTCGATTCCCCACTCGGCTCGCTACGGACGCTCAAGCCCGACAGACTCCTAGGTTGGTGGGTTTTGTGGGAGCGGACTTCTGGCCGCGAATGGGGGGGCTTCCCGACGCCGGTTCTTTCTTGCCGTTTCCCGCTAGGCACGACATCGGCTTCGCTTCGGCCACAGAAGTGGCCTCCCACAAGCTCCGGGGACCCCGGTCACATCGCCATTTGCCTGTAGGAGCGGTCCCCGACCGCGAATGAAGAGGCGACCCGGCGCCCTAAGATCCGCCCGTGCCAAGTGCCCCAGCAGGAACGCGCTACGCCGCACTCCCCCTTCGCCCCACAAATAAAAAACGGCCACGACGGAGCGTGGCCCTCCAAAAGGCGACACCTAATCAGCGGCAGAAATCACCTTCTACAGGCAAGGGTGAGGGATGGGTGGGGGCTTGTTGGGGCGGGCTTCTGTCCGCGAATGGGGGGCGAAATCGCACTGTTTGCTTGCCCATCCTCCGGACCCCCCGCCTCCGCCGCACACCCCCACCGGGCCTCGGCTTCAGGGGGCGGTGGCCTCCTGGGGCAGCACCGGTAGATCCCCGACCTCTCCCTGCACCACAGCGTTCATCTCCTCCTGCGATACCGGCAGATAGCGGATTTCCTCCCCGGCCTGTTGCATCTTTTTCAGATCGAGCACCGCCCCGGGGGGTAGGTCGGCCCCTTTGCCCAGGTTGCCCTGCACGGCATAGATCACCCAGCGCGGCCCCTCCAGCGACAACACCAAATAGGCGGCGTCGCTTACCGCCAATACCGAGTGGGCCGCCAGATGGCTGATCGTGCCGTAGCCCAGCACCACCCCGCCCCCGAGTTCGTAGGTGGGGGGGACGACCACCGCTTTCGATAGGGAATAAATCCCTAAGCCCGCGCCGGCGAGGGTCGAGGCGGCGGTGCCGACCACGGCGGTGCTCCCCGCCAAAACGGTGCCGAACCCCTTGCTGGCCAGGCTTGCCCCCTCGCCCGCCACCATGACGGTGGCCCCGGCAGCGGCCCCCACCGCGCCCCCCACCACACCGACACTCCCCTTGCCGACCGTGGCGCCCACTGCGGTGAGCGGCACCCCGACGTAGCGGATCGTTTGCCCGGTCAGGTAGCCGACCCCCTGGGTCAACCGCCCGGTCGCCTGCCCCGTCGCAATGGCGGCGCTACCGGCCACCGCGCCGGTGACCCCAACGGTGGTGGCGGCAGCTTGGCCGCCTGTTACCTGGAGCAGACTGTAGACCCCCGCCAGGGCGGCGGTGGCGGTGGGGGCGACGATGTCGTAGGCCATGCCGCCGGTGTGCCAGGTGACCTCAACCGCCATCGTGGTGGTCGCCATCCCCTCGTTCCACACCACCAAAACCGGGAAGGCAACGGTGTTGACCGCCAGATAGCCGACCGAGGAGGTGCCCATCTGGGCCAGAGGTTTGATGAGTCCGTCCCAGAAGACCCCCTGCAACACCCAACGCATCGCCTTGATGGAGGCCAGTCCCAACCCGGTAGCATCGAGGTTTTCGTCGAACTCCTTGCCCGCTTGGGCGAAATCGCTGGCGACATCGTCGCCGTATTGCTCAAGCGCCTGTCCGAAGAGGTCGGTGAAGGTTTCGGAATACTCGGCCCGCAGCTCGTTGGCCTGGGTAAACCCCTGTTCGAACTGGGTGAGATCAATGCTATCGGCGACGTCGCTACCCCTCTGGGCCAGGTTTTCAGGCAGTGCCAGGTAGCCGTCGACGAAGCTGCTCCAGGCAAAATCGAGGCTTTCGCCGCTCGCCTCAATGGAACCTGCCGAAAGCCTTTGAGCCAGCTCGCCGCTGCTGGCCACGATGGTGCGGCCAAGGTCCATCCCTGCATCGGCGAGCATGGCTCCCCGCTCGACCGCATCGCGGCTCAAGACGATGCCGAATTGCCCCATCTCCTCGGCGAGCTCTTTGCCAAAGCGCCACGAATCGACCGCCGAATCGCCGATCAGATCGGAGGAACGGTCGATCAGCAGCATCCCCAGGGGGCGGGTCACGTCGGTCACCGCCTCGCCCCCCGCAGTGCCTAGGGTTTGAATTTTCCCCGCGTATTCAAGGCTCAGCGCCGTCCCCTCGGGGATGATGTAGACCGACTCCTGGGCCTGTTTCAGGGCGGTGAGGAAGGACTCACGCGCCTTCATCCCCATCATCTCTTGGGCCAGTTCGAGGGCGTCGGGACCGGGGGGAATCAGGGCGATGGAGGTGTGGGGGACGTGGAAAGCGCCGTTTTCGTAAAGCGACAGGTGTCCCTCGCGGACCAGGGTTTTGGTGTTGACCAGCGGATCGTCGGGGGCGGGGTGGGCGCAGGCGGTCAGCGACAGGGCCAACAGAAGAGGGAAGATAGAAGGTCGGTTCATATCCATGGCTCCTTACTGCCGCAAATCGTCGGGGAGTTTTTGCAAGATGGTCTGCACCGTCTCGGGGTCGTCGCTCAGGGTTTTCACCGCAATCCCTTGATCGCGCAGGGATTGCAGGTCGACCACCGAGCCGACCGGCAGATCGCCCACCGACAGGGTTTCTTCCCCACCGCCCACCTTGCCCTGGGCCATGGCGACCACCAACCGGGGGCCGTCCCAGGCCAGGAAGACCGCGGTGTCGACCGCCCCCATCAGGGCGTGGACCGGCAGGGCGGTCAGGGCGTTGTAGCCCAGCACCACCCCGGCGGTCGCCTCATGAATCGCCACCTCGGTGGTTCCGGCCAGGGCGTCATAGGTCACAAAGGCAACGTACTTGGCCGCATCGAGCACCGCCCCCCCCGCCGTCGTGGCGGTCGCGGCCACCGGGGCGGAGGCGGTGAAGGCGACCTGATTGAGCGCCCCGGCCGAATAACCGGCGGTGTAGGTGACCGGCAGGGTTCCGAACGAGAGCAGCGACAGCCCCCCCAACAGCCCCGCCTCGACGGTGGGGGCGACGATCTCGACCCCGAGCTTGCCGGTGTAGTAGACGCTCATCCCCACCGCCTCGACGGTCCGCCCGGTGATGGCCACCGCTGTGGCGGTGGGCAAAAACACCGCCTGCGCCGCCGTCCCCACCCCCTTCTTGACGGTGGTGACCAACGTTTTGGCCGAGGGCTGCACCGCCCCTTCGTAGAGGGCGTCGAAGTAGCCGACCAGCAGATCGCCCAACCCTGCCAGGGAGTTGCCCGCTTGCCCCGAGCGGCGATAGGCGGCGTCGAAACTCGTGGCAGCCCGCTCGAAGGCGGTATCCCAGGCCTTGGCGATGGGGGTGGCGAAGTCGGTGTTCATCCAGGCGGTCAAATCGTAGATGTTGCCGAAATCCTCTTTCAGTTCGCTGAAGTAGCCGCCGGGGATCGCCATCAGCGCCTCCCGGTCGGCCTGGCTACGGATTCCCAAACTCAGGTTGCCTTTGATGAGGCTGTTCCAAACCCCTTGCAGAGACTCCATCCCCAGCTTGCGTTGGTAGGCGGCCCATGCGTCGGTCCCGGCGAAGAGATCGCGGCGCAGCCGACTGCCGGTTGCGTGCAGTCCAGAGGCGGTGTCGATCCCTGCGCTCAGATTGTTTTGGAACGAGGCGGTGAAGGCGGCGGTATCGCGCCTGATTGCTCCGGTGGCTGCCGCAATGGCCATGGCCGAGGACTCGACCGCCTCCTCCCGCGCTTGGGCCAGCGCCTGTTGGGTCGAGGTGATGACCAACCACCCCTCGTTGTAGAGGGCCTGATGGCCGCGCAGGTTGGCCATGGTGGTGGGGATGGTTTGTTCCAGGGTTTGCTGGGGGGGGGGTGGGGGGGGGGGGGGGGGGGTGGTGGCGCAGGCGGTGAGGAGCAAGGGGAGCAACGGGGCCCCGATTCGAAGAATCCATCCGGTTCTAAAACACATAACCCCCCCAAGAAAGGAAATACCTCAACAACCGTGTTGTGTTCGATCAAGTCGCACGCTTGAGTTGGCGGAAGACGGCCCCATGAACGGACTTTATATGTCTAAATTAATCTAAAAATTAAACACATATAAACGATGTGTTTACAGCGTCAACCCATGTACTGGAATCAAGCATCCACCAAAGCCCCGAGCAAGGCATCGTTGATGTAGTACCACTCCTTCCCGATTTTGAGGGGGCGCAGTACCCCCAGATCGGCCAGGGTGCGCAGATAACCCGAGGCGGTCTGCCGCTTGGCGATCCCCGATTCCTCTAAAAAACGGATCTTGCAGTAGGGGTGCATGAAGATCGCTTCGATCAAATCCTTGCTGTAGATCCGGGGCGATTCGGTTTGAACCCGAAGCCGCACCTCCTCCATCAAAACCACAATTCGGGAGATTCGCTCCGCAGTCTGTTTCGAGGTTTGCGCTACAGCCTCCAGCATAAAGAGGATCCAAGCCTCCCACCCCCCCTCTTCGGTGACCTGCCGCAGTCGCTCGTAGTAAACGGGCCTGTTGTGAAGGATGTAGTGGGACAAAAACAGGATGGGCAGATCGAGCAGCCCCTGCTCGACCAAATAGAGAATATTGAGGATTCGCCCTGTTCTTCCGTTGCCGTCGGGGAAGGGGTGGATCGCCTCGAACTGGTAGTGGAGCACCGCCAGTTTCACCAAGGGGTCGAGCCCTTCACCCACCCCCTCGTGGGCATGGATGAACCGTTCAAGGTTGGTCAGTTTGTCACGGATCACCGTCTCCCCCTCGGGTGGGGTGTACAGCACCGATCCGTCGTTCTGATTGATGAGTGTGGTACCGGTGGCGCGGCGCACGTCGTAGTTGCTGCTTTTGATGATGCGCACGATCTCGACAAAGAGGTTGGTGGACAGGGGGCGCTGTTGCAGGGCGTCGAATCCGAACCACAGCGCCTGTCGATAACGTAGAACCTCTTTGGTGTGGGGATCGGCGTGTCTCTCGGGGTCGGCGGCGGCTCGGAACAGCTCGTCGTTGGTCGTGACGATGTTCTCGATCTGGGACGACAACCGCGCCTCTTGCAGCACGATGCTGTTAATCAGCAGGCGTGGGTTGGGGATCTGCCGGGCCAGTCCGCGCAAATCGGCAAGGTTGCGATTGGCGGCGATGGCCTGCTTGAGGACCGCCCGTGTTTCGAGCTCTGCAACAGGGGGGATCAGGGGGAGGTCGTTGTAGGGCAGGTGACGGGCGTAACTCATGCGGCCGACTCCAGTTATTCAAGAATGAAGGGGGGCATTGCTGCTCGAAACTACCCCCGAATCGCCCGCCTCAGCCGTTCGAGATTGTCCAAATTGCCCAGGCAGATCAAGACGTCGCCGGCGTTGATTTCGGTGTTGGGGGAGGGGCTGAATTGCAGCGCTTTGTTGACCTCGACGATGCCGACCACCATGACCTCGAAGTCTTCGCGGATGCGGCTGTCGCGCAGCTTCATCCCGTCGAAGTTTCCCCCTTTGGGGATGGTCAGCTCCTCGACCGAGAGGTCGACGTTGGTTTTGTGCAGCACCAGATCGAAGAAGTTGCTCGCCGAGGGGCGCAGGGCGGTGTGGGCCATCTGCACCCCCCCGAGCAACGCGGGGGAGATCACCCGGTTGGCCCCCACCTTGCGCAGTCGTTGTTCCGAGGCGGCGGTGCCGCTGCGGGCGACGATGAAGATGCCGGGAGCATGTTCGCGTACCGTCAGAATCAGGTAGACGTTGGTCGCTTCGTCGCCGATGGCGCTGATCACCCCCCGCGCCTTGTCGAGCCCCACCTTGGTCCAGATGGCGCCATCGCTGGCGTCCCCCTCGACCGCGGTCCAGCCATCCTGGACCGCCCGCGCCACCCGTTGCGGATTCTTGTCGATCACCACAAAGGGGGTTCCCTCGTCGAGCAGGGTTTGGCAGACGGTGCGGCCCAGGTCGCCCAAGCCGCAGACGATCATGTGGTCGTGCAAGGTCTCGATGCGGCGCTCCATATGGTGCTCCTTCAAGGTGATGAGCCGTTCGGTCAGGGCCGAGGCGATGATCGAGGTGAAAAAGGCGAAGACCCCGATGCCGAAGATCATCGCCACCACCCCGACCGCCTTGCCCGCCAGGGTGACCGGGACGATATCGCCGTAGCCGACGGTGGTGATGGTGACGATGGCCCACCAGAAGGCTTTCCAAATCGAATCGACGGTGGGGTTGCTCCCCATCTCGACCGAATAGAAGCCGATGGCGACCATCGCCCAGACCAGGGCGACCACGGTCGCCAGGGCGAGCAGTTCGAAGGCCCGTTCCCGCAGAATCCCGCCCAGGAAGGCCAGATCCCGGGAATAGCGCAGCAGTTTGAGAACCCGGAAGACGACCAAAACCCGGAACATCCGCAAGGGGCGGAAGTAGGGCAGGATGGCGATCAGGTCGATGATCGACAGCGGCTGGCGCATCCACACCCACTTGGGATGCAACGCCGTCTTGAGCGCCTCCCAACGCTGCCAGACACCGCCCCGTTCGGGCCAGCGGCGGTGCAGCCGTTTGATGGCGCGGCGGTAATCGACCCCGAAGTTGGAGCAGACCCACAGACGTAGCAGATATTCGGTGGCGAACAGGGCGATGAAGAGATCGTCGAGCAGAAACAATCGCTCACGGTCGGCGGGGGGAAGGGAGGGGTCGAGGCTGAGGATCAGTGCAACAATCGAGGCGGTCACGACCAGCATCATGGCCCAATCGAAGATCCGCTTGGCCCGGCTGGCGGGGTCTTCGAGCACGCGGTAGAGGATGGATTTGAGGGAGGAGAGCATCGGGTGCCGGTCGCCTGGTTCCTTTAAAAAAGCCCGATTCGACGGGCGATGGCTAGGAGTCTGTCGGGCTTGAGCGTCCGTAGCGAGCCGAGTGGGGAATCGAGGCCAAATTTTCACGGTTTTGAGGATCATAGTGGCGTCTATGTGACGAAAAACCGGGGAAATTTGGACCGATTACCCGCCGGCGCACGACTGCATGGATGCAGGAGGTAGAGCAATGCAGGAGCAATTGCCGAGTAGGACGATCTCAAGTCCGACAGACTCCTAGAGGATAGGTCAGGCTTGCTCCGGCGGGTACCCCAGCGCTGCGCGTTGACCATAGCAACTTCGATGCCTACTCTGCCCACCTGTGAACGCAGCTGCTGCAAAAACCTGCTGGGACCAGGCGCGCTGCCTATTTTATTGCACCCCGAGGTGTCCGTTGCCCCCTGCCGTATCGCCCCCCATCGACCCCATTGCCGTCGCCCGCCGCGTTTTCGAAATTGAGGCCGAGGGGTTGACCGCCCTGGCCGGTCGCATCGGTCCCGAGTTTAAGCAGGCGGTCGATCTGATCCTCGCCTCGCAGGGGCGGGTGGTGGTGATCGGCATGGGAAAATCGGGGCTGGTCGGCAAGAAGATCGCCGCCACCCTGGCCTCCACCGGCACCCCCTCGTTTTTCGTCCACCCCGCCGAGGCGAGCCACGGCGATTTGGGGATGGTGGTGGCGGGCGATGTGGTGGTGGCGCTGTCGTACTCGGGCGAAACCGAAGAACTGACCCGCATCCTGCCGCTGCTCAAGCGGATGAGCATCCCCATTATCGCCATGACCGGGCGGATGGATTCGAGCCTGGCCCGCCATGCCGACATCCCCCTCGATACCGCCGTCGACCGCGAAGCCTGCCCCCTGGGGCTGGCCCCCACCGCCTCGACCACCGCCACCATGGCGCTGGGCGACGCGCTGGCGGTGGCGCTGCTGGAGGCACGCGGCTTCAAGGCCGAGGACTTCGCCAAATTTCACCCCGGCGGTAGCTTGGGTAAGCGATTGCTCACTCGGGTCAGCGATCTGATGCACGGGGGCGATCAGCTCCCCGCCGTGCTTGATCACGCCCCCCTGACCGATGCGATTCTGGCCATGACGCGGGGAAAGCTGGGGATGACCACCGTCCTCGACCCCCAGGGCAAGCTGGCCGGGGTACTCACCGACGGCGATCTGCGCCGCGCCCTCGACCGGGGAATCGACCTGCACAAGGCGAGTGTCGGCCAAGTCATGGGCCGCCATCCCAAAACCATCACCGCCGAACGACTGGCCGCCGAGGGGCTGGCGATCATGCAGAAATACAAGATCACCGCCTTGGTGGTGGCGGGTGAAGGGGGCGGGGTTGAGGGGATCTTGCACCTCCATGATTTACTTGATGCGGGGGTGGTCTGATGGGCGCCTTCAAAAACCATAGCGAGCGGCCCAGTTGCAAGGCGCACGGAGCGCAGCGGCTGAGGCGTATGAAGGAGCGAGCACCGCGCAACGCAGCAGGTGGGGTGCGCGGTAGGCTTTCGGAGGTGCCCAATGCTGCGCCCTAATCCCCACTGGACCCCCTCCCTGCTGCGCCGCGCCCGCAACATTCAAGGGCTGATCTGCGACATCGACGGGGTGATGACCGACGGCGGCATCGTCTACGACAGCGCAGGGGCCGAAACCAAACGGTTTCATGTACGTGACGGCCACGCCATTAAGCTGGCGGGGCGCCACGGTTTGAAGCTGGCGATCATCACCGGTCGTACCTCGACCGTGACCGCCCGCCGGGCCGAGGAGCTGGGCTTCGATTACCTAGAGCAACGGGCGCTGCGCAAGATCGAGGCGTTTGAGCGTATCGTCGCCGAGAGCGGCATCCCCGCCTCAAGCTGGGCGATGATCGGCGACGATGTGGTCGACGCCCCGGTGATGAACCGCTGTGGCTTGGCCGTCGCCCCTGGCGATGCGGGGCTTGAGATCGCTCGGCACGCCGATTGGCAAACCCCGAGTGAATCGGGTCGGGGGGTGGTGGCCGACGTCATCCGCCTGGTTTTGAGTGCTCGGGGCAAGTGGAGCGAGATCCTGGCCGGGTATGGCATCGCCCCCGGAGCGCGGCGGTGAAGCGGACCTGGTACCTGCTGGCCGGGGTCGCGTTGTTGGCGGTGGTCTTCTGGCCGCGCTCTCCCCACCCGTTGTTGTCTGAAATCCCCCCCGACGACCGCAGCCTGCGTTTAACCGATGCGACGGTGACCCGCCTCGATTCCGAGGGAAAACGGGTGGTACTGCACTCGGAGCAGATGACCCGTTTCGACGACGGACGGATCGCCTCCGGCCCCTTCACCTTGACCGAGGAGCAGGGGGGGGAAATCCGCTCCCTGAGCGCCCGCCGGGGCAAGGCGCAGGGCGATCTGATCGAGGCCCAGGGCCATGTGGTGCTCAAGGCAGGCGATGTGGTCGCCGATGCCGAGCGGGCCGAATACCGCCGCGACAGCGCTTTGATTCGGCTGACCGGAAATGTGGTCTTCAACTTTGCGGCGCCCCCCACCACCCTGCGCGGCCCAAGCGCCGAATACGATCTGAATGAGGGACGTTTGGTGATGGCCGAAGGGGTCAAGGGGGTGATGCCATGAAACGGGCGCTGTTGATCCTGATGCTGTTGGCCTGCCTGCCCCAGGCCTGGGCCGCCGAGGGTGAACCCCCGGTCGAGGTCAGCGCCGACCGGCTGGAGGGCTCACGCGCCGATGGGGTGGCCCACTTCATTGGCCATGTACAGGTGATCCGGGGCAGCCAGACCTTGAGCGCCGACGAGATGTGGATCAGCTACGCCGAGCAAACCCGCCAGGTCGCCACGATTCGGGCGGTCGGCACGCCCGCCAAGGTGGTGGAGGTGCGGCCCGCCCCGGCCCCGCTGCGCACCTTAAGCGCCGACGAGATCGTCTACGACGTAGCCGCCGAAACCCTGACCGCCACCGGCAATGCCAGACTGGAGGAGGGGGAGGATTTCGCGGTCGGCCACAGCATCGTCTTGGATCGCAAGGCCGACAGCAGCGTGATGGAGGGGGGGGGTGACGACGGCAAGGTCCACATGCGTTTCACCCCCAAAGAGGGCGGCAGCGATGAACGCTGAAGGGGTGACCCACCACCGCCTGAGCGCCCGTGGTTTGGTCAAGCGTTACAAGGGGCGCACGGTGGTCGAGCACGTCGATCTTGAGCTGACCTCCCGCGAGGTGGTGGGGCTTCTCGGCCCCAACGGGGCGGGTAAGACCACCACTTTCTACATGATGGTGGGGTTGGTCCCGGCCGACGAAGGGGTGGTCGAACTCGACGGTGAAATCATCACCACCATGCCGTTGCACCAACGGGCCCGTATGGGGATCGGCTACCTGCCCCAAGAGGCCTCGGTGTTTCGGGAGTTGAGCGTGGCCGACAACATCGAGGCGATTTTAGAACTGCGTGGCCTGGACCGGCAGGCGCGGCGGGATCGGGTCGATCTGCTGCTTGAGGAGCTGTCTCTGGGGCATGTGCGCGAAAGCCTGGGGCGGTCGCTGTCGGGGGGGGAGCGGCGCCGGGTTGAGCTCGCCCGGGTGCTGGCGCTGGACCCCAAGTTTGTGCTGCTCGACGAGCCGTTTGCTGGGGTCGATCCCATCGCGGTGGGTGAGATCCAATCCATCGTCACCCACCTGACCGGACGCGGCATCGGGGTGCTCATCACCGACCACAACGTGCGCGAAACCCTGAAGCTGGTCGACCGAGCCGCCATTTTGCACGCCGGAAGAATCCTGGTGACCGGCACCCCCGACGAGATCGTCGACAACCCCCAAGCCCGGGCGGTTTATCTGGGGGAGGGGTTTGCTTTGTAGGGGCGGTGAAGCCGCTTTGTTGGAACGCCGCCCCCGGCGCGATGAAACCAGGGTTTTTCTCTGGGGTTGCCCAATGGCTTCGGAGCTTGCCGGGCCAACCTGCGCAAGGGGCGAGGGGTGGGGGTTTCGGCGGCCCCTGCATCGGCGTCGGGGACGCATCCTACAAACCCGCCCCACCGGTCGATGGTGGGTGTAGGAGCCTGGTCCTCCGGGCGATCCGAGGGCGCAGCGGTGGGGTTTTGCCGGGCTGTCGATGGGGCGGGCCTTCTCGCGCAGGGGTGGGGGTTTCGGCGGCCCCTGCATCGGCGTCGGGGACGCCTCCTACAAAGGCGTTGAACCGCCTGGGTTTTTTGTAGGAGCGCCGCCCTCGGCGCGATTTGCAGGGGCAACCCGGCACCATCAACCCAAACCTTGCCCGAATGATCGATCCCAGCTTCGCTTCGGCCACAGAAGTGGCCTCCCACAAGCGGGGTCGAGCGGTTGGGTTCTTGTAGGAGCGGTTCCCGACCACGATGCCTTTCTCGGCCCTACCCGGATGTCTGGGCCTGCCGACCGCGATGCAATCCTGAATCTGGTTTTTCCGGGCCCAGCGCCCGTTTCGATAGAGGAGTACCCATCCACCATGGCTTTGTCCCAACGCCTTGACATCAAGCTTTCGCAACAACTGGTGATGACCCCCCAGTTGCAGCTGGCGATCCGTCTTTTGCAGATGTCGTCGCTGGAGCTGGGCGAGTACCTCAAAGAGGAGGTGGAGCGCAATCCGCTGCTGGAGGCAACCCTGCCCGAGCCGATGATCCACGCCTCGGACGAGGGGATGGGGACCGCCGCCGCCGCCGGAGCCGATGGCGACGCCCCCCAGGCACAGGTGAAAGAGAACGAAGATCCGACCATTGGCGCCGACCTGCCCTTTGACGCCAGTTGGGGGGAGGTGCTCTCCAGCAGCCCCAAGGGGCGCGACGAGGATGGCCCCGGGTTTGAGGCCTTTCTGACCAAGGCCGAAGACCTGCACGACCATTTGGAATGGCAGCTCAATCTGACCCTAGAGGGGCAGGACCGGGAGGTAGGGCTGCTGCTGATCGACACCATTGACGACAACGGCTATCTGAGTCAGACGGTGGAGGAGCTGGCCGACCAGTTCGATCTCGATCCCGAAGAGGTCGACCGGGTTTTGATGATTTTGCAGGGGTTCGATCCGGCGGGGGTGGGGGCCAGAACGGTGGAGGAGTGCCTGAAGCTTCAGCTCCCCTCGATCCGAGATCTACTCCCCCCCGAGCTTTCGAGCCTAGAGGGGCAGAGACTGCTGGCGACTCTGATCGACCGGGAGCTGCCCAACTTGGCCCGGCGCGACTTCGGCAAGATTGCCACCCGCATGAGCAAGCTTTTCGGGCGCGAGATCGACGAGGCGCTGGTGATTGCCGCCTTTGCCGCCATTCAAGCGCTCAGTCCCAAGCCGGGGCTGCAATTTGCCAGAGATGAGGCGGGCTACATCATCCCCGATGTGTTGATTTCGCAGCGCGAGGGGCGCTTTCGGGTCGATCTCAACCCCAACGCCTTCCCCAAAGTAATGGTGAACGGCGCCTATGCCGATGAGCTTAAAGGGGTTTTGAAAGACGAAGAGGGCAAACGCTTCGTGCAGGACAACCTGCAACAGGCCCGCTGGCTCAAGCGCTCGCTCGAACAAAGGCAAGAAACCATCCTCAAGGTCGCCGCCGCCATCGTCCGTTATCAAGAAGACTTCATGGAGCAAGGGCCCAGCGCCCTGCGCCCCCTGGTGCTGCGCGACATCGCCGAAGAGGTCAACCTGCACGAATCGACGGTGTCCCGGGTGACCAACGGCAAATACATGGCCAGCCCCTTCGGCATCCGCGAGTTCAAGTTCTTCTTCACCTCGAAGGTCTCCGGCGACGACGGTGATGTTTCATCGACGGCGGTCAAAGAGAAGATCAAGGCGCTGGTCGAGGGCGAGGAGCCGACCAAGCCGCTATCGGATCAGACCCTGGCCGAGATTCTGTCGAAGGATGGGGTCAAGGTGGCTCGCCGTACCGTGGCCAAGTACCGCGAACAACTTGGAATTCCCTCGTCGAGCGAGCGACGCCGGTTCGGGTAAACAGCGACGCACGGGAAGCCGCGAAGAACAGCAAAAACAGTTTCTTGGGGGCTGATTTGCTCCAGAAGCGATCCGAATGCGGGGCTTTCCATCAGGGCCCGCTCATCCCGATCTTGCCGAGGGGCGAGCCGATCAACCCCCGCCGCTACAACGAGCAAGCTTGTGGGGTTATGAAGCCTCTTTTTGTAGGAGCGCCGCCCTCGGCGCGATGATTTGTGGCCGCTGAAGCGCCACCGGGTTGCCGCGAGTTTGCAGGCGGCGACCGATCCCCCCGCCGCCACAAAACGGCAAATTCATGGGAGTGAGACGCTGCGTCGCGTCCTGTTTGGTTCGGGGGGCAAACGGCGGCCACGACGGAGCGTGGCCCTCCAACATTCGGCAAAAGGGGCGGGGCTTTCAGAAACAGCCCGCTCATCCCGATCTTGTCGAGGGCGAGCCGATCAACCCCCGCCGCTACAACGAGCAAGCTTGTGGGGTTATGAGGCCTCTTTTTGTAGGAGCGCCGCCCTCGGCGCGATGATTTGTGGCCGCTGAAGCGCCCCGGGTTGCCGCGAGTTTGCAGGCGGCGACCGACTCCCCCGCCGCCACAAAACGGCAAATTCATGGGAGTGAGACGCTGCGTCGCGTCCTGTTTGGTTCGGGGGGCAAACGGCGGCCACGACGGAGCGTGGCCCTCCAACATTCGGCAAAAGGGGCGGGGTTTTCAGAGACAGCCCGCTCATCCCGATCTTGCCGAGGGCGAGCCGATCAACCCCCGCCGCTACAACGAGCAAGCTTGTGGGGTTATGAGGCCTCTTTTTGTAGGAGCGCCGCCCTCGGCGCGATGACTTGTGGCCGCTGAAGCGCCACCGGGTTGCCGCGAGTTTGCAGGCGGTGACCGACCCCCCCGACCCTCGCCCTTCGGCACGTTCAGGATGATCGGAGGCTCGGGTGAGCGGAAAACCAGGCCTGCTCCCGCCAGCCCCGACCGTCCGTTTTGGGGGTCTAGCCCGGTCTTAAGGGCGATACGCCGGGGCAGCGAAGGACCAGATTGCCGCGTATGTTCAGGCAGAGGTCGGAATCCCCCCGCAGCCCGGACGCCCCCCCAGGGAGGCCCCCTGTGACCCCCACCGAGGGCGCATGACCACCCCGTTGCTATCCCGCCGCGTCCGCCGCGAACAACGCACCATCGCCCTGATGATCGGCCTCTACTGCCGCGACCATCACGCCACCCCCCGTCACGACCAACCCCTGTGTGTCGATTGCCAAGCGCTGCACGACTACGCCATGGAGCGTATCCGCCGCTGTCCCCTGCTCCCCGGCAAACCCCAATGCTCCAAATGCCCCGTCCATTGCTACAAACCGGCGATGAAGGAGCGGGTGCGTGCGGCGATGCGGTATGCGGGACCGAGGATGCTGGCGCGGCATCCGTGGCTGGTGTTGATGCATTGGATCGAGGGAAGGAGGAGGGTGGAGCTGTCTGAGAAAACGGGGCGCGGCGGTTGAAGCGCGGCGGATCAAAGGGCGCGCAGCACCTCGGTCAACCCCAGGGCCGGAACGACCTCGACGTTCTCAGCCAGCGGATACCCCTGCGCCACCGGAGCCACCACGTAGGTTTGGTCCAGTTGTAAATCCTGCCGCGCTTGCCAGAACCCCTTGGTAACGGTTGGGGCGCTGGCGTATTTGACCTCGATCCCGATCCGCCGCCCCCCCTTTTCGGCCACGATGTCCATCTCGGCCCCCGCCGCGGTGCGGTAGAACGAGAGCTGCCAGCCGGGGGGGATCAGCAGGGCGACCTGTTCCACCACCCACCCCTCCCACGAGGCGCCGAGGATGGGGTGGCCCGCCAGGGTGTCGAGGCTGTCGATCCCGAGCAGGGCGTGGAGCAGGCCGCTGTCGCGCAGGTAAACCTTGGGCGATTTGACCAGCCGTTTGCCCAGATTGGCGTGCAGCGGCGGCAGGCGGCGCACCATGTAGGTCGCTTCAAGAATATCGAGGTAGTGGCCCGCCGTGGGGGCCGAAACCCCAAAGTTGGCCGCCAGCCGCGAGGCGTTCCAAAGCTGGCCGTGCAGGTGGGCCAGCATCTGCCAAAAGCGGCGCAGGGTGGCGCCGGGAACCCGAATGCCGAAGGCGGGGATATCCCGCTCCAGATGGGTGGTGACGAAGGCGTCGCGCCAAGCCAGGGAATCGGCCTCGGAGGGGGCCAGCCAACTCATGGGGTAGCCGCCCCGCAGCCAGAAGCGGGGGAGGTCGCTGGAGGTGGGGGCGATTTCGCTTAGGTCGAAGGGGGCCAGTTCATGGAAGGCGATGCGTCCGGCCAGCGATTCCGAGGTTTGGCGCAGCAGATCGGGGGAGGCCGAGCCGAGCAGCAAAAACCGACCCGGCCTGCGCCCCTCGTCGATCAACGACCGCAACACCGCAAACAATTCGGGTCTGCGTTGCACCTCGTCCAGCACCACCAGCCGGTCGGCCAAGCGCCCCAAAAACAGCTCGGGATCGGCCAGCTTGGCCAGGTCGGAGGGGCGTTCGAGATCGAGGTACTGGCTGTCGGGGTATTGCGCGGCAAGGTGGCGAGCCAAGGTGGTTTTACCCGCCTGACGCGGCCCAAGCAGCGCCACCGCCGGAAAGCGGGCGAGGTCTTGAGCCACAAGGGGGGTGAGGCGTCGGGTTAGCATTGGCGCATATTGAAAGCCTATGTTTCGATTTTCAAGGAAGAATGCGCATCAAGGCGCATGACCGCCTGCCTCCACCCGCCTATCCAGGTTGGTAGGAGCGCCGCCCTCGGCGCGATCAGCCGTAAGAAACGTGCGACACCATCACCCCCAACGGACTAAGTCCTGTGGACCCTCAAGCCCCTAAAAAAACAGCCGACTGAGTTGGAAGTATCCAATCGCGGTGGGGGCGGCGCATGGCCCCGCAGGGGGGGCAGAAAATGGGTATGGGGGTGGGACGATCACCTGCGGATTTCGTACCCCACCACCTGCCGGGCGGCTGTGGGGTCTAGGTCGGCCAGGCGGCCCATCAGGGCGGGCAGGGAATCTTTGCCGGACTCCAGGGTGGTCAGCAGGGGAATCGGCTTTTCGCTGACCACCGCCAGGATGGTTTCGACCGTGCGCTGGATCCCCTCGGGCAAGGTTGCGGTCAGCAGCAGACCGGCCTTTTCCTGATCGGGGGAGGGGACCACCAACGTTTGCCCGGCGGTTACCCGATTTTCGGGGAACCAGGGGTTGGGCAGGATGGGGTAAACCAACCCCTCGGCATCCAGGCCCATCAGGTACAAAAACCCATTGCCGCTGGCCTTCACCTGCACCCGCAGTGTTTCGCCGTGGCTGAAAATCGCCTCGCTCAAGGGCTTTCCGCCGGGGCGGGTCTGTAAACCGAACTGTGTATCTGCGTTTTGAGTAATTCACGCCAGAGCCGAAACCGGGAGTCGTTCCTCACCGAACATGATGAGGAAAGTCTGTAGTGCCGGTTTCCAGTGGTGGATGGATCGCCATCGTTTGGAGGCGTGAAGGACGGCCGGGGCGGCAATCCCGAGATGAACCCCTTCGTCCGTTTCGGTGCACAACTTCCCTCTCTGAAGGTGTCGTCGAGCGCCGAATTCATCAGCCGGGATTTGCGCCGCACCAATCCATTTCTGGCCGACTTCACTGTCCGCCACGATACGCAATACATCTGCCTTACCCCCTTGCTCAAAGAACAGGGATTACTGGTGGGATTGGCGGTGATGCGTACCGCACGACAAGGTGAGATTTCGGAAGAGCAAAAAAAGATCTTCGCCGCCATCGCCCCCCATGTGCGGTCGGCGGTGCGCAGCCAGATGGCGCTGGAACATCAGGGGGCGGTGCTGATGGCAGCCGCACTGGAGGCGCTGTCGTTGGCCGTGTTCGTTTGCGACCGGGAGGGGGTGGTTCGGGCGATGACCCCAGCGGCGGAGACCCTGGCCGGGCAGGGAGGGCCGATCGGTTTGCGTCTGAACCGATTGAGGGTCGACTCGGCCCCTGAAAACAGCGCTCTGATGCAGGCCATGGCGGATGCCGCCGCCGATGTGTCGAGTTCTGTTGTCGGCACGGGGGCTGGCCCCATCGTGGTTCGTAATCCGAACGGGTTGCCCTTGGTGCTTGAGATTTTGAGGGTGCCCCGTCGCGAACACGGGTTCCGGTTCGATCCCCGTGTGTTGGTTGTGGTGCGCGGCGGCGGCTCGGTCGATCCGGGGCGTTTGGCTCATCTACTGCAGTCGATTTACGGATTGACCGCGGCGGAGACCGATGTGGCGCTGAGTCTGGCCGAAGGACGCCCCCCCGATGTCATCGCGGCGTCGCGCCAGCGGTCGGTGGGGACGATTCGGGTACAGATTCGGTCGTTGTACGGCAAGTTGGGGGTCAATCGGCAAAGCGAATTGTTGGCGTTGTTGCGGCAGTTGGGTTGATGCGACCCCCGTTCGTTTCGGTCCGATGTTCGATGTGAATAAGATCCGTCACACCCCTTGTTGCACCAGTCGGCCATAGCGCGAACCCGGGGCCGTCACGGCAGGCGCGTCGCCTCCGGATCGTTCCTCCGGCGCTACTTCGTACATGCTGGATCGCCATCCTCGCCAGTTGGGTCGGATCGAACCCTGAGTCGGCGGGGCTTACCCCTCCAACAACCGACGTGCCAGCAATGTCTGCATCTCCCTGCGCCCATCGGCGACCAAATGGATGTAGACCCGGTTGCCCGCGATGCGGTAGATCAGCCGGTAGGGTTTGAAGAGGAGTTGTTGGTATTCGGAAATCCCCAGAGTTAGCAGCTCCTTGGGACGGCTGCCCCGCTCGGGGTGTTCGGTCAGGCTGTGGGTCAGCACCAGCAGTTGTTCCAGCACATGGGCGGCGTGGCTTGGGCCGTTGGATTGGGCGATGTATTCGACGATGGCGGCAAGATCCCGCTCCGCCCCCTCGGTCAGCAGAACCTCGAAGGGGCGGGGAGTCATGGTTTGAGGTCCGCATGGTCGCGCAACCGCGCAGCTGCCTCTTCCAGGAGGGCAACCCGACCGGTTTCGATCTCCCGATGGCCCAGGGCCAAAATCTTGAGCAGCGCCAAGGTTTCCTGGGTTTGCTCGAATGTGGCGATATCTTGAAGCACCGCTTTAGCCTCGCCGTTTTGGGTGATGATCAGCGGCTGGCGGTCTTCGTTCAGTTGCGACAGCAGCTCGGCGGCGCGGGCCTTCAGTTGGCTGATCGGTTTGACCTGAGTGGAATAACGCATGGCGGCCTCCTAGGGGTTCGGATCGAATAAAGACCGAATTTAGTTCTTACGGGCAGTCAGGGCAACCGATCCCGCTCACGACCGAGGACTAAACCCCGTGTTTCTCCATCCGGTAATCCAGCGTATGCCGGGTGAGCCCCAGCAGCCGCGCCGCCGCCGACTTGTTCCCCCCGGTTTTTTCCAATGCCTGTTCGATCAACCGCTTTTCAAGGTCGGCCAGATCGATCCCTTCGGCGGGCAATTGCCAGGGTGAGGATGCGGTGGGGGTGGAACTCGGTTGCAGGCCGGGGAGCGGCGGGCTCAGGGTTTGGCCGGGGCGCAGCACCGCCCAGCGGTTGCACAGGTTGCGCAGCTCGCGCACGTTGCCGGGCCAGGGGTAACCCTCCAGCGCGGCGCAGGCAGCCTCGCTCAAGATCGCGGGTTGACGTCCGTAACTCTGGGCAGCCTCCTCCAAGAAACGGCGGGCCAGGGGGGCGATCTCCTCCGTGCGGCGGCGTAGCGGCGGCACATGCAGCGGCAGAGCGCTCAGGCGGTAAAAAAGGTCTTCGCGAAAATCGCCGCTGCCCACCATCGCCTCAAGATCGCGGTGGGTCGCCGCCACCACCCGCACATTCACCTTGCGCCCTTTGTCGCTCCCCACCGGGGTGATCTCCCCCTCTTGTAAAAAACGCAGCAGTTTGACCTGGGTGGCCAGCGGCAGGTCGCCGATCTCGTCCAAAAACAGGGTGCCGCCGTCACTCTTGGCGATCCGCCCTTCGCGGGCACCCTGCGCCCCGGTGAAGGCCCCGGCGGTGTGGCCGAAGAGCTCGGCCTCGACCAGGTGTTCGGGCAAGGCGCCGCAGTTGACGATCACCAGCTCGCCGTCGCGCCCCGAATGGGCGTGGAGCGCCCGCGCCACCCCCTCCTTGCCCGCCCCCGATTCCCCGGTGATGAGCACCGTCAGGTCGGTGTCGGCCACCGCTTTGGTCTCCTCCATCACCTGTTTCATGGGGGCGCTCAGGACCAGCAGGTCGCGCTCCTCCCCCAACTGCTGTTTCAGCCGCCGGTTTTCCTCTTTGATCTGGGCTAGGGTGAGTGCCCGCTCCACGGTTGCCAGCATCACCTCCTGCGGATAAGGCTTGATGAGGAAGTCGACCGCGCCGCTCTTCATCGCCTCCACCGCCGTCTTGACCGAGGCGTAGGCGGTCATGACCACCACCGGCAGGGAGGGGAGCCGTGCGTGCAAATGGTCGATCAGCGCTTGTCCCTCCATCTTGGGCATGCGCAGGTCGGTGATGACCAAATCGGGGGGGGAGGCCAGGGCCAGGGCGAGCCCCTCCTCGCCGTTGGTGGCGATGGCGGCGGCATGGCCCGCCTTCTTGAGCTGGAACGAGAGCGTCTCCCGGATGCCAGGGTCGTCGTCGACGATGAGGATGTCAGCCATGCGGATGCTCCGAGGCGGGTAGGGTCAGTTGGAAGGTGGTGCCGGAGGGGGTGCTTGCGAGCAGCGCCAGCTTGCCCCCGTTGGTGGCGGCCAGCCGCGAAGATGTCGCCAGCCCCAGCCCGGTCCCCTCGGCCCGTCCGGTGGCAAAGGGTTGAAAGAGCTTGGGCAGAATGTCGGGGTCGATCCCCCCCCCTTGGTCGGCCACCGCGATGACGACCCGACCGCCCTCTTCGCTCAAGGTCAGCCGGACCTCGCCGCAGCCCTCCATCGCCTGGGCGGCATTGAGGATGAGATTGAGCAGGATCTGCTCGATCTGTCCCGGATCGGCCAGCACCGCGGGTGCTTCACCCCCGATGGAAAAGTCGATGCGAGGCTCCCCCAGTTGGGCGATGCGGGCGACCTCTTCGATGAGGGGCAATGGCTGAAAGAGATGGATGTCGGGCTCGGGGGGGCGGGCGTAGTCGAGGATGGCCCCGGTCAGACGCTCCAGACGGGCGATGTCGCTGCCCATCCGCTCCAGAAACCGGGCCTCTTCGTGACCAGCCAGAGGCTCGCGCAAAATATCGACCGCCCCCTGCATGGCGGTGAGGGGATTGCGGATTTCGTGGGCGATCCCGGCGGAGAGTTGCCCCAGCGAGGAGAGCCGGTCGGCGCGGGTGAGCTGTTCGAAGGAGGATTGCAGCTCCTTGAGGGCGCGATCACGCGCATCGGCGGTGGCGCGGCGCTCCTCCAGCTCTTTTTGCAGCCGGTCGCGCAAGAAACCGACGATTCCCCCCACCATCAGCAGCAGGGTCATGTCGGCAGCTTGGGCGCTGAGGAAGAGATCCTGGGCGTCGGGGGCCAGCATCATGTGGCCGTGGTGGGGGTAGAGGAAGGCGGCCATGGCGGCCACCACCAGCCCTCCGGTCAGTCCCGACCAAAACCCCGCCAGAATCACCGGCACGAAATAGAGCTTCTGCACCAGGATCATAGAGAGATTGTGCTCCATCCCCATGTGCAGGTTGTTGTGCAGGTAAGTGATGATCACCAGCAGGGTGACGATCACCCCCCATTGGGTGGTGGGAGCGGGGTGGAGCCAGCGTTGGGATGTCATGGGGTGGGATCCCCGGTGGAGTGATTTTCTCTCGCTGGGTGGAGGAGAGAGGGGGCAGGCGGGAGCGGTTGAGCCAGGGTGGGGCATCCACCCCTCACCCTAACCCTCTCCCCTGAGGGGCGAGGGGACAGAAAGGCGGCGTGGTTGGCCCGTAGGAGCGCCGCCCCCGGCGCGATTGCGTCTGAGGCGATGTGGTAGGAGCGCCGCCCCCGGCGCGATGCTCTTTCGGCGGGCGCGGTGGGATCGCCCGGAGACCGGGCTCCTACACCGGGGATGGGGGCGGTGGGGCAAGCGTGGGGGGCGTTGCTGCTGCGGCCACCCCTCACCCTAACCCTCTCCCCTGAGGGGCGAGGGGACAGAAAGGCGGCGTGGTTGGCCCCGTAGGAGCGCCGCCCCCGGCGCGATGCTCTTTCGGTGGGTGCGGTGGAATCGCCCGGAGACCGGGCCCCTACGCCGGGGATGGGGGTTGGGGAGCAAGATTGAGGGGCGTTGCTGCTGCGGCCACCCCTCACCCTCTCCCTCTCCCCTGAGGAGGGGCGAGGGGACAGAAAGGCGGCGTGGTTGGCCCGTAGGAGCGCCGCCCCCGGCGCGATTGCGTCTGAGGCGATGTGGTAGGAGCGCCGCCCCCGGCGCGATGCTCTTTCGGTGGGTGCGGTGGAATCGCCCGGAGACCGGGCCCCTACGCCGGGGGTGGGGGTGGGGGAGCAAGATTGAGGGGCGCGGGTGACGTTCGGGCAAAAAAAACGGCCCCGGTGCAACACCGGAGCCGTATCAGGGAAGGAGGATAAAGCCAAACCCAACTGAGGAAGTGGCTGGATCATCCCGATTGCGCGCAGGGGGCGACGTGAACGATTCACGGGGGTGTGAGGAATGCACAAGTTTTGGGTGGGGAGGGCAGGGCGTTGTTGGATGGGTGCACCCTTCGACGGGCTCAGGGTGAGCGGGCGTTGTTGGGCGGCGTGGCGCTTGTTTGACGGATGACCCAATACAACCCGACCATCCCGAGCCCCGTTCATCCTGAGCCCCGACGAAGAACGACGGGTGCTCCGATCAACCTCCGCCCCCAGCGCAAATCCCACGCCCCCCCCCATCAATGGGCCTCCAACCAGTTGTCGCCCACCCCGATCTCCACCTCCAGCGGCACCGTCAACGTCACCGCCCCCTCCATCGTCTTTTTGATCAGGGCGCAGGTCTGATCCACCAGCCCCTCCGGCGCCTCGACCACCAACTCGTCGTGCACCTGCAAGATCATCCGCGCCGGGCTGCCCGCTGCTTGTAAGGCGGCGTGCAGGTCGATCATCGCCCGTTTGATGATATCGGCCGCCGAGCCCTGCAAGGGGGCGTTGACGGCGGTGCGTTCGGCGTATTGGCGCAGCATCGGGTTTTTGCCGTTGATCTCCGGCAGGTAGCAGCGGTGGCCGAGCAGGGTTTCGACGTAGCCGTTGGCGCGGGCATCGACCAGCACCCGATCCATGAAATCGCGCACCGTCGGGAACTGGGCGAAGTAGGCATCGATGAAGTCGCCCGCCTCGCCCCGGGTAATCCCAAGCTCCATGGCCAGGCCAAACGCACTCATGCCGTAAAGAATGCCGAAGTTGACGATCTTGGCCCGGCGGCGCATGTCGCTGTCGACCTGCTCGGGATCGACCCCGGAAATGGCGGCGGCGGTGGCGCGGTGGATGTCGTGGCCCGACTGGAAGGCTGCGATCAGGTTGGCGTCGCCCGAAAAATGGGCCATCAGTCGCAGCTCGATTTGCGAGTAGTCGGCGGCGATGAGTTTACAGCCCGGCGCGGCGACGAAGGCCTTGCGGATGCGCCGCCCCTCCTCGGTGCGGATCGGGATGTTTTGCAGGTTCGGCTCGGTGGAGGAGAGCCGTCCGGTGGTGGTGATCGCCTGGTTGTACGAGGTGTGCACCCGCCCGGTCTCGGGAAGGATCAGCTTAGGCAGGGCGTCGGTGTAGGTCGATTTGAGTTTGGCCAGCGACCGGGTTTGCAGAATCAGAGCCGGGACCGGATGCAGGTCGGCCAGGTTTTCGAGCACCTCCTGCGAGGTCGACCAGGCGCCGCTTTTTTTCGAACGCTTGCCCCCCGGCAGTTGCAGCTGATCGAACAGCACCTCGCCGAGCTGCTTGGGGGAGTGGATGTTGAACTCGACCCCCGCCTCCTTGATGACCTGGGCCTCAAGGTCGGCGATCTGGGCGCCGAACTCCTGGGACAGGGCGGCCAGGTGATTCGGGTCGATCCGCACCCCCGTCCATTCCATGTCGGCGAGCACCGCCATCAGCGGCAGCTCAATGGCGTCGTGCCGCGCCACCCGATCCTCATCGTGCAAACGGCGGCGCAGCAGGTGACTCAGCCGCAGGGTGACCTCGGCATCCTCGGCGGCGTAGGGGGCGGCAGTCTCCAGCGGCACCTTGTCGAAGGTGATCTGTTTGACCCCCTTGCCAGCCACCTCTTCAAAGCTAATGCAGGTGTGGCCCAGGTAATCCTGGGCGGTGTTGTCGAGGCTGGGGGGGTATTTGCCGGGGTAGAGGCAGTAAGCCAGCAGCATTGAGTCGTCCGCCACGCCGCGCAGCGCAATGTCGTAACGGCGCAGAATCTGGGCGTCGTACTTCAGGTTGTGGCCGCACTTGGGTTTGGCCGGGTCTTCGAGGATCGGCTTGAGGGCGGCGAGTACCCGGTCGCGGGGCAATTGCACGATCTTGCCCCCTTCCAACCCCAGCGGGTCGGCGCTGACGTGCCCCACCGGTACATACCAGCCCTCGCCCGGTTTTACCGCGAAGCAGAGGCCGACGATCTTGGCCTGATGGGGGATCAGGGAGGTGGTTTCGGTGTCGACGGCGATCAGGTCGGCGGCGCTCAAGGCAGCGAGCAATTCGGAGAAGGTCGTTTCGTCCTGCACCGTGCGCACGTTGAGCTGCGCCGGAGCGTCGTCGAACTGGGGCGAGGGGGTGCCGGCGTTGCGCAATATGGCGCCGAATTCCCGGGTTAGGGTTTTGAATTCAAGTTCGGTGAACAGCTCCACCAACTGAGCAGCGTCGGGATCGGTGACGGTCAGATCGTCCAAGGTGGTCGGCAGCGGGGTCTGCTCGTCGAGCCCCACCAGTCGGTAAGCGAGCCGGGCGGTATCGGCGTATTCCAGCAGTGCCTCCCGGCGTTTGGTCTGCTTGACCTGCCCGGCGTGGGTCAGCACCCCTTCGAGATCGCCGTATTCCTCAAGCAGCGCAACCGCCGTCTTGGGGCCGATGCCGGGGACGCCGGGGACGTTGTCGCTGCTGTCGCCGGTCAACGCCAGCAGGTCGCGAATACGATCTGGCCCCACCCCCCACTTGCCCTTGACCCCTTCGGCGTCGTAGCGGGCATCCTTCATGGTGTCGAGCTGGACGACATGGCCGCCGACCAGCTGCATCAGATCCTTGTCGCCCGAAACGATGGTGACCTGCCAGCCTTGAGCGCTCGCCTGCCGGGCCAGGGTGGCGATGACGTCGTCGGCCTCATAGCCGGCGATTTCGAGCAGGGGGAAGCGGAAGGCGCGGGTGACCTCAAGAATGATCGGCCACTGCGGGACCAGATCCTCCGGCATCGGGGGGCGGTGCCCCTTGTAGTCGGGGAAGATCTCGTTGCGGAAGGTCCCCCCTTTGGGGTCGAAGGCGACCGCCACATGGCTGGGGGCCAGCTTGTCGAGGACCGAGCGGATCATCTGCACAAACCCAAAGACCGCGTTGGTCGGCTCCCCCTTGGAATTGCTCAGAGAGCGAATCGCGTGAAAGGCCCGAAAGACGATGTTCGAGCCGTCGATCAGCACCAGATGGGGACGGACGTGGGGGGTCTCGGTCATAAAAAACCTTGGTTTCAAGGGCGGTTTGTAGAGGGTGTCGACCGGAATGGTACCCCGAATCGAGGGAAGATCCCGCCTTGAAAGAAGGGGGTTTTAATCACGTATAAACTTTGTTGAATATAACTTTTGCCCACGGTGGGTTATATCCTCAAAGATAACATCACAGCTGGGTTTACAAGGTGCTACATTCGATCCTTAAGGATCGTCGGAAGCGGTCCTTCACCACCCAATATCACATCAACGTGAGAGGAGTATGCCATGGCACGAGTCGTCATCATCGGTGCATCGACGGGTGGGCTGCCCGCCGCGTACGAAATCCGGGAAATCCTGGGCAAAGAGCACGAAGTCCAGGTGATCTCCAACGTGGAGAACTTCCACTTCGTCCCCTCGAACCCCTGGGTGGCGGTGGGCTGGCGAACCCGTGCCGACATCTCCTTCCCCCTGCGTCCTTACCTCGAACGCAAAGGGATCAAGGTCAACACCACCGGCGCGACCAAGATTGATCCCCCCAACAATCAGGTCACCTGCGGCGACGGCTCGGTCATCGACTACGACTACCTGGTGATCGCCACCGGTCCCAAACTCGCCTTCCACGAGGTCGAGGGTCTTGGGCCGGAGCACCACACCCACTCGGTTTGCTCGGTCGATCACGCCGAGAGCGCCTACGAGGCGTGGAAGGAATTCGTCAAAGAGCCCGGCCCCATCGTGGTCGGCGCGGTGCAGGGGGCCTCGTGCTTCGGCCCCGCCTACGAGTTCTGCATGATTATGGATACCGACCTGCGCAAGCGGAAAATCCGCAAATCGGTCCCCATGACCTTCGTGACCGCCGAGCCCTATGTCGGTCATCTCGGTCTGGGCGGGGTCGGCGATTCCAAGGGGCTGCTCGAACACGAGCTGCGCGAACGCGACATCAAGTTCATCACCAACGCCAAGGTTTTGAAGGTCGAGGCGGGCAAGATGACCATCGCCATCCACAACGACAAGGGCGAGGTTGTCGAAGAGAAGGAGCTGCCCTTCAAGTATTCGATGATGCTTCCCGCCTTCCTCGGGGTCGACGCGGTGAAGGCGGTCGAGGGGCTGAACAATCCCCGCGGCTTCGTGGTGGTCGATTCGCATCAGCGCAATCCCAAGTACCCCAACATCTATGCCGTCGGGGTCGGTATTGCCATTCCCCCGGTCGAGGCGACCCCGGTTCCCACCGGAGCCCCCAAGACCGGCTTCATGATCGAATCGATGGTCACCGCCACCGCCCACAACATCCGCGACGCCATCGCCGGCAAAGAGCCCCATGAGTCGGCGACCTGGAACGCCATCTGCCTGGCCGACCTGGGCGATACCGGCGCCGCCTTCGTGGCGATGCCCCAGATTCCCCCCCGCGATTACATCTTCTCGAAGAAGGGCAAGTGGGTGCACGCCGCCAAAATCGCCTTCGAGAAATACTTCATCCGCAAGATGAAGAAGGGGACCTCGGAGCCCTTCTACGAGAAGGGGCTGCTCTCCATGATGGGGATCGGCGGCAAGCTCAAGTCCGGTCGCGGCTAGTCGTTATTGTCGGACCGAGGCTGAAACCCAAAACCCCCGCAGGGCGACCTGCGGGGGTTTTTTGTTGGGGGCTGAGGTGTGGCGAGGTGGAAAGCGTAGGTTGGATAAGCGCAGCGCATCCGCCAACAGGGGGTAGGGCGACCCCGTTCTTTTCAATGCGGGGCCTTCGCCGCGGACCCTTTCGATGCGACGCGCAACGGGTTTCGGCGCGGCGGCGGATGGATGCACCGACGTGGTGGATGCGCTGCGCTTATCCACCCTACGACGCACCCGGCGTCAATCCACAAAAAGCCCGCCACAGGGCAACCCGTGGGGGGCTTTTTTGAAGCGGCGATCCCCTTACTGCGGCAGTTTGGGATAAGAGACGTAGGGCATGTCGCCGGTCAGCGCTTCGAGGAAGGCCTTGATGTCGCCGACCTGGGCGTCGTTCAGATCTTGATCGAGCTGGACCTTGGCCATAGTGCGGATGGCGGTTTCAAGGGTGGGGGCCGAGCCGTCGTGGAAGTAGGGGGCGGTCAGCGCCACATTGCGCCACGACTGCACCCGGAAGTAATGGTCGTCCCCCTTGTTTTTGGTGACCTCCATCCGCCCCTTGTCCTTGCCGTAGTTGAACTGGGCAAAGTCGTTGTTGGTGAACAGGGGGCCGGAGTGGCACGAGGTGCAGCCGATCTCGTCGACCAGGTTCATTCCCCGCTTGGCGGCGTCGGAGATGGCACCATCATCGCCCTGCACATAGCGGTCGAAGGGGGCGTTGGGGGTAACCAAGGTCCGTTCAAAGGCGCCGATGGCGTAGCCAACGTTCTTGTAGGTTAAGCCGCTGGGCCCGAAGACCGCCTCGAACTGCGCCTTGTAACCGGGGATGGCGGCTAATTTGCTCAAAACCGATTTTTCGTCGGGCATCGCCATTTCAACCGGGTTGAGGATTGGCCCGATCGCCTGCGCCTCGACATCGGCGGCGCGGCCATCCCAGAACTCCGAAGACCAAAAAGCGGAGTTGAACACCGTGGGGGCGTTGCGTCCGCCGCGCTTGAATTGATGCCCCAGGCTGGTTGGCTGATTGTCGACCCCGCCGGTTCCCAGGTTGTGGCAGGTGTTGCACGAGATCATGTTCGAGGCCGAGAGGCGGGGATCGAAAAAGAGCTGTTGGCCCAGCGCCACCTTGGCGGCTGTGATCGGGTTGTCGGCTTTCTGCGGGGCCAGGGAGGGAAGGATCCCCATGCCCTCGGGGACGCGGTCGGCAGCCAGGGCCGGAACGCTCAGTGCAGTGGCGACCAGGGTGACGGCCATGCCTGCGGTCAAAGTTAAACGGGAGACGGATAGATGCATTTCATGCTCCTTTTTGGTGAAACGAAGGCAGGGGAGATCCCCGTTCGTGTTTCTTGGCGACCGCGTTTTTGACAGGAGGTGAAAACCTAGGGGCACCTCAAAAAAGCTGGCGTGCGTGAGAGGGGCTCCGAGCTCCTCAGGCTCAAAAGGTTCCATCAAGGTCCGAAGCCAGACGCCATTCAACATAGGGGGGCAAGTCACTTGGTGCCGAGGATAAACCAAGTGATGACACCTGGCGCCCAGAGGGTGGCTAGGAGTCTGTCGGACTTGAGATCGTCCTACTGCGCCGGCGGGTAATCGGTCCAAATTTCCCCGGTTTTTCGTCATATAGCCACCACTATGATCCTCAAAACCGTGAAAATTTGGCCTCGATTCCCCACTCGGCTCGCTACGGACGCTCAAGCCCGACAGACTCCCAGAATAGTGATTGCCGGTTTGAATGGCATTTTCGATTTTTTGGGCTGACATAGCCGTAACTATTCAGCCCCTCCCATCCCCCCGGTTTTTCCCTACGGGTTTTCTTTCATAAAGAGGGGTTGGTTACCTTCGAAGAGGAGGGTCAGGGCTGGGGTGGGACCGATGCCGTGTTTGCGGCAGGT
>Ga0210006_1000172_pt1 | contig 56070 bp, 43 predicted proteins | sample CryGey02umfilter_2_FD_185452 | JGI IMG/M metagenome (GOLD analysis project Ga0210006, IMG submission 185452) | Groundwater microbial communities from aquifer in Utah, USA - Crystal Geyser 4/10/14 0.2 um filter (SPAdes) (version 3) | ecosystem: Environmental > Aquatic > Deep subsurface >... | reverse complement strand
GGCTTGTGGTAGCGGGGAAACGGCGTTGATAATGCAGGAAATTATTACATGGAACGCGATGATGAAGTTCGCATTTTCGGCTTAAGTAAGCGGGGAAATGGCGTTGCGAAATGCAGGAAATTATTACATGGAACGCGATGATGAAGTTCGCATTCTTGGCTTGTGGTAGCGGGGAATCGTGGTTGACGATGCAGGGAATTGTTACATGGAACGCGATGATGAAGTTCGCATTCTTGGCTTGTGGTAGCGGGGAATCGTGGTTGACGATGCAGGGAATTATTACATGGAATGTGGTGATGAAGTTCGCATTTTTGGCTTAAGTAAGCGGGGAAACATGCTTGCGCTTTTGCAAAAATATTGTAAAAAAATATGTTGTGGTTGACTGATTTTGTTGTTTATGTTAATGTGGCTTCCAAAATTTAATTTAAAGATTTTTTATGAGTAAATTGGATAAAATAGCACAGGCTGGCGATAAATTGACTAGTGTGCGGCCGCGATCGCCGATTGTGTCGCATGTGCGAAATTCTTTGAGCGGAAGTGTCACTAGAAACAGACTTGCAAGATTTATGATGTTGGCGGGACTTGGTGGATTGGCGACGGGATGCTTGCCTGATAGATTATCCGACCGGGAACTCGATCAAAAAATTGCCGCCGCACAGTGCGCGAAAGATGCCGGCTCTATTGTCGATGGAAGTTGTTATATTCCGGGGCTTGGGGATATAGGTGGGGCAGATGGTTTTGCCGACGGGACCAGAAGACCTGGAGATAGTATTGGACAGGAAGTCGATGCGGGAAGCACTGATGGCGGTACTGATGAGGATGGAGAGGATATAGGTGATGGAGAAGACGGGGACGCCGATGATGCGATGGACGGAGAAGATGGGGACGCCGAGGATGGTGATGGGGATGGTGGCAATGTTTTCATAGATATTAATTTCGTGGATAATGGTGAGGATGGTGGAGATATAATAGATATTGATCCCGCAGATATAGTTGAAATTACAGGTGATGACGGCGAAGATGGGGATGCGGTCGATGGTGATGACGGGGATACTGAGGATGGAGAGGATGGAGATGATGGCGATGGAGGCGGAGATGGAGGCGGAATTATTGATATAAATGTTGAGCCTGATGTTGGCCCTGATATTGTTGTTGAGCCGGATGTCATTGACTCTAAGGATGTTGGCCCTGATATTGTTGTTGAGCCGGATGTCATTGACTCTAAGGATGTTGGCCCTGATGTTGTTAAGCCGGATATCGTTGACGCTAAGGATGTTGGCCCTGATGTTCCTGTCGAGCCTGATGTTGGTCCTGATGTTGTTGATGAGCCTGATGTTGGTCCTCCAAAAACGTGTGATGGACAGCCGGTTGGAGCCTTCGGCACATTTTATACGGGTCCTGAAGGAACGCAGGGGAAAGGTATTTGTGCGGCCGGAGTCACACAATGTGGCGTTGCCGGAAACTGGGTCGTTTTAAAGCCTGACGTTAAGCCACAAGCTGAAGTATGCGATAAACTCGACAATAATTGTGATGGAAAAACCGATGAGGACAAAGTTACCTATTCCGGACCATTCGGCACGGAAGGTGTCGGAATCTGTCAACCAAATATCATATCATGTGTAGATGGAAAATATGCTCTTACTCAATTTGAAAAAACGCCTTCCGGGGAAAAGTGTAATGGAGCAGATGATGATTGTAATGGAAAAATGGATGAAGGGTTTTTCAGTGAAACTTATTCCGGAGACCCTGCAACTGGAAATGTTGGCATATGTCATTCGAAAATCATAGATTGTGTCGGCGGCTCAATGAAAACTCTTCAGGCACAGGTTTTGCCGGGGAAAGAAGTTTGTGACGGAAATGACAATGATTGTAACGGAAAAATGGATGAAGGGCTTACGAAAAAGTCTTATTCCGGTCCTGTCGGGACTGAGAATGTAGGAGTATGTAGTGGTGAAGTGCAAGAATGTATAGGTGGCGTAATGAAAGTTACTCAGGTGCAGGTAACGCCCGAAAAAGAATTTTGCGACGGAAAAGATAATGATTGTGACAAAAAGACGGACGAAGGATTTTATGAAGAATCATATTCCGGCCCTGTTGGAACTGCAAATATTGGCATCTGTAAAATATTAATTACGGATTGTGTCGGTGGAGAGATCAAGGATCTTCAGGCGGAGGTAACGCCGGGGAAAGAAGTTTGTGACGGAAATGATAATGATTGTAACGGAAAGACCGATGAAGGATTTTTCAGTGAAACTTATGGCGGAGACCCTGCAACTGGAAATGTTGGCATATGTAAGTCGCAAGTCATAGATTGTATAGGAGGTCAGATGAAAGTTCTTCAGGGTGAAGTTTTGCCGGGAAAAGAAGTTTGTGATGGAAATGATAATGATTGTAACGGAAAAATGGATGAAGGGCTTACTCAAACAGCATATTCAGGCGATCCTAAAACTAAAAATGTCGGAATCTGCGTGGAGGAAATTCAAGAATGTATAGGAGGTGTAACAAAAACTACGCAGGTGCAGGTTTTGCCGGGAGAGGAGAGTTGTAACGGGAAGGATGACGATTGTGATGGATTGAAGGATGAAGATGGGAAAGGAATACCTCTTTCAAAGACTGTTTATCCTTATGATCCTGTTACGCTTGGAAAAGGAATCTGTGTAGAAGGAATGGAGGTTTGTGATGCCGGGGACTGGAAAGTATCTAAGCCGGTAGTTGGGCCTGCGGCAAAAGAAGTTTATATGAATGGCATTGATGATAACTGTAACGGCAAAACCGATATTGAAGAAGCTGGTGGAATTTGTGATGGGAATAATGATGGGTTTGTTGATATTGAGAAATTTGATCCTACTTTTTTGAAAGCGGTTTTATCTTATTTAGGGAAAGGACCGAACGACAAGATTACTAATACTGAAGCACTTGCTGTAACGAGCTTGAACCTTAAAAGTAAAGGTTTAACTGTAATGATAGGAATAGAGTGTTTTCAAAATTTAGCCAATGTAGACTTATCTTTCAATAATTTTCTCGGAGAGAATATGTGGCCAATGAAAATTTTATTAAAACTTTCTAATGTTATCTTAGACATGAATCCTAATATTGCTAGCCTAGATCCTTTCATAGAGAACCCTGAATTTGGAGCTGGTGACAAGATTTCTGTTAAAGGAACTGCTGCCGCTGGCGCTCAAGTTACGCAACTTAAAGCTAAGGGCGTAGATGTCATCTCCGATTATTTATAGTTCCCCCCCCATTCCATGCTAATACCCCACTGGATATTTACTTAGCAATCACTCATGAAACGCATTCTTATGATAGATAATAGGGAATTCGCCATTGCCTCAAGGAAAATACGAAGTCGAGGCCGGCGGCTGGGTTACGAACGTGGCAGTTTTTGAAACCGCTGACGCGTGAAGGTGGGATGGTTTCGGTTGGAGCTGATAGAGCTTTTTCGGCTGTAAAAAGGCAAGGATTTATCGTCAAATTTGTAAGTGTGGCGATGCCATAATATTTTTGCTTGCAAAATCACATATAATCACATATAATTGCATGTAGAGGATATATGTTAATATAAAATAGTGGAAAGATTCGCTAAAAGATTGACCTTCACCCCCGACATCACTCATAAAATATATGGGCTAATAAGCCAAATCGAAGAGCTCAAGGGGCAATGGAGAGCAGGGGTAGACCTATCTCCACAAATCCTTGGACGACTTAAAAAATCTGTAATTGTCACTTCGGCAGGTGCTTCCACCCGCATAGAAGGAGCAAAATTATCAGATGAGGAAGTCGAAAAATTATTGAAAGGATTGAAAATCCAAAAACTCAAAACACGCGATGAGCAAGAGGTCGCCGGCTACGCCGAACTTCTGACTAATGTTTTTGATTCTTTCAGAACAATCAAATTCAGCGAAGGAACAATCAGGCATTTTCATAATGAGCTTTTGAAATACTCAGAAAAAGATTCTCGCCACAGAGGAAATTACAAATTCGGTAGCAACAGGGTAGAAGCCAAAAGTGCCGATGGAAATATCGTAGGAGTGCTGTTTGATCCCACTCCTCCTCACCTTGTAGCCAAAGAAATGAATGAATTGCTCGAGTGGACTATTTCTGAATTTGATAAAAAAGAAATACACCCATTGATCATTATCGGAAATTTTATATTTGAATTTCTATCTATTCACCCATTCCAAGACGGAAATGGTAGAGCTTCGCGAATTTTAACGAATTTATTGCTTTTGAAAAACGGCTATGAATACATGCCGTATCTTTCTCATGAGAAATTAATTGAAGATAATAAAAATGATTACTACATCGCGCTAAACAAATCTCAGAAATCATGGAAAACAAAAAAGGAAGACATAAGTAAATGGCTTATATTTTTCCTTAGCATCTTTTTGGAACAGACGAAAAGAGCGATAAATCTTTTATCCAGCGAATCCATCGAACATCTACTATCGGCAAAACAACTTGAAGTTTGGAACTATATCCAGAAAAATAAAATGGTAACACCGCGAGAATTACGTACAAAACTAAAAATGCCGGCTCCTACAATTTTACAGATATTAAATAAACTGCTATTAATTAAAAAAATTGAGAGATTGGGCGAAGGAAGAGGAGTTAGATACAATTTATTAGCAAATCACCTATGAAACGCATTCTTATAATTGGGAATTCGCCATTGCCGGAGGAAAATACGAAGTCGAGGCCGGCGGCGGGACTGAGGACTTGGCAGTTTTTGAAACCGCTTACGCCTGAGAATGGGACTGTCGTTTTGGATGGACATGAAGAATTTTCGGCTGGTGGCCGCGATGCGATTGGTAGACATGGCACAATAGCGGCCGGTAATGCGGTCGGCAAGCATGCGACTGTTCCCGCGACAGCGGATCGCGCGTTTTCGGCTGTAAAAAGACAAGGATTTATCGTGAAATTTGTGAGTGTGGCGATGCCGGAATGTTACGAAGAAGAAGTTTTGTATAAAGAAACGGCTCTTTCAGAAAAATATGCGGAGATTTTGATTTCGAAAGATGATCCAAAAATTCTTCAAACTTTGCAAAAAGTTTGTGATGAATTTTCTCCGGATGCTGTAATCGGCGTAAACACATATCCTTCTTTTTTGGCTTCTAAATTGAGATTTTCGGCACCGTTTTGGGCGGACTTGAACGGCTGGGTGATGGCGGAAGCACAGGCGCAAGCATATAAAATGGATAGCAATGATTACCTCGACCATTATTACAATATGGAAAGAAGTATCGTGTCGCGTGCGGATAAAATTTCCGTTGTTTCAAGGCCTCAAGAATTCGCTTTGTACGGCGAGCTTGCGGCATTTGGAAGAATGGGAAAAGATAGTTTTGGATACAAATTTGTCGAACATATCCCAAATGGAACGGAATGGTTTGAAGGCGAAAGAGGGCTACCAGAAAAGCTTCCTTCCGGCTTGCAGGAAGTTTTTGGACGCATACCTAAAGACGCTTTTTTCATGCTTTGGATGGGAGGATACAATACTTGGGTCGATGAAATTACTTTATTCAAAGGCGTTTGTGAGGCCATGCAAAAATGTGAAAAATTGTATTTTGTGTCTACGGGAGGCGAGATTTCAGGGTTGGATAATAAGACTTTTGCAAAATTCAAAGAGTTGATTGAGAAGTCGGAATTTCGAAATAGATTCGTGTTTTTGGGATGGGTCGACACTGCGGATATTCCTTATATTTATGACCGCGCGCATTTGGGACTCAATGTTGATCGAAAGTGCGCGGAAACATTTTTTGGAGCAAGAAATCGCCTCAATGAAATGATGAAATTTGGCTTACCTATCGTAACAACGCTTGGCAGTGAAATCGCCAGAGAATGCACTGAATATGGGGCCGGCCTCGGTGTTCGCAGTGGCAATTATGAGGAACTTGCGAGTGCTATTTCTACGATTTATCGCGAGTGGTATAACGGCGGACGCGACAGCGCACGACTTCGTGAATATGGCCTGCGCGGACTGGAATACACAGAAAAATTTTGCAATTATCTGACAGTTTGTGAACCTATTTTGAAATGGCTCGAAAATCCAAGACCTGCGCCGGACAGAGGTGGCATTTCAGGTGGTGGCCGTGGGTTTGGTGGAGAGACAGGAATTATTTTCAAAATTTTAGGTGGCACATGTAGCGTTTTTGGCTTGCTCAAGAAGTTTTTGAGGATATCTAGAAGTGGAGTTCGTTACCTGAAACAAAACGGAATTAAGAAATTTTCAAAGAAAGCGTGGCAGAAGTTTTTGGGGAAGTTTTAAAAACAGACATTGAAAAAGAAATTGTTTTAGTATATAATAAGTATGCATTTAGTAGTATTTCATAATTAAATTAGTATGGTTTTATTACAAGTAAAAATTGAAGATAAATTAAGTAAAGCGATCAAAAAGAAGTCTGCCTCCTATGGCGTTCCTGCGAGTTCTTTGATAAAAATAGTTTTGACAAAATCATTTATGGAGGATGGCTTTTCTGCCGGCAATATATTCAATGCAAAGAGAGATAATGCAGGTAAAGGCATAAGAATAGATGATTTAATCGAAGCACTATAAATTTATTACATGCCGGATAAAATCACAAAATTCATAAAGGCTTTAGATGAAAAAACTCGCTCTCGGCTCAAAGAAAAACTTCTTGAGGTTAAGAAAAATCCATTTTCCAGTGGTGACATAAAAAAGCTACAAGGCACTTCTGAAAACCTCTATAGGCTTCGCTTAGGCAAGATTAGAGTTGTTTATAAAATTCTTAAGAGCGATATTGAGATCGTAGACATCGATTACAGAGGAAATATTTATTAAGAGCCTATAAAAATGTTTGATTTAGAAGCTGTGCAGGGCTAAACTGAGCCTGCTCTATTTGCGATTCACAGTTGAGCGATTAAAAATATGGCGCCATCGTCTAGCGGCTAGGACGCCTCCTTCTCAAGGAGGAAACCGGAGTTCGATTCTCCGTGGCGCTACCAAATTAATACGATTTATCCTGAGGATAAAGCGGATTATTTTATGGTTCAGCAGGAGAATCGAAGTTTATGCCCCAGAGGGTAATTCTCCGTGGCGCTACCAAATTAAAATTGTACGACTGTTCTTGTTACGGTGTTTTTGTAGACTACGGATCTATGCTGTATCACAAAAATTTTTATGATCGCCTTCTCTATTCTGTATATGATCCTATAATCGCCTACCCTAAGTGAGCGATAATTCCTGAGAGAGTTTCTTAGTGGTTTACCAAATAATTCAGGGTGAGATTGCAGTTTTTCTTCAATTGATTTTTTGATTCTCTCCTTTTCTTTTTTCGAAATTTTTGGAATATCTTCGGAAACAACAAGTTCGTGATACTCAACTGTATATTTTATTTCCATGCGTTTTTATGTGAAATAAATTTTGCCCCTTTCGTGTCTCTACCTGAAGCAATCTTATCCCAAATGTCGCTTTCTTCCATTTGAATCGCTATTTCTATAAGTTGCATGGCTTTTGCTGATTTTGAGGTGTCATCGCGTTTTGATAAATACGTCAGAGCTTTATCCAGGTCATTTGGTAAAGTTATATTTGTTCGATTTTTTGTTGTTGGCATATTTTTAATTTAAATTGTATATTAAGTGTATCAAAAGTGCAACACTCTTGTCAATTTATTTAAAAGCCCTCCGTTTTAGGGGAGGGCTTTTGCGCGTTGTTACTGGAGAAATACCGTACGACTACTTAGTATTCTAGTTCTTCAATATTCCCATCACAATTCCAACGAGATTGTCTTTGAGCATTAGGGATGCGATTTTTGCCACTTCACCTCTTGTGATGTTTTTATTGTGGCCGAATGTGCCGTCTTCATATCCGTTTACAATGCCGTTTGCGGCTGCGTATTCAACATATTTTGCGAACCAATCTTTTTTCTTTACGTCTTTGAATTTTGAATCCGCTGTTGGCTCTTCTATTGTCACGCCTGATGCCGATAAAATAATCTTCATGGCTTCCGCTCTTGTTATAGGCTTGTTTGGATTGAAAGTCTTGTCCGTATATCCTGAAACAATTCCTTTGTCGTAAGCGGCTTGTATAAATGCGGCATACCATTGTGATTCTTTGACGTCTTTGAATGAGCTTACGACTGATTCTGCATCTTGCATTGGTAGATCGTACATCTTGACCACAATCTTTGTGAATTCGGCTCTTGTTATAGGCTTGTCAGGGTTGTAATGAGATTCGTCAGCACCCGACACAATTCCTTTTTCATATAAATCTTCGACGTATGTTTGAGCCCAGTGTCCTGCGATATCTTTGAGTGGCGTTACAGTGGTTGCGGTGGCGCTTGATGCGTCAGTAGAGGTGTCTGTTGCGTCTGTTGATGTCGTTGTTTCTGTTGTTTCTGTTGTGGTTTTCTTTTTGCTATTGCCGCTTCCGCTTCCGCTTCCGATCCCTACAGGTCCGCCGCCGGATGGAGCTACTGTCGCCGCAACCGGTGTCGCCGCCGCTGCCGTTGAGCCCGCAGAGCTATTTCCATCTGTATCTACAGCAATTATCTGGAATGAATATGCTGTTCCGTTTGTCAGGCTTGAAATTGTCTTTGTGCACGGTGTCACCGTACAAGCGGCTTGAGTTAATGTTGAAGTTACTCCTTCCGTGACATTATTTTCCCAAATGTCATATCTCAACATGTCGTCTTCGCTGTTTTTTGTCCATGACAATGCAACGGACGCATCGCCTGCCGTAGCGGAAAGTCCGCTTGGTGTTGCAGGTGGAGTTGATCCGGATGAGACTATTGGTGCGAAGGTAGTCAAGTGACCTGTGCTTGTTGTTAATGAAATTGTTGTCAAATCAACAGCTGTCACCGCGGCGGCAAGTGTCGCGTAGTCGTCTATTGTCGTGTAAGGGATCACTCCTCCCGTCGAATCATAATATGTCGTTGTTGTCGGCATTTTTGTCCAGTTATTTGTGGTTTCATTCAAATAACCTACATCAATCTTGTCTGTCGCCCCAGGCGTACTGATTCCTTCTGTCGCCAATTCAGCAACCGTATACTCGAAGGCTAACTTCACGTCATTATCGAATGACGTAACCGGTGTACTGTCATTTGTCGAGCTACCTGTGATAGTTACTCCTTTTGAGAAAGAATCAGCCGATGGCGTAGTTGGTAATTCGTTTGTCTGAGCAAAAGCTAAAGTTGAATCCGCTGATACTGAGCTTGGAGGTACTGTCATATTAAAAGACAAATCAGTATCTGCGAACGCTGTGCTATCGCTGGAACTCACTGTTGCGGCTGTCGGATCTGCTAAAGTAACAGCTGTGGCCGGCAACTGAATGTCTGCACTGGAAACATCTGTTGTTGATGCATTTGCCTGCAACGCTGTCGCTGATTCGCTAGTTCCGTCTGTAACAGCTTTAACATTCCATATTCCGTCACTTACATTCATTGTGTAATCACCGTTTGCGTCTGTTTCTGCGGTTGCCACACCTCCTCCATTCATTGTCGCGTAAACCAAAGCTCCTTCTACCGGATCTCCTACTGAATCAGTAATTGTACCTGCAATTGTTTTGTCTGCAGGGTCTAAAACAATATCTTGGTTTGCCACAGTATCTGTTATAACCATATCTTCAGGTGTTGCCACATAACCAGTCAGTTCAGCTACAACACTATATGTGCCATCCGGAACTTTTGCGGTGTAGTCACCATTTTCATCGGTTGTTACTGTAAATGTATCCAATGTAACCGGATCGGTGATTGTTACCAATGCGCCTTCTACTCCAACTCCTCCCTCCGCTATTGTTCCTGTTACCGTATTCAAAGTTGGAAGAGTAATTGTTATATCATCTCCTGTTCCGTCAAAATTTACAGCAGAAGTGGTGTCGTTGAATGCACCTCCTGCTAGAGATGCTCCTGATTCGTCGAATGGTAAATCAAGTATTAAGGTGTAATCACCTGCCAGCAACGTAGTCGTTGCTGTTGTTTGACCTGCAGGAATTTTTACTTCCAATCCTGTACCCGTTGTACTTATAAGATTTACGTATGTATCGTCACTAACGGCTTCTGAAAGAGCTATACTGACTGTAGCAGGGGCTGCTAAACTGCCGAGATTCTTCGTAACTGTTTCATCCTCATCAACTAATGCTGTTGTTTTGGAAAGTGTTCCAAGTGTTGGGGTCCACATTTCCACCGTGTATGTGGCAGCATCGATAGGGACATCGAAACTGTATGTACCGTCTGCGGCCGTTACTGCCATGTTAAAGTTTCCGGTAGCATTGTGAGCCGAGACTACTACTCCAGAGTCATCTGATGTTCCAGGAACATCGATTGTTCCTGAAATAGTTCCACTCTCTGTTGATGAGAGTGGTTCAAAATTTTGGCTGGTAAAACTTGAATCCGTTACCGTTAATGTCTTTGTCCCCAAGAATCCTAAGCCTGGAGCATTGGCTTCCAGCTGCCATGTTCCTGCTTCCGGTAGGTATAAAATATAATTACCTGATGAGTCTGTAAATCCGTTTACAGGTGGACGTTGAGAGTCTGTCCTATGAGCCCATACTCCGGCTCCTGTAATTGTATTTGTTCCGTCCGTAACTCTACCTGAAACCGTAAGACTAGTTGTAGAATTTAATGACATTCTGACGACAAAAGGATTTGCTCCGGTACTTCCGGTCGAAACAGTCGTGCTACCATTTACGTATACATTTCCGCCAGCCACAATTTTTACAGTATTGTCTTTTCCAGGCGGCATTCCCGGAATAAATATTCCAACTCTATATGTTTTTCCTGATGAAACAGGGATAGAGAATGTTCCATCTGATCCGATTTTTGCGTCTCCTCCGAATCCTCCTGCAGTATTATCCGCAAAAACTTTTCCTCCCTTAACAGCTGTCCCGGCAGAATCTTTGACTATACCTGATATCGTTGCGTCAGGTGCGGATGCAGTGAATGCTACGGTTGTCATGGCTACTCCTCCTATATTTCCCGTTACGATATTTACATTTTGATTTTGTGGAGGCATCCATTCCATTGGTGGGAATGCGGAGAATGTTCCTTTTGGAAGTGAAGGCCCTATTCCTATATTGTACATACCCACTCCGCATGCGTATACATTCACCGGAGTAACCACGGAGTCTATCACTTGTAATCTTGTGAAAGACTTAGCGAATCCTCCGGATCCGGAGGTATTCCATCCAAAAATATCAATACTGTCACTTGTCCCAAGGCTTCCGATTGAGTCTATGCTACTGATGTTGACTGAAACTGGTATGGTCGCACAGTTGTCTCCGTTTTGAGTTGTTAATGTAATGTTTTGTGTCGCGGCCGTTGTAACATTTTGAAGGTTATAGTTTCCTTCTGAATAGTCAGTTCCTCCTACATTTTGTGGCTGTATGAATATATGATAATTGCCGTTAGGAAGATTTGAGAATATATATTCTCCATTATTGCTTCCTTCAACTACTGTGCCGGCTGCATCGAGGGCTGTACTGGTTTCCTGATGACCTGCGGATGGTGAATCCAAGAATACACGTACGCCATTTACACCTGATCCTCCAGAGGTTACTATCCCGGAAATAGTATTTGTGCCGGCTTGGCTGATAAAGTACGGCATTGTTGTCATTGATTCGAGGAGTGTTCCGGTTGAATTGAAGGTCTTGATTGCTAGACTGTAGCCTGATGTGTTGTAATCCTTTGGTTCACTTGGATTTACGATTCCATCTAGATCTATGTGTAAGTGATCATTGGCTTGCGTTGCCGCTAAAAGCTGTACATATACCTTTCTTGCGGCGGCAATATATCCTATACCATTGGCTAAGCTTCCTGCCCCTGAACTTGCCGTATCAGTGCTAATAGAACTTGTAACCCCAGCTTTGAATGTTGGCGTTCCAGTATTAGGACCGTTGAAATCGCCATTTCCAGGACTATATTGGTCGTTCAAAACTCCAGAAACACCTGTTCCCACAGGAAACGTAAATTCAATATATCCATCTAATGGGATTATTGTCGTAACAGGCATATCGATCATATAAATCGTACTTTTGCTCGCCATAGAATTCATAGGGAATGCGCTTACCGGATTTTGCGCCATATCTTTTATATTGAAATCCCCCATCGTCATTGTGTCTTGTTGGAACATTCCTTGGCCTCCATTTCCAAATTTTGAACCATCCATAACCATACCTGTCCATGACTTATTGGCTGTTGCGTCAAATCCATTTCCGGCAGCGTCCGTCACGCTCGTACTTATTCCAATGTAAAATCCATCGCCTGGAGTCAGGGTAAGTCCATCAATCAACACTCTATTTCCTTCTCTTTCATAACGTATGTTTACTCCTGAAAGTACACTCACTGTTGTCACCCCTCCTCCACCTGTACAGCTCAATCCGTCAGCCGCGATAATTGCCGCAGAACAAGTTTTTAAAGTGTAGTATGATTTATTTTCTGCCGTTGTTTTGTTTAGTGGTTCATCAATTTGGATGGAAACTCCAAAATCATCAGCGTCTGCAAAGACGAGCCTAGGTTTCCCTATACTTGTGGTAGCGTCAGGGTCTTTGACTGTATTCGTATCGGCAGCACCCGTAGTAAAGGTCTTTGTCACAGAGGAAATTGCCGTGTTTGAGATGCTTTTTACCAATGTGGATACATTGAAAGTGTAACTTGTGCTTGCGCTCAAAATACTTGTTGGAGCGAATGAGATAGCATTGTTCATTGAATCATAAGATACGGTTCCGGCTGTACTTACTGTTCCGTTTTTCTTTAAAGTAACATTTGTTGAGTTAACCGTGCTTGAATCAAGTCCTCCTGAGAAAGTTATTCTAGGGACGAAACCAACTGGCACCGCGGTGATAGCGTCTCCGACTTTGTATGCATCGAGGTTTGTCCCCATCAATGAGGCGTTAATTGTTTTTGTACCTGTTCCTGTATGAAAAATTTCCTCAAATGGCCCCATGTCTGAAAATCCAAATCCATTTCCCGAACCTCCGCAACCTGCAGAAGAGCTTCCAGGCATACCAGCCAAAACATCTCCTGTCGAAGAAGTCACATCGTTCTCTACCACTACACAATATTCACTGCTTGCTTCGTAAGTGTATCCGGAAATACATACGGAATTATTTTCTGAATTGATAATCGTAACGGCAGGCGATCCAGCCGGCAAAGTTTCAGATAAAGCTCCGCTTACGACTTTTTTGATGTAAATATTGCTAGTCGTCAAATCGGCGGCAGTCATAGATCTGTCAAAATTTATTGTTACACATCCTGTGTTCGTAGGAACATCCCATTGTCCCGGCATTGGATAACCCATCATTGCAATTGGAGGAACTTTGCCTCCAAGGGCTCCCGTAAATCCTCCTCCCGGTACAAACGCTCCTCCTCCTGCTCCAGTAGTGAATGTGAAAGTCCAGACTGTAGTTCCATCCACAAGGTCCGTTTCTCCTTTTGATGGTGCGAAAGCTTTTGTGACTGAAGCGACATAAATGGTTGAAGATGAAAATGGAGTTGTAGGCTTAAACGATACTCCATATGAAATATTCGAGCCCCATGTTTCCGTGTGACTGCCCCATGATCCCGCTACCGCTATTCCTCCGCTTGTAAGAGAAAATGTGCTATCTACGGCATTTACCAAAGGAAAGCTTAAACTGGACGGATCTTTGCTCAAGAAAAAGTCGATAGGCGCCATAGTCGGAACGCCGACTTGTCCTGTTGGCGGACCATATGCATTTACGGTCATGTTTGTCGCAGATCCTACCGTCAAAGAGTCGGGCGTCGGAGAAGAAACATTTACCGTCGGAGAGTATGGAGTAACAATGAAAGTTCCCTCTTCTGACCCCACCACTACAACTGATAATGTTCCAGCTGTTAATGTTTTTCCTGTAACTACCGTTGTTGTTTCATTACCTGTTAGCACTTCACCGACGGAATAAATATATCCGTCTGCAGAGCCTACTGCTCCGTTTGAAACAGTGTAGTCACTTGCGGTACCGTCTGTCACAGTTATTTTCGTGATATTTCCTGCATTTGTGGCGCAACTCGCAAATCCATTTACCGGACCCATTACTGTTACTGTTGAATCGGCTCCGCTATTTACCGCAGATACAACTGAGAAATATCCCCTGGTGCCGCACTCTCCATCTCCACTACCAGGCAAGCTTACTATATCTCCCGGAACTAAAGTTGTTACTCCTGACACATTCACAACAGATGCTATATCTTTTGTTATTGTGTCGCCCGGATCTACTGCTACAGTAACGCCCGCGGATACACCTGAAGCCGCCATAATATTCGAGTTACTGTAAATGACATTGGATGGTCCACCCATTACTTTGAATGTCGTGGTCGTGAGAACTGATGCCATATAATAAGCTGTTGTATTTGCGGCAGAAGTAAATTTTACTATGCCATATAAGCCAAATGCGTGGTTAGCCGAACTTTCCATTACACCGGAAAGTGCTCCAGCCGCCACGGTTACCGCATTTGTATCTATCACCACGTCTGCCAATGCGGACGAAACTGTTCCTCCTCCACTGTTTACCTGCGTTATTGTCACTGTTTTTTGTTCGTTTACTTCCGCTGTTGTCGATGCGCCAAAATCCGCGACCAAGTGATCTGCGCCACCTACGGCCGCCCCTACAGTGATTGCCATATAGTCAACGCCCGGGTATGTTGGTGTTGAATCATTGATTCCGGCACCAGGAGCCCAGACGAAGACATTGAAACTTGAAGTTGCTTTTAAAGTTACCGTATTTGCCGCGTCATCTCCTGTTGCTACATTGAAACAAATCGCATTGTTGTTTGTTCCGCTTATATCAGTTCCTGGTGTTTGAGGGTAAGGCATAGCTCCCGAACCTACTCCCGTAAGAGAAATCCCTGCTCCAACCGCCGTGACGTCTACGGCTGTGCTTGGGGAGAGACTGGATGAGCTATTCATATCCATACAAACTATGTCTGCACCCGTGAATGCTTTAGCCACATTACTGCTATCGTAGGATCCTACTGTAAAAACAAGTATTGATCCGGAATCCATAGTAGTCGCATTTCCGGCTGACACTATAGTAAAGTGATCCGTTGCGGCTATTGCGGCGCTGACAGAAGGGCTTGCTATGATTGATGAAATTATCATGACTACGATTGACATGCGTGAAAGTGCACGTTTAATCCATGTTGTTTTGGACATATGTGTTGGTTATTTATAAAGGTTTTTGGCTCGAGAAAAGGGTTATTTTGCGAGCCGATATTGTTTTCACTTTCTCCTTTTGGTTTTATTTTTTCAACTATTTTATGTTGATATGTTGAGTAGTCGTTTTATAATTTAAGGCTCGCGGTGGAGATTTTTTGGTGTATACATTTTGGAATGCCAAGAAGAATAGGGAAGAAATTTTATTTGAAAAATATTCCGAACTTAGCCGAGCATCACGATGCGAGGCTTTTGCGAAGGGCGTACATGTTAGCCCGAGCAATATGGCTGCGCCATGCGAGGTATTTTTCAAATAAAATTTCTTCCCTATTCTTTCCTAGCACTTCCATTAATAGAGTGCTAGACAAGATTTTTCGAAAAAGATATAATCAGTCGGTAAAAATTATTATGGCAGAGAAAAATCTTTATGAAATCTTGGGAGTCCCTAAAGCCGCTACAGATGCGGAAATAAAGTCTGCATACCGAAAATCGGCTCTAAAGTATCATCCGGATAAACATAAAGGAGACAAAGACTCAGAACAAAAATTCAAAGAAATAAATGTCGCGTATGAAGTTTTGTCAGACAAACAAAAACGTCAACAATACGATACTTTTGGCTCTACGAACCCACGCGGTGGATTTGGTGGAGGTGGTGGTGGACAAGCCGGAGGATTTGATTTTAACGGAATGAATTTTGATTTTGGAGGTAGTGCCGGAGGATTTGCTGACATTTTCGAATCTTTTTTTGGAGGAGGAATGTCCGGAGGAAGATCTAAGCGCTCAAGAAAATCCGGTCCGATTCGTGGAAGTGACATCGAGGCAAATATCAGAATATCTTTTGAGGATGCCGTTTTTGGATGCGAAAAAGAACTTGAAATCACAAAATCCGATGTATGCAAACAATGTAACGGCAAAGGCGCGGAGCCCGGAAGCAGTATCGTAACCTGTACGGCCTGCGGCGGAACCGGAGAAATAAAATCAGTGCGAAATACAATACTCGGACAAATGGCTACGTCCAATATATGTGACGAGTGTAATGGCGAAGGAAGACGTCCCGAAAAAGTATGCTCTGTCTGCCATGGAACAACTCGCGTCCGAGTGAAAGATCGCGTAAAAATAAAAATTCCTGCGGGCGTGGACAACGGATCCACCCTTAAACTTGCGGGAAAAGGCGAGGGCGGAATAAAAAACGGACCGAGCGGAGATTTGTATATATTATTAGTTGTTGAGCAAAGCAGAAAATTTATTAGAGACGGTCTCGATATTCATAGCGAAACTGAAATACATTTACTTCAAGCCGTTTTGGGCGGAGAAATTACGGTTGATACAATTCACGGAGAAAAAACTATAAAAATTCCTGCAGGGACAGGCGACTCGAAAGTTTTCAAAATTTCCGGAGCCGGAATAAAAAAAGAAAATGGACAGTCAGGAGATCATTACACAAAAATCAAAGTAAAGATTCCGGACAAACTTTCGAAGAAAGAACGCGAACTTTACCTTTCTCTTGCGGATGAAGCAGGTTTTGATATGAAGAAAAATGGCGGACTTTTTTGGTAAGACTTTACTTTTTTTATCATTAGTATAAAATTTCCTTAGTAATCACTCATTTCTTATGACTATTGTTCTTTCTTGGGATCTTTTTGTACTCGTTTTCTTTGTAGTAATTGTTGCGTATAGTTTTATTGTCGGACGAGATAGTACATTGAAGATTATTTTAGGGACTTATGTTTCCATGATCGCGGCGGATGCCGGTGGAACTGTTTTTTCGCAGTATTTTGGCGGCTCTGTGATGTTTATGAAACTTCTAAAACTTGCGGCGGTCGGAAATGAGCAAGAAGCTATGGTTCTAGTGAAAGTCGTTATTTTTATCGCATTTGTCATCATTTTTGCCGTGAAAGGAGCTTTTGAAGTTGATACGGTCGATGACAGATCGGCGGCGGTTCGTTTTGTTTTGAGTATTCTTTATGCAATCATGAGTGCCGGACTTATCATCAGCGCAATCCTTGTTTTCGTAAGCGGGATTTCTTTTATTGGTGCCGGAGAGCCAAAAACCACCATCACTGCACTTTGGGATGTTTACAATGAATCATCTTTAATCAGATCAATAGTAAATAATAGCGCACTCTGGTTCTCCCTCCCTGCGCTCGCGTTTTTGGTGCATAGCCTTTATACGAAGAAGGAATAAAGGTTCCTGCAATGGCGTAAAGATATTCCCGTTATCTCAGCCTTCTTTTTCTTGGTCTATATGTATAATCTTTAGAAACGGAATTCGCTAACGGAAATATCTTTGCGCCATCTACCATGATTCGTTTAATACCTTATTTGTGTATTATTGAAAAATCCCTTGCGTTTATGGCTGATGATAAATAAAATAGCTTCGTTGTATGGGGCGGTAGCTCAGCCGGTAGAGCAACAGCCTTTTAAGCTGATGGTCCCGGGTTCGAACCCCGGCCGCCCCACCATAAAAAACCCCTGATTACTCAGAGGCCTTTTGTTTTTTTGCTTTCGATTTTGATTACTACATGCGAAGATCCGCTAGAGTCACTCCGTCTTTAGTTGTTTTATCAGCGTATTCAACACTGTAGCTGTCTCCATTTACAGCCGTGATGGTTGCCTTGGAAAATTTTGTTCCGGACAGTTTAGCGTAGACACTTGCGCCTACAACTGCCGCATCTTTAGTCGCCGGCACTTCGCGAATAATGTCTGTCATTACTGTACATGTTGGGGATGAACCATCAGCCCATTTTACGTTTAAACCGTTGTCACAAGCTGTGTCAGCCGTGCCAAGCCACCAAGTTGAACCTCCATACCAAAGTGCAAGTATACCGTCTCCGGCCTTGATTGGCTCCGGTGCTTTTGGGCCGCAACCAGCCGCGAACATCATCAAAATTGATGACATCACTACGAGAGAAATCAGAAGTTTGTTTCTCATAGGAATTAAGTTATGAAATTATTATTTTTAGTATATCATGGCGTTAATGAGAAAAAAACATTTGAGTTTTGGCGTTATAATTTCTTTGCTTTTTGTGTTTCTTTTGCCGTTCTCACTTTCTTTCAAAAATCGAACAGCGCTTTTGTCTGCGCTAACTAATGTGATTTCTTATGATAATTTTGCTGATTTAAATGTGACAACAAAAGTTCCGATTTTGATGTATCACTATATTCGGGATGTGGATAAAAATTTTGACCCGATGGGCTGGAGGCTCTCTACAAGCCCTTATTTCTTTGAGGAGCAAATGAAATATTTGAAAGAAAATGGATATACTACGATAAATTTGAAAGATCTTGAGGATGGAAAAGTTCCTGAGAAAGCTATCGTTTTAACTTTCGACGATGGACTTGAAGATTTTTATACGACTGCATTTCCTATTTTGCAAAAGTATGGATTCACAGCTTCCAATACGGTTATTACGAATATGGTCGGGCGCAATGGACATATGACGATAGAGCAACTAAGGGCTTGCGCTAGGGCCGGAATCGAATTGATTTCTCATTCAAAAAGTCATTTTTCGATGAGCAGTCTCGGCAAAGAAAAACTTGAATCCGAAGTGTACGATGCGGCGGATTTTTTGAGAAATAATTTAAGAATAGAGCCTTTTGGTTTCGTTTATCCTTCCGGAAAATACAACAAACTTGTAATAAAAACTCTTCGAGAAAGTGGATATAAAATTGCTCTAACAACAAACGAAGGAGAAGCGGACTTGAGCGATGATGACTGGCTGATTTTGCCTAGAATAAGGGTAGATAACCGCAATGGGATTCTTGGATTCAAGAAAAAACTGGAGGAACTTTTATAGATTTGCTAATGTTTTTTTATTTTTCGCAAATCATTTTTTTGACTTTAATTTTTTTTAATCTTTTTTTAACGAAAATTTAATGTCGACCTGTTAATGTGCAGGTGTTCTTTTCGCGAAAAGTGCTTACATAAAACATTTAACAAACATCCTATGGAAAATTTAAAAAAATTTCTTACTTTGACTGCGCTAGTTTGTTTGGCGTCGTCAATTCTAATAGTAAAAGGGGTTACGAGTTTTGCGGCAGGCTTCGGAAGTATTGTAATCAATGAGGTCGCGTGGGCAGGCACAAGCGATGATTCAAATGATGAGTGGATTGAACTTTACAATCCAACTTCTCAAGAAGTCGACTTGAGCGAATGGTTTATTGAAGATGACGTTGCGACAAAATACACTATAACTTCCGGAAAAATCGCTCCTCATGGATATTTTTTGATTGAAGATAATGAAGATGCCGTTTCAAATCTTACTGCAAATGCTATCATCGGGCTTTCTCTTGCGAATGCCGGAGATGCGCTTGTTTTGAAAGATTCTGCGGGGGTTACCGTAGATAGTGTGAATGCGAGTGGTGGCGCGTGGTATGCAGGAAATGGCACCAGCAAGGCAACAATGGAGCGCATAGATCCTTTAGTAAAAGTTGATAGTGCCGCAAATTGGGCGACTGCTGTGGCTTCAAATGGAGCGGTCGGAATAAATGGCGGAAGTATTTTGGGAACTCCTGGTGGAGCAAATAGCGCTTATGCCGGCCATGGCCCTGAAGTTGTACTTTCAGGTGTCACCGCCAGTATTGGAGAAAATGTGACCGTTTCCGTAGACGCAAAAGACACAGTGGATTTGTATGGATATGGATTTGAAATAAATTACGATCCATCTGTTTTGTCTTATGTTTCCGCTGTGGAGTCATCTTTCTTGAAGTCCGACGGGAAGGAAACTTCTTTTAATGCGGCCCTACAAAATGGCTTAGAGGGGACTCTTATCATTGGTGATGCAAGACTTGTAAATCCACCAAGTGGAGTCGATGGAAGTGGCAAACTTTTGGATCTTGTTTTTAATGTGAAAAATACTGATTTAAAAACCACTAATCTTTCTTTCGGCGTCACTAGCTTTTTGGCTGATACAACCGGAGATATGGTTACGAAGTTAACAGGTGCGACATTAAATATTGGAAGCAGTGTGGCTTTGGATATTACAAATCTGAAAATTTCTACAGGTGAAGAAAGATACAGTTTAGGGCTTACTTGGGACGCGATTGCCGGTGCGACTTATGTCGTGAAGAAAAAAGGCGTAAATGGCGCATACAATATTATCAAGGAAGGAAGCGATAATTTCTACATTGATAATTCAAAAATAGTTACAAGTGTTGAATATTCATATCAGGTTTTTGCCGTAAAAGACGGCATTTCCGGGCAAGCGTTTAGCACTGCCGGGACTGAAACGCGCGGACTTAAAGGTGACAGCGATAGAAGTGATCGCATAGACGGAAAAGATATCGAAAAACTTGCGAGATCTTTTGGAAGTGAATCTGCGGATGAAGAATATGATGCGCTAAAAGATTTTAATTATGACGGAATTATTGATGGTGCTGATTTGATAATCATAGGTGCGAATTTTGGGCTTAAATACTAGGTAAATCATGTGGAGGGGATTTCTACAGAGTCCCCTCCTTTGAGAAAATTTTATAATTTTATGTTTTAAAAAATGAAAAGAATTAAAAATTTGGCTGTTCTCTTTGTCGTTATTTTTGCAATTTTTTCTTGGATGAGGAAAGAGGCCGACTTCGTCGGCGTGGCAGATGTACTTGATGATACTTTGGTGGAAGTTTCGGGCGAAGATTTCACTTTTGGTGAAAGTGACGGGAGTAGTCTTGATGAAAATTCCGATGCGAAGAATGGCAGGATTTTTATTGAGAAAAATTTTATGGATGACAATTTGCTGAAAATCTCGGTATACGCAGAGGAGGTTCTTTTGCCTGTGATAGGCGTTTCTTTCCATTTGAAATACGAACCTGCGAAAATTTCTTTTGTGCGACATGAGGCTGGAGATTTTTTGGAAACCGGCGGAAAACCTTTTTATCTTGTTAAAGATTCCCCGGAAAAAAATAAAATTTATTTTGGAGCAACTTTGAAAAAAGGTGACGCATTTCCAACTCAAGGAGGAAAAATCGTGGATTTTTATTTTAAGATTTTAGATTATGCGACGACTGAAAAATCCGATACGAATGCCCAAATCGGTCAGTCCGGCAATAACGTAGCGGGCAAAGAAAATTCGAAAATTCTTTTCTCTTTCTCAAACGGGAATGTTTCCACGATGGACAATGGCGCAGAAAAAATGAAAAACATAAATTTTGAAAATTCAGAAATAGATTTACTCGAGAAAGATGGCTTGTCGCAGAGTATTGCGAGCGTTTTTAGAAATTTTGATTTTTTAAAAAATAAATTTTTCCTTGGTATTTTACTTGGAATAGCAATATTTGGAGGACTGAGTTTAGCCCTTTTCCTTGCCTTTAAGCATGGAAAGAAAAGAGCGGAGAGTTCTGTCAATTTCAAATAGCATAATAGATTTTGTGTTTGGCTTGGAATCCATTATATTTTGAGTAGTCAAAATATTGATTACTCAACAATCCTATGGAAAAAGAATTTATAAGCATACAAACTGCGGCTGATTTATCTCTAAAATCTATTCAAACAATCAGACGTGCAATTAAGTCTAAGAACCTTAGAGTTAAAAGACAAAAAACTCCTCAAGGTTTTAATTATATGATCGAGAAAAGTTCTCTATACGAGTTTTACAAAATAAAAACTACCGCAGAGGCAAGCGCTAAAACCGAAACTCCTTCGTCTGAGATAAAAGGAACGACTCGTAAGAAAGTTAAATCATTTATAAAGTTTGCCGAGACTGAAGAAAGTGAAGATACAATGTATATTTCCGCAAATGATTTCAGAAGTTTTTCTCAGACAATGGAAAAGCTTTTGGGTCAGCACTCTGATGAAAGACAAAATTTCTTGAGATTGGTTACTTCTCTTCAAGAAAAAATTATTGTTCTTGAAAATCAGCTAAATTTGCTCCAAGCTCCAAAAAAGAGCTGGTATCAGATTTGGAAATAGATTTTAAAATCTGACACCACAAAAGGGTACATGTCCGCAACCTGTATTTGTTGAATTTTTTGCTGGCGAGAATAGAATTACGTTACAAATATCTTAACAAATTCACCCATGTCTCTTTTTGAAAACACCCTTGCTCAAATCAAGAGGGCTTCTGATATCATGAGCCTAGATAAGGATATTGCGACAATTTTGTCGAATCCTATGCGAAAAGTCGAGGTTAATATTCCTGTAAGAATGGACGATGGAACTCTTAGAATTTTCACAGGTTTCAGAGTTCAACACAATAACGCATGCGGACCTTTCAAAGGAGGAATCAGATACCACCAACAAGTTGATTTCGGTGAAGTTATGGCTCTTTCTGTATGGATGACTATCAAATGTTCAGTCGTTGGAATTCCACTTGGAGGAGGAAAAGGTGGAATTATTGTTAATCCAAAAGAACTTTCAGAGGGGGAACTTGAGAGACTTACCAGACGATATATTAGGATGATTGCTCCCATTATTGGACCTACGACCGACGTTCCGGCTCCAGATGTGAATACAACTCCAAAAATTATGTCATGGATAGCCGACGAATATTCAAAGTTTGTCGGACATGATGCAAAAGGTGTTGTCACAGGAAAACCTTTGGAAAATGGCGGAAGCAAGGGAAGAGACAAAGCGACTGCTATGGGAGGGACTTATGTTTTGAATGAATATGCTACTGAAAAAGGGCTAAATCCAGCTGAAACAAAAATCATTGTTCAAGGATTTGGAAATGCAGGAAGCATAATGATTGAACTTCTTACTGCCGCAGGATACAAACTTGTTGGAACTTCAGATTCACAAGGTGGAGTTTACTCTGCTGACGGACTTGATTTTGCCGCTTTAACAGCATGTAAAGCTGAAAAAGGAACTGTTCATGCATTTGAAGGAGGAAAGGCTATTACAAATGAAGAATTATTAGTGCAGGATTGCGATATTTTGATCCTTGCCGCTCTTGAAAATCAATTAACATCCGGAAATGCCGACCAAGTGAAAGCTACTCTTGTTCTTGAGCTTGCAAATGGCCCAACAATGCCGGAAGCTGATGAAATTTTATCTAAAAAAGGTATTCCTATTATCCCCGATATCCTTGCAAATGCAGGTGGTGTTACGGTTAGCTGGTTTGAAATGTTGCAGAATGCGGACAACAAATATTGGGAAACAGATGAGGTTAATGCAAAACTTAAAGATATCATGGTAAAGTCTTGGAATGATGTAAAAGGCAATAAAGAAAAATATAACTGTACCTTTAGGGAAGCCGCTTTCATCACCGCTATCGGACGTGTCGAAAAGGCAATTAAGGAAAATTGGAAAATTTAATCAACACACAATATGATCATCCCAAGCTCTTCTATTGAAAAAGCGTCAGATATTCGTCGCGATGTTTTCTTGAGAAAATATATATATTCTTTTGACGAGGGAGATAAAAGCATGCGTGATTTGCTCGGAGGTAAGGGCTCAAACCTTGCCGAGATGACGGGCATAGGAATTCCCGTTCCCTTCGGATTTACAATCACTACAGAAGTTTGTGAATATTTTGTTTCAAAAAAAGCTTACCCTGAAGAGTTCGCTGAACAGCTTGAAGAAAAATTAAATTTGCTTGAAATAAGAACTGGAAAAAAACTTGGAGACAGCAAAAATCCGTTGCTTGTTTCCGTTAGAAGCGGCGCGGCGGTTTCGATGCCTGGAATGATGGATACAATTTTGAATCTTGGGCTTAATGATGAGACAATTGAGGGCGTGATTGCAAATACTGAGAATGCGCGATTTGCATATGATTGCTACAGAAGGTTCGTACAAATGTTTGGAAATGTTGTTTTAGGTGTTTCTCATGACCTTTTCGAGGAAGCTATTGAAAAGATAAAAGAAGAAAAAAATGTAAAACAGGATACTGACTTAACTGCAGATGATTTGAAGAAATTGGTTTATGATTTCAAGGAAATTATCAGTAAAAATTCTGATGAAGAATTCCCGGAAAATCCGCTTGCTCAAATGAAACTTGCGATTGAGGCAGTATTCAATTCTTGGGATAATGATCGTGCAAAAACTTATAGAAAAATTAATAATATTACAGGCCTTAAGGGAACAGCGGTAAATGTTCAGTCGATGGTTTTTGGAAATATGGGTGACGATAGTGGCACAGGAGTCGCGTTTACGAGGAATCCTTCAACCGGAGCCAAGGAATTTTATGGTGAATTTTTGATGAATGCGCAGGGGGAAGATGTCGTTGCAGGAATCAGAACTCCAAGTAGAATTGAGGACTTGAAAGAGATAAATGAAGCCGCCTATAATCAGCTGATTGAGATTAAGGATAATTTGGAAAAACATTACAAAGATATGCAGGATATTGAGTTTACTATTGAACGTGGAAATCTATTTTTATTGCAGACAAGAAATGGAAAGAGAACTTCTCATGCGGCGATAAAAATTGCGGTTGATCTAGTTGCGGAAGGGCTTCTTTCAAAGGAAGAGGCTCTTTTGAAAGTCGATGCCGCCGCACTTAGCCAATTGCTTCATCCTCAAATAAAAAAATCTATTGAGAGAAATGTTATAGCAAAGGGTCTTCCGGCTTCTCCGGGAGCGGCATGCGGAAAAGTTGTATTTAGCGCCGATGATGCTTTCTCATGGGCAACGGAGAAAGACGAGAAAGTGATTCTTGTGCGAAAAGAAACGAGTCCTGAAGATATTCACGGAATGCATGTGGCTCAAGGAATTTTGACTTCACGCGGGGGAATGACCAGCCACGCGGCAGTCGTCGCTAGAGGAATGGGGAAATGCTGTGTCGCGGGGTGCGCTGAAGTTATCGTAAATGCGTCTGCCAAGAAAATTATTATCGGAGATTTGGTTATTAATGAAGGAGATAGAATAACGCTTGATGGAGGCACCGGTGAGGTTATTTTAGGCAGTGTGGAACTCGAAGAACCAAAGATGTCCGAAGATTTCAAAACTATCATGGACTGGGCAGATAAAGTAAGGATTATGAAAGTTCGCACGAATGCTGACACTCCAAAAGATTGCCAAGTTGCTATCGATTTTGGAGCTGAAGGAATCGGCCTTTGCCGAACTGAACATATGTTTTTTGATGAAGAAAGAATTCCAATGGTTCGAAAAATGATTTTGTCTAAAGACGATGAAACTCGTGGAAAACAATTAAAAAAACTTAAAGAATTTCAGAAAGGTGATTTCGTGGAAATCTTCAAAGTGATGGAAGGCAAGCCAATGACTATACGTTTGCTTGATCCACCTCTTCACGAATTTTTACCGGAAAAAGAGGAGGATATTCGCAAGTTGGCTGAAGATTTGGATACAACTTTTGAGGACTTGAAAATGACTATTTCAAATCTACATGAAATAAATCCAATGCTTGGACATCGCGGATGCAGACTTGGAATAACTTTTCCTGACATCTATAGAATGCAGGCACAAGCCATTTCTGAGGCGGCGATTGAAGTTTCTGCCGGTGGCACAGAGGTAAATGTAGAGTTTGAAATTCCGCTTGTCGGGTTTGATACTGAATTGAAAAATTTGAAAAAATTAGTTGAAGAAACTATTTTATCTTATGGAGATAGCGTAAATTTCAATTATAAAATCGGGACAATGATCGAGGTTCCACGCGCTTGTTTGACAGCAAATGAATTGGCAAAGGAAGCGGACTTTTTCTCATTCGGAACAAATGATCTTACTCAAATGACACTTGGTTTTTCACGCGATGATTCCGGTAAATTTTTGAATGCATATCTTGAAAAAGGAATTTTCGAAAGAGATCCAACTGAGACTATCGATCAAGCCGGAGTTGGCCAGCTTATGCGTATTTGTATCGAACTTGCCAGAAAAGAAAAACCGAATTTTGAAATAGGAATCTGCGGAGAACACGGAGGTGATCCACAGTCCGTGGAATTCTGCCATAAAATAGGACTGGATTATGTAAGTTGCAGTCCTTATAGAGTTCCTGTTGCAAGGCTTGCGGCGGCGCAGGCGGTGTTGAAGATATAATGAAAAAGGGAAGATATGTCCACTCTCAATAGATTGTGCAAATCTCGCTACTTATTCTCCCCAACTTAGCTTATCGCGAAGTTGTTTGTAATAACGATTTCTTGTGCGAGCGAGGTATAGGTATCTGCGGCTTCTTCGACATGTAATTTTATCACCATATTCAAGTCTGATCATTTCCTGTCCGTCGAGGGTAAGACCGATTGTGGTGGATTCTTCACGTCTGCGTGTCTCCACTATTAGCGTGAGTTGTCGTGAATCCGGTACGATAATCGGACGCATTGAAAGTGAACTTGGGCAGATAGGAGTGATTGTAATTCCTTGAATACTTGGATGTACGATAGGGCCTCCAGCTGAAAGTGAATGTGCTGTTGAACCCGTTGGGGTTGCGACTATTACTCCGTCGGCATTGAAAGTCACCAATTTTCTGCTGTTGATTTCGAGTTCAAGTCTTATTAATCTCGCAAAAGCTCCTTGGTTTATTACCGCATCATTTAGCGCTAAAAACGTTTCGAGCTTTGCGTTGTTTCTGTATACGGTAACGCGCAAAAGTGCACGTTTGTCTACCGTGTAGTGACCTGCGAAAATTTTGTCTAAAGTTTCGTATAAATTGGAAGGAATAGCTTCGCTCAAAAATCCCACCGTACCAAGGTTTACACTCAAAACAAGGGTTTTCTTTCTTTGTATGTTTCTTGCCGTTTTAAGGAGTGTTCCGTCGCCTCCAAGCGCTATCACAAGGTCAACTTTACCCATGAGCTCTTCTTTCGTATATCCCATTTTTGACCCTTTGATGTAGGCGAATGAATTTCTGTCGAAATATAAATCTTTGTGTTTGTCTTTCAAATATTTCGCGAGCTCAACTATCAATTTTTTGTAGTGAGCATTGTCGCGTTTCGTGATAATCCCTATTTTGTGAATCTGTTTTTTGAACTTTGGTTCTAACATGTAGAGAATTTACTTGTAAGTATATTATCTCATCTTTTAGGCATTTTGTGAAGGATTTCGTAAAATTTGTCTGCCGAGGATTCCCATGAAAACTTAGCGGATTGATTTAAACCTTTTTCTTTTAATGTGGTTTTTAGAGCTTCGTCCATAATTATTTTGACCATTGCTTCGGCTATTTGTGATGGACTTTCCGGGTCTACCAAAAGTGCACTGTCACCAACGACTTCCGGCAAAGACGAAGTGCATGAAGAGATCACGGGACAATGTGATTTCATGGCTTCCAGAGGCGGTATTCCAAATCCCTCATAGAAAGATGGGAAGACTAAAGCTTCTGCCAAATTGTACAAATTCACTAAACTTTTTTCAGATAAATATCCCAAAATGTGTACAGATTTTTGTAAATAATTTTTTCTTATTTCCTCGTAAACCGGCTCAAATTTCCATCCGTTTTTTCCCACTATTATCAGGTAATAATCCGGAAAACGATCTTTTATTAGAGCAAAAGCTTTTATCAAATTTACGTAGTTTTTTCGTGGTTCTATAGTCCCAACCGCTAAAAAAAACTTTTCGGGAAGATTTGTTTTTTTTGCAAATTCTTTGAGAATTTCTTCTCCGACTTTTCCATATTCCTCCCCTGCCGCGCAAGTAATAACCTCTATTTTTCCCTCATCTGTTCCGAATTTTTCAATGACATCTTTTTTTGTATTTTTTGAAACGGTGATTACTTTATATGCTTTTTTAAGTGCGGTTTTTAGTAATAATTTTTCTATGAATACCGCTTTTTTGTTGTGAGTTTTTTGGAAGAGGAAAGCCACTAAATCGTGTACGACGATTATGCTTTTGATTCTTTTTGGAAGGAGAATCGGGACTATAAAGCTTGTCGGAGAGATAAATGCATTTGTTTTTTCTTTGTATGCGTCTACCACCGTGTTTATATGCCAAAGTATTCCGTTGCCTCTTATTCTTTTTTGTTTTGCGTTTTTAAATTCTTCAAAGCCTGCTACAAAATCCGAACAATATAAAATATATTCATTTTTGCGATCAATCTTCAGCAGGTTTCTTACTATATTAAAAGTAAACCATCCTTTCCCCGCTTTCTCTCCTGCCGCCGACCTAATGTCTATTGCAATTTTCATGTTTTCAGTATATTACAATTCTGTAAGAAACTTAAACTATATATCTATGCCTGATTCATTACAATACAAATTTAGGCAGTTACCTTTTTACAAGAAATTGGCTTTGGCCGGCGGAATTCTGACCGTTATCGGAGCTTTTTTGCCATGGTATCAGGATATCGATAAATTCAAGACGGGAGACATGTTTTTGGGAATTACGGGACCGATGTACCTTGCCGGGCTGATTGTCGCTATTTCAGGTGCGGCATGTGCTTTGACTGCCGGAGTAAAACTTTTCAAGAGATCTGAGCCAAAATTGCCACTTTCAGAACTTCAGATTTACATTGCGGCAAGCGGACTTTCTATACTTATGCTTGTACTTGCATTGAGCGTTTATTTCCATCCAAAATTTGGAATAAATCTTACTGAAAAAAATACCGGGATTGGTGTGATTTTTTCTTTTATTGGTACCGGACTTACTATTTTTGGTGTGATTGCAGGAGTAAAAAAGAAAGAAGTGGATTTCGACACTGAGGGCGAGATTAAGCCTTTAATCGACATTGACGATAGGGTTTCCGGAGGTGTTTCCGGAGGTGTTTACAGTGATATTCCGGATGACAATGAGCCAAAAATAAACTATATTGAGGAAGATGAAGCTGTTCAAAAAACTATAGATTTATAATTTATTTTTCATGACTGAAGAAAATTTACAAGATTGCGACATTATTTTTTACTGCAAGGATTGCGAAGAAGTTGTTGAAACAAACAGAGTCGGTAGAAAATATGTTTATACCTGCAAGAAATGCGGGACTAAAAATGTGGCTTTCGGAACGAAAAAAAGCATCTCTTCTTTTTTCAGGCTCGATGAGCCAAAACCGGGAGAAAAAAAAGTTGTTGTTCCAAAATAATTTTATAAAAATGTAGGACATATTCCCTGCTGACAATCGTGTTGCAGTTGAGGATTTTAACATGTACAAATCCTCAACGTGTCATGATACATGATCATGACACAAGCAACACAAGGATTGTTCACAAGAAATATGTCCTACATTTTAGAAAAATATTAAGTTTTTTTAACGAAAATTTAATGTCCATGGTGTATAAAGGGCTTGCTTAAGCATTTTCCGCGAAATACAAAAATTCTATTGACGGTGAGTGTATGCTCACCTATACTGTAGGTACTTTATCAAATAACAACCATCCTATGTCTGTAAAAAATGAAATAAAAAACGAAAAAAATAAAGCTATAGATTTAGCAATAGCTCAGATAGAAAAAAACTTTGGGAAGGGCTCTATTATGAAAATGGGGGAAGAAGCTAGAGTGCCTATCGAAATAATATCAACCGGTTCTCTTTCTCTTGATGTAGCGTTGGGAGGTGGAATTCCGAGAGGAAGAGTTGTAGAGATTTTTGGTCCTGAAAGTTCAGGAAAAACGACTTTGAGTCTTCATATTTTGGCTCATGCACAAAAAGCTGGAGGAACAGTTGCCTTCGTGGATGCAGAACATGCACTTGATCCTGAATATGCCAGAAAAATAGGTGTTGATGTTGATGCTCTTCTTTTGGCTCAACCCGATAGCGGTGAACAAGCTTTGGAAATAGTTGAAACTCTTGTAAGAAGTGGCGGAATTGATGCGATTGTAATAGATTCTGTCGCGGCGTTAACTCCACGCGCTGAAATCGATGGAGACATGGGAGATTCGCATATGGGACTTCAAGCAAGGCTTATGAGTCAGGCTCTACGCAAACTTACTGCAATCACGTCAAAAACAAATACTACCGTTATATTCCTGAATCAGTTACGCATGAAAATCGGAATTATGTTTGGAAATCCTGAGACCACGACAGGCGGACAGGCACTAAAATTTTATGCTTCTGTTCGTATGGACATAAGAAGTATTGGAAAAATCGAAGATACCGGAAGTACTGAAAAAGAGCTTGTTGGAAATCGTGTAAAAGTAAAAATAGTTAAAAATAAGATTGCTCCACCTTTCAAAATAGCTGAATTTGATATTCTTTATAACAAAGGAATTTCATTTGAAGGAGACCTTCTTGACCTTGCCACTAAATACAATATTGTGAGAAAGGCAGGCGCTTTCTATAGCTATCATGATGAGAAATTGGGACAGGGGCGTGAAAGCGCAAAGAATTTCCTTTTGAGAAATGCAAAAATAACAAAGGAAATAGAAAAGAATGTGAAAACTTTTATTTCCGGGAATGTTGCTGAAATCGCAAAAGCAATAGTTGAACCTGAAAAATCTAAACAACCAGAACCAATCGAAAATGACTAATAAGATCATTAATAAAAGCAGGCTGATGGATTATTCTTTACGGCTTGTCTCAAAGAAAAGATATACCGTTTCCGAAATTCGGAAAAAGTTATCCGCTCTTTGTAGAAGTCATCCTGAAATCGAAGTTGGCATTATAGATGAGGTTATAAGCAGACTTCTTGAACTAAAGTATCTGGATGATAATGAGTTCGTAAAGGATTATGTCCTTAGTAGGATCCAATTTAAGCCGAGAGGGATTTCGCTTATAAAACAGGAACTAAGGATAAAGGGCATAGACAAAAACATCATAGAAAGTGGATTTGAAGGGATGGACTATGATGAATCTAAAGCCTGCCTTGATCTTATTTCAAAGAAAAACAGACTATGGAACAAGCACCCTCTTCAAAAGCAAAAAGAGAAAGCTTTTCAGTTCCTTGCAGGGAAAGGCTTTTCAAAAGAAGCTATTTACACAACGCTAAAATCCTGTTATTCTAGTGATAGAGAACAGGATTATTAATTTATTCTGTTTGTTTTTGTATCCTTTAAAAAGAAACTATATGCAATCTCAGTTTATTGCTGCGATAAATCAATTATGTGACGAGAAAAACATTCCTAGAGATAAAGTTCTGGAAACTATTAAAGCCGCTTTGCGTGCCGCTTTTAGGAAAGATTATGGAAATAGAAACCAAGAAGTTGACGTTGATCTTGATGAAAATTCAGGACTTGCAACTGTCTTTCTTGTAAAAGAAGTCGTAAAAAAAGTTGAAGATGAGGACCTTCAAATGTCAGAGCTTGAATCTAAAAAATACAGCAAAAAAGCCAAAGTAGGAGACAAGATAAAAATTGATGTAACTCCAACAAACTATGGAAGGATTGCTGCGCAAGCCGCAAAACAAGTTATTATTCAAAAGATTCAGGATGCTGAAAGAGATGTTATGTATGATACATTTAAAGATCGTGAAAATGAACTTTTGAATGCGTTGGTTCATCGTGTTGATGGAACAAATGTATACGTAAATTTGGACAATAAAACGACTACGAATTTGCCTTACGATCAACAAATTCCAGGAGAAAAATATTATTCCGGACAAAGAATTAAGCTTTATTTGGACAAAGTTATCAAAACTACAAAAGGTCCACAACTTATGATTTCACGAACTAATCCAAATCTTGTTCGAAAACTTCTCGAGCTTGAAATTCCGGAAATCAAATCAGCACTTGTAGCAATCAAATCCATCTCTCGTGAGCCGGGGATACGATGTAAAGTTGCCGTAACTTCGAATGATGCAAAAATCGACCCGATTGGCTCATGCGTAGGACAAAAAGGTGTTCGTGTACAAAATATAATGGATGAACTTAATGGCGAGAGAATCGACATTATTCAGTGGTCTTCAAACATGGAGGATTATATAAAAACAGCTTTGGCTCCTGCAAAAGTTACAGCTATCAAACTTTTCGATAAAGAAAGAAGAGCAAAGGTTTTCGTACAACCAGACCAACGTCCTCTTGCAATCGGGAAACAAGGACAAAATGTTCGTTTGGCTTCGATTCTTACAGGTTGGGAAATTGATATTCTTGATATTTCAGATCTTTCTCCTGAGACAAAAGGAGAGGTCAAGATGATGATTGAGAACCTTTCTGACCTTGGACTTGCTGACTCTATCGTCGAAGCTTTGTCTAAAGCAAATCTTACACTTGTGGAGCAAATAAAAGGGCTTAGCGCCAAAGATTTGATGGAAGTTGAGGGTATAGACGAAACCGGAGCAAACGAGATCGTAGGAGCTCTAAAGAAGGTGGCGTAATCCACTTCCTTTTCAACCTGTTTTCTGCTATAATATTCAGATATAAACGAATCTGAATTATGGCGGACACAAATAGCTCAAATATCGGTGATAGTGTGGTGACGGATGAAAAATCTGTAACTACTGCTAAACCTGTAGAGAATCAAAACCTTAATATTGCGGGAATTAACCCTAAGCAAACAAATATGGGCTCTTCGGAGGGCACCGCTATGGATCAAGTTTCTCAAGTAAATAGAGAGTTTCTGGAGAAATCTGTTTTGAAAGAGGCTAGAGTCAAAAATATGCCATACATAGACATCGAGCGCACTCCGCTTAATCCGGATTTCATAAAAGTTCTTGACCTTGAGACTGCAAAAAAAGCAAAGATGATACCATTTTTGAAGGCATCAAAAAATCTTAGAATTGCCGTTTCAAATCCGGAGGATGAGGAAACAAAAAAAGTTCTGCAAAATTTGAAAGATAATGGGTTTATGGTTGACTTAAGCCTTGCGTCTGAGGTTGGTATCGAGGAATCTTTCAAGCTTTACGATGCGACTCAAAAATACAAAAAGATCGAACTTGTGCAAAGTGTTGAGGAAAAATCTATTCAAACTTACGAAAAAGAAATTACTGCGCTAAAAGATCTTCCGGTAAAACTTGCGACAATTCCGGCCGAAGAAGCTTTGAATTTGCTTGATGTTGCGGCCTTAAAAACAAAAGCTTCGGATATACATTATGAACCTTCCGAGGTGGAAACAGTTGTGCGTTTTAGAATCGATGGAGTCTTGCATGTCGTTTTCAATTTGCCGACTGACACCTATCACAGAATTTCCAATCAAATAAAATTCAGGAGCGGAATGCAATTAAATATAAATGCAATTCCTCAGGATGGACGTTATGTTTTCACCTTCAATGAAAGGAAAATCGCAGTTCGTGTCGCATCAATTCCTACCCCTTACGGTGAATCATTTGTTTGCAGATACCTTCCTTCAGATGTGAAAGCTTTGACCCTCGAGGAACTTGGATTTCAGGGGCAAGCGCTTAAAACTTTGCAAGATTGTACAAAAATTTCACAAGGAATGGTTCTCGTAACCGGGCCTACCGGAAGCGGTAAAAGTACGACTCTTTATTCGATGTTGAATCTCATGAATTCGCCTGAGAAAAAAACGATTACGCTGGAAGACCCTGTCGAGTATTACATTCGCGGAGTTGTTCAAAGTCAGATTAGTGAAAAAGCCGGATATAGTTTTGCGGATGGGCTTAGGTCTATTTTAAGAAATGATCCGAATATCGTAATGCTCGGGGAAATTCGTGACGTTGAAACGGCTAAAACTGCATCACAAGCGGCTTTGACAGGACATGTGTTGCTCTCCACTTTACATACAAATAGCGCCCTTGAATCCATACCTCGTCTTGTAAATATGGGACTTGCTCCTTTCATGGTTGCACCGGCTTTAAATACAGTTGTTGCACAAAGATTAGTGCGTAAAGTTTGCCCAAAATGTTCAACTCTCGATGCTACCTCCGAGAGCGAGAAAAAAGAATTTGATAATGAAAAAATTCCTGTTCCGGAAAAAATTCCACATGCTCATGGATGTGATGAATGTAGTAGCACCGGATATCTTGGACGACTTGTTATAGCAGAGGCAATCACTATCGATGAGGAGATGAAAAATCTTATTTTGAAAGACGCAGGTTTGACGGAAATAGAAACATTGGCCTTCAAAAAAGGCATGATAAAGATGAAACAAGACGGTTTAACTAAAGTCGCGCAAGGACTTACGACAATGGAGGAAGTGTTTAGGACTACGAATTTTTCAGGCTAGAGAGTTATAAAAAATGAAGCAATACTGCGTCAACTACGTCGCTTCTTCTTCGCCGTACAAATGCACGACTCTGTCAGAAGCTCCTTGTTTCCTTGTATTGCTTCATTTTTTATAACTCTCTCAAACTAGATCTAAAATAAAATCCTGCTCCTGAAATAATTATTGCAAAAACGAGAAATATAAATTTGAATGGAAGTACTAACAAAATCAGTGCTCCTATTATTGGTGTAACAAATGAGGACATTATCGTTGCGGTTGAGTATATGCCGAATAAATCTTCCCCCTGTTCTTTTGAAGTGTTTTTGAGGAAATAATATTCTGGTATAGGTTCAATAAATGCCGCCCCGATGCTTGCAAGTATTATTATGATGAAATTCAAAATCGGGAATGGGCTTAAGAATGTCAAAAGTAGAGCGCCGGCTATTATAAAGAATCCTAATGAAACCGGGATTCTTATTCCTTTTTGGTCTGCATATTTTCCGATTTTTTCCTCTAAAAGAATGAATGGAATTATTCCTAGAGATATGATAATTCCCGTTACCGTGCTCAAGTATCCGGATGCAATTACGTAAAGAGGAAGGTAGATCCTTTTTACTATGAACCAAGCCATAAGTGAGAAATTTATGAAGTAGGCTTTTACTCTATTTTTGTCTCTAAAGTAATTTTTTACGTTTTCAAAAAGTGTTACAGTTGAGGTTTTTTTCATGTTTATAATCGCCATGGATTCTTTGACCACGTGGTGATTATAAAAATATACAAATCCGCTAAGAATCGTGCCCGCCGCCAAAATAAAAACTATTTCGTAGCCGAATTGGCTCGCTAAAAATCCTCCGACAAGTGGTCCTATCAAGTATCCGATATTTTGAAATTTGAAATATCTGCCCTCTTCTTCTCCGAAATCTTTAATGCTCGCGAAATCTCTTACGAAAAGAGAAAGAGTGATTATTGCGAAAAGTTCAAACCATGATTTTATTGTTGTCAGAATCGAAAGTTCCGTGATTCTTACAACAAAAATCAACATGAAATAAATTACAGCCAAACTGATAAAACTCAATTTCAAAATTAATGTTCTTTGGAATTTTCTAAAAACTATCGTACTGCAAAGTGCCGCGATTAAAGTCATGAGGGCCATTGCTGAAAAGAAAAAACTTACTGCGGAATCGGTATGGACAACTGATTTCACGAAGTTTGGAAATATTGGAATAATAAGGCTTGCCGAGAAACCTATCAGCATCGCCAGCCATGAAAATATTCTTCCTTCTTTGCTTTTATGTGGAGTTCTGATTTTGTACATAGCTGGATATTAACACTTACGTATATATTTGCCAGTATTATTAATAACAAAATTTTTTATTTCAAGTAAAGATAAAATCATCAGGATTTTTTGGGTCTCAAATCTCGATTTATCTTTAATTTTTTCGAGAGATGTTGCGCGATTTATTTGCATGCAAAATAAAATTTCTTTTTCTTCCGCGGAAATGTCGTATGCGATTTTCAGCTTGGCTATGGGCATTTGCGGCTTTGGTGGGTCTTTGATGTCCAATTTTAATTTTGGTTGGAGCTGGAGTTGTTCGATAATTTCTTGTCCCGATGAAACCGGATATGCTCCGCATTTTTGCAAAAGTTTTAGTGCGCCTATTCCCTGAAATCTATCCACGTCTTGCGGCACAACAAATATTTCCCTGTTTTGTTCAAGGGCCAAACGCGCTGTGATAAGTGCGCCTGATTTTTCCGGAGCTTCAACTACTAAAGTCGCTACAGAAAGCCCTGAAATGATCCTGTTCCTTTGTGGAAAGGTGTATTTTGACGGCCTTGAATTTTCTTCGTATTCGGATACGAGAAGTCCTTTTTCTGAAATTTCCTGCGCCAAATTTTCATTTTCCGGTGGATAAATGTCGATAAGTCCGCTCGGCAAAACCGCTGCGGTTTTTAGATTATTTTTTATTGCGGCTTTGTGTGCAATCGTGTCGATGCCTTTTGCAAGCCCTGAAACGATGGTCACCTCGTAGTGAGATAATTCTTCAACTATTTTCTCCGTCATCATTTTTCCGTACTCGGTGCACCTTCTCGTGCCAACTACCGCGATGCAAGTTCTGTCTAGAACGCTCAAGTCTCCTTTGTAAAAAAGTTTTTGTGGAGGATTATGAATTTCCTTTAGTATCTGCGGAAAAACTTTGTCTGTAAGGTTGAGTATTTGCATAAATTATTGTTATTAAATTTTTATAAAAAGATTTTTTATTTTGCCGCTTTTTTTAGTATCCAAGAATACTCTTTTTTATATGGGCTTAAACCTTCCTCAAGTTTTCCATTTACATATAAATGATGGACAAGAGAATAAAAATCTCCATCACTTGTAATTATTAAGGCATAATTTATAAATTATTTTAAAAGCCCTTATATTAAACAGCCTCGACATTAAGGAATGGTTAAAAAAACTTAAAATTTTCTTAAAATTTTTATAAACCCTTTATCGTGATTTTGCCGCCTTCAACTATTTCTCCGACTACTTGCATCTTGATATTATGTCTTGCACAAGCCTCTGTTATCACGTCAATGTCATTTGAAACAAGTAACATTCCGACTCCCATGTTCCATGTTCTATAGGCATCTTCTTTTGGAATATTTCCGATTTCCATGAGTTTTAGCATTTGTTCGTGTGGTACAGGCAAGTTATCCAAATTTGCACCAAGTCCTGTTTTCTTTAGGACTCTGCCGAAATTTCCAGCTATTCCTCCTCCGGTGATGTGGGCTATTCCTTTTAGTTCCGCTTTTGGTTGTTCTTTATATCTTCCGTGCAAATCCATTATCAGACTTGTGAAAATCACTGATGGAATCAGAACCACTTCTCCCCAAATTCGAGTGTCATCGTATTTTTCGTGGATCCAATCAGCTCCGAATTTTTGTTTCAAAGCGTGCCTAACAAGAGAAAAGCCATTTGCTCTAAAACCGTTACATTGAAGCGCTATTACCTTGTCTCCCGGTTTGATATTTTTGCCTGTGATTACTTTGTTTTTTTCCACCACGCCGACCGCTGTCGCGTTCCAAATATATCCGTTTAAAACGTCTCCGAGTTCCGCGATTTCTCCGCCCGGGACTATTATCTTATGCTCAATTGCGGCTTTCTTTAGCCCTTCCATCATTGCAGATATTTTTTTATCATCCACTTTATTTGCGTCGATTGTGTTTGAAACTGAAATTGTTTCAGCTCCAACGCAAGAAGCATCGTCGGCTACCGTAGCCACTAAATCGTATCCAATCGTATCGTATTTTTCCATTAATTCTGCAACTTCCATTTTTGTTCCGATTCCATCGTCGTTTTGTACAAGCAAGTAATCGCCCATGTCCATAGTCCCCGTAAATCCACCTTCCTCGATAACAGGTTCACCGATCATGCTTTTCCTGCCTGAGAAAGTCGCTTTTGCCGCCGCGTACGCTATAGCTGAACATTTATCTCCCAAGTCGATGTCGACTCCAGATTCTTTATAAGTAGACATAAGTAAATTAGTTATTTGTCGCTGATAATTTTCCCTTCTTTAAGGGTAATAACTCTTTTTTTGACGCGAGCTACCACGTCTTTATTGTGAGTTGAAAGTAAAATTGTTGTACCTGATTTATTTATTTTTAGCAAAAGTTCTGCAAGTGCCAATGCATTTTCCGGATCAAGATTTCCTGTCGGCTCGTCGGCAATAAGCAACTGCGGCGCATGTACAAGCGCTCTAGCGATTGCGACTCTTTGTTTTTCTCCTCCTGAAATTTCGCGAGGAAAACTATTTCTCAATTCCTCAAGTCCTGTAAGTTTCAAAATTTCCGTAACTCTTTTTTGCACAAAATCTTTTGGATAGCCTGAAACCTCCAATGAGAATGCGACGTTTTCGAAAACTGTTTTTTGTGCGAGAAGTTTGTAGTCCTGAAACACAATTCCGATTTTCCTTCTATAGGCTTGTAGATGCTCTCCTTTTAATTTGTTCACTTCGAAATCGTCCATAAAAATATTTCCGGCATTTATCTTTTCTGCACCAATTATTGCGTGAATAAGTGTCGTTTTTCCCGCTCCGGAATGCCCTGTTATGCAAACAAATTCGCCACCTTCCACATTGAAAGATACAGAGTCCAAAACTTTTTTATTCCCGAATTTTTTTGTAACACGGTCTATGAAAATCATGCCTGTATTGTAGCAAATAAAATTGTAATGCAAAAGAGGAGAATGTATTTTTCTATGTATTCTTTTTGAAACTTGGCCAAATTTCATGGTTTAAGTCGAACCAAACTATGAAAAATGTGTTATCTGCGTAACCTCCAAAAACTCTGGCTTTTTGTTGATTTATTCCCAGCAATGAAAATTAGAAGTTTGGGATTTCGGTAATTCTACCTTTTGGAAATCCTTCTTCCCTGCATTGCGTCCAGTCTATCTCATGCAAACGATATGTTACTCTGTCACGTTGCAATTTTTGAAATGTTTTTTCACATATTTCTTTTAGTCTTTTTAATGCCATTGCTGTCTCTTCTTCCGACCACTGCGACAAGCAATATTTGTTGCAATTTGTATCGTAAAATTCAAAACTAAATTTTAGATTTGTAGCTGGAAGTTTTGTTTCCGGTATGTTGAATTTATTCTCTTTTCCCATACTCTTCAATTATATCTTCGTCTGATATTTCAGTTGTGCTATGTGCCGTTGGAGAGAGTTCTTGCCTTGCTCTTTTCCATGGTTTTTCGTTGTGTGTCATCGTAACCAATTCAAAAGCGTTTCTTACTATATATTGATCGTATACTTTGTCTATTATATCCAATGTCCCTTCAGGAAAACTTTTTTTTAATTCTTCTAAATCATTCTCATCTCCTAGTTCTATAAATGATGGATCTATCCCTCTACCTTCAAATTTTTTCAATTTTTTGTATAAACTTGGGAGTACCGGACCACGTGGCCACGCTTGAAATTTTTCATCAAACATACAATTACCTTTTTTGATTAAAACCCATACGTAAACGTAGTAAAGGAGTTTTTGCATTTTTAGTGGAGTTATCGTTTCTCCATCAAAATTTGCACGATATAAAAAATATCTTGCTAGATTTATGGCCATGTTTTCGTCAACTTTGTTTGCCATATCGTTTTATTTATTTACTACAATATAAAAATAGCCCATGTTTATCCTTAGTTCAAGAGGTTTGGAAAATTATCTTTTTATAATTTTTTAATGAAAATTTTAAATTATTTTTTTTCGTTAGAGTCACTATCATCGAGGTTATTATTGAAAGTGGAATCACATGGTTATCTATTTGTGAAACCTCTCATGAATCTCCCTGAGTTTTTTGTTGGTGACGTGGGTGTAGACTTGGGTGGTTGTGATGGAGCTGTGGCCGAGCATTTCTTGGACAGAGCGGATGTCGGCGCCGTTTATTAGGAGTTCTGTTGCGTAGCTATGGCGGAAAGTGTGGGGAGTGATTTTTTTGATTAATCCGGCTTTTAGTGCATATTTTCGTACCATTTTTTCGATACTTACTGCCGTCAATCTGTGTTTTTCTTCTTCTAAAATGTCGCTTACCTTCAAGTTATTTATAAATAACGGTTTGAAATTGTCATTGCGGATTTTTAAATAATTTTCTATCGCCGTAACTGCATTTTTTGAAAGAAAAACGATTCTTGGTTTTTTGCCTTTTCCTCGAACCATGAATTCTCTCCTTTTCAAATCCACCTGATCACGATTCAGATTTTTTAACTCACTTACACGAAGACCTGTAGAATAAAGCATTTCCAAAATTGCGGCGTCTCTAATCCCTAATGGTTTTGATTTATCTACTGCGTTAAAAACACTTTCAAGTTCTTCACGACTCATCACTTCTACAGTTCTTGCAGGAATTTTTGAAAGCTCGATTTTTTCAGGCGCGAGAGTTTCTATGTCTTGTTTTATTAAATATTTCAAAAACGCGCGAAGTGCTATGACATGATAATTTTGGGTCTTTATAGAAAGAATACTTTCGTTATTTTCACTCAGGCGATTTAAGTGAAGTCGATATTTGTTTATATCTTCGAGTGTTATTTGCTCAGGTTCAATATCTTTATCTAAAAACTTTATAAATCTATTCAAATAATGACTGTAGTTTTCCAAAGTTTTCTTGGATTTGTTTTTCGTAATCTCAAGATATTCCAAAAATTTCTGTAAATGTTCGGAGAATTTCATAAAAAAACCTTTAAGTTCATCTTAAAGGTTATCAGAGCGTAAACGAAAAGTCACTAATTACTTATCTAGCGGCATCTTCTATTCCATCCAAGTAGTTTTCCAAAATAGTTCTACCATCTTCGTCATCTTTGTATTCTTCCATGAGTTGAGTTCTTATGTCTTCCACTATTTCATGGAAGTCGGCTTTCTCTCGCGGATCTATTACTTCTTTTAGAAGCTCTTGTCTCACAAGTTTATTCGCAAATGAAACAACGTCTCTTCTCCTTAGTATTTCTGTAGCGCGTTCCATGTACGGCATAACTTTACGAGCCGTGTCGGAAAGAGCGCTCTTTTCCAAGCTTTCCCTTGATGGTTCTCCTCCTGTTTGTGATAATCCTGCCATATATTTTTGTTTTATTTATCGTATTAGTATATCATGTTTATGGCTTAATTTCAAGGATATGTGTTATGAAAATCTAAAGGAGTACGCAATAAAAAAGAGTCTTGGACGAAAATTTGAAGAGAATGATGCTGGAGATAGAAGAAATCCCTTCCAAAAAGATCAAAACAGAATCCTTCACAGTAAGGCTTTTAGGCGTATGGATGCGAAAACTCAGGTGTTTACCGCCGGTAGCGGAGACCATTACAGAACACGGCTGACTCATTCCTTGGAAGTTGCGCAAATCAGCAGAGATTTGGCGAGAAGACTTGGATTGAATGAGGATTTATGTGAAGTGATAGCGCTTGCGCATGATCTTGGCCATCCGCCTTTTGGGCATGGTGGCGAAGATGCGATAGATGAAATGATGAAAAAATATGGTATGCATTTTGAGCATAATGAGCAAAGTCGCAGAATTGTCGATGAAATTGAAAAAGCTTATCCCGATTTTGACGGACTGAATCTAACTTTTGAGGTTTTGGACGGGCTTATAAAACACCAAACTGTTTTCGATCAGAGAGGAAAAGTTTTTGAGACTGCTCCACATTTGGAAGCGCAAGTTGTAAATATTGCCGATGAAATAGCTTATACAAACCATGATTTGGATGATGGAATTCGTGGGGGATTTTTGAAAATTGCGGAGCTCAAGAAAAAAACTTTGTGGAAAATTGCGGAGCAAAATGTGCAAAAAAGATATGGAAAAATCGAAGATAAGGACGTTTCTATTTCGCGAACGATAAGTAATATTCTTTCAATGATGATTGAGGATTTGTGTGAACAGACAGAGCAAAACCTAAAATCTAAAAAAATACGAAACGTGGATAATGTGAAAAATCACAAGGGCATGATTGTAAAATTCAGCGATGAAATGTCTGCGAACATAAAACAACTACGGAAATATTTGCTCGAAAATTTTTATATGAATCCTAAAATTTTTAGCAAAGTTGAAAAGGGAAAGAAGATGATCAAAAAACTTTTTGAATTTTATGTAAAAAATCCGAAAAAATTCCCTAGGAGAAAATCGGCTAAGAGAAACCCTATAATCGTTGATATCAAAGATTATATTGCCGGGATGACCGACTCTTTTCTTGTGACTGCGTTTGAAAAAATTCTAAAAAACCATTAGACTTTATAAAGATGAACTGTCCAAAATGCCAAAAAGGAGATACATGCGTACTTGATTCTCGTGAGACTGACGGCCATAAAGCCGTCCGAAGAAGACGAGAATGTGAAAAGTGCAACCACAGATTTACCACTTTCGAAAGAGTAGAGGTGAATAAATTTATAGTAGTTAAAAAAAACGGCTCGCGTGAAGCATACGACAGAGAGAAGCTCGAGAAAGGTATTTGGAAGTCTTGCGAAAAACGAAAAATCACGGAAGGACAAGTAAGTCAGATGTTAAATAAACTTGAAGAAGAGTGGTCAAATCTTGGAAAAGAAGTCGATAGTGGAATAATCGGAGAAGGAATAATGAATGCTCTGAGAGATTTGGATGAAGTCGCTTATATCAGATTTGCGTCTGTATACAGGCAATTTAAGGACATAGATACTTTCAAAAAAGAACTTCATAAACTTTCTAAGTAGAAGGCTTCGCTTCGCTCAGAAGGGGCAGAGCCACATTCTTCGCTAGCTTAAGCGCCCGCGCCGTGCGCTCGCCTTTCCATCCCATCAAGGGGTTGCGTTTATCCGCTTTTTGTTGTATAATAGTGTATTATAAAAATAAAAATTAAAACAAAAACAATATGAAAAGGAGTAAATTTTTAATTGGAGTTGTTACTGCTCTCTCGTTATCTATATTGATTTCAGGGCTTGCTAATGCGGACACTAAGATCATGAGGGCATCTATTTTTAGTGCAAATGATTTTGAGAATGTGGCCATAAATAATCCACAGATGCCGGCTGAAAATTGTGCATATGAAACTCCAGAAAATAAGAGTTTTAATGCTCAGACGATAGCTGTTCGTAGAAAACTAAAAATAAAGACAGATGAAGTTTTCAGAGTCACTGTGTTTGTTAAGAATTCCGGAAATATGCCTTGGTTTTCAGGAAAGAGTACTTGTAAAGGTCCTCATGTTTCACTTGGAACAGATAAACCAAGGGACGCGGCAAGTCAGTTTTACGCAAAAGAGCTTGATGGAGTAGTGGATACAAATTGGGAAGGAAATAATAGAATTGGAATGGATCAACTTAGGGTTGACCCAGGATATATGGCTTCATTTACATTTTTCTCAAGATCTCCAAAATCGGCAGATATCCTTAAAGAGAATTTGACTCCAGTTGTGGAAGGAATTACATGGATGGATGACGCTAAATTTTCATTTGATTTGTTGGTGGGAGACACCGAAATGATGCCTGCTGATGTGCGCCTACGAATGTTTTACTCCAACCAAAGTGGTTCGGCTATGGATATTCCTATAGACGGCGAGAAGAGTTTTCATCTTAATCTTGATACGCAAAAGATGCATATAAAATTGGGAGATTATGTCGTACGTGAATTCACTATAAGTAGTGGAGCATCCGCTACACCAACTCCTCGTGGTGAGTACAGTGTTATCTTAAAACAAGAAGTCCGTGTCGGAGGAAAAGAACCTCACTATATAATGCCGAATTTCATGATGTTCGATAATAGAGGATATGGATTTCATGCTCTGCCAAGTCTTCGAGGCAGAGGAGATGCTTTCTGGACAGAGGCAAGAAGTCATATCGGTATTCCGGTGAGCCATGGATGTGTAAGAATGCTACCTGAAGAATCTCAATTTGCCTTTGATTTCGCAGACATAGGCACAAAAGTACATATTGAAAGATAAACTTTTGGGTATCTCAAACTTTTGATATATAATCGAGCTCCATTATAAAAATATATGAGCTCGATTTTCGATAATTTGAATGACAGGCAGGTTGAAGCGATGACCCATTTTGAAGGTCCGCTTTTAGTAATAGCGGGGGCCGGTAGCGGAAAAACCAAGGCGCTAACTCACCGAATTGCTTACTTGATAACAGAAAAAGGAATCAATCCTTGGAATATTTTGGCGGTAACTTTTACAAATAAAGCGGCCAAAGAAATGAAAGGGCGTGTCCTTAAACTACTTGGAAAGAAAGAAACACCTTTTACTGTCGGGAATTTTTATGAAGACAATACTATCCCTACAGTAGGAACTTTTCACTCGATATGCGTGAGGATTCTTAGAAAATATATTCATCTACTTGGATATGAAAATTCTTTTGCAATTTATGACGATACGGATCAACAAATTTTGATGAAACATATTTTGGAAGAGATGCTGCTTGATCCGAAAAAGATGGTTCCAAGAGCTGTTTTGGGACATATTTCAAATGCTAAAAATCAATTACTCGGACCTAAAGAATTCGAATCATATGCACATGATTTTTTCTCGGAAAAAGTTGCAGAGATTTATCCGAGATACCAAAAAGCTTTGATTAAAGCCAATGCTTTGGACTTCGATGACATCATCATGAAGACGGTTGAGCTTTTTCAGACTCATCCGGAAGTGCTTGAAGTGTATAGGGAAAAATTTAAATTTATTTTGGTAGATGAGTATCAAGATACAAATAGAGCGCAATATATTCTCGTAAAAATGCTTGCGGAAAAATACAAAAATTTGTGTGTTATCGGAGACGCGGATCAAAGTATTTATAGTTGGCGAGGCGCGACAATTCAAAATATTATGGATTTTGAAAAAGATTATCCGAATGCAAAAGTGGTTACTCTTGAACAAAATTACAGATCCACTCAACTCATTCTTGATGCTTCAAATCAAATCATCAAAAAAAATGAGAGAAGAAAACCAAAAGATCTTTGGACTTCGCGTGAGGGTGGAGAGAAAATCAAAGAGTTTATTGCGGACAATGAGAGGCATGAAGCAGATCTTATTTCCAGGGAAATTTCCGAATTATTAATCGGTAGCGAGTATCCCATTTACAATGATTTTGTAGTGTTATATCGCACAAATGCGCAATCCCGCGTACTTGAAGAAGTTTTTATTCGACAAGGGATTCCTTATAAAATAGTTGGTGGAATAAAGTTTTATTCTAGAAAAGAAGTGAAAGATATTATCGCTTATTTACGCGTTATTCAGAATCCGAGTGACAATGTAAGTTTGCTTAGAATTTTGAATACTCCTGCAAGAAAAATCGGGCCAAAAACTATCGAGGCGATAAGAGATTTTTCTATTGTTCATGATATTTCTTTTTTTAATGCGATGCTTTTGCACGAACAAATAGAAGATATTTCAGACAGCAAAGGCGAATATCTTGAAAATTTTGTTAAACTTATTACAGATTTTCGCGACTTAAATTCCAAGAGTAATGCGTCAGCGATGGTTCGTCACGTTCTTGATAAAACCGGATACAAAAAAATGATTGATGATGGGACTATTGAGGGAGAAAGCAGACTTGAAAATATTGCCGAATTGATTTCTGTTTCACACAAATATGACAATATTGATGCCGGAACTTCTTTGAGTATTTTCCTTGAAGAAATAAGCCTTATTTCGGATCTTGATACTGTAAATGAGACTGACAATGCCGTGACTTTTATGACTGTGCACAGTGCCAAGGGGCTTGAATTTCCTTATGTTTTTATTGCCGGACTTGAGGAAGGAATTTTTCCACATAACAGAAGTTTGATGGATAGAGAACAATTGGAGGAAGAACGCAGATTGATGTATGTGGCTATGACTAGGGCAAAAGACAGGCTTTATTTACTTCATGCTCGCGAAAGAATGCTTTACGGAGAATCGAAAGCGAATATTCCTTCTCAGTTTTTGGAAGATATTGATGCCGCGCTTGTGGATAGAAATTATGGACAAAATTCTTCAAGAAAACATTTCTCGATTTCCGAAATCGAAAGACGACCTGTGCCCGTTGAGCTTGATAGAAGTGTTGATATAGAACTTGCGTCAGGCGATAGAGTCTCTCATTTGATTTTTGGAAGCGGAATTGTGGTAAATGTTACGGGTGGAGTTGCGACCGTTGCATTTGAAGATCCGAAAGTCGGCGTAAAGAAACTTGCTATCAGCGTTGCACCTCTCAGAAAAATAAGCTAAAATTCTCGCATGTACGAACTTGATAATACAAGCACAGGGAAGAAAGTTTTTATCGGATCATTGATCGCGGTTTTTTCTTTTTTGGTAGGATGGCAAGCGAACAGTTTTGGGCTTCTTGGTAACGTCTTCGACACTACTAAAACTGAAAATTCAACAGGTGGAAATGCTGAAAAAGTTGAGGGGCATGATGAAAATTTAAATCTCTTTTGGGATGTTTGGGACAAGCTTGATAGTGAGTATGTTGATAAAGATAAGGTCACTCCCGACGACAAGGTTTATGGTGCGATTAAAGGACTCGTGGGTTCTTTTGAAGATCCTTATACCGTTTTCATGACTCCAAAAGAGAGTAAAGAGTTTAGCGAAAGCATAGATGGAAAGCTTGAAGGCATTGGAGCCGAGCTTACAGTAGAAGATAAATTGCTAAAAATTGTTACTCCTCTAAAAGGCAGTCCTGCTGAAAAATCTGGCATTTTACCTGGAGATATAATCTATAAAATAGATGGAAAAGATACGAATGACATGTCTCTTTTTGATGCAATAATGTCTATTCGCGGCCAAAAAGGAACTAGTGTTACTCTTACAATTGGAAGAAAGAATCTTGATAAAACTTTGGAAGTTTCAATTGTCCGAGCCAGCATAGAAATCGATAGTGTGACTATGGAAAAAACGAAAAACGGAATTGTTTATTTGAGCGTCAATCAGTTTAACGGAAAGACAAATGAACAATTTGGGAAAGCCGCTTCTGAAATGATTTTGAATGAGCCAAAGGGTCTTATTATTGATTTGAGATATAACGGTGGTGGATACCTTGATAGTGCTGTGGAGCTTTTATCTTATCTTCTACCGAAAGATACTCCTGCCGTTGAGATTCGACAACGTGGGAAAGAAAATGACATGATGAAAACGAATGGAAATCCAAAAATTACGAAAGTACCACTTGTTGTTTTAGTGAACGAAGGAAGCGCTTCTGCATCAGAAATTCTTGCTGGAGCTGTGCAAGATCTTAAGCGTGGAATAATCATGGGAACAAAGAGTTATGGGAAAGGAACTGTTCAAGAAGTTGATAGCTTTGCCGATGGATCAAGTATAAGAATGACTATTGCAAAATGGTTTACGCCTAACGGTCGTGATGTAAACAAAGTCGGACTTACTCCTGATATTATTGTTGAATTGAAAGATGAAGATTTGAAAGAGAAGAAAGACACTCAAAAAGAAGCCGCCATTAAATATCTTGAGGAGCTACGTTAATGTCTTCCGGTAGAATCTTCTTTTGCATTTTTCGTCGTATGCAAAGGATTATCCCAAATGCGATGAGGGCGTAAATACCGCTAAAGATAAAAGGAAGGTTTTCTTTTATTTGGAACACATATCCTGCAACGATAGGCCCTATGATTGTACTAATGGACATTACGGACGCGAGGATGCCCATGACCTCCCCTCTTTCATGTGGAGCGGCTGAACCGGCTATTTGACTGCTTAACGTCACTCTTAAGACAGATTGGCTAAAAGTTATCATAACCATCCCTACTAAAAATATTGGCAAAAGTTCTATTCCCATCAGTAAGTAACCTACTGCGAATGTTGGCATAAGCCAAAGAGTGAGGTTTGATTCTTTGAATTTTTTTAGCCAAAAATGTTTCAGGGCGACACCTTGATTTATCGCAATTACAACCCCTATACCGGTCATAAAGATTCCAGCTGTAAATGCTCCGTAACCAAAAGCGTGCTCTAAAAATAGCGCAAAAACGGAATGCATCCCGACCGTCGCCATGCCGAAGAAAAGCCATATTATATATGCAGGCAAAAGTTCTTTGTTTTTTACGGCCTTGATGAGTGGTGTCATTGGATTTAGAGAAAGTTTTTTTTCTTTATCTATATTTTTATTTGTTTCCGGTAAAAAGAAAAATACAAGAATCGAATTCACCAGAGCCAAAATTCCAACAACCCAAAATGGAAATGAATGAGAAACCGAACTTAATACTCCTCCAATCATTGGACCTATTATAAATCCTATGCCAAACATTGAACCAATAAGCCCAAAATTCTCTGTGCGTTCTTTGTCTGTTTTTGAGATGTCGGAAAGATAACTTTGCGCTATCGGTAAATTTCCGGCGGCTATTCCATCTATAATTCTTCCTAAGAAAAGTATCCATATTTGGTTTGCCATTGCGAAAATCATCCACCCTATTGCTGTCGATAATATGCTTAAGACAAGGACCGGCCGTCTCCCTATTTTGTCTGACAATGCTCCTAAAAATGGCGCACTTAGGAAAGAGAAAAACGCGAAAATCGCAAAAAGCAAAGTTATAATAAATGGCTTTGCTCCAAAGGATTGCACGTAGAATGGAAGGACCGGAATGACAATTCCAATACCTATAACGTCGACTAACACTGTGAGAGCAATTAATGTTTTTTCTTTTTTCATTTTGAAGTTTTACCCTAATGACCTTCGGATTTCCGCGGCCCTTAGCGCATCTTCTGCGAAGTCTTCGTTTGAGATTAGTCTCTGATAAAGAGTTGAAGTAATATTTCTGTGGATTATGTGTCTTGGTTTTTCTTGTTTTATTTCCACGCCGACGATTTCTTCGATGTCCGCTATTTCCTCTCTGACGTCCTTCCAAATATCATTTTTCTTACACAATAGATCCAAATTTTCTTTATTTAAATAATGCCCTGCATGCCTAAAATCCTCTGCAAGATATGGACATAGGCGCTTAATTAATTCCAAAATACCTTTTTTCTTCGCATATTTAAGCGCTCTTCCCTGCCCTATTAATTCCGGAGGAACTCCCAGCGAGTAAAGCGCACCTGTAAAAATGATGGCGCGTGGAAGCTTTACTTTGCCTTCTCCGCGGGAATATCCGAAAAGTCCGACGTGTTGCATACGCTCTCTGTGATGAGGCAATTTTTTGCCTATGTGGTTTATCATTTCAGCTGACGGCTCTATTACAGATTTGAAATATCTTGCGACGTAATTATTAAAATCATTTAATTGTTCGTGTTCTTTTTCACTGATTCTTATGAATTTTTTTCTGTTTTCAGGGATTTTTTCGTTCAATTTCTTGATCGCTTTTTTTACCTCTTTAAGTGGATAATCGTATCTAAAAGCACTTTGCAAAGTTAATGTTGCAACTCCTTTATATTCTTCCAAAACCGCATCTATATTTTCAGGATTTATCCCCCCTCGAAAAGGTAATGCGCCACCTCCAACCCATGGATACATTTTGATATCCTGCTCTTCTCCGAATTCGTGATAAAGACTTATCGCTTGTTTTGAAAAGAGTTTCGCAGGCAAAAAACCGCTATTCATAGCCGTATCGCTTCTTGCTGAAAAAGTTCGCATATACTCCGGTTTGAAGTGATATTCCTTTTTTAAGAAGTCTATATATTCTTTTAAAATCGATTTTATTTTCGGAAGTGTTTCGAATTTTTCGAAAAGTGGAATAACATCAATTCTCTTTAAATCAGATTTCATTTCAAAAATTTCTTTTGTTGCTTTTGATATTTTTGAAAATGTTTTTTGTAAGTAAATAAGCTGATCTGCGCTTGTCGTCATCGGTAAAATCACTTCAAAAAGAGGCGGTGTGTGCATTTTGTAGGTCTTTGCCGCATTCTCGGCTGTAATCATATTCATAAAAGCACGAGGCAGTTTGTGGCTTGGTTCAAGCCAAATATTTGGAACTCTGAAAGTCAAAAACACATCTCTTCCGAGTTGTTTCTTGGAAAAAAAACTGTAATATTTATTGAAAAGTCTGTCTATGACCGCTTCGTCTACAAATTTTCCTTCCCAGTCCCACATGTATTCTTCGGCATGTAGCTCGGAAAAACATCTTACGCATTCTTCCACTTCGTCGTTCACGGAAATAAATCTTTTACCGGTGAAATATGTGGCGCAAGCATTGTCTGGATGCTGGGTCGCCATTGTTGCAGGTATTTTTCTCATAGGGATTGTTTGGGCGGGATAAAGAGAGGGAGGGATTTACCCCTCACAATTCTTCAATAGGGATTTGCTAAGCTTTCTACTAAAAATGTTTTACTCAAGAGTTCGTAAAAGCATTTTTCTTGAAAGCTTTCCTTCGCCTCCAGCAATGCATTGCATTGCTTTCGGCTACGGACCGCAAATCTCGCTACTTACTGGCGGAGAGGGAGGGATTCGAACCCTCGCGGGAACTTACGTCCCCCTACAGGTTTAGCAAACCCGCCTCTTCAGCCTCTTGAGTACCTCTCCATTGGGTTTTGCTAGTCAAAAAGCTACATCACTATATGGAAAACATTGTACAAAGTCTAGGTGATTTTCTTGTTTTTTTGGTTAATCGAAGTTATAAATGTAGCTGGTACTTAATAATAATAAAAATTTATGAAAAATTCGAAATTTCTCGTCTTAGGAGTCATCGTTGCTTCATTTGTTCTTGCTGGCTGTGCTTCACCTTCAGACAAAATAAAGCTTACAGTGGATAATGTTTCATGGAGAGGAGATAAGTTTTTAAATTTCGACCTCTATTTGGAGCGCCCTGATCTTGGCATAAGTGAGCCAATTGGCAAATCCGACGATCTGTATTCTTCTGATTTATCAGATGCTATAAATCCAAAACTTATGTATGTGAGCACGACCGATGATGAAGATCCCGAAAGCGGAAATATGTGTGACAGACCAAGATTTCCTCACAGATGTAGTGTTGCCTTGAAGGGAGATGATGCGAATAAAAGTTCTAATGATTTCCTTATAAAAACCACTTTTGAAGATGGGGTGTATTTAGCTCAAAAAGTTTCCGTGCCTATGCCTGAGAAACTTGATCTACCTGCGATCTCTGAACCAAATTCTTTGCCAGAACAGGATGAGGTTTTTGATATAAAATTCAAAGATGTTGGAGCTGATAAATATACAGTTGAAGTAAATATGTGTAATCCTTATGTAAATAACGGCATAAATCCGTGTCTTGACGGTGAAGAATATTTCCTTCAAAGAAAAGATGGAAAGCTTGTGTTAGCTGAGCCTGATGTTTCTTCTAAGCCAATGGTTACGGAGAAAGATGGGATGATAGAGGTTAGTAGTGGCCTAAAACTCAAGTTTACCGAAAGTGTTGAGTACTATGTCACGGCTGAAAAAACCGGAGAAGTTGATGGAGTAAAGAGCTTCACCGACATTACCGACTCAAAAAGTTTCCCCGTGAAATAGTTTATTTGTTATCGAGACCGACGGCTTCAGAAATATTCTTGAGGCCGTCTTTTTTTAGGAGTTTTACAAGGCCTTGATTTATTTCTCCTATGACCTGCGGGCCTTCGAAAATCATGCCTGTAATCATCTGTAAAAGTGATGCGCCGAGGCGTATTTTCTTGTATGCATCTTCTGCGTTAAAAATCCCGCCGACTCCGATGATTATCGCTTTCCCTTGTGTTTTTTTGTATAGATATTTTATAGTTTCATTTGATAAATCTTCGACAGGTTTTCCACTTATCCCTCCAAACCCAACGATGTTTTTTTCGTGAATTTTTGACATCATTTTTTTGTTTGTTCTGTCTTTCGTAAGGTTTGTGCAGATGAATCCATCGATTTTATATTTCAAAGATATTTCTATTATGTTATCCAATTCTTTGCGTTTCAGGTCCGGAGGCATTTTGATAAAAACAGGTTTTTTATTTCTGTTTTTTGCTATAACTTTTAGTAATTGATTGAGCGACTCTGAGTCCGTAAATGGCTGTCCGCCATGCGCATTCGGGCATGAGATATTTATTGTCATGTATGAACCGATGCCTTTTGTCAGATTGAATCCTTTAAGGTAATCCTTGATTCCTTCTTGTGAAATTGCTGTGCGTTCACAGTTTGTTTTTGCAACGCTTATTCCCACAGGGAATTTGAATCTATCTTTTTTTATCCTTTCTGAGATTTCGTCCGCACCTTTATTATTTAGTCCATAATACACGATAAGTCCTTGTGATTTTTTTAGTCGCCATAGTCGTGGTTTTGGGTTTCCTTCGCTCTTATCTCCTGTTATCGATCCGCCTTCTTCGTATCCGAATCCTACTTCCGGAAGGATTTTATAAAGCTCTATGTTTTTGTCAAAACCTGCAGAAAGTCCGACAGGATTTTCAAATTTTATTCCAAGAATTTTTTGAGAAAGCATAGGATTTTTGTAATAAAAAATCGCACGTGTAAAAAATCTTGTAACAATATTACTTCCCAGAAATCGTCCCATTATATTAAAAAAATCGTGGATATTTTCCGGATCAAAAAGAAAAACTATTCTTTTCACAATGTTTTTATAGAGAAACCTCATCACGTCGTTTTTTATAGAGATGAATTCCTCTGCTGAGTTTAGACCTATTATAAGCCAAACTGTCGCGATGATTATTCCACCTGCAATGTCTGACGGATAATGCACGTGAAGATAAAGTCTGCTAAATCCGATCAAAGAAGCTGCCGAAAAACAGCTCACAAAAAACAGGAATTTCAGAGATTTGTTTTTGATTCGATCTTTCAATATGAAAAATAAAAGCATGAAAAATATGAATGACATCGTCGTGTGTCCGCTTGGAAAACTTGGGTCGTTTTCGAAGATCAGCATTCTTTCCGGACGTGCGCGCAATACCGTATATTTCAAGATAAATTCAGTAAAAAATCCTCCAAATACTGTAATGCCTACCGCATAAAACTTTTGAATTTCTTTTTTCGAAAGCAAAAAAATCAAAAGCAGAATCGTGAAAAAAATAATTGCCGTAGTGCTTCCGAACTCTGTGATTATTTTAAAAACTTTTACAAAAGATTCTGTTTGAAATGATTCAATCTTTGCGAGAAGTGCTTGGTCGAAGTCTATTATGTTTTGTAAAATCATTATTTATTTTTAATTGGCACGCGTTTTATATTAGCATGCTGTAGTTTTTTTATAAATGTTTTATAAATAATTATACGGCGTTTCTTCTTCTAGATATTCTTGTTGGTATCTGCTTTTATATCATGGTGGGGCTGGCCTCATTTTGATTTGGCAAGAGAAAAGCGGAATTCCCCCCAACCTCCTTCCTTTTTGACCGCCTGCTTGGGCTTCGCCCCCAAAACTTTTCTGCGAGACGGTGGGACAGAAAAATGAATTACTGCGGGCTTCAAGCCGCAGTATCTAAATTATCGATTATTGCCTGCATTGATTTTGAATATACTTTCTGATAATATTTTCCGAAACTACGCTATGAGTGGAGACAAAATATCCATCTGACAAAAAACTATCACCCCAAAGAAATTCTTGAAGTTCGGGAAATTCTTTCCTAGTTCATTTGGAGCTACCGCCTTTCATGAACTGCATTATTAACGATGGCGAATATCTTGGCTTAGCAGATAACAAAACATGCACATAATCCGGTTGAATTGATAATTCCATGATCTCAAATTGGTTTATATCAGTGCATTCCTGAAATAGCTGCTCAAGCCTATCTTTGACTTTATCGGTTAGAACCCTTTTTCTATATTTCGGAATCCAAACAAAGTGATATTGGATATTATATGTGGCATTACACGTTGTTTTTCTCATATACCACATCTTCGCTTCGCTCAGAATTGAGTCGCATTCATCCCCAGCCTTGAAAGGCTGGAGTATTCTGCGACTTGTAATAAAATTTCTTTATTCTAATTATAAGTCATTTCCGGAATATGACAAATTGAAACTTTTATTAATCAAAGGAAAATCAGGCACTATATTATTAAAGCTGGCCTGTCCCAATACCGCCCAATTAACAAACGATGGATCACGAGGAATAACCCGACTAATATCCCCGTTTGCATCAGTAGTGACAAAATAAACAATTTCTCCTCGCCAACCTTCAACTATGCTTATTGAAAAAGTATTTTTTACAAAAACAATTTTATGATTTGGAATATTAATATCGCCTTTTGGTAATTTTTCCAACGCATCTATTATAATCTTAATTGACGCATACGCTTCTTTAGCTCGAACATGAAATCGTGCATAGACATCCCCTTCTAACTCGGTGGCGATTTCACCAAGAGAAAGTTCGCCATAGGCTGCATACGGATAATCAATGCGGGCATCTTTTATTATACCAACAGCTTTTCCGGCAACTCCGGTTACATCATGTCCTTGAGCAGTCGCTAATGAAAGCATGCCAGTGCCTTTAAGACGATTTAAAAGCGAGGTGCTATTCTCAGCCACTTGCATAACTTCAGCAAAATCTTGGTTTATATCTTTTAATTCCACACTTAACTTATTTTTTTCTGCATCAGTAATATCTTTCATTACTCCACCGATTGTATTTACGCCTCGCAAAAATCTACTGCCAGTAAGTCTTTCGTTTATTTGCATAAGCATTTCTCGCAATCGAGCGCCTTGGGCTCCGCCAAAATTAAAGCCGGTATCCATCATAATCGCCCCGATATCGCCAAAATGGTTGGCCAATCGTTCCAACTCAGCATAAATAACCCGCAAATATCGCGCCCGCGCCGGCACAACAGTATTATTTAATTTTTCCAAGGCCTGGCAAAAAGCCAGTGAATGGCTGAAGGAGCTATCGCCGGAAATTTTTTCTGATAAATTTATTTTGTCACCGATAGAAAATGTTTCAAATAATTTTTCACTGCCCTTATGTGTATAACCAAGACGCGGTTCAAGATAGACGATACTTTCTCCGGCAACGCTAAAGCGAAAATGTCCCGGCTCAATGATGCCGGCATGAATTGGTCCAACAGGTATTTCATATATTCCTTCGCCTTCTATCTTTTGAAATTGATATGTTCCCTGCGCTTCTTGGGGATGCATATTCCAAGCAAAATCTTTTCGCAAAGGAAAAACATCAACTGGCCAATTTTCATGCAAAATGATTGGTCGTATATCAAGATGTCCGATTGGATTTAGACCAAAAAAAGTCTTGATTTTCTTTTCATAATTCCAAGCGCTATGAACAACATTAGAAAGAGAAGGAAATTCGGTAATGTTTTTCAATTCAAGAAAAGGAACAATAAATACATTTTCTTTGGGATAAGCAAAAACATACCAAACCTTAAAACAACCATTTTCAGTTCTTTCATCAGTGGCGGTAATAAGCTTGAGTGAAAGATTTTTATTAGCGTACAACTCGCTAATAATAGCGACTATTTCCGAAGCAGATACCGCAAAAGAAGCGATATTATCATGCCAATCAACCTTTGCGTTCTCATGAATATAAGACCTGATTTTTTCTTTAATCATATTATTTATAAATTACAGACGCATCCTTTATTAAAACGGATAAAAATGACGGGATATAGAAGCTTAAAATGACCATAATGACCAGTAATATCAGTGGCGAAACAATCAACCATGCACTACTTTCGCCGGTTTCCATGTCTTTAGGTTTTTGGCTAAAAAACATATTGCTGACATGTTTAAAAAATCCAATAAACAGAAGCGCCATCAAAAATAGAGCCAACGCGCTAATTATGGGATAAATCTTCATACCTTCGGAAACAATAAGCATTTTACTCAAAAATATGCCGAAGGGCGGAGTGCCAGTAATTGCCAAAAAACCAACTAAGAAAAATATGCTTGTTATGGGCAATATTATCAGCCCTCCTTTAATCTTGGCGATTTTTGTTGTGCTATATTTTAAAAATATTGTCCCAGCGGATAAAAACAAAGCCGATTTTATCAAAGCATGATATATCATATGCAGAACGGCGCCTAAAACACCCAAACCGCCAAAGCCAAAACCTAAAGCCATAATACCCATATTTTCAATACTGGAATAAGCCAGTAACCGCTTATAATTTTTTTGAGTTAAAACAATAAAGGCGGCGATAGCGATAGAAAGTAAACCAAAAGCAATCAATAAATTCTGTATAAAATGTTGTCCGACAACGGTATCCGTAATAATTTTAAATCGAAGAAGAACAACAAACGCCACGTTCAATAATACTCCCGACAATAGGGCGCTGATTGGTGCCGGGGCTTTACTGTGAGCATCCGGCAACCAAGTGTGCATGGGTGCCAGGCCTACTTTTGTTCCATAACCGATCAAGACAAAAATAAAAGCTATTTTGGCAATTAGTGGATCTAAATGTGCAACGTTGGTCAAAAGTGACTGCCAACTAACAAATCCGTTTTCGCCAAGCGAGCTCATTGAAGTAAAATATAAAAGTGTCCCAAAAAATCCTAAAAGCAAACCGATAGAATTGATAATCAAATATTTCCAGGCCGCCTCTATAGCTGACGGTTTATTGTAAAAACTAATCAGAAAGGCGGTGGAAAGCGTCGTGGCTTCAATGGAAATCCAAGCGAATACAGGGTTGCTTGCGGTCACAGCTAAAAACATTGCTGCCAGAAATATATTGAGTAAAACAAAATATTGTCTCACTCTGGTAAAACCAATAATGCCTTTGACGGTTTCCTGTCGAAGATATTGGACAGAATAAATAGTCGTGATAAATCCTATACAAGCAATAATGAGCATCACAATTGCTCCG
>Ga0210006_1000170_pt1 | contig 56780 bp, 60 predicted proteins | sample CryGey02umfilter_2_FD_185452 | JGI IMG/M metagenome (GOLD analysis project Ga0210006, IMG submission 185452) | Groundwater microbial communities from aquifer in Utah, USA - Crystal Geyser 4/10/14 0.2 um filter (SPAdes) (version 3) | ecosystem: Environmental > Aquatic > Deep subsurface >... | reverse complement strand
CGCCGGCGGGTAATCGGTCCAAATTTCCCCGGTTTTTCGTCACATAGCCACCACTATGATCCTCAAAACCGTGAAAATTTGGCCTCGATTCCCCACTCGGCTCGCTACGGACGCTCAAGTCCGACAGACTCCTAGCCGAAGACCCGCTCGAAAATGGTATCGATGTGTTTGGTGTGGTAGCCCATATCGAAGGCTTTGTCGATCTCGTCGACCGAGACCGCCTTGGTGACCTCGGGGTCGTCGAGCAGCCGGTCTTTGAACTGCCCCCCCTCCTCCCAGACCTTCATGGCATTACGCTGCACGATGCGGTAGGCCGCCTCGCGGCTGATCCCCTTTTGGGTGAGCAGCAGCAGCACATATTGCGAGAAGGGCAGGCCGCCGGTCATCTCCAGGTTTTTCTTCATCCGCTCGGGGTAGACGAGCAGGTTGTCGATCACGTTGATCGCCCGGTGCAGCATGAAGTCGAGGGTGACGGTGGCGTCGGGGCCGATGATCCGCTCCACCGAAGAGTGGGAGATATCCCGCTCGTGCCACAGAGCGACATTTTCAAGGGCGCTGGCGGCGTAACCCCGCATCAGGCGGGCAAGACCGGTGAGGTTTTCGCTCAAGACCGGGTTGCGCTTGTGGGGCATGGCGGAAGAGCCCTTCTGCCCCGCCGAGAAATACTCCTCGGCTTCGTAAACCTCGGTGCGCTGTAAATGGCGAATTTCAACCGCGATCTTCTCGATCGAGGCGGCGACGATGGCGAGCGTCGAGAAATATTCGGCGTGACGATCACGTTGAATCACCTGGGTCGAGGCCTTCGAGGGGCGCAATCCCAGTTTTTCGCAGACGAACTCCTCCACCTTGGGCGAGATATTGGCGAACGTGCCGACCGCGCCGGAGAGCATTCCCACCGAGATCGTCTCGCGGGCCCGCATCAGCCGCACCCGATTGCGCTTCATCTCGTCGAACCAGACCGCCAGTTTCAAGCCGAAGGTGACCGGTTCGGCGTGAATGCCATGGGAACGGCCGATCATGATGGTGTCGCGGTGTTCGAGGGCTCGCTTTTTAAGCACCTGCATCAGTCCGTCGAGCCCCTGCAACAGCAGGTCGGCCGCTTCGCGCAGTTGCAAGGCGAACGCGGTATCGAGCACGTCGGAGGAGGTCATCCCCTGATGGATGAAGCGGGCCTCGGGGCCAACGTATTCCGAGACCGAGGTCAAGAAGGCGATAACGTCGTGTTTGACCTCTTTTTCGATCTCGTGCACCCGGGCGGCGTCGAAATTGGCCTTTTCTTTAATCACCTCGACCGCATCCTTGGGGATCACCCCAAGTTGGGCCTGGGCTTCGCAGGCGGCGACCTCGATGTCGAGCCATTTGCGAAAGCGGTTTTCGTCGCTCCAGATGCGGGCCATTTCGGGCCGGGTGTAACGAGGAATCATGCTTTTCCCTCATAGGTTCGGCGGTCGGCAGGTGGCCGGGGCGCCGCGTGTTCGGGTCAGGGAACCGGTGGGGTGGCCCACACCGGCATCCAGGGCATTCCATGGTCTTGATCGGTCAACAGTCGGCTCAGGGCCTCTTGTTCCGGTAGGCACCGGTCCAAGGCATCGCGCACCCTCTGCGGGGTGTTGTTGGTTTGGCTGCAGTGGGCCGCGGCGACCCACTGGAGTTGTTGCGCCCCACATTGGTTCAGAAGCCTGGCCGCTTCGTCGTTGGCTAGATGGCCGTGCCGCCCGGCAATCCGCTCCTTGAGAGGCCAAGGATAGGGGCCGTCGCGCAGCATCTGAGGGTCGAAATTGAACTCCACCAGGGCGGCGTTGCAGCGGGATAGATGATACGCCGTCAGGTCGGTCGGTGTCCCGATGTCGGTGAAGATCCCCAAGTGGGCCCCGTCACAATATAAGGTCAGGGCGATGGGATCTTCCGCGTCGTGGGGAACCGTAAAAGGGTGGATTTCGACGTGGCTCAACCGTACCGATTGGCCGGGACGCAGCACCTGGGTGTTGTCGAGGCGCCCCAGCCGTTTGGCCCCCCCTTTGAAGGTGCCCTGGGTCGCCAAGACCGGGCAGCCGACCCGGCGAGCCAAGGTACCGGCGCCGACCAGGTGATCGCCATGCTCATGGGTGAGTACGACGGCGTCGATCTCGTCGAGAGTGACCCCCAAACGGGCCAATCGGGCCACGATCTCCCGGGTTGAAAAACCGGCATCGACCAGCAAGGTGATCTGGTCGGCGCGCACCACGGTGGCGTTGCCACGGGAGCCCGAACCGAGAGAGGCGACCTGAAGCGGGGGGTGGGACAAAGCCCCTCCGTGTGGGACCGATCCAAAGAGACGACCAGCACCAAAAGAAAAAGGGGAAGGTAGCCACCTTCCCCTTTTCTGGGACTGCTGTGCGAAGCGATCAGCGCTTGGAGAACTGATGGCTCCGACGGGCTTTGTGCAGGCCGTATTTCTTACGCTCGACTTCACGGGCGTCGCGGGTCAGGTAACCGGCCTTTTTCAAGGCGCTGCGCAGATCGGCGTTGAAGGCGGTCAGGGCGCGGGCGATGCCGTGACGGATCGCGCCGGCTTGACCGCCGATGCCGCCGCCGCTGACGTTGACGGAGATATCAAACTGGCCATTGGTGCCGGTCAGCTCCAAAGGTTGGGCAATGATCATGCGCCCGGTCTCGCGACCCATGTACTCCTCGATGGAGCGACCGTTGATGACGATGTTGCCTTGACCGCCGGGGGTCAGCCACACGCGGGCGACAGAACTCTTACGGCGGCCGGTGGCGTAAAAACGTTGTTGCATGGTTTAAGCCCCCAACTCAAGGGTGATCGGCTGCTGGGCGGTATGGGGATGTTCGCTGCCGGTGTAGACCTTCAGCTTGGTCGCCATCTTATTGCCCAGGGGGCCACGGGGAAGCATCCCGTTGACCGCCGCGGTGATGATGCGGGTGGCATCCTTGTCGAGCATCTTGTCGGCGCGGATACGCTTGAGACCACCGACGTAACCGGTGTGATGGTCGTAGTTTTTCTGGGTCCACTTGTTACCGGTGAGCTTCACCTTTTCGGCGTTGATCACGATGACGAAATCGCCGGTATCGATGTGGGGGGTGAATTCGGGTTTGTGTTTGCCGCGCAGACGGCGAGCAATCTCGGTGGCCATGCGGCCCAGGGTCTGCCCATCGGCATCGACCACATACCAGTTGCGGGCAACCTCGCCCGGCTTGGCGGAATAAGTTTTCATCGGTGACGTCCCGTTTGCGGTTTATAGACCGGTGCAACGTGCGAACAGCTCGGGTTGCGAGGCGACCGTCGATACCGGCAGGGGGCTCAGTCCTAGGGGTATGCGGTGCCCAGCGCCTTTCACAAGGGCCGCGCATTATAGGAATGGCTTTTGGGGTGTCAACGAAGGATCCCCGGGGTCGAAGTGGTTTTCTTGCGGAAAAATCGAGATTGGATTTGACAGCGGGGGCCGCGACCGTAAAATCCGCGCCCTTTTTCATGGGCCCGGCTGGAGCGGGGCCGATGGTAAGGGCGCTCCAAGGGGCGCGATCGACTTAAGAATATGCATTTATTAACCAGGACGGCCCTACGGGGTTGTCGGGTCGCCCGGTCTCTTCGGGGGCCTGTGAAGGCAAGGGGTTGAAGCAATGTACGCAGTCATCAAGACCGGCGGCAAACAGTACCGCGTCGAACCGGGTGTACTCCTGACCGTCGAACGTCTGGTCGCAGAAGAGGGCGGCGAAATCGCCCTGGATCAGGTGCTGTTGGTTGGCGACGAGAACGGTATCCAGGTGGGTCAGCCGGTTGTGGCCGGGGCGGTGGTTAAGGCCCAGGTGCTGCGTCAGGATCGTGGCCCCAAGGTGATCGTGTTCAAAAAGCGCCGCCGCAATACCTATCGACGCAAGAACGGTCATCGCCAGGAACAGACCGTCCTGCGCATCCAGTCGATCGAAGTCAACGCATAAGGGGGATTAAGCCATGGCACATAAAAAAGCGGGTGGTTCATCCCGTAACGGACGCGACAGTCGCGGGCAGCGGCTGGGCGTGAAGAAATTCGGTGGCGAAGCGGTGATTGCCGGCAATATTTTGGTTCGCCAGCGCGGCACCACTTTTCACCCCGGTCAGAACGTTGGCGTGGGCAAGGATTACACCCTGTTCGCCCTGACCAACGGGCAGGTTCAGTTCCACAGCGACCGTCAGGGGCGCAAGCTGGTTTCCGTGGCGTGATCCACGGCGCTTCGCCTTTTTAGGCGAAGTTGACAGCCAAGATCCAATGGCCCGCGCCCGGTGATCCGGGTCGCGGGCCTTTGATTTTTAGGTTCCGGAATTCTTGAGCAGGACGGGGCGGCAACGTGATCGATCAGGTCCGTATAGTGGTGCGAAGTGGGCAGGGCGGTGCGGGCAGTTGCTCCTTCCGGCGGGAAAAATTCATCCCTCAAGGGGGACCCGACGGCGGCGATGGGGGACGTGGAGGCGATGTGGTGCTGGAGGCCGATGCCGACTACAACACCCTGATCGACTTCCGTCATAAGCGACTGTTCAGGGCTAAGAACGGTGGCCACGGCATGGGGCGCAATCGCACCGGAGCCTCCGCCGAGACCCTGCTGCTCAAGGTGCCGGTGGGCACCATGGTCTTCGACGAGGAGACCGGCACCATATTGGGCGACTTGACCTTGGCCGGGCAGCAACTGGTGGTGGCCAAGGGGGGCGATGGAGGTCGGGGTAACGCCCGGTTTTCAAGTAGCACCAACCGGGCGCCGCGCCGTTTTGAAGAGGGTTGGCCGGGGCAGGAGCTGAGTCTGCGCCTTGAACTCAAAATGCTGGCCGACGTAGGACTGGTTGGAATGCCCAACGCCGGCAAGTCGACCACGATTGCCGCCTGCACCCGAGCCCGTCCCAAGATCGCCGATTACCCCTTCACCACCCTGGAGCCCAATCTGGGGGTGGTGCGCGGCGACGATACCGATTTTGTCATGGCCGATATTCCCGGTTTAATCGAGGGGGCCGCCGAAGGGGCGGGGTTGGGACACCGTTTTTTGCGCCATGTCGAGCGCACGCGGCTTTTGCTCCATGTGGTCGACGGCAGCGGATTCGAGTCCGATCCCATCGCCGCCATCGGGGTGATCGAGCAGGAGTTGCATGCCTACGCCCCTGAATTGGCCGAGCGGCCCCGCTGGTTGGTCATCAATAAGATCGACACGCTGGCCGAGAACGCCCGTGCCGATTTGCGCGTTCAGGTCGAGGCCGAGGCGGGGAATCGTCCGGTTTATTTCATCAGCGCCGCCACCGGCGAGGGGCTGCGCCCTCTGTTGCTCGACATCGAAAAGGCTTTGGGTGAGCTTGAGCCCCCCGTCCCGTTGACCACCATCTCTCAACGTTCCGAGCGCGGGGAGCGGGAGGATTTTGAGGAGCAGAGCGAAGAGGACGACGACGGCCCCGAAGTGATCTGGGTGCGGGAGTAAAACCATGAAGCAGGATGGGGCGGCGCGGGCCGTCTTGATGACCGGCGCACGGCGGATTGTCATCAAAATCGGCTCGTCGATGCTGACCGGCGACGATCCCCAAGTACTGGAACACCGGTTTCGCGGCTGGGTTGCCGGTATGGCCCACCTGCGGCAGCAGGGGCGCGAGGTCATCGTGGTCAGCTCTGGTGCGGTGGCCGAAGGGCGCAAGCAAATGGCACGTCGCTTGAGCGGGGTCGACGTTTCGCGCATCCGCATGAAGCAGGCGCTGGCCGCCATTGGCCAACCGGGGGTGATCCGTCGCTTCACCGAGGCTTTTGCCCCCGAGGGGATCCTTCCCGCCCAGGTGCTGCTCACCCACGACGATCTGAAGAACCGCCGTCGCTACCTCAACGCCCGCAACACCATCGATACCCTGCTCGATTGGGGCTGCATCCCCATCGTGAACGAAAACGACACAGTGCAGACCGAGGAGCTGCGCAAGGTGGGGGACAACGACACCTTGGCCTCCCTGGTGGCGGTGATGATGGGGGCCGATTTGCTGATTCTGCTTTCGGATGTGGACGGGCTGTACAGTGCCGACCCGCGCAAAGATTCCAATGCGGCCCCCATCGGTTCGATCGACGCCCTCGATCCGTTGCTGGCTAAGTTTGATGGTGGCCCTGGCTCTTCCTCGGGGACTGGGGGGATCGTCACCAAGATTGCAGCCGCCCGCCGCTGCACGCGAGCGGGGGCCGCCACCATTCTGGTCGACGCCCGCCACGAGAAACTCTTCGAGCGGATCGTGGCCGGTGAGGCGCTCGGCACCCTATTTCGCACCCAACGCGATCCGGTGTCGGCCCGCAAAGCCTGGATTGCCGAGCTGCCCGAAGGGGGTAGGTTGACGGTTGATGAAGGCGCGGCGGCGGCGCTCGGCAAAGGCAAGAGCCTGCTTCCAGTTGGGGTGAAGGCGGTTGAAGGGGAATTCGAGCGGGGGGAGGCGGTGGCGATTGTCACCGGGGACGGGGCTGTCCTCGCCCGGGGGTTGGCCGCCTACAGCGCCGAGCATTTGCGGGTGATTGCCGGACGGTCCACCGGAAAAATTCAAGAACTGCTGGGTTTTTACGATGGAGACGAGGTCGTCCATCGCGACGATATGATCCTGTTGGAGGTCTCATGAGCACCGACGCCGTTGCTTTGATCCAGACCCTGGGGCAGCAAGCCCGTGCGAGCGCCCGCCAGATCGCTTGGGCCCCCTCGGGGGTTAAGAGCGATGCGCTGCGCGATATGGCCCGCCGCATTCGCGAAGCCAAACACGCCATCCAGTCGGCCAACGCCCTCGACATCGAGGCAGGGCGCAAAAAGGGGCTCTCCGAGGCGATGCTCGATCGCCTCACCCTGACCGACGCCCGCATCGAGGCGATGGCGGTGGGGGTGGAGCAAATTGCCGCTCTGCCCGATCCGGTGGGGGAGATGGGGGAGGTGCGCCGTCGCCCCAACGGGTTGATGATCGGCAAGATGCGGGTGCCGGTTGGAGTGATCGGCATGATCTACGAGTCGCGCCCCAACGTGACCGCTGACGCCGCTGCCCTGTGTTTGAAATCGGGCAACGCGGTGATTCTGCGTGGCGGTAGCGAGGCGATCCGTTCCAATCGGGCCATCCACGCCCTGCTGGTCGAGGGGCTTCGTGCTTTCGACCTGCCCGAAGAGGCGATCCAGCTCGTTCCGATCACCGACCGCTTGGCGGTGGGGGCGCTGCTCAAAGCCGACCGCTATGTTGACATCATCATCCCCAGGGGAGGTAAGTCGTTGGTGGCTCGGGTGAGTGAGGAGTCGACCATTCCGGTCATCAAACACCTGGACGGCATCTGTCACACCTACATCGACCGCTACGCCAACCGGGCGATGGCGCTTGAGGTTGCGGTCAATGCCAAGGTGCAGCGGCCCGGTACCTGCAACGCCACCGAGACGATTTTGGTTCATGAGGCGCTGTCGGAATGGCTCCTAGAATTGACCGACGTGCTCATCCAAACCGGGGTCGAAATCCGGGGTTGCGACAAGGCGGTCGCTTTGGATCCCCGGCTTAAAGTCGCCGACCGCAAGGATTGGGATACCGAACACCTGGGGTTGATTGTGAATCTCAAGGTCGTGGGCGATCTGGACGAGGCGCTCGATCACATCGAAGCCCACTCATCGCGGCACACCGAGGCGATCATCACCGATCATCACGGGCGGGCGATGCGCTTCTTGCGCGAGGTCGATTCGGCCAGCGTCATGGTCAACGCTTCGACCCGCTTTGCCGATGGCTTCGAGTACGGGTTGGGGGCCGAAATCGGCATTTCGACCGATAAGCTGCATGCCCGCGGTCCGGTCGGCGCCTTTGAGTTGACGACCCTCAAATGGGTGGTCTTCGGCGAGGGGCAGGTTCGGGGGTGAGCGAGTGCCCGCGTCTGGGGCTACTGGGGGGGACCTTCAATCCCATCCACTACGGCCACCTGGCGATGGTGGGGGCGGCCCGGTCGGCCCTTGGTTTGGATGGGGTCTGGCTGGTTCCAGCAGGGCAACCGCCCCATCGGGACGATCCCGACCTTGCTCCGGCACAAAAGCGCCTGGCATGGTGCCGCCGAGTGGCGGCGGGAATTCCGGGCCTCGATGTGTGGGACGGAGAGATCCGCCGCAGTACCCCCGCCTACACATGGGATACCCTGACCCGGTTGCGGGGGCAACTGCCTGAGGCTGAGCTTTTTTGGATTGTCGGCTGGGACGCTTTTGTACAATTGCCAACATGGCATCGCTGGGAGGAATTATTGGGGTTGGCCCACTTCGTGGTCGTTGGGCGAGGGGGAGAAACGATGCAAGCTCCTGCATGGCTCGAAGGTGTGGGGCGCTGGACCCCCGCAAATAGCGTGGTGGGACGTAGCGGCGCGGTATTCCCGGTTTCGATGCACAGAGTCGACATCTCGGCCACCGGAATCAGACAGGCGGTACGGGAGGGGCGATCCTTGATCGGACGTCTGCCCGCCGAAATCATGGTTGAAGTTCAAGCTACTTTTGTTGGCCGTCTCTAAGGCGGCGCTGGAGTTGTAATGTCATTTGTCAGTGAAGCCGAAAATCCCTTGGTTCTTCCCGCCAACCTGAGCCCCGCCGAAGTGTTGGCCGCTGTGGTTAAAGCGCTGGAAGACAAAAAAGCGGTCGATGTGGTGACCCTTGATCTGGCGGGCCGTACCCCCTTGGCCGATTTCATGGTGATCGCCACCGGTAACTCCGACCGGCAGGTCAAGGCGTTGGCCGATGCAGTCGAAGAGGCGACCCGCGACATGGGAATCAAAGGGATGCGTCCCGAGGGGCTGACGACCTGCCATTGGGTGCTGATGGATTTGGGCGATGTCATCGTTCATCTCTTCCTCCCCGAAGCCCGTCAGTTCTACAACCTCGAAAAACTCTGGACCGCGCCCGCCTCGGAAGCCTTCGAAGCGGATCAATAACGTGCGTTTTCGGGTGCTGACGGTCGGCAAGGGCCAGGCGGCCTTTTTGGCGCCCGCCTGGCAGGAATACCGGCAGCGCCTGGACCGAAGCTTCCCCACTCAATGGTTGGAAATCCCCGAAACCCCGCTGCGCAAAGGGACTGATCCCGACGCCGCGATGCGGCAAGAGGGGGAGCGGATCCTCGAAAAACTGGCCTCTTCAGGTCCCGTGGTGTTGTTTGATCGTCAAGGCAAGGGGATCGACAGCGTGGCATTGGCCGAGCAAATCGGCCGTTGGCGCGACGGAGGCATCCGTGAAGTGAGTTGGATCATTGGCGGCCCCAATGGGGTTGACGGGGCGGTCGCCGCCCGTGCCGACCTGTCGCTGAGTTTCGGCCCCATCACCCTGCCCCACCCTCTGATGCGGGTGGTGTTGGCCGAGCAGCTTTACCGGGCCAGCACCATCCTGCGCGGCGAGCCCTACCACCGATGATCCCCACTGTTCCACCGATTCACCCTCTGCCCGATCTGCAACCCGCACTGCTCGATCTTGTGGGCGACCTGTCGCTGTGTACTCGCTGCGGAGCCTGCAAAACTGCCTGTCCCACCTACCTCGTCGATCTTCAAGAAAGCCGTTCTGCCCGAGGGCGCCTGGTTTTGTCGGAAGGAGCCATTACTGGCCGACTGCCCTGGCTTGATGAGGCGCTGATCGACGATCTGTTTTCCTGCCTCGACTGCAAAGACTGCGAGACCCGTTGCCCCTCTGGGGTGAGGTTAACCAAGATCTTCCAGGGGGTACGCGAGGAGATGGTTTTGCGTGGGCGCCAGTCGGGCAGCGCCCCGGACGGGTTGGCCGCCTGCCACCCTCTGGTCGGACGGGTGATCCCATTTCTCCTGACGCGACCCCGCTTGATGGGGGCGGCCATGCGCTTGGCTGGCCCCCTGCGTCTGATGCTGGAGCGCTGGGGGTGGCTGGGAAGGTGGGTCGGCAGGGGGCGCCGGGTTTGGCCTCAAGTCGGTGGCCCCATGCTTCAACAGGGCTACCCATCCGTGATACAACTCACCGATCGGCGCCAAAATTGCATAGGACGGATCGCATTTTTCGTGGGCTGCGCCACTGCGTTTTGGGAGCAAACCACCGGACGCAACACCATCGCGCTGTTAACCCGGTTGGGCTACGAGGTGGTTCTGCCCGACGAGGTCTGCTGCGGCACCCCGGCGCGGGCGTTGGGCGACCGAGCCGCTCAAGAAAAGATGGCCCGTTTGAATGTGCAACAGATGGCCGATCTCAAGGTTGATGCCATCGTCGCCATTTGCGCCTCGTGCGGGCATAGCCTCAAGGGATACGGCGATCTTCTGGGTGATGAGGCATCTAAGGCCTTCAGTAGCAAGGTGTTAGACATTCACCAGTTTTTGGTGGATCGGGTCGATTTGCCGGGATTGATTGCATCGGGTCAGGTCGAGGTCACGCCGATCCAAGAGCGCATCACCTGGCATGACCCCTGTCATCTGGCACGCGCACAAGGGGTGGTTCGTCAGCCCCGGCAGTTGCTTGACGCGGTGGCACCCAACTGGGTTGATCTACCCGATGCCGGGCGGTGTTGCGGCTCAGGGGGGGCACGGATGTTCACCGAATACCACCATGCTGACGCCCTACGTCAGAGCAAGGTGACGTCGATTGTCAGTTCGGGGGTCGATGGGGTGGTGACGGGGTGTCCGGCGTGTCGGCTGCATCTGGAAGATGGCCTGGGGTTTGAGGGCCGAAATGCAGGCAATGCCCAGCAGTTGGTGGATGTTTTACTGCAAGCAGTGCAACCTGGAGGGAAGTGGCATGGCTCATGCTAGTACATACCCTGCCGTAGCCCAAACACTTCGAGGTGGGGAAATGGGCTCTGATCATGGGTTCACATTAATCGAACTGATGATCACGGTAGCTATCATTGGTGTCTTGGCTGCGGTTGCGATTCCGGCTTTTACGGGCTACCAGAACAAGGCAAAGGCGACAGAATGCCAAAGAGGGCTCGCGTCGATCCGCGACATGGAGCAAGCCTATCGGGCTGAGATGGGGGAGTACGGCGCGAGCCTATCAACCATAGGCTGGATGGGGTTGGAGCCGGATGGGCGCTACGTATATGGGGTGATTTCGGCGACGACCAATGGGTTTAGCGCAAGATGCTCGGGAAATTTGGACCGAGATGCGGATATGGATATTTGGACCATCAATGCAAAAGGAGCCTTGGTTCATTCTTCAATTGATTGATTGTTCACACGGGGATGGGCTCGGTTGCCTTTCCCTTTTAACAGTAGTTCCACAGGAGGCATGTCATGAAACGCAATGAATCCGGTTTTACCTTGATTGAGCTGATGATTGTCGTGGCGATCATTGGTATTTTGGCTGCCGTGGCCATCCCTTCGTTCCAGTCGTACACAAAGAAAGCCAAGACGGCTGAGGCTAAGGAGATCTTGGCTAATGCCCGTACTATGCAGGCTGCATATCAGGCTGAGATGGGTTATTACGCAGCCAAGATGACCTCCATCGGCTGGTCCGATAGTTCCTTCAAGTATTATGGCCATGTGACCATCGCCACTGCATCGACTGGCAAGTTCACGGCTCGGATCTCCGGCAACTTGGATAGCGATGCAACCATCGATGTCTGGACCATTGATCAAGATGGAACCTTGTCTCATACCACGATTGACTGATTCGATAGTTATTTGTTAGGAATGGGGAGGCGAAAGCCTCCCCTTTTTTTTGCCGTGGAGATGGTGTGATCAAGCAACGACTGGCCTTGTGGGTGGTAGGGTTTGGTTTGTCTGTTTTGGCGATTTACCCTGCCTTAAATAGCCCTAACTATTTTGACGATTTCCAGAATCTAATCGTCAATCCCTGGGTGCAGTCCTTTGAGCCGTCATGGCAATACATCATCGATTATTTCCACGGGCAGCATTGGAAGAGGTGGGTGGCATTCTTTTCGTTCGGTCTGGATGTCTATATTCACGGCGGCACCTTGATCTACATGAGGCTTGAGAGCCTAGCAATCCATGCGGGGATCGGGGTTCTGATTTTCTCGCTTATGATCCAGTGGTCGCGATTGTTCAAGGTGACGCCCCCCCTCCTCTGGCTAGCAATGGGGGCCATGTTATGGATGTTGAATCCCTTACTGCTTGATACCCCTGTGTACATCGTGCAGCGGATGACGGTGTTAGCAGCATTCTTTTCATTGTTGTCATACTGGTTGTGGAATCGGGCCTGGGAAGAGATCGATATTCAAGGTTGGCGCAGTGGGCAAGTAATAGGCTGGTTTTGGGCTGCTTTTTTATCGTTACTCTTGGGGCTCTTTTCCAAAGAAGTGGCCGCCATGGTGGTCGTTGTATGGGTTTTTGATCTTTGGCTTTTGCGTAAGATTTTTTCAACGCGGGTGTTGATGATTGTTTTGTCGATTATTTTGGGGATGCTTTATTTTGTTGGTGGTTTTGTGCTACAGGAAGATATATTTCAAGATTTGATAGAGGTTTATCAGAATCGCGAGTTTACCCTTGGCGAGCGACTGTTAACAGAAACACGAATCCTTTGGATTTATTTCTTTCTATTGTTGGCACCATCCCCTGACGCAGTTGCTTTTTACTTGGCGCCCGAATTATCAACTGGCTTGTTCACGCCCTGGACGACAGCTATTGCTATTATGGCTCATGTGGCGGTTTTTGGGGTTGCGGTGTGGTCTATTCGGGCTAAGAAAATTTGGCTTGGTTTTTTAATTTTTGGCTACTACACCATTCACAGTCTTGAATCGTCCATATTCCCACTCCAACTTGCTTTTGAGCACCGCGTCTACCTGCCTGCCGCCTTTGCAGTATCGGTGGGTTGGCCAATGTTGTCTTATGCAGTCATCAAACGAGGGCCAAGATTTGCCAAGCTATTCTTGGGGATCATAGTAGGGATGGCAGTTGTTTGGATTGTGGCAGCTCAGAATCGTGCGTTTGAGTGGGTCAATCCAGTGTTGTTCTGGGAAGAACAAATTAAGAAGAATCCAAGCTATGCGGCCTCATATCATGACTACGCAGTTGCCCTGTTGGCACAGGACCCAATGAGCAAAAAAGCGGGTGAGATGTTGGATAAAGCGTACGATTTTGATCCAATAGATTTTTTCACGATCAGCAATCGGGTTCTATATTGTTTAAGAGTAGAAAATGGAGAAAACCTTGAAAAATGGTGGAATATACTAAAGACCCAAGTTGAGAACCCGAAACTTCCCCCGGGAAGTCGGCTTGCCATTGAGGGGCTTGCAGGATACTTGGCAAGCCAGGGAATGAAAGAAAAGGCCCTTTATCTCTTGAGGTTCTTGGTGTCAGATGGAATGAGCCCACAAGTCATCCGGATTTTGGCAACGGTACATCACCTTGATGGCGATCAAGAAAAGGAAGAGGCAACGTTGCGACAAGGGATGCTGCTGTATTCAAATATGGCATTTCCCTACCAAGATCTAGCGACGTTCCTGCTGGTTGGGGAGCGTCGGCAGGAGGCTATCAGCACGCTAAAGCGGGGAATTGCCAGGATTAGCTTGAGTTCGGAACGGAAAACCCTCCAGATGATGCTTGATCGGATTCAGCAAATGCCACGCAACCCACCTGCAGACCGTAAGAGCGAGCCATGAAACAGCAAGTTTCAGTTGTTCTTCCGGCTTATAACGAGGCGGGTCATATCGGTGGGGTGATCGGGCGTTTACGCTCGATCCTTCCTGATGCGGAATTTGTGTTGGTGGACGATGGATCGGAAGATGAAACTGCCAGCGCGGCCACTAAGGCAGGTGCCCGAGTTGTCCGCCATCCCTATAACAAAGGCAATGGCGCCTCGGTGCGCACCGGAATTCGCGCTGCAACAGGCGATATCGTGGTCATGATGGATGCCGATGGGCAGCACGATCCAGCTGAAATTTTCAAATTGCTTGAACATATTGAAAGCTACGATCTGGTCATTGGGGCACGAACCAAAGAAAGCCAAGCCGGGATTCAACGCAGCCTCGGTAATGCGTTTCTCAACCGTTTTGCCAGTTGGTTGACCGGATTTCCTGTGCAGGACCTCACCTCAGGGTTTCGTGCTTTTCGACGAGAGGCCGTTCTCCCCTTTTTGCACCTGTTTCCCAATCGATATTCTTATCCGACGACCTCGACGCTGGCCTTCCTCAAGGCGGGGCTTAACGTGCATTACGTCCCGATTACCGTGCGTCCCCGGCAAGGGGGAAAGAGCAATATCAAGGTGGCGCGTGATGGGGCGCGGTTTCTGCTGATTATCGTCAAACTCATCACCCTTTTTTCCCCAATGAAGGTTTTTCTTCCAGTTGCATTCGCGTTTGGGGGGATAGGGTTGGGGTATTCTCTTTTCACGCTGTGGCATGGCCACTTCACCAATATGGGGGCATTGCTCATCAGCTTGGGCGTCATCGTTTTTTTGATGGGTCTCTTAGCTGAAATGCTCTCTAGTTTGTTTACCCAACGACATAACGATTAATCCCGCCCTCCATCTTTTCTCAGGATCCATCATGAGCGACCTGCCCTTTATTCCGATCAGTATGCCAATGTTTGAGGGAAGAGAGCGGGAGTACCTCAATCACTGCATCGACACTGGCTGGGTCTCCTCCATCGGCGAATATGTCCTGAGATTCGAAAGGGAATTTGCCGCGTATTGCGGTCGGGAACATGGTGTGACCCTTAATTCGGGGACGGCTGCCCTGCATCTTGCCCTCAAGGCGCTTGATGTGGGTGAAGGGGACGAAGTCGTCGTGCCCGCCATGACCTTTGCCGCCTGCGCCAATGCAGTGATGTACCTGGGGGCGACACCTGTCTTTGTCGACAGTGCTCCTGGCTATTGGGGACCCGACGCCGCCACCGTTGCTGCAGCCATAACCGCCAGGACCAAAGCTGTCATGGCGGTCCATCTCTACGGGCAGCCATGTGATATCGAGGGGATTGTCGCAGTGGCCGACAAGGTGGGAATTCCTGTGGTGGAGGATGCAGCCGAGGCCCATGGCGCCAGTGTAGGAGAGCGCAGGGTTGGAAGTTTCGGCGCCATCAGCTGTTTCAGCTTCTACGGCAACAAAGTGATCACGACCGGCGAGGGGGGCGTCTGCCTGACCTCCGATCCAGAATTGCGTGATCGCATGGCGATGCTGCGCGATCACGGCATGGATAAGGCCCGGCGTTATTGGCATTTGGAGGTTGGTTACAACTACCGGATGACCAATCTTCAGGCGGCGGTTGGGTGCGCTCAGTTGGAGCGGATCGAGGATATCCTGGCCCGTCGCACCGCCCTGCGTCGCGATTACGACCGGGTCATGGCGGGATTGTTTTTTTCCTATCCCCAACACGAACCAGGGCGGCACGGCGTTAACTGGCTCTACACCGCTCTTTTGCCCAAAGGATGCGGCGCCCCCGAACGTGATGCTCTGATCGCTTTTCTCAAAACCCAAGGGATCGACTCACGGGTTGCTTTTCCGCTATTGACCGGAATGCCTCCCTATCAAGCCTTCGCGACGCCGACCCCCCATGCGGCGGATCTCTCGGCTCGGGGCATCTCCCTGCCAACCCACCTGGGCATGGGAACACCCGAAGTTGAGCGGATCGGTGCGGCGGTCGGTCGGTGGATGAGAGCCCAGGGATTGGCCGCTTGAACATCGCCTTCGTCGTTACCGATCTGGCCGATCAACGCATCGGCGGCATCTCCAAGGTGGCGACCGAGGTGGCGGCGAATCTGGTCGCACAAGGGCACCGAGTGGTGGCATATGTGCTGCGCCGGGAAGGGATGGCCGAGTGGGCGACCTATCGCGGCATTGAGGTGCGCACCATTGCCCCCTTTGCCTCCCTCAATCCCGACTATCCGGTGCAGGGGTTCAGTGGCCGAGCTTGGCGACAGGTGCTGGCCGATGCTGACCGGGAGCGGTGGGATGTGGTGCAAGGATTCAACCTCAACGATCTGGCGTTGCCCAAGGTTGCAGGGGCCCTTAAAGCCAAGGGGGTTGCCGTCATCCATGGCAGTTTTGAAACCCTGGGGATGGACGTCGGGGCCAAATGGCGGGAGTTCCGCAGCCTGCCCTCGCTGCAGCTGTTGGCTCAGATTCTTTACGAGGGGTGGCTGAAGATCGCCTACGAAAAAAGGATGGTCGGCTGCGCCGATGCGATCATTACCGAGGATGCCAATACCCGCGCTGCCCTGGCGACCATGGGGGTTCCTGCGCCCCGGATGCACCTTGTTCCCAGTGGCATCGACGTCGCCGAGGTTGAGGCGGCACAGCGTGCCGATCTGGTCCATCTGCGACGTGGTAGCGGCCCCTTGATCGGCTATCTGGGGCGGGTCGATCCTCGCAAAGGGGTGCAATACCTGATCTCGGCGATGGCCGAAGTGGTCAAGCGCCATCCCGATGTGGTGCTGTTTTTGGCTGGCGGGAGTCGCCAAGGGTACGAACGCAGCATTCGCAGCCACATTGCTCAGCTCGGTCTCGAAGAGCACGTGCACCTTTTGGGTCGCATCCCCGGTAGCCTCTACCCCTATTACAAAGGGGCCGACTTGGTGGTCATTCCTTCCCTCTCGGAGGGGATCCCGATCACCTTGGGAGAGGCAATGGCGGCTCAGGTACCGGCCGTCATCACCCGCTTGCCTGGGGTCATCCCTTTTGTGGAACCCTCCGATCTGGTGCATTGGTGCGACATAGCCGATGTCCCCTCTCTGACCCAGGCGATCTTGGCGGGATTGGATGACTCCCAGCGCAATGAGCGGGTCGAGGCCGCCTACAACTTCATCCTCGGCTACACCTGGGATGCAGTGGCGCGGCGCTATGCCCGTGTCTTCGAGTCGGTGCGACAAGGACAAACACCATGAGCGAGGATCGCGGCTACCAAAACGACTACCTCGCCCTGCACCATGACCTGCTCACCGACGTCGAGGGGCGTGCCAAAAAGGGGCGCAAGATCGTGCGGGTGCTGGAGGATCTGGGGGGGGTCGATCTGGCGGCGGCGCGGGTGCTCGATGTCGGGGTCTCGACCGGCCTAATTGCCCGGGAGGTCTCCCATCATGCCGCTTGGATGGTCGGGATCGACATCGACCAACCCGCCATCGGTTTTGCCGCCAGCCTTGACGATTCTCCCCTGCATTTGGTGGTGGCCGACGGTTTGCACATCCCCTTCCCCGACGGGGTGTTCGACGTGGTGATCTGCGCCCATATCTACGAACACGTCCCCGACCCCCGCCAGCTTCTGGCAGAGATTCACAGAGTGCTGCGTCCTGGCGGGACCTGCTTTTTCTCGGCCACCAACCGCTGGGTGGTGATCGAGCCCCATTATCGCATTCCCCTGCTGTCGTGGTTGCCGCGCCCTCTGGCCCATCGGCTCATGCGCTGGAGCGGCAAAGGGGAGGGCTACTACGAGCAGTTGCTGGGTCCCAAAGGACTCAGAGCGTTGGTGTCGGGTTTTGAGTGCATCGATGTCACCGGCAAGGTTCTCGACGACCCGGCCCACTTCGAGGCCGACGATGTGGTCCGGCCCGGTTCCTTCACCGCCCTGCTGATGCGCACCCTCTATCGCCTGATTCCCGGGATGTCGCCCTCCTATCTGTGGTTGCTGCGTAAGGGGGAGTGATGGAGCGCCGCGCCTTCATTCTCTCCTCGGGACGGACCGCTACCCGGTTTTTGGCCGAGTATTTCAGGGCCAATGCTGCCCAGCCGGTTTGGGCTGAGCACGAACCCTTCCCCTCACGGTTGCTGCGTTTGGTCTCCCACGCTCATCTCGACGGAGCAATTGCCGACCGCCTGGCCATCCGGCTTTTGCGCTGGACCCATCCTGGCATGAGGGGGGGCGACAGCGTGCGGATCGAATCCAACCCGCTGATCTTCGGTTTGGCCGACCTGCTGGAGCCCGCATTTCCAGGGGTGCGGATCGTCCATGTGGTGCGCGACCCCCGCGATTTCGTCGCTTCGGCGTTCAACCACGGGTTTGGCATCGGGGCCAAGGGCTGGCTGTCGCGCCACGTGCCGTTTTGGTATCCCGACATGGCCCGATTGAGCGGTCGCCCCATCGATTTTGACACCCCCTTCGAGTATTTGACGGTGTGGTGGGGGTGGGTCAATCGCTGGTTGGAGGAGGCCGGTAGGCCGTTGGGGGAGCGTTATCTGCGCCTACGCTATGAAGACCTGGTGGGTGAGGGGCGTCATACGATGGAGGGGTTGGCCGACTTCTTGGGGGTGCAGCTGCGTCCCGAGGGGCAGGAGCGGTTGGGGCGGGAAGAAAAGGTCAATGCCGGTCGGCTTCAGGCGATGCCCCGGTGGCAAAGCTGGAGCGGCAATCAGGCTCGGTTGGTCGACGAGCTGTGCGGCCCCCTCATGAACCGGTTCGGTTACGGGGAGGAGCCTGCGTGGCAGGCGTTGCTGCGGGGGTAGGTCTTGTCGTGGCAACAAGCAGCAGCGCGATGGCGGTCAAATGAACCCCTCGCAGCATAAGCCCCAGCCAAAGGGCCTGATGGGCCGGTAAGTCAAAGGCCAAGGCTAAGAGGACAAACAGCGATTCCATCACCCCCAAAGAACCGGGCGCCAGGGTAATCATGGCCGAGAGGTACAAAGCCAGGGGTAGCAACAGCAGGTAGAGTGTAGGAAAGCTCAGTCCCAACAGTTGATCGAGGGCTAGTAGCTGGACCGCAAGCAGCGGATAGGGGAGGGCGGTGGGCAGCAGCAGCCCCTTTTGCCTGGGTAGTCGGGATAGCCCTAATAGCCCCAGCACCCCTGAGCCAAAGGCAAAAAGATCACCCGCGATAGCCCCCTGCAAAACCAAAAACATCGCCACGTTGACCGCAATACGCAGCAGGTGCACATGGGCGATGTGCTGGCCGATGTGGGGCACGCTCATGTCGTGATGGCGCTTGAGCCACGCCCCCCGCAACAAAACCCCCATTCCGAACGGAAACACGATGTTGAGCAGCGTCCCCCAAAGGCCGATCCGCAATAAGGGGCGGTAGCCGGTGTGGGTGCCCATGCCGCCGAGCTGGCGCAGCAAAAGCTGGGTGTTCACGAAGGGAATGGCCGCCTCGGCCAGCAGGGCGGGGAGGAGCCACCACCAAACCGTTCCAAAGGGAAGAGGAGGTGGGGTTAAATCCTGACGCAGTAGCAACGCGACCCCGGCGGCGGTCAAGACCACCCCCCCCGTCAGACGAATCCAGCTCCCCCAGCCGAGCCCCCAGGGTTGACGCCGAACGGGTTGCTCCCGGTTCAAGCCTCCGCCCCGAACACCCCACACCACCAATCCCCCCGCCTGGTTTCTTCGATACGGGTCATACCCTGCGCTAAGTAGGCACGAGCGACCTCTTCGGCTTGGGTATTGAGCACTCCCGAGAGGATCAACCTTCCCCCTGGCGCCACCGTGGCGGCGATCTTGTCGGCCAGGGCAATCAGCGGCCCGGCCAAGATGTTGGCGATGACCAGATCGAAGGTTTGGCTGGGGGGGGTGTCGGCGGTGGTGCAGGTCATGGCGACCCCGTTGAGCTCGGCGTTGGCTTGGGCTGTTGCGGTGGCGACCGGGTCGATGTCGACCGCACTGACCGCCACCCCACCAAGCAACGCCGCGGCAATCCCCAAAATCCCCGATCCGGCTCCGAAATCGAGCACCGTCTTGGGTTTGGGCTCGGTCTCCAGCGCCGTCGCAACCGCTTCAAGGCACAGATGGGTGGTCTCGTGTCCCCCCGTGCCAAAGGCCTGCTGAGGGTCGATGCGAATCACCAACCGCCCCTCGAATTCAGGGGGCACTTCAAGCCAGGTGGGGATCACCAGTAGCCGCTCCCCGACCGGCAAAGGGGGGAAGTGGATTTTCCAGACCTCCTGCCAGTTCCAGTCGGGAATCGCTTCGCGTTCCGGCTCGGGCCACCCCTTGCCCCGCACCAAGGCCAACATTGCTTCCTCCTCATCCTCGGTGGGGTAGGCGGTCAGGATGCAGCGGCTCCACAGCTCCCCTTGATCGAAGATCGGCTCGTCCTGCGCGTCCTCCACCATGGCGGTGATCCCGGCTTCCTCAAGCAACGCCAGAATCGCCTCGGCGTGGGGGCGATCCAGGTGCCAGTGGTAGCAGTGGGTGGCGACGGCATCGCTCATGGGGTTTCGTCCTGGTGGGAAGGGAAGAGGGAGGCGATTGCCTCGGCGTGGCGTGCGATGACCACCTTGCGGCGCAGTTTGAGGGTGGCGGTCAGCTCGCCACTGGCGATGCTGAACGGCTCGCTCAGGATCCGCACCCGGCGGATCTGCTCGAAGCTGGGGCGATCCTGCAAGCGGCGGCGAATGCGGCCCAGCACCTCGCGCTCCAGACGGGCCGGTTCCACCGGCTGCTCCAGCCCCTTTTCGACGCAAAGAGCGGCCAGTTGATCGGGATCGAGCACGATCAGGGCGCCCAGATGGGGTTGGCGGTCGCCCAGCACCATCGCCTGGGAGATCAAGGGGTCTGAGGTGATGAGCGATTCCAGGTAGCCGGGGGCGATGTTTTTGCCACCCGAATTGACGATCAGGTCTTTCTTGCGGTCGGTGATGCGCAGGAATCCCTCGTCGTCCAGGGTGCCGATGTCGCCGGTGTGCAACCACCCCCCTTGCAGGGCGTGGGCGCTGGCGTCCTCTTGGTTGTGGTACCCCAGCATGATGCTTGGCCCTTGGGCCAGGATCTCTCCGTCGTCTGCGATTTTGAGTTCGACGTTGGGGATCGCCTTGCCCACCGAGCCGGGACGGGGATTGTCGATGGGGCTGACGGTGAGTACCGGGGAGGATTCGGTCATGCCGTACCCCTCGACGATGGGCAGCCCCAAGCCGCGATACCAGTGGAAGGTCTCTTCAGGAAGGGGTGCGCTGCCGCTGACGAAAAAGCGGATTTTTCCGCCGAATTTGGCCCGCACCTTTTTGAGGAAGAGCCGGTCGAGCCAACGCAGCCCCATGGGTCGGGGGCCGGGGTTGCCCCCCGCTTCGAGGCTCCAGCGGTGGCCAGCGGCAAAGGCCCGTTCCATCCAGTGGCGTTGCCAGCCGGGCAGACGGGCGATTTGGGCAAGAATGCGGCTGCGCACCACCGAATAAAACCGGGGTACCGCCACCACCACCGTTGGTTGCAGTCGCTCCATGTCGGCCACCACCGTCTCGGGTTTGCGGGCAAAAGCGATCTCGACGCTGCCGAGCAGGCAGAGCCAGCACACCATCCGCTCGAAAATGTGGGACAGCGGCAGAAACGACAGCGTCCGATCCCCTGGTCCCATCTCAAGAATGGCCAGCGTCCCCTCGATGTTGGACATCAGATTGCCTTGGGTGATAACCACCCCTTTGGGCAGCCCCCCGGTCCCCGAGGTGTAGACGATGGTCGCCTCCGATTGCCGGGTGATGGGGGCGATGCGTTTGGCGACCAGATCGACGTCGAGCTCCTCCAGCCTTTCGAGGGGGTGGACCAGCTCGTTGCTGTAGCTGTCGGTTAGCCCCTCGACCCAAATGCGGGTTAGGGCCGGAAGACGGGGGATCAGGGGGGTGATGGCGTCGAGCAGATCGGTGGTGCCGACGAAGAGGCGATTGGCCCCCGAGTCACGCAGGATGAAACCGGTGTCTTCAAGGCTGCCGGTGGTGTAGAGGGGGACGACCACTCCGCCCGCCATCTGAATGCCCAGGTCGACCGCCAGCCACATCGGAGTGTTGGGGGCGAGGATCGCCACCTTTTGCCCGGGCGCCAGACCGTCGCGGATCAAGGCGGTGGCGATGCGTCGACCCTGGGCGAGCAGGGCGCTGCGGCTCCAGGGGGTGCCGTCGGCGGTGATCAACGCCACTTTGTCGGGCTGGGCTTCGACCTGAGCGATCAAGGCGGACGGCAGGCTGGTATGTTGGATCATTCGGCGCTTCCCCCTTGGAATGTGATGGTGGGGCACATTGAACAGAAGGGCGGGGATGGGGGCAACCTTTGCGCCGAAAAAGCCCATAAAAAAAGGGGCCCCGAAGGGCCCCGAACAGTCCGGAGGAGGTCCGGAAACGGTGAATCAGAACAGGTGCGAGTACATGATCTGGGCGCCGCCGCCAGCGGCGCTGGAGGTGCCGGTGCCGGTGGTGATGGATCCAGGCGCAGCAGCGGCGGTCCCCGCATCCCCCTGATGGTAGGTATGGGTGGTGCTCACCTTGGGGGTGTAGACGGCAGAAAAGTCGATGCTGTCGCTGCGACCAAGCTGGACGCCAAGACCGGCGGTGACGTGGTTCTGATAGATCGCGGGCAGCAAGGGGTTGGCGTACCCGTCGGGAACCGGGTTGTTGGCCAGGTTGGCGCCGACCCGGAAGGTCAGGCTGTCCATGCGGTACTGGGCGCCGAGCTTGACGACGTTTTGATCCTTCCAGTGCAGGGGCATGGAGAGGTTCATTTCGCCCGCCATGCTGGTGCCGTTGACCACCAGAGCGCTGACCGTGGCGTCGAAGGTATCCATGGTTTTCGACCAGTTAATCCGCTCGTAATCGGCGGTGAGCATCAGGTCGCCCATGTGCAGGGCGGCGCCCACGCCGTAGGAGTCGGGCCACTGAAAGTTGGGCAGGGCCAGATCGCCGTTGATGGTGTCGACACCACCGCCGGTGTTCATCATGTTGATCTTGACCTTGCCCTTCATGGCGCTCAGGTGCGATTTGGAGTTGTAGATCGCACCCAGGGTCAGGGCGTCACTGGGTTGGAAGGTGGCGCCCAGACGAACCCCCCAGCCGGTGGCGCTGGCTTTGTCGCCGCCCGAAAAATCGAGGGATGCAGCCTGGGGGTTGCCGATCAGGGTGGCGGTCATCATGGAGCCCAACGCCGCCTGGGTGGCTGGCGACGACATCCAGTACATGTCGGCCCCCGAGGCGAGCATCTTCATTTCCATGTCGGCGTAGCCGAAGTTCAGCGCGGCGGCCACGGCCAATTGGTCGGTCACTTTGTACGACAGGGGGACGATCAACTTGCCGTAGCGGATGTTCGAGTAATTCTCGTAAGGGGCGCCATTGCTCAGTTTGGTCCCCCATTTGGTCCCCATCCCCCCTTGACCCATCACCCCCAAACCAAAGGTCAGCGCTCCTTCACGGCGGGCGTAACCCAGGCCGGGCATCAGGTACATGGTGCCGTCGGAGGTTTGTTCGGCCGCGCCCGGTGCGGGGCTGTATTTAATGGTGGGCAGTAGAAAACCCAAGGCCACATCGAAGCGGGCGTCGCTCTCCATCAACGACAGGGTGGCCGGATTGTTCTGCATGGCGGCGGTGCCGTTGTCGTAGGCGTAGGAGGCGCCGCCCATCGCTTCGGCGATGGGGCCGTAACCGGCGAAATCCATGCCGTTGGTGGCCAGGGCGTAGGGGGCGGCGGCGACGCCGGCCGCAAGCAGCAGCAGACGGGTGGTGGTGTTGGGCTTCATCTCTTTCCTCCAGGTTGTTGGGCCGCCCGGAAGCTCGGGTCGGTCCGGCGGGGTGGCGCGGTGGGCCGCGCTCGTATCGACTCAGGCCTAGTGTCACTAGGGCGTCACATTGGTGCAGGCCAGTTGATCGGGAAAGAGAGGGGGGGACCACACAATTTTTTTGATGGCCGAATCAGGGATGTTCAACCCGATGGGATTTACAGCCGGGCATCGCGCCTGCGCAGTAACCCTCCCAGCAAGAGCCCTAGAATCAGGGTCGGCCCCACAATGGCGACCCCCATGTGAAGAGCGCCGCTTTCGGCGATGCGCCGGGCGACCTGCTCCACGACATGAAGCCCAAAACCGGCGCCGATGGCGGCGGCGACCCGCCAAGTGGCACCACCGGCGCGGGGGTTGAGCCCTCCAAGCAACGGCACCAGCAGCATCAACGCGACCGGCAAGAGCAGTGTTTGTCCTCGCTCCCACAGCGATTTCTGGATCTGAATCAGGGTCGATTCGGGGAGCTGACCCGCCCACAGCATTTGCGCCAGCGCCGAGGAGCTGAAACGGCGGGGATTGAACTGCCGCTCCATCGACTGCCGGACGCTGGGGGGCAGAGGCAAAACCTGTCCCGCCAGGTCGCGGCGCTGCCAGCCGTCGTTTGTGTGCCACAGCCGGGTTCCTTGCGAAAGCCGAACGCCGTCGGGGGTGAGCACTTCGATTTGGGCGCGGATCAGCTCCTTCGGTTGGGTTTGGCCATCGAAAACGATGCGGGTCAGAGCGGTGGGGACGGGCGATTGGGGGGGGAAGTGGAGCTGGTAGATGGTGCCGTCGGGCATGCGCAGCCAATCGCCCTCGACATCGTCGGGTAGCGGCTCACCGAATTTAACCTTCGAGATGTTGCGCATCAGCGGATCGCTGACCGGCATCACCCAGTCGCTGATCGCCACGTTGAGCGCCCCCAGCGCCAACGCCATGAAGACGAAGGGGCGGGTCAGTCGCATCAGGCCGGTCCCGCCGCTGCGCCAGGCGGTCAATTCTCCGGAGGCCAGCAACTGGTTCCAGCCGATGACCCCGGCGATGAGCAGCGCCAGGGGGCCAATTTGAATGAACATGGCGGGCAGCTTGAGCAGCTCCCACATGGCGATCAGGGCAAAATCGACCCCAGGCAGAGAGGCGAAGCGACGCATCGATTCGAACAGATCGATGGTCAGGTAGAGCCCCACCACCACCAGCAGGGTGATGCCCAGTTTGCCGATCAAGGCGCCCATAATCGCCCGGTCAAAAAGGATCACCATCGGGCCAGTCCCCCCAGGCGCAGCCGATGTAGTGATAGGGCGATGGCGGGAAGCAGTGGCAGCAAAGGAAACACCGGCAACCAAAGTGTGCTCATGTGTCGGGCAGTAACGATGTCGCTTGCCGAGGCGTTGAGCAGATACACCGCCAGCAAGACGCCGATCCCCGCCAGGATTCCCAGCCCCCCCTTGCCGGAGCGGCGGTCGGCGAAGACAAAGCCCGACATCGCCAACATGATGAGGGGGATGGTCAGGGGCAGGGTCGAACGGGCCAGGGCGATGTTTTGCCAATCGGGGTCATGCTGGAACAGCTCCCAGGTGGTTTCCCCCAAGATTCCCGCCTTGAACGCCCGGCCACTTCCTACGATGGCCAGGGGGTCTTGCACCACCACCTGAGCAAAGCGGGTCACCTCGCTGCCGTCCTCTTCCAACTGCCGCAGCAGGGTGCCGTCCTCAAGGGCGATGTTCCAGCGACCATCCTCCCCCCGTTGCCACCCCCCCCGTTTGGCCCACAGCCAGGTGTCGTCGGTGGCGATCAACAACCCCTTGTAGTTGCCCGAGTCGTCCTGCCCCTGGGCGTAGAGGGTTAGCCCCCCCCGAGTTTCGAAGAATTGGCCGGGGGGGAGGTTTTCGGGAGCCAGTCGGGTGCGGGCATCGGTGATGACCTCCGCTTGATGGGTCATCGCCTTGGGGCCGTAGTAGTGGGCGCTGGCCAGGCCGATCAGGGTCAGGGGCAGGGCGATGATGAGGAAGGGGGGAAGCAGCTGGGCCGGTCCCATGCCGGCAGCCCGTAGTCCGTCCCAGATCCCCTCGCGGTGGAGGATCGACCCGGTCATCAATACCGCCACCCCCGCCCCGATGGGGATGACGTTTCCGGCAAAAAAGGGGATCAGATCGAGCACCACGATGAACAGATCGCCCACCGCCAACCCTCGCCCCGCCATTTCGGTGGCCATACGCAGGATTTGGGTCAAAAACAGGATTCCCCCAAGCGTCGCTAGGCTCATGGTTAAAGGGCCGAGCAGGGCGCGTAGGATCAAACGGGTGGCGATCCACGAATGGTTCATGAAGACCTCAAAAATCTACGGCGCAGCCCAACTGTCCGCCTCGGCTTCCGCGTTCCGTGGGCTCTGTGTTTTGTCCGCACGCTGCGGTTGTAGAGGCCTTCATTTCAATCGCCACGCAAAAAAAGCCGGTGCAAGCGGTTGCCCCGAAAATGAGGAGGCAACTCAAGCGCAGGGGATCCGGCTAAAAAGACCTTGAACCGCTCCCCCATGCCGTCGTGGTGCATCAGCCGTTTGGCCAACGACAGGGCGTGGATCGCGTCGGGATCGTTCGGGTTGGCGGTCAGGGGCAGCAGTCGGTCGAGGATCCCCCCCTCGACCAGAAAACGGGCCTGGGTGGTGAAGGCGAGTGGGGGTAGGTTGTGGGCGGCGCAGGCGCGGGCCAAGGCCGAGAAATCGACGAAGGCGGTCAAATCTTGATCGCCGGGGCGGGTGAGCACCTCGTTGTGGGCCTGGTGACGGTGGTAGGCCTGCAAGGTGCCGGAGCGGCGGGCCGGGTGGTACAGAGCCTGAGCGTCGTCGCCGTAATCGATGGCCAGCAGGTAACCGTCCCCTCCCAGAGTTTGGGCCAGTTGGGTGACCCAGGGGGCCAGCCCCAGGCAAATCTCGACGCGATCCCCCTCGATGCGGGGGTGTTCGGGGTAGTCGGGGATGGCGGCAAGCCAGTCGGCGGGGGGGGCGCCCAACGCGGCCCAGCGCCACCCCCCCGCGCTGTCTGGCTCGACCCCCATGTGGATCCAGCCGCCGTTCTGCCATTCGAGCACCTCGACCGGGAAGGCGTCGAAAAGCTCGTTGCCCAGCACCAGGGCCGCTCCCGAGGGGGGGGCGTCGGGGGTATGCCAGGTCACATGGGGGTAACCCCGCGCCGCCAAGGTTTGCTGTTGTTCCTCCCGGCGATGGGGGGAGATCTCGACCATGTGGTAGTCCGGTTCAACCCCCTCGGCCTGAAGCGCCGCGATCAAATCGGCGGCCAGCTGACCGTTGCCGCCTCCCCACTCGACAATGCGGGGGGTGGGCAGTTGGGCCAGCAGCGCCTTGACGGCCCCCGCCAAAACCTGGGCCAACAAGGGGCTCAGGGTGGGGGCGGTGATGAAGTCCCCCTCGGCCCCGAACGGGCTTTGCGGACGCATGTAGTAGCCCGACTCGGGATCGTAGAGCGCCCGCGTCATGAATTGAGAGAAGGGGATGGGGCGCGATGGGGGGGGTGCGGATTGCATGGTCGGCTCAAGACCCCTAATCAAATTGGTGTGGTCGACCCGGCGGTCGTGGTCATCGGCGAAAAAATTCTTACCATACAAGCGATTGATTGCAGCGGGGCCACTCGGCGCAAGAACGGATCGACCACCGACAAGATGCGCGCCCCTTCCCTCCAGGACATCCCCATGACCCAACCCACCCGAATGGCGATAAGACTGCTCGTTGTATGGCTGGCGAGCGGATTCGGTACCCTCGCGACCGCCGATGAACCGGCTTCAAGCATGAGCGGCGCACGGCATCCGGGCTATCAGGCCCTGGTCGACCGGGTCGTGGAGGAGGGGGTCCCCGTCGATTATGCCCGCGCCTGGGTCGGGCAGGCCAGGATCGTGGAACAGGCGGCCGAGCAGGCGCGTCGCCCCGCCGAGTCGGTGATGACCTACGAGCGCTACCGCGCAATCTTCTATAGCGCCAAGCGGATCGAACGGGCTCGGGGGATGCTGGAACGCTACAAGCCGCTGTTTCACGAAGCCGAGGCCCGCTATGGGGTCGACCGTGAGGTGATCGCTGCCATCTTGGCGGTGGAGACCGATTTCGGACGTTTTACCGGGGTCTACCGGGTGCTCGACGCCCTGGTGACCCAGTCATTAACGGGGCAGGGGCCCCGTCGCCCCTTTTTCACCCGCGAACTGGCCAATTTTCTGATGTTCACCCGTGAGGAGGGGCAGGATCCCCAACAGGCCAAGGGCTCTTATGCCGGGGCCAGCGGCATCTGCCAGATGATCCCCTCCACCTTCCGTTCCTATGCGGTCGATATGGACGGCGACGGCAGTCGCGACATCTGGACCAGCATGGCCGACGCCATCGGCAGCACCGCCAACTATCTGCGCCGCTATAAGTTCGAGCGGGGCGGGGCGTTGGTCGATGTGGCCGGGGGTGGGTCGGGGGATTTGCTCGAATTGCAGGGGTGGTCCAAACCTTGGCGCGAGGGGGTGAACTTTCGCGCCGTCTACGCCTGGAACCACGCCGCCCCCTATGTGGCGGTGGTGGCCGAGATCGCCTCCGCCTTGCGGGGTGAGGGACAAGCGCGGTGAAGGTGTGGGTTTGGGTTTTGGGGGTGGCCCTGGCGCTGGGGGGGTGTGGCGGCCATCGCGACGCCGACACCGAAATGGACAGCGGCGGTTTGGCTGCGGTGATTCAGGCCAACATGACCCATCCTGAGGCGGGCAACGCTTTCAAAGCCCCCAGAGGTAAGCCCTATACGGTATTGGGCAAAACCTATTACCCCCTGCTCAGTCCCGCCGGATTCCGCCAAGAGGGGCTCGCCTCGTGGTATGGCCCCAACTTCCACGGCAAGCTCACCGCCACCGGCGAAACCTACGATATGCGGGGGATCTCGGCGGCCCATAAGATCCTGCCTCTCAATGCCTGGGTGAAGGTGACCAACCTGGGCAACGGGCAGAGTATCAAACTGCGCATCAACGACCGTGGCCCTTTCGTCGGCGACCGCATCATCGATCTATCGCTCGGGGCGGCCCAGCGCTTGGGAATCGTCGACCACGGCCTGGCTAGGGTGCGGATCGAATCGCTGGAGGGGGGGGCGACCACCGATTTTTCCCCCACCGACGGGCGGATCGAGGCCAAACATCCCCAGGGCGATGTGGCGGGATGGCCGGGGGAATACCCGGTGTTTTTACAGCTGGGCGCCTTTAAGGAGCGGGATCGAGCCTTGACCCTGCGTGGTCAAGCACGGGGGGCCGATCTTGACGCCTTCATCGAGGAGGTCGAAACCGCCTCCGGCCCCATGTACCGGGTGCGGGTGGGCCCCATCGCCGATGCCTCGACCCTGAACGAGGCCAAAGCCCGTCTAAGCGCGGCGAAGCTGCCCCCCCCTCGCATCGAGAGTGCCCCGTGAAACCGCACCTGCTGACCGTGTTCGGCTCCTCCGCCATTACCCCAGACGACCCCCGGTTCGACGTGGCGACCGCCTATGGGGCGGCCGCCGTTCGGGCCGGGTGGGGGGTTGTGGTGGGGGGCAACCATGGGTTGATGGGGGCGGCGATTGCCGGCGCCCGCAGCGCCGGGGGGGATGCCCGGATTGTGTTGGCCCCCGAGTTTGGCTTGGCCAGCGAATGGGATGGGGAGGCGGCGCTGCTGCTGCGGGCCGAAAGTATCTTCCACCGCATGGAACAGATGCTGGCGGTCGCCCAGGGTTTTTTGGTGCTCGATGGCGGATTGGGCTCCTTGGCCGAGCTGGCCATGGCCTGGGATCTGATGGCGGTGGGGGTGCTGCCTCGGCGGCCCTTGTGGATCCACGAAGCGGCTTGGGGTGAGACGATTACCCACCTGCAAAAGCATCTGACCTTCTCTCAAGAGGGGGCGCGTGAATTGCCCGAAATGGTGGCGGGTCCCGAAGCCTTAGAGGCGCGGCTGCGGGCGGTTGCGGCCCAGCCGCCGCTTCACTTGTTGTAATAAGTTATGGGTTTGAGGGTGGTCGGGGTTGCACCATAACCCCTGCGCATGAGTGCAGCCCCCCCAACGGTTTTGTTTTGTCTTCGTCCGCCAAGTGGTTTTGCCCTGGTGGACTACTGCTTAATTGAGGTGTCGGTTTTGTTGGTTCGTCATTCCCCGCTACGCATCGCCCTTCTGCTTTTGGCATGGCTGCCTCTGCCGGTTCACGCTGAGGATTTGGTCCCCTTTCCGGTTGAGGTTCGGGCCGCCATGTTGGTCGAGGCCGACACCGGCATCCCTCTGTACGACTTCAACGGCGAGGAGCAGATCGAACCGGCCAGTCTGACCAAGATGATGACCCTCATGGTTGTCTTCGACGCACTGCGGGCCGGGGTTATCCACCGCGACGACAAAGTGCCGGTCTCGGTTAAGGCCTGGAAGGCCGAGGGGAGCCGGATGTTCATCGAGCCCAACAAGCTGGTGACCGTCGGGCAATTGATCGATGGGGTGGCGACCGCCTCGGGCAACGACTCCGCCATCGCCCTGGCCGAATACGTGGCCGGATCGGAGGAGATCTTCGTCGAGCGGATGAACGACAAAGGCAAGGTGCTGGGGCTGAAGGGGTCCCATTTCGTCAACGTCACCGGTCTGCCCGCCCCCAACCATCGGGTGACCGCCCACGACCTGGCGACCATCGGGCGGGCGCTGGCGCACGACTACCCCGAGTTTTACCCGGTTTTTGCCGACAAAGAGATCACCTACAACGACATCTCCCAGTACAACCGCAACAAACTGTTATGGCGCGACGCCCGTGTCGACGGCATTAAAACCGGTCATACCGAATCGGCCGGTTATTGTCTGGTCACCAGCGGCAAAGAGGATGGGATGCGGTTGGTGGCGGTGGTGACCGGAGCCGGTAACCGCTCACGGGCCGAGGGTGATTCGCTGCGGCTGATCAACTACGGTTTTCGCAATTTCACCTTGAAAACCCTCTTCGCCGCCGGGGAGACGATCCGGGTGGTCAAGGTGTGGAAGGGGGAGCGGGACAGCGCCGACGCGGTACTCACCCAGCCCTTGAAGGTGTTGGTGCCCCGGGAGGGGGCCGGACAGGTGCGGGTCGAGGTCGAATACCTCGAACCCCTGATCGCGCCAGTTGCCGAGGGACAACAGATCGCCACCATGCGGGTTTCGCTGGAGGGGCGCGATCTGGCCAAGGTGCCGTTGGTGGCTCGGGCCACCGTCCCCGAGGCGGGGATGGTGGGACGGCTCATCGATTCGATCCGGCTCTGGCTTAAATAAATGGCCGCTGTGGGGGGGGTATTGCAGGCAAGGGCGCTGCTGTTCGACTTCGACGGCACCCTGGTCGACGGGTTTCGCCCCATCATGGCGGGACTCAACGCCGCCTTTGCGCACTTCGGTATGCCGCCGTGGAGCGAAGCCCAAACCCGCCAGCGGGTGGGGCGCCCCCTGACGCAGACCTTCCCCGAGATGTTCGGCGAGCGCTGGCTTGAGGCGCGCGCTTGTTTCTACGCCGCCCACGACGCCGTTTATCTTGACGATACCCAGGCGCTACCTGGGTGCGCCGAATTCCTGGCCGAGGCCTTTACCGCCGGTATCCCCATGGGGATCGTCACCAACCGCCGGGGTGATCGGACCCGCCCCCTGATTGAGGCGTTGGGGTGGGGGCGCTACTTCCCGGTGGTATTGGGGGTGGGGGACGGCCTGGAGGGTAAACCCGATCCTACCCTGCTGCGGGTGGCGGTGGCGTGGCTCGGAACCCGGCCAGGCCAAGCGGTCTACCTGGGAGACAGTCCCCTCGACATGACCACCGCCCTGGCGGCGGGGCTTGCTGGGGTGGGGGTCGCGCCGTTGCGGCAGCATCCTGAGCAGGCGATGCGGGAGGCTGGCGCTCTTCGATGTTTCGATAACTGGCAGGCGCTGCGCAGCTCGGGGTTGGTTTTGGCCCGAGATCCGTAGCCAGAGGGGGGGGGCATGGCCACCTGGAAAGAGTTGCGCAAGTTCTTCGACGATGCGTTTGCCCCCCTGGATGACGGACAGGGTTTTCGGGGCAGCGACATGTTTTGTCAGCACGGTCGAGCCCACCGCCGATTGGTGCAGATGAATCATTTGGCCGGTTATGAAGAGGGTTTTGTGTTGTTGGCGCGGGCTTGGGCGCGGGTGTTCTGGCGTATCCGCATTGTGGCGATCGTGACCGTAGGGGTGATCGTGGGGATCGACCTGTTTGCCCTGTTCCACCCCACCCCCATGAGCGAATCGATGGGGGCGATGGTCACGGCAGCGGCGCTCACCGCCCTGTTTGTTTTCATTTTCGCCGCCGACAACGGTACCTACATCGATTGCTTCAGAGCCGAGGTGGCCGAAGAGGCCGAACGGGTCAAGGCCGAGGTGAGGCATCAGGCCATGGCCAGGGTCCTGAGCAAGAACGATCCGGAGCAAAACCAACAACTCGAACGGATCTACGAGGCGGCGTTGATCCGCAACATCGAGCCGGTGTGGGGTGGCTATCGTCTGAACGATCAGAAGGCGGCCGGATACATCCATATGTGGCGAGAGTTTGTCATCCTCAAGGTCAAGTTGGGTCATGCCCATGAGTTGACCGACATGCTCGAACAGATGTGTCGGGAACTCAGTACGGTCTTCAAGCATGGCCATTCGGTGATGCGGCAGAGAAAAAACTTCTTTTCAGAAACCCTGACCGGTGTCGATCCGGCGGTATGGGGCGACTACCTGACCGATCTGGTCGATCCCGAAACCCATAACACCCTGGTCGAAACCCACAAAAGCCTGCGAAATTTACACCTTTGCCTGACGCAAACCGGGGATGAAATTCCCCTCTTGTCCACGGGGAAGTCCTCCACTTGAGCCCACGTACTCCCATCCGCATCCCTCCAGTCCGTTCCCTTTGGGAACAGTGGGACCGGGCGATTCGCCTGCGACTGATCCATCCTCTCAAACGCAGCCCCCACCCACCCGAATACACCGCCCGAGGGGTGTTGGTCGGTCTGCTTTGGGGGCTAACCCCCACCGTCGGCATCCAGATGTACTGCGCCGCCTTCACCTGGTGGGTCTGCCGAAGGTTTTTCAACTGGGATTTCAGTCTGGTCATCGCGGTCGCCTGGGTCTGGGTCTCCAACCCCCTGACCATGGTGCCGATGTACTACATCTTTTTCGTGACCGGCCAGGCGATGCTGGGGCATTGGGCCGATCTATTGGGGGGGTACCACACCTTCGCAGCTCTGTTCCACGAGGCGCTGGGCGATCCCAACCAGGACTTCATCGCCATGATGACCGCCTACGTCACCGTGGTGATGAAAGAGGTCGGGGGGCCGATGGTGCTCGGTTCCCTGCCATGGGCCATCGGCTGTGGCTGGTGGGGTTACAAGCGCAGCCTGAGTTTCTCAATCCACCATCGCGAGCGCCGTTTGGCCAAATTGCGAACCAAGCGGTCCGAAGGGGTGGCCTGCGATCTGAAGGAAGAGTGTCATGGCAAGCCCCCCTCGGTTTGACCCCCGCCCCATTGGGGTTTTCGATTCCGGGGTCGGCGGCCTAACGGTGCTGGTGGCACTGGCGGCCCGGTTCCCCGAAGAGCGTTTCCTCTATTTGGGCGACACCGCCCGTGTCCCCTATGGCACCAAGTCGGCCCGCACCGTGGCCGCCTACACCTTGCGTGCCGCCGACTTCTTGTTGCAACGCGACGTGAAGGGGATCGTGATCGCCTGCAACACCGCCTCGGCCTTGGGCATGGGGGCGTTGCAGGCCCATGCCGAGGTGCCGGTGCTCGGGGTGATCGAGCCGGGGGCCGAGCAGGCCCTTGCCCATAGTCGGGGGGGGCGGATTGCGGTGCTCGCTACACGCTCGACCGTGGTCAGCGGCGCCTACCCCGGCGCCATTCACGAATCCGACCCAGCCCGCGCCGTGCAATCGCTCCCCTGTCCCCTGTTTGTGCCGTTGGTCGAGGAGGGGTGGCTCGATCATCCGGTCACCGCCACGGTGGCTCAAACCTACCTGGCCGAGCTGCAAGCCGACGTCGACACGGTGATTTTGGGCTGCACCCATTATCCGCTGCTAAAGGGGATGCTGGAGGGTTTGCGCCCCGATTTGGCCTGGATCGACTCGGCCCAGGCGGTGGCGCAGCGGATCGCCCTGTGGTTCGAACACGGGGTGGTCGCACGTGGTGCCCGCCCCGCCGACAAGCCCCCCATCGAGTGTGTGGTCACCGACGATCCGGTCCAGTTCGGACGGGTCGCGCTGCCCTTTATGGGATCGATCCCCCTGGGGTCGGTCGAAATGGTCGACCTGTGAGCCGCGATGCCATGAGGGGTTGGTCGCTGGGGGGGCTGCTCGACGAGGAGGATCTGGCTCGGGAGCGGGCCAAGGGGCGGGAGCTGCGCGACAGCGCCTGGTGGAAGCGACGGCGTTCCGACGGCATTTGTCATTATTGCAGTCGCCACTTTCCCCCCAAGAGTCTGACCATGGACCATTTGATTCCGCTGACCCGGGGGGGGCGCAGCGAAAAATCGAACCTGGTCCCCTGCTGCAAGGAGTGCAACAAGGCCAAGGGGAATTTGCTGCCGACCGAGTGGGAGGAATACCTGGCGCGGATTCGGCAGGAAAACCCGGAGGGGGGATCAGCGTCCGGCTAGGTGGCCGACCCATTCGTGAATGGCGTCGGCGCTGTCGCTCAAGGTGCCCGACAGGGGGCGCAATGCCGTAAGCCAATTGTTCGCTACGAACCATCGTGGGTCGGCGGGCACGGGAAGGAATTCGATCCCCTCTTGCACAAACGCGCGGCTGGCTCGACGCAGGTGGATCCCCGAGGTCACCAAAATCACCCGCTCGACACGGAGCGACGCCAACACCCCATGCACCATGGTCGCGTTACTGCGGGTGGTGGCCGAATTCGATTCGGCAATCCCCTTAGGGATCCCCCCCCAGTTCATCGCCTGTTCGATCATCATCTCAGCTTCAGAACGTTGGGTTTTGATGGCACCACCGCTGGCGATCAGGGGGAGATTCAGATCGTGGGCCATCCGCCAAGCGACGTTCAGCCGAGCCAGTGCGCTGGGGGCGATGGCGTCGCCTTGCAGGGGGGAATTCAGCACCCCACCCCCAAGAACCACCACCGCTTGGGGCTGAAACGTGGCAATCGCCGCGGCGTCTGGGGGGGGGAAAGGGGCCTCCAGCGGCTCACAGAGCAGGTTGCGACCGAAGGGGATGGCCAGCAGGTAGGTGGTTACGAACAAGGTAGCGGCCAAGGCACGCCCCCTCCCCCGGCTTTTCCAGGTCAGAATCGCCAGGGCGAGCAGCAGCCAACCGATCCACTCTCCCAGTAATCCTGCAATTTTAAGAAAGACAAACCCCAACCCCGTTTCCATCGCCACCCGCCCCCCATTTATGGTTCAATTCCGCCCCCTCAGAAATTTGATGAAGAAGCTCGAAGGAGATCATGCATGACCCAGTCGTCGATGGGCGCCCTGCAAACCCGTATTGAAGCCGCTTGGGAGATCCGCGACCAGTTTTCGCCCGCCCAGGCTCCCGCCGATGTCCGCCAGGCGGTCGATGAGGCGCTGGCGGCGCTCGATGCCGGAAGCGTCCGTGTGGCCGAGCCCGACGCTGCCGTTCCCCGTGGTTGGAAGGTCAACGAGTGGCTCAAGAAGGCGGTGCTGCTCTCGTTCCGCCTGAACGACAACGTGGTGATTCCCGGTAGCGATCAGAACTACTTCGATAAGGTGCCGCTGAAATTCGCCGGTTGGAGCGACGCGCAATTCCGGGCCGCCGGGATTCGGGTCGTCCCCCCCGCCGCCGTGCGGCGCGGCGCCTACATCGCCCCCGGCGCGATTTTGATGCCCTCGTATGTGAACATCGGCGGTTACGTCGATTCGGGGACGATGGTCGATACGTGGTCGACCGTCGGCTCCTGCGCCCAGATCGGTAAGAACGTCCACCTGTCGGGTGGCGTTGGTATCGGCGGGGTGCTCGAACCCTTGCAGGCCAGCCCCACCATCATCGAGGACGACGTCTTTGTCGGTGCCCGCTCCGAGGTGGCCGAGGGGGTGATCGTTGGGCGCGGCGCGGTGCTGTCGATGGGGGTCTACATCGGGCAATCGACCAAAATCGTCAATCGGGCTACCGGTGAAATCACGCAGGGTTATGTTCCCCCCTACAGCGTGGTGGTCTCGGGAACCCTGCCCGGCAAGGATGGGGGTCCCGGCCTGTACTGCGCAGTCATCGTCAAGCAGGTCGACGAGAGGACCCGCTCCAAAACCAGCATCAACGATTTGCTGCGCGGTTGAGCAGCAACTTTTCTTTCACCGCTTTCAAGAGGCAACCATGGACATCAGCAAAATCTCCCCCGGCAAAAATCCCCCCGAGGACATCAACGTCCTGATCGAGATCCCTCAGGGCTCGAACGTGAAATATGAGGTCGACAAAGACAGCGGCGCCGTCGTGGTGGACCGCTTTTTGTTCACCCCCATGTTCTACCCCCTGAACTACGGCTTCATCCCCGGCACCCTGTCGCTCGACGACGATCCGACCGACGTGCTGGTGGTCGCCAGTCAGCCGGTGGTTCCCGGTTCGGTGATTCGCTGCCGCCCCATCGGGGTGCTTGAGATGGAAGACGAATCTGGTATCGACGCCAAGGTGTTGGCGGTCCCCCACGACAAGCTGACTCTGGCCTACAAAGACATCACCGAGGCGACCCAGCTGCCCCAGGCGCTGCGCGATCAGATCCAGCACTTCTTCGAGCACTACAAGGATCTGGAGCCCGGCAAGTGGGTGAAGGTTAAGGAGTGGCAGGATGCGGCCACTGCCAAGAAGATCATCGCCGAGGATGTGGTCCGCGCCGGTTAAGGCGGTCGTTTGAGGGTTCGAGGGGGGAGGGGGCGTTTGCGTCCCCTCCCCTTCTTTTTCTGCACAACAACGAACAACGGAACAGCGATGCCAGAGCGCACCAACGGCCGGGCCCATGACGCCCTGCGCCCCATCACCATCGAGCGCAACTACATCCGCCACGCCGAGGGCTCTTGCCTGATTGCGTTCGGCGATACCAAGGTGATCTGCACCGCTTCGGTGGAGGAAAAGGTCCCCCCTTTCCTGCGCAATCAAGGCAAGGGGTGGGTGACCGCCGAATACGCCATGCTGCCCCGCAGCGCCCACCAGCGCATGGTGCGCGAGGCGGCCAAAGGCAAGCTCGGGGGGCGGACCATGGAGATCCAGCGCCTGATCGGTCGCAGCCTGCGCTCCGTGGTCGATCAAAAGGCGCTCGGGGAGCGGACCATCTGGCTCGATTGCGACGTCATCCAGGCCGACGGGGGAACCCGCACCGCCTCGATCACTGGCGCCTACATCGCCCTGACCGATGCCATCGCCCACTTGATGAAAACCAAGAAGATCTCGACCAACCCGCTGCGTGATTTTGTGGCGGCGGTTTCGGTGGGGATCGTCGATGGCCAACCGGTGCTTGACCTCGATTACCCCGAAGATTCCAGTGCCGAGGTCGACTTCAATGTGGTGATGACCGGCAAGGGGGAGTTCATCGAGGTCCAAGGGACTGGCGAAGAGCGCCCCTTCAGTCGTGAGCAGCTCGACGCCATGCTGGCATTGGCGGGTAAAGGGATCAGTCAGCTCATCAAAACCCAAATGAAGGCGCTGGCTGGGCAATGAAGGGGCAGACCCTCCTGCTCGCCTCGACCAACCAGGGCAAGCTGGCGGAGATTCGCCAGGCCTTGGCGCCGTTGGGGTGGTCGGTGGTCGATCCGTCGACCCACCCCATTGGCGAGGTCGAGGAGGACGGTGCCACCTTTGTCGCCAATGCCGTGAAGAAGGCGACCACGGCGGCGCGGGCGACCGGACTGCCCACCCTGGCCGACGACTCGGGGTTGGTGGTCGATGCCCTGGGCGGCGCTCCGGGGGTGGTTTCGGCCCGCTTTGCCGCCTTGGAGGGGGCAGGGGTGGGGGACGCGGCCAACAACACCCTGCTGCTGCACAAACTCGAAGGATTGCCGCAGGACCAATGTACCGCCCGCTTTATTTGCGCCCTGGCTCTGGTGTGGCCCGACGGGCGCACCGTGACCGCCGAAGGGGTAGTGGAGGGGTATATCCTCAAGGCACCGCGGGGCGGGAACGGTTTCGGCTACGACCCTTTGTTCTTCGTGCCCGAGCTTGGATGTACCACCGCCGAACTGAGCAAGGAGGAGAAAAATCGGATCAGCCATCGGGGGCGGGCCATCCGAATGCTGGTCGCCAAGCTGGAGGGGCTCTGAGGGGCTCCCTGCCCCAAGGGCGGGGAGCCCCTTTCGGGCTCTACGTCCATCTGCCCTACTGCCTGCACCGTTGCTCCTACTGTGACTTCAACGCCCACGTTCGCAGCGATCCCCCCTTCGATGCCATGGCGGCGGCGATTCTGGCCGACCTCGATGGTCAGATCGCCCGTTTTCCAGCGATGGCGATGCGCCCCTGCACCTCGATCTTCTTCGGCGGCGGCACCCCCTCGCTGTTCCCCCCCGACCGTATTGCCTTCCTGATTCAAGGATTTGCGGAGCGGCTCAAACTCATCCCCGACCTCGAAATCACCCTAGAGACCAATCCAGCCACTCGGGAACACGGCCGTTTTCAGAGCTATCGCGATGCCGGAATCAATCGTATGTCGCTGGGGGTGCAGTCCTTCGACGAAGCCGATTTGAGGTTCTTGGAGCGTCTGCATGATGCAGATCAGGCACAGCGGGCGATCCAAGAGGCGGTGGCGATCTTCCCCAGGGTCAGTCTCGATCTGATGTACGGATTGCCGGGACGCGACTTGGCCCATTGGCAGGAGCAATTGCGGCAGGGGCTGGCCACCGGGGTGGGGCATCTATCGGCCTATCAGCTGACCGTGGAGCCGCAAACCCCAATGGGTAGAGGTCATGCTGCCCAACCGTTGGCGCTACCCGACGACGATCTCTCGTGCGATCTGACCGAAACCACCTGGGCGCTGGTTGATCGGGCGGGGCTAACGCCTTACGAGCTGGCCAATTTCGCCCGGCCGGGGCAGCGCTGCCGCCACAACCTGCATGTCTGGCGTTACGGCGACTACATCGGGTTGGGGGCGGGGGGGCATGGCAAGTGGGGCGAAGAGGGGAAAATCTGGCGACGGGCCAATCCAAAATCGCCCGAGGGGTATTTGGCCGATCCCCATCAGGGGCCTTGGCAGAGGGTATTGCCCGAACAGGGGCTTGAGGAGGCCTTGCTTTCGGGGTTGAGGACAAGCGAGGGGGTGGTCCGCAAGAGGGTCCAGGCCAGGACCGGACTCAGCCTCCCCCTGATTCCCGAGACCTTGCTTGGCGGGGGCTGGCTTAATGAACGGGGTGCGCGGATCGCGGCAAGTCGTGAAGGCTGGATGATGCTGGACGAGGTCGTGGTGCGATGGCTGGTTCACGCCCAGGAGGTTCGTTCCCGAAAGGGGTGAGGCCATCGACGGGGGTATTGGCCGCTTGTCGGGGCGCTAAGGTCCGCAGGTAGTAGACCAAGGCCCAAATGTCGGAATCCTTGATTATCGTGCTCCAGGCAGGCATCCGCTTAGTAACGGTTGAGCCGTTTTTGATGACCCAAAATAGCTCGCCGTCGCTGCGAAGGGCATGAAAATTGGCGTCGGTAAAATCACGGGGCCTGGGGGCCAGGTTTTCGCTGCCCGGCCCATTGCCCTGGCCATTGTCGCCATGGCACCAGGTGCAACGTGAGCGAAACAACATGCGCCCTTGCTCCAGGTTTTCGTCCGAAAGGTGGATGGGGCTGACCATACTGCTGGCCAGTTGCAATTCCTTGCCCGCGACACGGGGGATCGAGAGATCGTAATCCTGTGCCGCAGCCTCCAGGCACCAGCACAGCATGGAGGCCAGGACGGTCAGGAGCGCATTAATGGGTCGAAGGTAAGAATGCAATCTTTGATGCCTCGCCAAAATGGTACACAAGAGCGGAGCTCGCCGAGCCCGAGGGGATTTTAGCCACCTCTAGGAATGGGGAGCAATGTTCTGCTTCGGTTTACCGGGCGCCTTCCAGAGACCAAACTTGACAAGCCCAGGGTGCTTGGTGTTTCGTTTCCCCCTCTTAACACCCGAGACAGCGTCGCGATTCCTACACGGCGCGTATAACAAAAATCCGAGATACGCAAACAAACGTTGCGAAGAGGAGGAAGAGAATGAGCATTCGCCACATCATTGGCCTTGCTGCCGTCGCCGGGGTCGGGTTTGGGTTGATGGCCAGCACAGCAATGGCTGAGACCGACGCGCTGGCCCCCCGGGCGCCTAAGTCGGCCGTGACCATGAAGAACCCCACCATGAAGAACGATGTTGCTGCTGGCAAGGTCATCTTCACGGAGCTGTGCAGCGCATGCCATGGCGATACCGGGGTGGGCGATGGTCGCTCTGCAGAGTTGCTGGATCCCAAGCCCCGCGACTTCACCAGCAAGGTTTGGCAGAAGACCCGTACCGATGGCGAGATTTTCTGGCTGATTCAGAATGGTTCCAAGCACACCAAGATGGAGGGCTTCGGACAATCCAAGCTCGACCTCTACAGCGATACCGAGATGTGGTCGCTCGTGAACTACATCCGGTCGCTCGCCAAGTAATTTGGCTGATCGTTTGCCGTACCGGGACGCCCCGCAGGGAAACTGCGGGGCGTTTCTTTTTCTGGGAGCCCCCGTTTCGACAATGTCCCTCGGGTTTTCTGGGTTGTTTGCATCGCCCTTCCCGGCGAGACTTCCCGACCGTTGTTCCCCATTCCTCTTTGGTTGAGCCCTCCAGGTATGTCCTCCAGCGTCCAACGATCCCCCGGACCCCAGGGGAGCAGAATCGTCGCCTCCCTGGCATCCATGAAACTGGCCATCAATCTGTTGGTGGTGATGGCCATTGCCTCGGTCATCGGCACGGTGTTGCAGCAAAATCAACCCTTTGCCGATTACCGCGACCAATTCGGCCCTTTCTGGTTCGAAGTGCTGCGCGCCCTGAGCATGTTCGACATGTACCACTCATGGTGGTTTTTGGGGATTTTGATCTTCCTGGTCATCAGCGTGACCACCTGCCTGTGGCGCAATACGCCCCGGATGATCCGCGACATGCGCCGTCATCGGGTCGTGATCGCCGATAAGTCCCTTAAAAACCACCACTTTCGCCAAGTCTACCGCACCGCCGAATCCCGTGAAGGTCTGCTGGATTTGGCGCAGTCCACCTTGAGTGGACGGGGGTGGCACTTTCAAAGGGAGGATGCGGGGGAGGCGACCTACCTGCTGGCTCAGAAGGGGCGTCTCAATCGAGTCGGTTACATCTTTACCCACTTGGCCATCCTGGTGATCTGTTTCGGAGGGCTTCTGGGGGGGAACATCCCTTTGCAGCTCAAGGTGCTGACCGGGCAGATCGAGCCCCAGGACGAGATGAACTGGGAAGACAATACCGCCTTCCGAGGCAGCATCAGCATCCCCGAGGGCGACTCGGTTCAGTACCTCTATTTGCCTTTCGGCGACTCGTATCTGGTGCAGAAACTCCCCTTCGAGGTGCGATGCGACGCGTTCGACATCGAGTTTTGGGAGACCGGTGCCCCCAAGAGCTTCAAGAGCGACTTGGTGATTCTGGAGGATGGCAAAGAGGTCAAACGGCAGACCATTGAGGTTAACAAGCCGCTCACCTACCGCGGGGTAACGATTTACCAGTCCTCTTTCGGCGACTCCGGTTCGATCATCCGTTTCAAGGCATACCGGGTTGACGGCAGCGAAGACCTGCTCGAAGCCCAGGTCCACGGGCGGATCATGGACGACAAGTCGGGCTGGTCAATTGAGGTGACCGATTTCCGCCAGTACAACGTACAGAACTTCTCAGACAACCCGGTGGCGCCTGAATTTCAGGATGTGGGGCCAAGCGTCGAGTTTGTGCTGCGCGACGGCCAGGGCGCATGGAAGTACCGCATTTACCAAAATTACCAAAATCTGATTGAACGCTGGGACGATGCCAATCGGCAGTGGAGTTTCGTGAACTTGGCGACCAACCCCGAGTTCATGCGCGCCTACCCTGCCCCCTTCTTGCTCTCGATCGATCATTGGGAACAGAAGCGCTACACCGGTCTACAGATGACCCGGGATCCCGGTGTTTGGCTGGTCTGGGTCGGTTCGGCATTGTTGGTCTTCGGCATGGGGGTGATGTTCTACATGCCCCACCGTTTGGTGCGCATCGTAGTGCGGCCCAGCGAAGAGGCAGGGGAGCATGAGGTTTATCTGGTCGGGACGACCCAAAAGAACGTCATCGATTTTGCCCAACAATTTTACGTGCTGGGGCAACGTCTGACCGAGGCGCTGGGCAAACCGGTTGAGGAGGGGCATCCCATGGAACTCCTCAAGGGTCGTGCCCACCAAGCGTAGCCCGACCTCCAGAGGGCCGTATTTTGCGGCCCTTTTTCATGTATTCCCTGTAGGAGGATGCCTTCGTGAGCGATCACGCCACCACGATTTCACCTTTTAATACCCAATGGTCTCCCACCACCGGGTATTTGTTTCGCCCGTATCTGATCGCCATCGCCTTCATCGCCATCATGACTCTGTCGGCCTATGGTCTGTACGGCGGCGAAATCGGACGGAGCGAGCAGAACTTCTTCTTGAAATACCTGCTGGCCAGCCAATCGGCCATCGCCTGGATGAACGCCCTGTTCATGATTGCGGCGGTGGTTTACATCGTGCATTTGGTGGTCCGTAACCCCTTTGCCGGCAAGGTAGCGACCTTCACCACCTGGTCGGCGGTGATCTTTGGGTTCACCGGTTTGCTCGTACGCTGGCAGGAGACCTATCTCATCAACCCCGAATGGGGCCATGCTCCGGTCTCCAACCTTTACGAAGTTTTTATTCTGCTCTCGGTCATCACGGGCTTGATCTACCTCTACCTAGAACGCCGTTATCAGGTTCGCACGTTGGGGGCTTTTGTTCTGCCCTTGATCGTGGGAGCGGTGCTCTTCGATCTTTGGCTGGCCTCCAACAACGGGAGCATGATTAAGCCGTTGGTCCCGGCGCTTCAGTCCTATTGGATGAAAATCCACGTTCCGGCCAACTTTGTTGGGTATGGCGCCTTCATGGTCGCTTGCGGCGCTGGGATGATGTTCCTGTTGCGCGAACGGGCCGAGAGCAAGGGCAATCCCAACGCCTTCTCAGTGAAGTATTTCCCCACCCTCGATCAGCTTGACGAGCTCAATTACAAGGCGATTCTGATCGGCCTGCCCACCTTTACCCTGGCGATCATCCTTGGCGCCGCTTGGGCCAACGAGGCCTGGGGCGGCTACTGGTCTTGGGATCCCAAAGAGACCTGGTCGCTGATCGTTTGGCTGGTCTACGCCGGTTTCCTGCATGCCCGCATTTCGAAGGGGTGGCGCGGACTGCCGATGGCCTGGTGGTCGGTGGCTGGGTTCCTGGTCACCCTGTTTTGCTTCGTTGGGGTGAACATGTTCCTGGCGGGTATGCACTCCTACGGCCGGTTGACCTAAAGCGATGAACGGGCTGATGCGGATCGGGGTGGCGGCATGAATTCCGTCTTTCCCATGGTGGCGACGCTGGCGGTGCTCTATTTCGTCGGCTTTCGGGTTTATTCCAAGGTGATCGAGTCGCGGTTGGTGGTCCCGAGCGACCAGCCGACCCCGGCGGTGACGATCAACGACGGGGTCGATTATGTTCCGGCCCGCCTTCCGGTCCTCTTCGGACACCATTTTTCATCCATCGCCGGGGCGGGGCCGATCATTGGCCCCATCGTGGTGCTGGCCGCTTTTGGCTGGCTCCCGGCCCTGCTCTGGATCGTGGCGGGCAACATCTTCATCGGCGCCGTCCACGACTATTTGGCGTTGATGCTCTCGGTGCGTCACGGTGGGGCCAGCATCGCCGAGATCTCCCGCACAGCGTTGGGGGAGCGGGCCGCGACGATCTTCTCGGTCTTTTTGTGGCTGGCGATGATCCTGGTGGTGGCGGTCTTCGGGGTGGTTGGGGCCAAGACCCTGGTCGCCAAGCCCGAGATGGTGATCCCGACCCTGGTGCTCATTCCCACCGCCATGGCGCTGGGTTGGGCGGTTTACCGCAAGGGGGCGCCGTTGATGTTGGCGACCCTGGCGGCATTGATTGTCAACTTTGCCTCGATTTGGGTTGGTTACCTCTATCCGGTGGCCGTTGAGGGGACAACCTGGGGGATGGATCCGATTCAGTTCTGGTTCGTCGCCTTGATGATCTACGCAGGTACCGCCGCCATGATGCCGGTCCACTGGCTGCTGCAACCCCGTGATTATCTGGCTACCTATAACCTCTATATCGCCTTGGGGTTGGGAATCGTGGGTCTGATCGTCGTCCATCCCACGATTCAGGCCCCCGCCTTCACCGGTATGGTGGACGCAACCCAGGGGCCCCTCTGGCCGATGCTCTTCATCCTGATCGCCTGCGGCGCCATTTCGGGTTTTCACGCCTTGGTGGCGGGGGGGACAACCTCCAAGCAGCTGCCCAGTGAGCGTGCCGGGCGTTTGATCGGTTACGGCGGCATGCTCACTGAAGGGGTGTTGGCCACCATGACCCTGATGTTGGTGGCGGGGGGGCTGTACTGGGTGCTGCCCGAAGGGGCTCCCGCCAGCTACGGGTTTCAAGAATCGATGGCGGCGGGGGGGTGGATTGTGGTCTTCGGCAACGCCTTTGGGCGGGTTGTGCATGAGATGCTCCCCTTCGTTTCGGTCGCCATCGCCGCCATGATCGCCATGATCGCCCTGAACACCTTTATCCTGACCACCCTCGACACCGCCACCCGCATCACCCGCTTTCTGGTGCAGGAGTCGGTGGGGCGGCGGATTCCCCTGTTCCGCAACCCCTCCGTGGCCCTGGCGTTAGTGCTGGTGCCCGCCTTTTTGATCGGGGCGACCAATTCCTGGGTCACCATCTGGCCGGTCTTCGGTGCCACTAATCAGCTCATTGCTGTGATGGCGCTGTTCGTGATTTCCACTGTGCTGCTCGCCCAGGGACGCAGCGTGCGCTTTACCTTGATTCCGGCGATCTTCATGTGGGTGACCACCATGGGGGCGTTGGTTTGGCAGAGTTACAGCTTCCTGACCGCCGAGCCGAGCAACGTCTTCCTCGGAGTGGTGGCGCTGCTGTTGCTGGGGTTGGCGCTCTACATCGGTGTTGGGGCGCTGCGTAAATTTGGGGGACAGCCTGTGGAAGTGGCGACGCAGACGTCGTGACGGAGCATTTATGATTCACATGCTGCGGGAGCTTGAATCCCGGCTGACCCTCAAGCGGGATCGGGTCGCCCAATGGTGGCAAGAAAGCTCGGCCCAAGTGCCGCCACCCTTTTTAACCTCGGTCGATCTGCGCAACGCCGGATTCAAAATCGCTGCCGTCGACGCAAACCTCTTTCCTGCTGGATTCAACAACCTGTGCAGCCGCTTCCGGCAGGAGGCAGTGCGCCTGTTTCAGCGCCACCTCGACCGCCATTTTCCGACCGCTAGCCACATCCTACTGATTCCCGAGCCCCATACCCGAAACCCCTTTTATGTCGATAATTTAAGGGTTCTGGTCGATCTTCTTGAGGGAACCGGCAAGCGGGTTTCGTTGGGTGGATTTGTCGACGAGCCGTTGGTTTTGGAGGGGAATCAGGGGCTTGCGCTCACACTGTTGCCCATCGAACGGCAAGGCTCGGTTCTGGGGACGCAGGCGGGACTGCCCGATCTGGTCATGCTCAACAACGACTTGTCGGGGGGGGTGCGCGAGGAGTTGATCGGTCTGAGTCAGCCGGTCCTGCCCGCCGCCGATTTGGGTTGGCACCGCCGCCGCAAGTCGGACCACTTCCACCATCTGCAACAGGTCATCGAAGAACTCAGTTCCATCCTTGAGGTTGACCCCTGGTTCCTACAGCCCATCACCCGGGTGTGCCATCAGGTCGATTTTAAAGAGGGACAAGTCGACTGCGTCGTCTCGAACGTGGAGCAAACCCTCGACGAGATCGCCGATGCCTACCGCCGCTACGGCATCCAAGAAAACCCCCACGTCTACCTCAAAGCCAACGCTGGGACCTACGGCATGGGGATCATGACCGTGACCTCGGCCGACGAGGTGCGGGCAATGAACCGCAAGCAGCGCAACAAGATGGATGTCATCAAAGATCGCCAGAAGGTCTCCTCGATCCTCATTCAGGAGGGGGTGCCGACCGTCGATCAGGTGGGGGGACAAACCGCCGAGCCGGTGATGTACCTGGCCGACGGCGAGGTGTTCGGCGGTTTTTACCGCATCCACGCAGGGCGCGACCGTTACAAGAGTCTCAACGCCGCCGGAATGACCTTCATGCGGCTGTGTTTCACCGATTTGACCCGGGATGTACATCCCGCCGATTGTTTTGAGGATTCCTGTCGCTACCACCTGTATGCCACCGTCGCTCAGGCGGCGGCGATGGCGGCGGCACGGGAGGCCCAGGCGCTGTTGATGCCCGCGGCTTGACGATTGAACCGACGTGGAGGAGTGATGGCCCGAGGGGGGGTGAGGTGGTTGCGGGGGGTGACAGCGGCGCTGCTTACCTTGGTGCTCGTCGCTGGTTGCGACAGCGGCAAGAAGGGGGAGGGAGAGGCCGTAGCCGAGGCCATGACGGTCCATCACGTCACCGAGTTTTTGATGGGGACGGTGGTCGATCTCTCGGTGTATGCCCGCAAGGATGATCCCAAGGTGCAGGGGGCGATCCAGGCGGCCATGGACGAAATTCGGCGCATCGAGGCGCTGATGACCCCGTGGCAGAAGCAAACCCCCCTTAAGGCGCTCAACGCCGCTGCGGGCCAAGGTTGGGCGCCGTTGTCCTGGGAGATTGGACAGGTGCTCGATCAAGCGCTGTTGGTCGATGAGATCTCAGGCGGCAGCTTCGACCCCACCCTAGGCAAACTCAATCAGCTCTGGGGTTTTTCCAACGACGTCGCTCCCACCGCCCCCCCCGATCCCGACCGGCTTCAAGTGCTGCTCAAGAGTGCGGGTCGGACCCGCATCGCCATCCGCCAAGCTCCCAGCGGACGGGAAATCCGCTTTGCCGACGACAACCTTTGGCTCGATCTGGGAGGGATCGCCAAGGGGTATGCCATCGACCGAGCTTTCGAAACCCTGCGGGCGGAGGGGTATGACAACATCATCGTCAACGCTGGGGGCGACGTGCGATTGCACGGCCAACGGGGTGATCGCCCCTGGCGTATCGGCATCACCGATCCGCGCCAAGAGGACGATGTGATCGGGGTTGTCTCGGTGGGTGACCGCGCCGTGGTCACCTCGGGCGATTACGAGCGGTTTTTTATGTACGAGGGTAAGCGCTACCACCACATCCTTGATCCCCATACCGGGTATTCAAGTCGGGGAGTGATCTCGGCGACGGTGATCGCCCCGACCGCCACCGAGGCCGACGCCCTGTCGACCGCCGTGTTCGTGCTGGGGATCGACAAGGGGCTCGCTCTGGCCGAAGGATTGCTCGGGGTCGAGGCGCTGCTGATCGATGAGGATCAGAAAATCTATCGCACGACCGGCTTTGGCCGTTTCATGGCGGATTAGGCGGTGCTAGGGGGGCGCGCTGACGACGGGGGACGTTGGGCGGCACTTCGCTCCCTGGGCGCCCTGGTGGTACGTACGACGACCGTGGGCGACCGGGCGTTGTTGGTCGTGGCCGCCTGTTTGGTTGTGGTCGCGGTTTCATGGGTGGTGTCGATGCCGGTCGGGGCGGCGGTTGAGGTTTCGGTGGGGGGCAAAGTCGTGCAGACCTTGTCGCTGGCTGCCCCGAGGGCGCTCGACATCCCCGGCCCCCTGGGCGATTCAGAAATTGAGGTCGCCTCGGGCCGCGCCCGCTTTGTCGACGGCCCCTGCCAACACAAACTGTGTGTGCGCCAGGGCTGGGTTAATCGGGTCGGTTCGTTGGCGGTATGTATTCCCAATCAGGTTATGCTCAGGGTGCTGGGCGATCCCGACGATCCCGACGCCATCGACGTGTTGGTGCGTTAAACCAAAGTGGGAAAGGGGAAAGTCCCCATGGGAAACGACATTCAAGAACGGTTGATTCAATGCGGCATCACCCTGACCAAGCCGCGTCGTTTGATCGCTGGGATTTTGTTCGGTAGCGACGACCACCTCGATGCCGAGGCGGTTTTTCAAAGGGTGCGTGAGATCGATCCCGCAGTCGGGTTGGCCACGGTCTACCGGGCGCTCAAACTGTTCGAGGAGCAGGGGCTGATCTTGCGGGTCGACTTCGGCGATGGCCGGGCCCGCTACGAGGTTGCCCCCCACGAACACCACGATCATCTGGTGTGTGTGCGCTGCCAGCAGGTCACCGAGTTCAACAATCCTGCGATTGAAATCTTGCAGCGGGAGGTCGCCGAGCGTTTCGGCTACCGCCTAGAGGGGCACCGCCATGAGCTCTATGGGGTGTGTCCGACCTGTCAAGCCAAAGAGGCTGCTAAGCGGAGAGAAGGGGCTGCAAACCCCTGAAAGTGAAGATTTTGTAATCTCAAAAAAAGGCGGAACTTTGTATTAGAGGCCTCTACTAAACGGATCCACGACGTAGCAAATCAGTTACTCACTGAGTTGTGGCGTGTTTCGTGGACTCCTCCTTACACTTGGGCGACCTATCGACGGATGGGTCGCCCATTTTTTTCAATCCTCAAGCCGCCGGGTCCGGGCGGTCGATTCTTCGGCCAGGGTCAGCACCTCGGCCCCAGCTTCAGTAACCAGAATGGTGTGCTCAAACTGCGCCGAAAGGCTGCGATCCCGAGTCACCACCGTCCAACCGTCGGGCAACACCTTAATGGGGGCCTTGCCCAAGTTGACCATCGGCTCGATGGTGAAGGTCATCCCCGGTTTGAGCACCGTCCCCTCGCCACGACGACCGTAGTGCAGCACCGTTGGCGACTCGTGAAACTCCCGCCCAATCCCGTGCCCGCAATACTCCCGCACCACGCTGCACCGGTTGGATTCCACAAAGCTTTGAATCGCTTGACCGATGTCCCCCAGGGTTGCCCCCGGTTTGACCTGGTCGATCCCGATCCACAGGGCGTGGTGGGCCACATCGGTGACATGGCGCCCCTTGGCAGTCGGTTCGCCGACGAAAAAAGTAGCGCTGGTGTCGCCATGAAATCCTTTGAAATAGACCGTGATGTCGACGTTGACGATGTCCCCCTTTTCAAGCGCCCGGTCGGAGGGAATGCCGTGGCAGACCTGCTGGTTGATCGAGGTGCAGATCGATTTGGGGAAGCCGTGGTAATTCAAGGGGGAGGGGTGAGCCCCCTTGCCGACGATCCACCCGTGCACGATTCGGTCGAGTTCGTTGGTCGTGATGCCGGGGAGCACATGGGGCTCGATCATCGCCAACGCTTGGGCCGCCAAGCGGCAGCTGGCGCGCATGTCGACAAGATCTTGAGGGGTTTTGATGGCGATTTTGCTCATGACGTTCGTTGGCGTTGGTCAAAAACTTCTTGGAGCCGACCGCCCTTGACGCTCCAGGGCGCGACACTATGATTAGCACTCGCTGGCCGGGAGTGCTACCACCCGGCAGAAATTGCCCGTTTAACCTGCATTCATCTGTTTGAAGGAGGAAGCTGTATGAGCATTCGTCCCTTGCACGACCGCGTGTTGGTCCAGCGTGTCGAGGAAGAGCAAAAGACCGCGTCCGGAATCATCATTCCCGACTCCGCCAAGGAGAAGCCGATTCAGGGCATCGTCAAGGCTGCCGGCAACGGCAAGGTCAACGATAAGGGCGAGGTTCGTCCCCTGGATGTCAAGGTCGGGGATCGAGTGATCTTCGGGAAATACGCCGGAACCGAGGTCAAGATCGACGGCGAAGAGTACCTGATCATGCGGGAAGAGGACATTCTCGGCGTCGTCGAGGGTTGATCTCTTTTCCCCCCACCACTGTTCAAATTCAAGTAACTGGAGGCTAACGCAATGGCTGCCAAAGAAGTGTTGTTCGGAGAAAGTGCCCGCGGCCGGATGCTCCGGGGCGTCAATGTCCTGGCCGATGCGGTCAAGGTGACCTTGGGTCCCAAGGGTCGTAACGTGGTTCTGGAGAAGTCCTTCGGCGCCCCCACCATCACCAAGGACGGCGTTTCGGTCGCCAAAGAGATCGAACTCGAAGACAAGTTCGAGAACATGGGTGTGCAGATGGTCAAAGAGGTCTCCTCCAAGACCTCCGATGTGGCTGGCGACGGTACCACCACCGCCACCGTGCTGGCCCAAGCGATCCTGCGTGAAGGCATGAAGAACGTGGCCGCCGGTTTGAATCCCATGGATCTCAAGCGCGGCATCGACCGCGCCGTCGAGACCGTGATCGGCGAGCTGAAGAAGATCTCCCGCCCGGTGAACGGCAAGGCCGACATCGCCCAGGTCGGGACCATCTCGGCCAACTCCGACGAGGAGATCGGCGGGATCATCGCCGAGGCGATGGACAAGGTTGGCAAAGAGGGTGTCATCACCGTCGAAGAGGCCAAGGGTCTTGAAACCACCCTCGATGTGGTCGAGGGGATGCAGTTTGATCGCGGTTACCTGTCGCCCTACTTTGTGACCGATCCCGAGCGGATGGTTGCCGATCTCGATAAGCCCTACATCCTGCTGTTCGAGAAGAAGGTCTCCACCATGAAGGATCTGCTCCCCGTGCTGGAGCAGGTCGTGCGCACCGGTCGCCCCCTGCTCATCGTCGCCGAAGATGTGGACGGCGAGGCATTGGCGACCCTGGTGGTCAATCGTCTGCGCGGTAGCCTGAACGTCTGCGCCGTCAAGGCCCCCGGTTTTGGCGACCGCCGCAAGGCGATGCTCGAAGACATCGCCATTCTGACCGGCGGTCGTCTGATTTCTGAAGACATCGGGGTCAAGCTGGAGCACGTCACCCTCGACGATCTGGGTCAGGCCGACAAGGTCACCATCGACAAAGAGAACACCACCATCGTCGATGGGGCAGGCGACGAGGCGGCGATCCAGGGCCGCATCGCCCAGATCCGCAAGCAGGCTGAGGATGCAACCTCCGACTACGACCGCGAGAAGCTGCAAGAGCGTCTAGCTAAGTTGGCTGGCGGTGTCGGCGTCATCAAGGTTGGGGCTGCGACCGAAGTCGAAATGAAAGAGAAAAAAGCCCGCGTTGAGGATGCCCTGCACGCCACCCGCGCTGCGGTGGAAGAGGGGATCGTCCCCGGCGGCGGTACCGCCTTGATCCGTGCCTTGGCCGCCCTCGATTCCTTGGTCCTCGATGTGGCCGAGCAGAACGTCGGCGTGACCATCATCAAGCGCTCCATCGAAGAGCCCCTGCGTCAGATTGTGAAGAACGCCGGTGGCGAGGGTTCGGTGGTCGTTAACGAGGTCAAGAACAACGCCAATCCCGCCTTCGGCTTCAATGCAGCCACCGGCGTCTACGGCGATATGTTCGAGATGGGCGTGGTCGATCCTACCAAGGTGACCCGTACCGCTCTGCAGAACGCCGCCTCGATTGCCGGCTTGATGATCACTACCGAGGCGATGGTTGCCGAGCTGCCCAAGAAGGATGCTCCCGCCATGGGCGGCGGTGGCGACATGGGCGGTATGGGTGGTATGGGCGGCATGGGCTTCTAATCCCAACCGCACCAGTGCAGTTCCAAAAAAGCCCCGGCCGCAAGGCCGGGGCTTTTTTATTGCAAAAACGGCAGGGTTGCCGCGGCGTATCGAAATGGGGAGGCTGTTCGTCCCATTTCATCGAGGAGGCGCCATGTCCACCATCGAATACCGTCCCGGTCTTGAGAAGGTCCCCGCCGTGCAGTCCTCGATCAGCTTTGTTGATGGGGGTAGCGGCATCCTCGAATACCGGGGGATCCCGGTCGAGGTGCTTGCCGAGGAGTCCTCCTTCCTGGAGGTCGCCTACCTGTTGATCTTCGACCGTTTCCCCCGCGCCGACGAACTGGCCCGCTGGGAGGCCGACATCCTCTACCACCGCAGGATCAAATGGCACCTGCGCGACATGGTCAAGTTGCTGCCCAGCACCGGCCATCCGATGGACGCCATTCAGGCGCTGATCGCCGCCACCGGGATGTTCTATCCCATCAAGGACATCGCTCAGTACAGCCAGGAGCGCTTCGTCTACGAGGCGGCGATCCGCTTGCTTGGCAAGCTCCCCACCCTGGTTGCCACCTTCGCCCGCATGCGGGTCGGCTACGATCCGGTCCCCCCCCGCGACGACCTCGACCATGCCACCAACTTCTTGTGGATGCTGCTCGAAGAGGATCCCCAACCCGAGGTTGCCAAGGCGTTCGACGTCAGCCTGATTCTGCACGCCGAACACACCATCAACGCCTCGACCTTTGCAGGGCTAGTCACCGCCTCGACCCTGGCCGATCCCTACACCGTGGTCTCCGCCGCCATCGGAGCGCTGTCGGGGCCGCTGCACGGCGGAGCCAACGAACGGGTATTGGGGATGCTCAAAGAGATCGGCACCTTGGAAAACGTCGAGCCCTATCTGGTCGGCAAGCTGGAGCGCAAAGAGAAGATCTGGGGGCTGGGGCACCGGGTCTACAAGGTCAAAGATCCCCGCGCTCGGGTGCTGCAAAACCTGTTGGAGGGCGCGTTCGAGGCGGGAGGGGGCAAGGATCTGCACTACGCCATCGCCCAAGAGCTGGAGCGGATCGAGGGGACGAGCCTGGGGCAAGACAAGGGGGTGTGGCCCAACGTCGATTTCTATTCGGGCATCCTCTACCACAAGATGGGGATCCCCACCGACCTCTTCACTCCGCTGTTCGCCATTGCCCGTACCGCCGGTTGGCTGGCCCACTGGTACGAGCAGATGCGAGCCAATGTGTTGTTCCGTCCCACCCAGGTTTATACGGGTCGGCACGGGCAGCCCTATGTGCCGATGGGGGAGCGCAAGCACGTGTAGGAGCGCCGCCTCGGCGCGATAGGTTTTGGCTTTTCGGCCGTTCTTGCTCCGATGGATCGCGCCGGGGGCGGCGCTCCTACGATTGGGGGTGGTTGGGGTTTTGTTTGATGTGCCGCCCCGCCCCCCCCACAGGGCGGTAGGAGCGGCTTCCCGGCGCGATAGGTTTTGGTTTTTTGGCAGTTCTTGCCACCGTTGATCGCGCCGGGGGCGGCGCTCCTACGAGTGGAGGCGGGGTTGAGCGGTTGGGGTTGTAAGGGATGTGTTCCCCCGTTTGTGGCGATGTTTCGTGCGATCCCTTTGTTTCATTGGGCCGGTAGGAGCGGCTTCCCGGCGCGATAGGTTTTGGTTTTTTGGCGGTTCTTGCCACCGTTGATCGCGCCGGGGGCGGCGCTCCTACGAGTGGGGGCGGGGTTGAGCGGTTGGGGTTGTAAGGGATGTGTTCCCCCGTTTGTGGCGATGTTTCGTGCGATCCCTTTGTTTCATTGGGCCGGTAGGAGCGGCTTCCCGGCGCGATAGGTTTTGGTTTTGTGGTCGTTCTTACCCCGTTGATCGCGCCGAGGGCGGCGCTCCTACGAGGGGAGGCGGGGTTGAGCGGTTGGGGTTGTAAGGGATGTGTTCCCCCGTTGGTGGCGATGTTTCGTGCAACCCCTTCGTTTCATTGGGCCGGTAGGAGCGCCGCCTCGGCGCGATAGGTTTTGGTTTTGTGGCGGTTCTTGCTCCGATGGATCGCGCCGAGGGCGGCGCTCCTACGAGTGGGGGTGGTTGGTTTTTGTTTAAGGCGCCGCCCCGCCCCCCGCAGGCCGGTAGGAGCGCCGCCTCGGCGCGATACGAAGAGGCAACGCGACGCGATTCGATCCAGCACCCCGACAAGGTGAGGTGCGATCGTCACACCAAGTCCCCGCATCCTTTCCTCTCCCGGTCATCCTGCCTAACCTGTTGTCATCATCCCCCCATTCAAGGAAAGAGGACCGCCCTATGCGCCCTACCCCTTTTTGGTTCGCCGTCGCCATCGCCTTGATCGCCCTTCCCGCCTGGGCGGGCTCCTCGACCATTGTCGAAGCCGAGGGCAACGCCTGCATGGGCGACGATCTTTCACGCAAGCAGACCGAAACCCAGGCGATGGCCGACGCCAAGCGGGTGGCGGCGGAATCGGCGGCGACCTATGTGCGCAGCCAGAGCGAGGTTGAGGACGCCATGCTGACCAAGGATCTGATCGCCGCCTACTCGGCGGCCCAGGTGACGGTCTTGGAGGTGCTGCAAAAGGGGTGGTATCGCGATCAGGCGGCGGGCGATTGCTTTGGGATGCGGATCCGCACCGAGGTTACCCCCGACGAGGCGGCCATTGCCCGAGTGGCCAAAAAAGCGGGCGGGGGTGGCATTGACGACCCCACCGCCCCCTTGGCGGTGAAGGTTTGGACCAGTCAAGAGCATTACCGCCCCAGCGAGCGGATGCAGATTTACCTCAAGGGCAACAAACCCTTTTATGCGCGGGTGGTGTACCGCCAGGTCGATGGTGCCCAGATTCAGTTGCTTCCCAACCCCTACCGTGGCGCCAACCATTTTCAGGGCGGGGTGGTGTATGCGATTCCCGGCGACGGTGACCGTTTCGATCTGGATGTTTCCCCCCCCTTCGGCAAGGAGTCGGTATCGGTCTACGCCAGCACAGCCCCCTTGGGGGAGGTGCCGACCCAGGAGGCGGGCGGAGTCTATGTGGTTGAAGGGGATGTGGGGGTACGCAGTCGAGGGATCAAGCTGGTCGCATCCCAGGGGGGGAGCCACACGACCCCCGCTGCCGTCGAATTCGCCGAGGAACAGGCCGAGATGACGACCGGGCCGTGAGGGCGATCACGCCGGGGGCGGTGATCGAGGCGGGATTGAAGTGGCAATGCCGCCACCCCCGGCACACCCCTCTCTCCCGCCGTTCCCATCCCCATAGCATCGTTTCATCCCAAGATTTGAGCACGGTGGACATATTCGAACAGGAGCATCGGCAATGAAGGCTTTCGCACAATGGCTGGCTGTGGCAATGGTTGCAGCGGGGTTGTCGTCTTCGGCTTGGGCCGACCGAGGCATCACCATCAGGGGGCAGATGGAGCAGCAAGCGGGGGTCAAGGTGGGGGCCTACCGCGCTCTGGTCATTGGTATCGACGATTATGTCGATCCCAACATCCCCGATCTGCAAACCGCAAGCGCCGACGCCAGGGCGGTGGCCGAGTTGCTTAAAAAGAGCTATGGCTTCACCGACGTTACCCTGTTGCTCGACCGCCTCGCCGATGGTTCCAGCATCCAAAAGCAGTTGCGCCGCTTGGCCACCACCAGCCGCCCCGACGATTCGGTGCTGATTTACTACGCCGGGCACGGCGATCTCGACAGGGTGACTGGCGACGGCTGGTGGATCCCCGCCAGCGCCACGGCGGGCGATTCGTTCACCTACATGGACAACGCGGTCATCCAGAAATACCTCAAGGCGATTCCGGCCCGGCATGTGTTGCTGGTTTCCGACAGTTGTTTCTCGGGCACCCTGTTCGGGGCCAGCCGGGCGATGCCCGAGGTGATCGACGACAAGTACTACGCCGCGATGTTCAAGGAGCGCTCCCGCTGGGGGATGACCTCGGGAAATTTAACGCCGGTGGCCGACGGGAGCTCTGGGGGGCACTCGCTCTTCGCCGGTCAGTTCATCAAGGCGCTGCAAGGCAACCTCCAGCCCTTTGTGACCCCGCGCGAGATCTACCAACGCATCGCGGCGGTCATCAGCAACAACTCCGACCAGGTGCCCCAGGCCAATCCGATTCGCAATGTGGACGACGAGGGGGGAGCCTTCGTCTTCATCCGCAGCGACGGCGTCACCGCCGCCTCCAGACCGTTCCCTGCCGGGACGGCCGATTCGGGCGGCAATGCGATGGAGTTGGCCTTTTGGAACGCCATTAAAGACAGCGCCGATCCGGCCCAATTCAGGGCCTACCTCGACCAATTCCCCAATGGCACTTTCGTTACCCTGGCGCGGCTCAAGGCGGGCAGTGCGCCGCACGTCGAGCCTGCACGAACCACCTTTGGCCTAACCATCGCCGCCACCCCTTCCGATGCCCGCATCCGCATTCTCAACATCGGCCCCGCGTACCAGCCCGGTATTCAGTTGGAGCCGGGGCGGTACCACATCGAGGCGAGCCGTGCGGGGTATTCGACCCACACCGAATGGGTCGAACTGGGTCGCAGCGACATGACTCATGGCATCGCCCTGGATCAAAGGGGCATCGAACTACCCGAGATGGTCGTCATCCCCGCCGGCAGCTTCACCATGGGCAGCAACGATGTCGATGACGAGGAAAAGCCGGTGCACACGGTGCAGATTCGCCGTTTCAAGATGATGACAACCGAGGTGACCCAAGCGTTGTGGGAGGCGGTGATGGGGAGCAATCCCAGCAGCTTCAAGGGGGCGGACCGCCCCGTGGAGAAGGTAAGTTGGGACGACATTCAAATCTTCATTCGCAAGCTGAACCAACACAGTGGTCAGCATTTTCGGCTGCCGAGCGAGGCGGAGTGGGAGTATGCGGCGCGGGCGGGAACAACGACGCGGTGGAGTTGGGGGAATAGCGATTCGGTTGCCGGGCAATACGCTTGGTACGACGGTAACAGCGGCGACCAAACCCACCCCGTGGGGCAAAAAAGCCCCAACGGTTTTGGGTTGTACGACATGCACGGCAATGTTTGGGAGTGGGTCGAGGATCGCTACCACGACAATTACAACGGCGCCCCCGGCGATGGTTCGGCTTGGACCTCGGGATCTTCGTTAAGCCGTGTGTTGCGCGGCGGCTCCTGGTACAACCTACCGAACAACCTGCGTTCGGCGAACCGCTTCAGGGACAATCCCGACTTCCGGAGCACCAACTACGGCTTGCGTCTGGCCCAGGACTTTTAACCCTTTGCTCTTTTGACTTTTTCCCTTTTTTTGTAGGAGCGCCGCCCTCGGCGCGATGGGTTTTGGATTCCGGGCGGCAACGCCGCCCGGCGATTTTTTTGGGGGGGGCATGACGCCGGAGCGCGATACGACGCCTCAGGCGGTGGATCACTGCCACCGCCTGCTGGCCTGGATCATCCCCAACATCGATGGTTCGTCCGTCTCCCCCCGCAGGCCGGTAGGAGCGCCGCCCCGGCGCGATAGGTTTTGTTTTTTGGCCGTTCTTGCCCCGATGGATCGCGCCGAGGGCGGCGCTCCTACGGGTGGGGATGGTTGGTTTTTGTTTAAGGCGCCGCCCCGCCCCCCCGCAAGGCGGTAGGAGCGCCGCCCCGGCGCGATAGGTTTTGTTTTTTGGCCGGTTCTTGCTCCGTTGATCGCGCCGGGGGCGGCGCTCCTACGAGTGGGGATGGTTGGGTTTTTGTTTGATGCGCTTCCCGGCCCCCCCCGCAAGGCGGTAGGAGCGGCTTCCCGGCGCGATAGGTTTTGGTTTTTGGTCGTTCTTGCCCCGATGGATCGCGCCGGGGGCGGCGCTCCTACCATCATCAATGGAACACCCTCAACGCCATGGAGGCGCCCATGATCCCATCCCCCACCCGCTGGCGGGGCCACGCCCTGCGCACCTACCGCTTCTCCGAAGCCCACCGCCTCTACCACGTCGTCGCCGTCACCC
>Ga0210006_1000168_pt1 | contig 56862 bp, 69 predicted proteins | sample CryGey02umfilter_2_FD_185452 | JGI IMG/M metagenome (GOLD analysis project Ga0210006, IMG submission 185452) | Groundwater microbial communities from aquifer in Utah, USA - Crystal Geyser 4/10/14 0.2 um filter (SPAdes) (version 3) | ecosystem: Environmental > Aquatic > Deep subsurface >... | reverse complement strand
CTAACGTTAGCTGAAATATTCCTTTTCTTTTTTGGGCTATCGCCCAATTGTTTTAAAAAAATTTTCAAATTTCTTTTTCTTTCATTATAGAGGGGATATAAGGAGTTTTCTCCGCTTCGCTCCGAAAACGTTTTATAAAAATAGTCTAATCAGAGTACAATAAGATCAAATAACCAAAATTATTATGAAATTAGGAATAATCATCAGCCAAACAAATCCAGAAACGAACTGGAATGCTTTGCGTTTAGCAAATTTTGCTCTCAAGCAAAGCGACGAAGTTAAAATTTTTCTTATTGGAGAAGGTGTAGAGTATGAAAGAAGCAGTTCGGAAAAGTTCAACATCCAAGAACAAATAGCGGAATTTTTGAAATCGGAGAAAGCAATAGTTTTGGCATGTGGAACCTGTCTAAAATCGAGAAATCAAGAAGCTACTAATGCCTGTCCGATGAGCACAATGAAAGATCTATATACGCTTGTTCAAGAATGCGACAAAGTTCTAACCTTTTAATCTCAAGCCTATGAAAAAAATACTTACGCTCGCAATCTTAATTTTTGCTTTCAGTTTTTTTGTTCCGGCGCTCTCACTTGCTCAGGGCATGATGGATTTTAATAACACAGCAACACAAAGTGATGACGGACATACCGCGCGCGAAGAAGCCGAGGGAAAAGAAATCTGGGGTAAACTTCAAGCTGGCGAATTAAAATGCGAAGATTTGACCGATGAAAATTTTGGAGCACTTGGCGAATATTTTATGGGGCAAATGGCCGGTGATTCGCATGAAGCCATGAATAACATGATGATTCAGATGATGGGTGAGGAAGGCGAGGAAGAAATGCATGTTGCTATGGGTAAAAGAATGAGTGATTGCGAACCAAACGCGGCCATACCCCAAAACATGATGAATAGTGGCATGATGGGCAACTGGTCAAACTCGTCAGCGCTAAATAATAATTTTACTAACCCTATGTCTATGATGAACTTTGGTTTTGCGCCTTTTGGCTGGATTTTTATGATCCTTTTCTGGGCTTTAGTGATTGCCGGAATTGTTGCTTTGATAAAATGGATAGCCGGTCAAAATAAGGCCGAGAGTAAAAATGCCAAAACTGCCCTGGATATTCTCAAAGAGAGATATGCAAAAGGCGATATCAATAAGAAAGAGTTTGAAGAGAAAAAGAAAGATTTAAATTAAGGTGTTTGGGGCTTCGGGCATTCCCCCCCCTTTAATTCCCCTCTGCCCTTCGCCCCAAACGAAAAACAAAATCAGATCTTCTTTTGTAAGAGCAATTTCTTTCAGAAATTAAAGGAAAACATGTACATCATCTAACTAGCTATATCCCCTATACCAAGAAAATTCACCTGTTGTTACATTTCCAACGACACTTTTTTGTTGACCTATAAAAAAACCAAGCCCATAATCCAAACGAAATCTACTTACAAGAATTATGAAATTCGGAAAAGAATATTTAGGAAAATGGGTAGCGATAGACAAAAATAAAGTCATCGCAAGTAACAAAACTTACAAAAAAATTAGGAGAGAAAAAAAGTCAAAAATTCAGCTATGCACTGATCCCCAAAGGTGCAATTTAAAATAACACAAACCTTAACCTCATCAATATGCTCCAAGTCCTAACCGTAATCGCGCCACTATTTCTCATAATTTTTGCTACAGCAATCTTGCAAAAATTCACAAACCTCGGCGACGATTGGTCAAAAGTTCTAAACGCCTTTGCTTTAAAAATCGGTCTACCGGTTTTGATTTTTTCTGCACTTTCGAAAGCACCATTCTCGTTTTCAGCTCAATCATCCCTAATAATTTCAAATTCATTATTTATTGTCGGCAGCCTTTTATTAGCTTATTTGATCGGAAAAATTCTGCGTTTAGAAAAACAAATGTTTGCAACATTATTCATTTGTTTCGTTTTTGGTAATGTCGCATTTCTTGGAATTCCAGTATTAACTCAAGCGTCAGGAAATCAAATACTTCCAACCGCCACCCTAATCGTAGCCATTTATTTATTCTGGATGTTTACAATTGGAATAGGCCATTTGGATTATTCAATCACAAAAAACAAAAAAGACGTCGCCACCAACATCATAAAAAATCTTTTCTTTAATCCACTTCTAATCGCAGTAATTTTGGGAATAATAGCCGACAGCTTAAAATTGGCAATTCCTACAATGGTAATAAAATCACTAGAAACGATAACAGCCTCCGTCACTCCAGTCGTATTGGTTGTAATTGGACTTTTCATTGGCAAATCCAAATTCGGAAAACTCACAGATTGGTTTCCAATTATATTATTTTCAATCCTAACTCTAGAGATATTGCCGGCAATTTTCTACTTCGGCGCAAAGCTTTTCGGATTCTCTCCAAGCCATTTTTCAAGCTCAATCATCCAAGCCGCAATGCCCCTCGCAATCACCCCTTTTGCCCTAGCGGATAAATACAAATTGAACAAAGATTTCATCGCCCGTTCAATCGTGCTAAGCACTATCCTGTCAGCAATATCCATACCATTCTGGATCTCAATATTGTAAGACCTACTAAAGTACAACGAAAATACATATATCTACGAAAATTTCCCTTGCATTACCCTAAATTCTCGTATATATTTCCTTGCGCTGTCGTGCGCGAATAATTCTTGCGTATTAAGCCGACATCAAATCACTCATCTATTATTTTAACAATTACCAATATGGCAGAAGGAGTATTCGTAAGAAATAAGCCACACATGAACGTTGGTACAATAGGCCACGTTGATCATGGTAAAACTACACTCACAGCCGCAATCACTATGGTTGCTGCAAAAAACTTCGGAGGCGGAAACAAGGCGGTAGCATACGACCAAATTGACAACGCTCCTGAAGAAAAAGCTAGAGGTATCACGATCGCTACCTCACATCAAGAGTATGAAACACCAAAGAGACATTACGCTCACGTGGATTGTCCTGGACATGCCGATTATGTTAAGAACATGATCACTGGAGCCGCTCAAATGGATGGAGCAATCCTAGTAGTTTCAGCCGCAGACGGCCCTATGCCACAAACTCGTGAACATATCCTTCTTGCCCATCAGGTTAACGTTCCATACATTATTGTTTTCTTAAACAAAATGGACATGGCGGATCCTGAAATCGCAGATCTTTCAGAAATGGAAATTCGTGAACTTCTAAATAAATATGAATACCCTGGCGACACAACACCTATCATCCGAGGATCAGCTCTAAAAGCAGCTGAAAATCCGGATGATCCGGCAGCAGCAAAACCAATTCTTGATCTTCTTGAAGTTTTGGATACATACCTTCCGGACCCGGTTCGTGAACTAGACAAACCATTATTGATGTCAGTTGAAGATGTCTTCTCTATCAAAGGAAGAGGAACAGTCGCAACTGGAAGAATCGAAAAAGGAATTGTCAAAGTAAATGAAGAAGTTGAAATCATTGGAATTAGAGATACAAGAAAAGTTACAGTTACCGGTGTTGAAATGTTCAAGAAGAGTCTTGATCAAGGACAAGCCGGAGATAACGTAGGTCTACTTCTACGTGGAATTGAAAGAGAAGAAATTGAAAGAGGACAAGTTATTGCAAAACCTGGGTCAATTACTCCTCACACACAATTCGAAGCTGAGATTTACGTACTTACAAAAGATGAAGGTGGAAGACATACTCCATTCTTTAAAGGATACAGACCACAATTTTACATCCGAACTACAGACGTTACTGGGGCTTTCGAGCTTCCGGCAGGAGTTGAAATGGTTATGCCCGGAGATAACGTAAAAGCGGTTATCACACTTGGAGCACCTATCGCTCTAGACCAAGGAACACGTTTTGCTATCCGCGAAGGTGGCCGAACAGTCGGAGCCGGAGTAGTTGCAAAAATCCTAAAATAATTGGATTAAAAAGACTTTCAAAAGACCCCCTCAAAAGGAGGTCTTTTTTGTACACTATAAATAAAACTCTACGCCTCTATTACTCCACCAGCCTTAGCCGAAGTTTCGGCAACAACATTCCCAACTTCCCCACGAACTGTTCTTTCAAAAAATTCAACAGACATTTGAACCTCCGGCAAAAACCTACCAGGAAAAGTAAACACATCAATTTCAGGAACCTTCGCAAAAGCGGCCTTAATTGCGTCATTCATCAACAACCCCTTCATCACCAATAATGGCTTCCCATTCAGGGTCTGAAAAAACAAAACAGGCAACTGCATATTTATAGGAATATTAAGTTTCTCGAAAAAAACCACACACATAGCCTCCAATTTTTGAGAACATTCAAAAGCATCAGGATTTCTCGAATTAAGAGAATCTCTATGCATCTGTAAAACATCCAAAGACTTACCAGCGTTAACACCAGAAGGTTTCATTAGAGAAACAGAATCAAGAGATCTAGCCATAAAAACACCACCAACAGAAGCCTCACCACCATTACTTCCTCCATCACCAGGAGCAAAATCACTCATATTTTTTTATAATTATTTGAATTTACGTGAGAGGGATTTTACCCGGTATATTCAAAAAATCAAGTGATTAAAACCAAGCAGCTAAAACTATGCATTTTCATCATCTACAGGAAAGAATCCCTGACTTTCCTCATCCCCTAACGCTCGACCAGCTCGACCTTTAACCACATCAACTACAGCTTCAGGCCCAAGATTCATATCTTTTCTAGGCAAAACCCTGGTAACCTCCCCAACCGCACTTGAACTCGCAGGCACTTCATCAAAGATACCAACAGGCAACTCCAAATCAAAAACCGCACCACTCGATGCGACCTTGAATCCTTCAGTAGAACAAAGAGTAGAAAACAAAACTTCTTCTTCCCCTTCCTTCCCGACAGAAACGACACCATCATTCAATCCTTCTATCCTTATAAATCGCCCCTTTCCTCCGGTAATAACAGAAAAATTCAATTGTTCCGGAACAACATCAATATTCACATCTTTAAAAGTTCTGGACAGAAAAGCCTTAAAACGCGTGACTAATGCCGCTTTCGCAGAATCAATCCTCTCACATAATCCAGCAGAATCAACATTACTCATATCCTCAACTCCTTGACTCATCCCCTCTCGCGATTCACCCATAGCGAAAACATCAGGCTCAGTCAGAGGAGACCTCCTCCCCACGTTAACATCCTCAACAGGAAAAGCAAAACTGGAAGGATCCTGTATTCTTGGAGGCAAAACCACTCTCGAATCACCATCATCCGGTCCTTTTGGCGCACCTACCGTCATAAATTCATTTTAATAAATTATTACAACATTATACCCCAAAATGGCTACAATATCAAACAAAGCCCCCCACACAAACCCAATCAAATCAACATTTTTCTTGACTTTCATCCAACCATACTTTATAAATCCATTACAAAATTGATTTCTTGTTTTTAAGGAATCGCTCGCGGCCTTCACCAAAAGTGAACACAGCGGGACAGCTCAACATTATAAGGATATAATCATCCGATGCGAAAATCGCAAATATAACCGAGCTAAAACAATCTCGGTTTTTTTAAAATTTATATAACAACCAAAAACATGGCAACAAAGCAAAAAATCAGAATCAAAATCAAATCATTCGACCACAGAGTTATCGATGAAACAACAAAACTAATCATCGACACTGCTGAAAGAACAGGCGCAATCATCGCCGGTCCAATTCCACTTCCAACAAAAATTGAAAAATTCACAGTAAACAAATCAACATTCGTTCACAAAAGATCACGTGAACAATTCGAAATCAGAACTCACTCAAGACTTATCGACATCCGCGAAACCACACCAAAAACAATCGAATCACTTTCAAATCTAAACCTCCCTGCCGGAGTACAGATCGAAATCAAAATGTTATCCGAGGACTAAAAATAATTAAATCACGCCAATGCCATCAATATTACCCGAATATATTGCTAGTTCCTTTTTGTTCAAATTAATAATTGCAAGCTTACTTGGCGCGATCATCGGACTAGAAAGAGACATCCATGGCCGAGCCGCAGGCCTAAGAACACATTTGCTTGTCAGCTTGGGCTCAGCTGTATTCATGGTTTTATCCGAATCTATCGCAATCTCAAGCTCGACACTATTCGCCGATTCCGCATTAAGAGCTGATCCCACCAGAATCGCCGCACAAATAATTACAGGAATTGGTTTCTTGGGCGCCGGTGTAATCATAAAATCAGGATCATCTATTCGCGGCCTTACGACCGCGGCCTCTTTATGGCTTACGGCTGGCATCGGAATGAGCATAGGAGCCGGATATTTCGACATCGGAGTCGCCGCAACATCAATAGGTTTATTTACTCTTGTAGGATTAAGCAAAATTGAAAAAATTTATCCAAAAGATTCCTACAGAATCCTAGAAATATTAACTTCAAACGACACCGACCTTTCAGGCCTTATAAACTTAATAAAGCAAAAACATATCAAAATAATGCATCTCGATAAAGAAAGAAACTATATCGAAAACACGATGAAAGCCAGCTTTACAATCAAACTGCACCACAAAGGCATAACTGATAAATTATCACACGAATTAATAGCTAATTTGGAGAAATCGAAAATCAAACTACTGGCAATAAAGTGGAGCCATTAAAAAACAGAGCCACTCCACCAAAAAAATCTATTGACTACCCAAAAACACATCTGTATATTCTAACGGCAATTGACTAGCAAGTTAACAAAGTTTCAAAGGGTTTCAATCGAAAATCTTTTGAATCTTCCCACCTAAAGGGATTAACCAATACAAATTATGTCAGGAATTATCGGTAAAAAAATAGGAATGACTCGTCTTATACAAGATGATGGCCGCGTGATCCCAATCACTGTTATACATTGCGAACCTAACGAGGTTACGCAAATAAAAACAGTAGAAAAAGATGGATATCCGGCGATAGTCCTAGGTTTTTCCAAATTAAAGAAACCTACAAAGACTAAGAAGTTCGCTCATTCAAAAGAATTCAGAATCACGGCCGAAGAAACTTTCGCTAAAGGAGACTCAGTAACATGCGAATCATTAAAAGACACGAAAGAAGTAATAGTCGTCGGAGTTTCAAAAGGTAAAGGTTTTCAAGGTGTAATCAAGAGGCACAATTTCGCCTGCGGACCTATGAGTCATGGAAGTCATCACCACAGAGAACCGGGATCAATCGGAGCAAGAGCAAAACCGGGAAGAGTTGAAAAAGGAAAAAAATTACCTGGACGCATGGGAACAGATCAAGTCACATTACACAAAGTTAAAGTCGCTTATCTGGATATTGAAAAAAACTTGGTCGGCCTAAAAGGCGCAGTCCCGGGATCAAAAGGAGGAATAATAATCATAAGAAAATAATAAAACATGCAAGTAGATCTATATAAACAATCAGGAGAAAAAGCCGGAACACTCGAACTTCCAAAAGAAATGTTCTCTGCTCCGTTCAATAAAGACCTGATTCACCAAGCGCTTGTAAGGCAAACCGCAAACAGAAGAATAAATCTTGCAAACACAAAAACAAGAGAATTCATCCGTGGAGGTGGAATCAAGCCACGCGCACAAAAAGGAGGAGGTCGCTCAAGACAAGGATCAATCAGATCCCCACAATGGAGAGGAGGTGCAGTACTATTCGGACCTCTAAGCAATAGAAATTTCTCTAAAAACATGCCAAAGAAACAAAGAAAAGCGGCTCTATTCTCAGCTCTATCAGTCAAAGCAAAAGAAAACAGCATTATCGGACTTGAAGGATACGATTCAAAAGACCTAAAGACAAAAGCATTCGCAGAAATGGTAAAAAAATTACCTATCGAAAGAAACGCACTATTCGTACTGGCGGAAAAAGACGAAGCAATAATGAGATCAAGCAAAAACATTCCGGAGATTAAGACAATTCTAGCTCCATACGTAAACATACAAGATCTACAAAAATACAGAACTATCGTTATCCTAAAAAACGCTGTAGATACACTCAAAGAAACATTCTTAAAATCATAAACAATGCAAGGACTAAGCGCAATTATCGGACCAATCCTAACGGAAAAAAGCTCACGCCTACAAGAGAAAAAAAGATACGCGTTTAAAGTTCAAAAAGACGCGACTAAAGTAAGCATCAAAAAAGAAATCAAACATCTTTACGGAGTAGACGTAGCAGAAGTAAAAATAATGGTTGTCCCTAAAAAAGAACGTCTAGTAAAAAGAGGATATGCACTAATCAAGAGACCAAAACACAAGAAAGCAATCATAAGCCTTAAAGGAGACAAAGCATTTGATCCAAATAAATTAAAAGAAGCTAAGCAACAATAAATCATGACACTAAAGAAATACAAACCAACGACCCCGAGTAGAAGACAAATGACTATGTCTTCATTCGAGGAAATCACGAAATCAAAACCAGAGAAAAGCCTTACTGTAACGCTAAAAAAGCATTCAGGAAGAAATAATCTTGGAAGAATCACTGTTCGCCACAGAGGAGGCGGAACGCGTACAAGATACAGAATGATCGATTTTAACAGAACTGATAAATTAGATATCGAAGGAATAGTAAAAACTGTAGAATACGATCCAAATCGCACATCAAGAATTATGTTGGTACAGTACGTAGACGGAGAAAAAAGATACCATCTTGCACCGGACGGAATAAAAGTTGAAGATCGAATCACTTGCAAAGAAAAAGGGAAAATCAAAGACGGAAATAGAATGATGCTAAAAAACATTCCAGTTGGATACAATGTTTATGAAGTAGAATTGCAAGAAGGACTTGGTGGACAACTTGGAAGAAGCGCAGGAGCAGCGATTAAACTTGTTTCTTTAGAGGGCACTCACGCTCAGATACAAATGCCTTCAGGAGAGACAAGATTAACAGGAAAAACTTGCTACGCTACGATAGGAATAGTTGGAAACATAGAACACAACAATATCGTAATTGGTAAGGCGGGAAGAAGACGAAACATGGGATGGAGGCCTACAGTAAGAGGTAAAGCTATGAATCCGGTAGATCATCCACATGGAGGAGGAGAAGGAGGAACATCAATCGGTCTAAAATATCCGAAAACTCCTTGGGGAATGCCTGCACTTGGATTCAAAACAAGAAAACGCAAATTTACTAACAGAATGATCGTAAAAGATCGCAGAAGAAAATAATTAATTAAACTCATCATGGCTAGAAGTTCAAAAAAAGGACCATACATAGACCCAAAACTTACAAAAAAAGTTGAGAAATTGGATCAAGCCGGACAAAAACGCCCGGTTAAGACATGGTCAAGAGACTGCAGTATCTCACCTGACTTCGTAGGTCACACATTCGCAGTTCACAATGGAAATCAATTTATCCCTGTATACGTAACGGAAAACATGGTTGGACACAAACTCGGTGAATTCTCCCCTACTACAAAATTCAAGGTTCACGGAGGTAAACTAGCCAAAACTGAAGCATAATAAATCAAAAAAATGAAAGCAATTATAAGACAAATAAGGATAACATCAAAAAAACTGAATCTCGTAGCGGACATGGTTCGAGGAAAAATGGTTCAAGAAGCACTTGATATCATGAGATTTACGCCAAAGAAAGCGGCAAAAATCCTCTACAAAGCGATAAAATCGGCAGCAGCAAATGCAAAAGAGAACAACAAGCAAGGATTAGAAGATCTAAAAATAAAAGAAATAGTAGTAACAGAATCAACAACATTCAAGAGAAGCGTACCGATTTCAAGAGGAAGAATGCATCCAATTCTAAAAAGAAACTCTCATTTAACAATAAAAGTTGAGACTACAGTCACTAAAGCAGAAAAAACTAAATAATTTACCAAGCCAATGGGACACAAAGTAAATCCAAAAATCATTCGAATGGGAATCACCCGTGATTGGGACAGCAAATGGTTTGCGGAAAAAAAAGAGTTCAAAAAATTATTCAGACAAGATCTTGATCTTGATGCATTAATTACAAAGAATCTTCCTGAAGCTGAAGGAATAGGAAAGATCGAAATAATGAGAACACAAGGCAAGGTTATTATCAATATTCACACTGCAAAACCGGGGCTTATCATCGGAAGAGGAGGAGAAATAATCGAAAAATTGAAAGACGTTCTAGTAAAAAAATTCAAAGAAACATTCGTAATCAACATAAAGGAAATAAAAAAACCAATGCTTGAAGCAAAGGTAGTCGCAGAATCAATTGCAAAGCAAGTAGAGAAAAGAGTTTCATACAGAAGAGCCGCAAAAATGGCTGTAGAAAAAGCAATCGAGGCAGGAGCACTAGGAGCGAAAGTGTACACAGGAGGACGCCTAAATGGAGTTGAAATCTCACGAAGTGAATTCTTCTCAAGAGGAAAAATCCCACTACATACGTTCAGAGCAGACATAGATTATTGTTCATTACCAGCCTACACAACTTACGGAAAAATCGGAATTAAAGTATGGATTTACAGAGGAGATGTCTTCAAAAAAGATCTAACCTCAAAACTTAATCAACAAATAGAAGAACTTAAACAGTCTTAATATGTTAGCACCAAGAAAGCAAAAACACAGGAAAGCACAAAGAGGAAGATCCGATACAAAGGGTATATCAATGCGTGGAAACAAGCTTTCGTTCGGAACATACGGACTAAAAGCGATGCAAGCAAAGGAAATCACAGCAAGACAGCTTGAAGCCGCAAGAAGATCAATGACAAGATACATAAAAAGAGGAGGAAAAATTTGGATTACAGTATTCCCACACAAACCACTCACAAAGAAAGCTCAGGAAGTACCGATGGGAAGTGGAAAAGGAGCGCCGGAATTGTTTGTTTGTCCAGTCCTACCGGGAAGAATTCTGTTTGAAATGGAAGGTATAGACGAAGCTACAGCAAGAGCCGCAATGAAGCTAGCGGCATACAAATTGCCAATTAAATGCAAATTCATAAGCACAACCCTAAAATAATATGAGAACTCCAGAAGAATTAAAAAAATTAGACACAAAAGGATTACAAACTGAACTAAGTGAAGCAAGACAAGAGCTCACAGTAAAAAGATTCGATGTAAAAAATAATCAAGCAAAAGACGCACATTTGATCAAAAAATCAAAAAAATATATCGCACAAATTCTAACCGCACTAAATAATGAGGCATAAAAAAGGACAAGTAGTAAGCACAAAACAGCAAAAAACGCTTGTCGTAAAAGTGGACAGTTATAAAACGCATCCAAAGTACAAAAAGAGATTTAAAGTATCAAAGAAATTTCATGTAGATAATCCTGAAAACAAACCATTCGAGCTCGGAGATACAATAGAAATCTTTGAGACAAGACCACTAAGCAAACTAAAAAGATGGACTATTGTTAAACCGGAACAATCACAAGCAGAACAACCATCACAACCACAACAATAATGATTCAACAAGAAACAAGATTAAAGATAGCCGACAATACAGGAGCAAAAATTGCAGAATGTATTAAAGTGCTCGGAGGAACAAGAAAAAGATACGCAAGAATCGGAGACTTAATCGTGGTATCAATCAAAGAAGCGAATCCAAAAGGAGTAGTTAAGAAAAAATCTGTAGAAAGAGCTGTAGTCGTAAGACAGATCAAAGCATTAAAGAGAAAAGATGGCTCAGCAATAAGATTCGATGACAATGCAGCAGTAATAATCGATAAAGAAGGACAGCCAAAAGGAACACGTATTTTTGGCCCGGTAGCAAGAGAGCTTCGAGATAAAGGATTCCAAAAAATTATATCATTAGCACCTGAAGTACTATAACCATGAAAGTAAAAACTAACGATCAAGTGATCGTCATCGCAGGCAAAGACAAAGGAAAGAAAGGAAAAGTTCTACGTGTTGTTTCAAAAGACAATAGAATTGTCGTAGAAAAAGTAAACATGCGCACAAAGCACATCAAAAAAACTACTCAGAAAGCAGGAGAAAAAATCAAATTTGAAGCCTCAATCGATGCCTCAAACGTGATGGTAATCTGCCCAAGCTGTGAAAAAACTGTAAGAGTAGGATTCAAAAAACTTGAAAACGGAAAAAAGCAAAGAGTTTGCAAGAAATGTAAAGATTCAATAGATAAAATCACTCAATAATCATGACTAAATTAATAGACCTAAAAACCAGATTCAACAAAGAAATAGCGCCAGAACTAAAAAAGACGCTAAAGCTTACAAACGTTATGGCCGTTCCAAAAGTAACAAAAATCACTATTAATGTCGGTCTTGGAACATACCTAAAAACGCACAACAAAGACCATGCCAGCGTCGTTGAAACAATTGAAAAAATCACAGGACAAAGACCGGTTCTAACAAAAGCCAGAAAAGCTATTTCAAACTTCAAAACAAGAGAAGGTGAAATCGTTGGAATCAAAGTCACACTAAGAGGAACAAGAATGTATGATTTCCTAAACAAATTGGTAAACATCACTTTCCCTCGTGTAAGAGATTTCCGTGGAATATCTCCAGAGGCATTCGACGGTCAAGGAAACTACTCAGTTGGATTCAAAGAACACATCGTCTTCCCTGAAATCAGCCCAGACGACGTAATGAAAATACACGGAGTTGAAATATGTATCTCAACAACAGCTAAAAACAACGAACAAGGATTTGAATTGTTAAAAGCATTCGGGTTCCCATTTAAAACATCTAAATAATATACAATGGCAAAGAAGTCCCTAATAAATAAATGTAACGGAAGAAAAGCTCTAGCTTCAACGCAAAAAGCCGCAGGCAAAAAGATCACAATGCCTACAAGAGTATACAACAGATGTGAATTATGCGGAAAAGTAAGAGGTTACATGCGAAAATTCGGCACTTGCAGAATTTGTTTCAGAGAATTGGCCCGCAATGGAAAAATAATGGGAGTTACAAAATCATCTTGGTAAACTAAAAGTAAATTAATATAAGTAAATTAAAATGAATACAGATCCAATAGCAGACTTGCTCACAAGAATTAGAAACGCTCTAAATGCTCATCACGAGACAACAATCGTGCCACATTCAAAAATCAAAGAAAGTATTTTGAGAATCTTGAAAGACAAAAAATTCATTGAAGGATACGAAGAAAAAGAAGAAGGCGGAATGAAAGTTCTTGAAGTACAGCTTAAAGAAGATATGACAAATCGTTTAACTTTAAAAAGACTCTCAAAGCCTGGACAAAGAATCTATGTAAAAACTGATGAAATACACCCAATCAAAAGCGGACTGGGAATTCAAATCATTTCAACTTCAAAAGGTTTAATGGACGGAGCATCTGCAAGAAAACAGAAGTTGGGAGGAGAATTAATCTGCGAAGTATACTAACCTACAAAAACAATGTCACGAATAGGAAACAAACCAGTAGCAATCTCAACCGGAACACAAGTTGAAGTCAAAGAAACACTTGTAACCGTAAAAGGTTCAAAAGGAACACTTGAAAGAGAATTTTCAAAAGATTTGACTATCGAAGTTGTAGAAAACACAGTTGTAATCACAAGAAAAAACGAGCTTAAAGCCACAAAAGCACTACACGGACTTACAAGAAATCTGATCGCAAACATGATTACAGGTGTAACAAAAGGATTCGAGAAAAAACTTGAAATCATCGGAGTAGGTTACAGAGCACAACCAAATAAGAACAAAATAAATCTTACACTTGGTTTCTCTCATCCTATAGAATTCGTAGCTCCGGCTGGAATTGAATTCTCAATGGATACAGAGCTAAAAAACGTTGTAGTCGTGGCCGGAATCGACAATCAAGTAGTTGGAGAAGTTGCGGCAAAAGTCAGATCATTCAGAAAACCTGAACCATACAAAGGAAAAGGTATTAGATATCTAGGTGAATACGTAATAAGAAAGGCCGGGAAAGCGGCAGCAACAGCAAAATAATCTAAATATTAATTATTAAAAGCAATGAAAAATACGACATTAAGAGAAAGAAGACATGTGAAAATACGCGCAAAAATGCGTAATAATGACAAACCAAGACTTATCGTTTTCAAAAGCATAAGATACACATATGTACAACTTTTTGATGACAAAACAGGACGTGTCGTAGCGGCAAGCTCAGACATCAAAGACAGTTCAAAAGCAAACAAAGTTGATAAAGCAAAAGCAGTAGGAACTGACATTGCAAAGAAAGCACTTGAAAAAAATATCACTGAAGTAGCATTCGACAGAAACGGCTACAAATACCACGGTCGCGTCAAAGCTTTGGCAGATGGCGCACGTTCAGCAGGATTAAAATTTTAAAAAATTAATATATAGCCATGACAAAAAGACCGCACTCAAAAGGAGAAATACGAAAAGAGCCAAAAGAATATGATGAGCAAGTCATAGAAATAAGTCGTGTCGTAAAAGTAGTAAAAGGAGGACGCAGACTTAGATTCAGAGCAACGGTTGTTATTGGAAACAGAAAAGGAAAAGTTGGAGTAGGAATCGGAAAATCAAACGAAGTAACAGGCGCAATCCAAAAAGCAATTACACAAGCTAAGAAAAACACACTGCAAGTTTTACTGGATCAAGGAACAATCCCTCATGATGTTGAAATAAGACAGAAATCATCACACATCAAATTCATGAGAGCTAAACCCGGTACGGGTATCATCGCAGGAAATACTATTCGAAAACTTCTTGAATTATCAGGATTAAAAGATATCTATGCAAAATCATTTGGAACAACAAATAAAATCAACAACACTAAAGCCACATTCTCTGCTCTAAAACTTCTACGCACAACTCCCGGAATGGACTCACGAGCAAGAAACACGTCTGCGAAGCAGACCCAACCCAAACCTAATCAACAAATAAACCCGGTAAAAAACGCAATAAAGCCTGTGGCTACAACACAGAAACCTGCTGTATCCCCAGAACAACCTAAACCAGATAACAAATAAACCATGTCATTACAAGATTTACGCAGCAAAGTCCCTAAGAAAAGAAGAAAACTTCTTGGTCGTGGAAACGCATCAGGACACGGAACATCTTCAACAAGAGGAGGAAAAGGGCAGACAGCACGAGCAGGCTCAAGCCGAAAACCTGGATTTGAAGGAGGTCAAACTCCCCTACTTCGCAAAATGCCGAAACTAAAAGGATTCAAAAATCCATGCCAAACAGTTCTCAGAGTTATATTCACAGGAAACTTAAACATATTTGAAGAAGGAACAGAAGTAAACGAAGCAATTCTTATCGAAAAGAAATTGATTCCAAAAAAAGAAAACCCAATAAAACTTCTTTCAGGTAAAGGCAAACTGGAGAAAAAATTGAATATCATAGTGAATAAAGCATCCAAAGGTGCTATAACTGAAGTAGAAAACGCAAAAGGAAAAGTCGAATTAACAGAAAAATTCCCAAAAAAGTAAAATGTTCTCATACCTACAACAAATCTGGAATTCAAAGGATCTAAGGACAAAGATTCTTTTCACTCTTGGAATGATCGTATTGGCAAGATTCCTTGGCCACATCACGGTTCCGGGAGCAAGCATGGACGCATTACAAGCCATGACAAGCAAAAATGAGCTCCTACAAATGTTCAGCTTACTCACAGGAGGAAGCATGGAAAACTTCTCTATCATTTTGATGGGAATTTCTCCGTACATTAATGCATCTATTATTATTCAGCTCCTTACGGTAATCGTTCCAAAACTTGAAACTCTTTCAAAAGAAGGAGAACAAGGCCGAAGAACACTAAACGCATACACACGTTGGCTTACATTCCCTCTCGCATTCTTCCAATCATATGGAATGATTCTTTTATTAAATTCACAAGCACAAACACCGATAGTAGAAAACGTCACAGACCCAACAGTCGTACTCCCTATAATGCTTTCAATCACAGCAGGTTCAATCCTTCTTGTATGGCTTGGTGAACAAATCACAGAGCGCGGAATAGGAAATGGAATTTCAGTACTTATCTTCGCCGGAATCGTTGCAGGAATTCCTGAAATGATCGGAAGAGGACTTTTCCTCGCAACAGAAGACGAATCAAAACTTATCCCTTTTATTACAATGCTACTTGTTACAGTACTTCTTGTAGCAATAGTAGTTTTAGTAAACGAAGCTCAGCGAAAAATTCCAATAACATACGCAGGAAGAGGAATCCGATCAAAAAGCGATCAATCCTTCCTTCCTATCAGAATCAATCAAGCTGGAATGATCCCTATTATCTTTGCAATAGCCCTTATAAGCTTCCCGGGATTAATGTCACAATTCTTATTGGGCGCAAAATCAGCTTGGCTTAGAGACGTAGGAACTTACATGAAAGACATGTTAATCCCTGGATCTCTAACGTATATCTTAATCTATTTCTTCCTTGTCTTCGGCTTCACATATTTCTACGTTTCAATCACTTTCAAACCTGAAGAAATCGCTGAAAGCATTCAAAAAAGAGGTGGATACGTACCGGGAATTCGTCCGGGCAAACAAACATGTGAATATATCGGAGACATTTCAAGCAAAATGACATTCTTCGGAGCATCATTCATCGGACTTATAGCAGTCCTCCCAATGATTACTCAAGTATTCTTCGAATCAAGCGGAATCGGCTCTATCCCCCTTCTTATGACAGGTTCAGGAATAATCATCGTAGTCGGTGTAGTCCTAGAACTTATCCGCCAAGTAAACGCACAATTCGTAATGCACGATTACCAAAAGTTCTACTAGAAATTATTTTTCTTGCATTCCATTTTCATTACCTTTAAACTCTCCACCGTAAATATTATTTAAATTCTTTCATTATGGATTTAATTTTCTTTGGAATGCAAGGCGCTGGAAAAGGTACACTCGGAAAACAACTTTCAGAAAAATACGGATTTCAAATTTTTGAAACAGGCGGAGAACTTCGCAAACTTTCAAATGAAGACTCTGAACTCGGCAAAAAAGTAAAATCTATCATCACTGCCGGACATTTGGTTTCAAACGAAGTCGTCATGGAAATTGTAGAAAATTTCTTAGACCATCTTACTCCGGGCGTAAATGTTTTGTTTGACGGAATTCCAAGAAAAATCGAACAAGCAAATTCACTAAATGCACTTTTGGAAAAACACGAAAGAAAATACAAAGCAGTTTTAATCGACATCAAAAAAGAAACAGCACTAAAAAGATTAACAACTCGAAGAATCTGCGGAAAATGTAAATCTGTCTATCCGGCAGATTATCAAAAATCAACTTGCTCAGCATGTGGAGGAGAATTAACAACACGCGCAGACGACAATTCAGAAGCCATAAAAACACGACTCTCTGCTTTTGAAAACGAAACAGTTCCGGCAATAAATCTATACAACGAAAAATTAATAAAAATAAACGGCGAACTAACAATCGACGAAGTTTTCAAATTAGCAATCGAAACACTCGATCCGATTTTAAAATAATAAAATGAATATCCCAATCAAAACTCCGGAAGAAATAGAATTTATGCAAATAGGCGGAAAAGTCCTCGCTCAAACTTTAGACGAAGTCCTAAGGTACGCAAAAATCGGAATTTCAACCACCGAACTCGATAAAATCGCAGAAGATTTCATCCGCTCAAAAGGCATGATCCCAGGATTCAAAGGTTTTCATGGATTCCCTGCCACTCTTTGTACAGCCGTAAACGAAGTAGTCGTCCATGGAATTCCAAGAAAAGATGAATTTTTAAAAGACGGCGATCTTCTCACTATTGATTGCGGAGTCTTACACCAAGGCTTTTACACCGACGCCGCAAGATCAATAGCCATCGGGAACGCATCAAAAGAAAAAATCCGACTTATCAAAACCGCAAAAATGGCTTTAGACAGAGCAATAGCTATAGCCGGACCGGGTATTCACGTCGGAGAAATCAGCATAGTTATCGAAAAAACCATCGAAGATGCCGGATTTAAGGTTATTCACAACCTCACTGGACACGGAGTAGGACGAGGTTTACACGAAGAACCAACCATTTTCAACTTTTGGGACGGAAACAAAGGCCCAACACTAAAACCAGGCATGACAATAGCAATAGAACCTATTTTCTCAATCAGCGCAAGTGAAATTATCACGCTAAAGGACAATTGGACAATAATTACGAAAGATAGGTCTTGCGCAGTACAAGAGGAAAACACTATATTAATCACCGAAAGTGGTAGCGAAATTTTAACAACACAATAGATTTGGGGTTTTGCCACAAATTCTATTGCATAGATCATTTTTCTCATGTAAAATCCTACCGCTTTGCACTTAAAAAAGCATAAAAAAAGGGCATACACATGAGCAAAGAGGATACAATTGAGGTAATGGGACGGGTAATCGAACCCCTTCCAAATACTGTATTTAAGGTCGAATTGCTCGACGACATGTACAAAGATATGGTCATAAACGCCCATCTATCAGGGAAAATGAGAATGAATTTCATCAAAATTCTCCCTGGAGATAAAGTAACTATTGAATTAAGCACTTACGACCTTACGAAAGGTAGAATCACTTACAGGCATAAATAATCAAAAACATGAAAGTAAGATCATCAGTCAAAAAGATATGTCAGAAATGTCAGGTTATCCGAAGAAAAGGAGTAGTTAGAGTTATTTGCGCTCTTAAAAAACATAAGCAAAGACAAGGATAATTAACTAAAAAACACATATGGCCCGTATAGCAGGTGTAAATTTACCCAAAGAAAAAAGAATAGAAGCTGGATTAACCGCTGTCTACGGAGTAGGCAGGAATCTTGCGAAAAAAATTCTTGAAGAAGCAAACGTAGACAGGGACATAAAAGTTCAGGACCTTTCAGAGGCACAAGTAACAAAAATCCGTGATCTTTTCTTGAAATTAACAGTTGAAGGAGATTTACGAAGAAAAATAGCAATGGACATCAAGCATATGCAAGAAATCGGATCTTACAAAGGTTTCCGACATAAAAAAGGACTTCCCGTAAGAGGTCAACACACGAAATACAACTGCAGAACAAGAAAAGGAAAGAAAAAGACAGTTGCAAATAAAAAAGTAGTAACTAAGTAATAATCTAATATAATGGCAGACACAAAAGAACCAAAAGTAAAAAAAGAAGACGTTTCAAAGAAAACTACCAAAGAAGAATCTAAAGAAGCGGCTAAGCCTAAAAAATCAAAGGCAAAACGCAGACTTGTACAATTAGGACACGCATATGTACAAGCTTCATACAATAACACAATCATTACCCTAGCCGAAGAAAACGGAAATGTATTGGCTTGGGCATCAGCAGGTTCATCAGGATTCAAAGGAGCAAGAAAAGCAACTCCATATGCCGCACAAATGGCCGCAGAAAGCGCCACAGAAAAAGCAAAAGCTTTTGGACTTGAACGTGTTCGTGTTTTTGTAAAAGGAGTTGGGACAGGAAGAGATCAAGCCGTAAGAGGAATTGTAAACAAAGGAATTGAATTAATTTCAATTACAGATACGACACCATTTGCACACAACGGATGCAGAAAAAAGAAAGCTAGAAGAGTATAATCGCATAATTATCTATTTTGTAATAATCTATTTCTATGTCACGATATACAGGAGCAGTAACTAGGCTATCAAGAAGACTCGGAACAATGCTTTTCACTAATACGGGAAGCAAATTAAAAGCTTTTCAGAAAAAAGGATACAAACCTGGTCAGCACGGACAAAAACGTTTCTCTCAAATATCAGAATATAACAAGCACCTTCAAGAGAAGCAAAAAGCAAGATTTATGTATGGAGTAAGCGAAAAACAATTTTCAAATTATTTCAAAGTAGCAGTAAAAAGTGATGAAGCCACGGGTGTAAGATTCATGAAACTTCTTGAACAAAGATTGGACAATGTAGTTTTCAGAGCAGGAATCGGGTCAACACGCCCACAAGCAAGACAACTTGTCGCTCATGGGCTTATCACTCTTAACGGAAAAAAAGCTTCAGTCCCTTCAATTCAAGTAAAAGTCGGCGATAAATTCGAAATTTCTGGCAAGAAAAAAAGTTCAAAACTTTTTGAAAACATCGAAAAAAGAGCTTTCAAACCTGCAAAATGGATTAGAGCAAACATCAAAACGCTTAGCGGAGAAGTAATCGCTTTACCTGATAAAGACGATATCGAGCAAGCAATAGACAACCAATTAATCACAGAGTTTTACTCAAAATAAAACATAACAAACTTTCAAATGCATATAATCCAAGAAGAAATCGGTATTCCCAAGATAAAAACTGAGAATATCGGTGATAATCACACAGTTTTCGTGGTTGGACCTCTACCTACGGGTTACGGAGTTACACTTGGAAATGCTTTAAGAAGAGGTTTATTATCATCTCTTCCGGGAGCATGCGTTACAGGAATCAAAATCTCAGGAATAAGTCATGAATACAGCACAGTAAAAGGAGTAAAGGAAAGCGTTATGGATATAACTCTAAATCTAAAACTTCTAGATCTTAATAAAACATCAACAGCGCCAACAATCATTACTCTAGACGTAAATAAAGCTGGGACGGTTCACGCTAAAGACATCAAATGTCCTTCAGATGTTGAAATTCTAAATCCAGATTTATACATAGCTACAATCGAAAAAGGAGCAAGTCTAAAAATCGAAATGATAATTGAAAAAGGAGTAGGATACAGCCCAGCAACAACAAGACAAAAAACAGAAACAGACGCACAAATCGTCCTGGTTGACGCTATGTTCTCCCCTGTTAAAAAAGTTCGTTACGACGTAGAGGCTACTCGTGTCGGACAAATGACAAACTTGGACAAATTAACCCTTGAAATCAAAACTAACGGATCAATTTCTCCTGAAGACGCTCTGAAATTTTCTTCAAACCTTCTACAATCATATTTCAACCTATTCAATGTTGAAAATATCATGGTTGAAGAAGATTACATGTCAGACATCAAATCAATTCTAGAAAAAGAAAAAGAAGAAGAAGCAAACAAACCTACTCAAGAATCATATACTCCAATAGAAATCCTTGGATTCTCTCCAAGAACATTGAATGCACTTATAAATGGAGGTATCGGATCTATCGAACAATTATCCAAATGCACAGAAAGCAAACTTACAAATTTAAGAGGTTTTGGAAAGAAAGCTTTGACCGAAGTTGCAGATGCTCTTGAGAAAAAAGGACTTGCTCTTGCAGAAGAATAAATTTACCACTAATATAACCGCCCACAACTAACAATAATATGAGGCACAACGTTAAAAAAGTAAAACTAGGCACAGACAAAGACCACACGACAGCACTTGTAAGAAATCTTGCAATGTCAGTAATAATCTATGACAAGATTAAAACAACATCAGCAAAAGCAAAAGCTGTTCAACCATTCATAGAGAGATTGATTAGCATCGCAAAGAAAGGTCCTAAGATGCAAGCTATCAGACAAATTGAATCATTACTCCAACATGAAAACAGCTCAAGAAAAATTTTCGATGTACTTACAGACAAATACAAAGAGAGAACAGGAGGATATACAAGAATCACACACTTAGGATATAGAAGCGGAGATAATGCTCCAGTAGTTCAATTAGAATTAGTCTAAACTTTTAAAGAAAAATGATTATACAAAAAACACATATAGCAAAAGTCACCGAAGTCGAAAGAAAATGGTACATAGTTGATGCAAAGGATAAAGTTCCGGGAAGAATTGCAACAACAATCGCAAATGTATTAAGAGGCAAGAACAAGGCAATATTTTCACCTCACATGGACTGCGGAGATTTCGTAATCGTTATCAATGCAGGAAAAATTGCATTCACTGCAGGAAAAGAAAGCAAGAAAAAATACTACAAGCATTCAGGATTTCCTGGAGGACTAAAAACAATTGTTGCAAAAGATCTTATGGCTAAAAAACCTACAGAAGTTTTAAAATTAGCTATCAGAGGAATGCTTCCAACAAACAAATTAAGAGATGTAGTTATAAAGAAATTAAAGCTATACGCTGACGAAAATCACCCACATGCTTCTCAGCAACCAATTACTTTAGAAGTCTAAAAAAACTTATTCATGCCAACAACAAAGAAAACAACAACAGTCAAAAAAGAAAAAAAAGTAGTACCAAAAAAAGTGGCACCCAAAAAAACAGCTTCAGTAAAAAAAGTTGTTGAAGATGCTTTAGATATGGGTCCTGCGACACCAGGCGGAAAATATTTTTACGCAAACGGAAAAAGAAAAACATCAATTGCAAGAGTTCGCCTATACAACGGTGCAGGCGCGATTACAGTAAACGATAAAAAAGCTGCAGAATACTTCGTTAAAACATTAGTAGGTCTAATAAAATCTCCACTAAAGTTAGTAGGCATGGATCAAAAATTCGATGTCATAGCTATCACAAAAGGTGGTGGTATGAATTCACAAGCTGAAGCTCTAAGACACGGTATCGCAAAAGCTTTGCTTGTTGCAGACGTATCCCTAAGACCAACTCTAAAGAAAGCCGGAATGCTTACACGAGACTCAAGAATGAAAGAAAGAAAGAAATTCGGTTTGAAGAGAGCTCGTAAAGGACCACAGTTCAGCAAACGTTAAACTTTGTCGAATCGCATTTGTATATTATTTTAATTGTTTGGAAAATATCTCAACAAAACTCGTACTTCTTTTCATTATATTCTCAAGTTGAGACAATAACATACAACTTGAAAACGATTTGAGTTCAATTTAGATATACTCTGGAATCAGACAAAAGAAACACGAGTTTTCAAGCTGTATGCTATTGTCTCAACGGATATTAAATAGAACGCAAATCGTTTTTATGTTATATTGAAACACAAATATGCTACAATACGCACATGCGATTCGACATACTTACAATTTTTCCACAAATATTTGATTCCTATTTGGACCAAAGCATTTTAAAAAGAGCACAAGCAAAAAAGCTTATCGAAATTCACGTTCACGACATAAGAAAATACTCAAAACAATCACACAAAAAAGTGGACGATATCCCATATGGAGGTGGCGCAGGCATGGTAATGACACCTCAACCTATCTACGACGCAATTAAAGCCCTCAAAAAGGTCAACAAAGGTCGCGTGATATACTTCTCCCCTCGCGGAGCCGTATTAACACAGCAGAGGGCCGAAAAATACGCACAAGAACTAATCAAAAAACCCAAAACAGGCTTTATTTTACTTTGCGGCCGATACGAAGGAATCGACGAACGCATTATTGAAATGTTGATAGACGAAGAAGTTTCGATCGGAAAATACATCCTAACAGGCGGCGAAATCCCGGCAATGACATTCGTAGACTGCGTTTCACGGCTTATCCCAGGCGTTCTGGGAAAAGAAGAATCTCACTTAAATGATTCATTTTCGAAAGCATTAAAAAGAAAAAAAGAATATCCTATCTACACTCGCCCAAGAGTATTTAAAAATAAAAAAGTCCCAGACGTACTTTTTTCCGGTAATCATAAAGACATAGAACAATGGAAAAACCAACACTTGAAATAATACTTGCGCTAATCTTTGCATCCCTTCCTTTAAGTATTATTGCCTTAGCGAAGGTCAGCAACATATTCGCGCCATACAACAAAAACCTCGGAGACACCAAAACAATTTTGATAAATATTTTAGGAGTTTTGACACACACAGACCTAAAAATTCGAACAATATATTTTGATAAATACAAAGTAAATCCCTCCGAAAATGAAGATTTCGCAAAAATGGAAGATTTGGAAACACACGAAGAGATATTAATAAAAAGGCTTGAATTAAAGGAAAACCAATCTATACAGCAAATAGCAATCGCGATAAATTTTTGTCATTTTGAATATCTTCACGATTTGGAAACATTGATCAGTCATTATTTTTTCATGGCTGGATTAAACAAAGAAAGATTCAGAAGTGAATATGATTTAGTCCAAACAATCAAAAATCATCCGGAAAGAAAAATATCCACAACAATACTTCAATCCACAACAAATAAAGAAATTTTCGCATTCTCAAAAGGAAATCCATGGAAAATACTGGAAAAATGCACACGCCTCTACGAAAACGGCAAAAAAATAGAAATGTCACAAAATGACAGAAGACGATTAAGAAAAAAAATAGAAACCTTATCAAAAAACGGACAAAAAGTAATAGCATTCGCATCAAAAGCACTCCCGATAAAAAGACTTTCAAATTATGAGGCGGAGTTTGTAGAGAGAGAAATGACATTTTTAGGCATAGTCGGGCTCACCGAACCTCTAAATAAAACCATAATTCCAGCCATGGAAGAGATTCAAAAACTAGGAATAAAACCATACATATTAACAGAGACAAAAGACAAGAAAGCGGTAGCAATCGCGAAAGAAATGGGCCTAATTAATTCATCTTACTTTGAATCAATCCCCGGCTCATACCTAAAACAACTGCAAGATGCAAAGATAACAAAGATGATAGAAAACAAAGAAAAAGATTTTATTTTCACAGAACTCGACCAAGATGACAAAGAAAGACTCGCTCGAATTTTCACAGAGTCTGGAGAAAAACCGGCAATAATTCAAGACACAAATTTAGAACTACTAAAAGAAATTTCATTGCAAATCCAAAAAGGAAAATCGCTGAACAAAAATTATTCAATGTTTTTGAAACACGCATTCTCATGCAAAATCGCGGAATTCATCGCAATCATAGCCGCAGTGGTTTTAAACACAGAGTCCCCTATTTCATTTTCAGCAATAATTTTACTGGACCTGACGATAAATTTACTTCTCGAATTATCGATTCTCTCCGAAAAATCCGAAGAACAAAAACAAAAAACATTTAAGACCATTCTGAAATCTTCTGTTATACAAGGCGTTTTAACGGGCATAATCATTTCAGGAGTATATATAATAAACCTCATGCGCGACGGCTGGACCATCTTTGAAAAAGTCGAAACAAACGCACCATCACATTTAAAAGCCTCAACGATAGCATTTGTTTTACTCGCAATAATTCAGATAATCAGTGCATTCAATTTTGAAAATCCAAGAAAAAAATTATACCTGATTCTAGCGGGGATAGTTTCGACAATGCTTTTATATATTTTTATTTCCTTCCCATTTTTTGCAAACTTTTTCAGATTCACAAAAATTCTAGAACTCGACATCAATATAATTTTATTCGCAATAACCGTATATATCGTCTTTGCAGGAGCATGGAGAATCTTCACAAATAAGCCAAAAATCCACCATGACAATCGATAAAAAAATTATAAAAATTTCTATCCCATCTTCTGGATATCTGCGAATAAAAGTAATTCCAAAAAGTCAAAGAACAGAAATTACAGAAATTTTGGATGATAAAGAAAATGGACCAACATACAAAATAAAAATCGCAGCACCGGCAGAGAAAGGAAAAGCAAACGCAACATTGATAAAATTCTTAAGCAAAGAACTAAAAATCCAAACTGAGAAAATCTCTATAATAAGCGGAAAAACAGAACATTTGAAATTAGTAAAAATAAGCGCATAAATTTACAAAAATGAATCTCGCAAACATCAAAGTCATAAAAGAAATCCTCGAAAAAAATCAAACTTTTGCGAAAAAACATTTCGGACAAAACTTTTTAGTAGATCAAAATGTTTTAAATAGAATCACTGAAACTGCCGAAATCACGCCAGAAGATGACATAGTAGAAATCGGTCCGGGACTTGGCGTTTTAACTCAAGAACTAGCCCAAAAAGCACACTCAGTAAAAACTATAGAAATCGATAGAAACATCATTCCCATCTTAGAAGAAAATTTACAAACACTTACAAAAGAAGAATACAAAAAAATCGAAATCATAAATCAAGACGCACTAAAATACGAACCAACATTTGAAAATTACAAAGTCGTCGCAAACATTCCATACAACATCACTTCCCCACTCATCACACATTTCCTTACGCAAAAGAATAAACCATCATCACTAACATTATTAGTGCAAAAAGAAGTTGCAGAGAAACTCACAACACTTGAACCGGACATGACGGTTTTATCTCTACAAACAGCGCTTTATGCGGAAGCGAAATATGTTAAAAAAGTCCCACCATCATGTTTTTTCCCATCTCCAAAAGTTGATTCCGCAATAATAAAAATCACACTTCGTTCACCACAAGATAAAAATTTCGTACCGGAAGAAACAGCAAAAAAAATTCTCCAAATCGCAAAAATCGCATTTTCAAACAGACGCAAAAAACTTTCAAACACATTAAGAAACCTAAAAAATCCAAAAACAGATTTACCGATAACTCCCGAAGAACTTCTACAAGTTTCTGAAAAATCCAACCTCGATTTTGCACGAAGACCGGAAACCCTCTCAGTCAAAGAATGGCAAGCCCTAGCAGAAAATTTATAGTACCCTTTCCAAATCCATCTTCATTTTCATCACAGCTTCTCTCGCCGCCTCTGCATATTTCGTCTCATCATAGCCCAAAATTTCATAAGCATTCGTAATTCCACGACTATTGTTTACGATGACCCCAAGCCCTTTTTCGCCGCTCCCGCCACCAAAACACACAGCAACATCTTCAGCCTTTCCACCTTGCGCACCATACCCCGGAACCAAGAAATATGCATTTGGCATAATCTCGCGAAGCCTTTTTGCCTGCTCGGGAAAAGTCGCCCCGGTAACCGCTCCAACAAAGCTATATCCATTTTCTCCAACATCATTCGCTCCCCAACTGTCGATCAAATGTCCGACAATTTCATAAAGTGCTTTGCCCGTTTTTTTCTCATCCGCCCCATCTCTTTCAACAACTTCCAAATCCTGCAAATCACTACTTGATGGATTTGATGTCTTATCCAAAACAAAAATCCCCTTTCCATATTTTCGACATTCCTCAATAAAAGGTTTAATTCCATCCCATCCCAAATAAGGCGTAACCGTCACCGCATCAGCATCAAAAGCAGACATAACCACTTCATCTTCACCCTCAAAAACAACCGTCTCACCTAAAAAAGCTTGAGCGTAAGCCTCGGCCGTAGACCCGATATCATTTCTTTTTGCATCAGCAATCGTCAAAAGTCCTTTTGATTTTGCATATTTCAAAGTTTCTTCATAACATTTTATTCCTTCATGTCCAAAAATTTCATAAAAAGCAATCTGCGGTTTAACAACCGGAACGATATCATGCACCGCATCGATAATGCCCTTATTAAAGACCAAGATCGCACTCGCCGCCGCACCAAAAGGAGTATGTTCGCCACCCTCCATCGCTTTCATTTTCAAAAATTTTGGAATCTTACTAAGCCTCGGGTCCAACCCCACACAAATCGAAGATCCCTTCGCCTTTACCGCTTCTACCAATTTATCTGCAAAATTCTTAACCATAATAATTTTATTAAATTCTATTTAGATTATACATTACGCACCATACTGTTCCCTATATTTCTTAATCAACTCCATTTTTTCGTCATCAATATACACAACACCGTCAACTTCTTTGCCATATAAAACCTCAACCACATCATCTAAATTCACAATTGAATAAACAGGAACATTGAACATTTCCGTAACAAATTTCACCGCAGAAACTCCATCATTATTTTTTTCCATTCGATCCATCGCAATCAAAATTCCACTAACAACGGGATTTCCATTCGCCTTTAAAACATCCATACTTTCACGAACAGCAGTTCCCGCAGTCATAACATCATCAATAAGCAAAACTCTCGTGTCCTCCTTCAAAGGCGCACCGACAAGCAAATTCCCCTCTCCGTGATCCTTTGCTTCCTTTCTATTAAAACAATATCCAACATTTGCCTCAAAATCGCTAAAAAGAACTTCAACAGTGCAGGCCGCCAAAGGAATTCCCTTATACGCAGGCCCAAAAATCACATCAATCTCAATTTTATTGTCCAAAAAAGCTCCCGCATAAGCCTTCGCAAATTCATGAATAAGTTCACCTGTAAAAAAACTTCCAGCATTAAAAAAATACGGAGCAATTCTTCCACTCTTCAATGTAAATTGTCCAAACTTCAACGCATTAGCCTTCACCAAAAGTTTTATAAAATCAATTTTGTATTGTTGCATCCCTTTAAATTGTTAGTTTTTATTAAATTAATATATTATTTTTTATCACCAAAGTAAATTTTCTTTCCCTGCGCATCCCTATGATATTTTCCGAATTCAGAAAGCTTTCTCACATAATTATATTTCATCACAGAACCCTGCCTACAAGCCAAAACACCAGTTGAATCGACCGCACATTGTCCGCAAACACCGACTCCGCATTTCATATATTTTTCAACAGAAACATAGCAATCTATCCCATTTTTCCACGCAATATCTCCAACAAATTTCATCATCATTTCCGGTCCACACGTAAAAACTTTATCAATTTTTTCATCTTTTTTCTCGACATCCAAAATTACATCTTCAAGTAAATTTGTGACAAGACCGGTAAATCCCATCGACCCATCATTCGTCGAAATATGTAAATTCACACCATGTAACCCAAGAATTTTTTTCGTATAAAGCACAAAATCCTTACTTCTCGCCCCAATCAAAAATTCAACTTTGCAATTTTTTTTCAAAGCTTCCAACGCGACAAAATACATCGGCGCAGCTCCATATCCGCCGGCAACAAGCGCTAAATGATCACCATCATCAATTTTATAATACGTTCCAAAAGGCCCTCTGATCCCAACAAAATCTCCTTCCTTCATCTCAAAAAGTGCAGCCGTAGCGGGCCCAACATTACATACCGTAAGCCAAAATTCCTTTCCATCATCATACGCAACCGATATAGGTTTTTCATCAACGCCGGGAATCCACATCATCACAAATTGGCCGGGCTTAGCGCCAAGTGGATATTCAAAAACATAAGTATTCACAGTATCGCTTTCCTTAATAATCTTTTTTATTCGAATCGTAACTGGTTTTGTATCAAATTTTTTGCCCTCCATTTTTTCGCAAATTAATTATATTTTTACAGTTCCAATAATTTCTTCCAAATTTTTCACACCATTTTTTTCACACCATTCTTCCACTTCAACGACAACCTTCTTAAATCCCTCAACACCACGATAATAAACCATTGTCCCCATTCCAACCAATCTAGCTCCGACCATCATCATTTCAACCACGTCTTCTCCCGTCAAAACTCCGCCTGTCCCGACAATCGGCGCTCCAGTAGCCTTAAAAACATCATACACGCATTTCACAGCAAGTGGTTTTATTCCAGGTCCGGAAATTCCACCGACTTTATTCGTGAGAATAGGCATTCTTGTATTTATGTCTATAGCGAGCCCGGGACCGAAAGTATTCACAGCGCAAAATCCATCCGCACCAGCGGCCATACAGGCCTTTGCAATCTCCCCGATATTCGAAACATTCGGAGAAAGTTTGATTATTACAGGTTTTTTTGTACGAGCACGAACAACTTTAGTAACCGCAGCAGCATCAGTTACAACACACGCAAATGGCTTCCCAAACTCACTTTCCACATTCGGACAAGAAATATTTACTTCAATAATGTCAGGATCACACTCCGAAATTTTCTCAGCCAAAAGCCCAAAATCATCAATCTTCCCCGCCACAATACTCGCAATGATAGGCGCAGGTTTCTCATCATTATATTCAGGAAAAGTTTCACTTATTGCCTTTTCAATTCCAGCATCAGAAAGCCCGACAGCATTTATAAAATAATTCTCCGTACCAAACATTGTGGGATTCCTATGCCCTTTATGCTCCTCAAGCCAAATTGATTTCGTCGTCACTCCACCAGCTCCATTCAAGATAACATTCTTCAAACTGCTCGCTGTCACTCCCAAAATTCCCGAGGCAAGCACTGTCGGATTTGCGAACTTAACTCCACAAAATTTTATACCCAAATCTACCATTTCAAATTTTTTATCAAAAAAACTCTATCATAAAAAGAACTCACTTCCAAATCCATCAAAAAAAGCTTGATTTTAAGCCAATTATTGCTAGAATAGCAAACAGCAACTAGAAACATTCTATGGACGCACAAACTTTTGAAAAAAAACTGACCCAAAAAAGAAGGGGGCAGTGTTTGTCCTGCACGGATTTAATAAGCGTAGAAGACCTTAGTAAAAAAGACATCGAAATGATTTTCGATCTGGCCTCCTCCACGGAAGAACTTCTCAAAGGAGACATGAAAAAAATTGGCTTACTAAAGGGCAAAACTCAAATCAACTTCTTCATGGAAAACTCCACACGAACAAGAAGTTCTTTTGAATTAGCAGGCAAAAATCTCGGCGCAGACACAATAAATATCACAGGAGACGGCTCCTCAATGAAAAAAGGGGAAACACTTCTCGACACCGCAATCACCATAGACCAAATGCAACCCGACCTAATAGTCATCAGAAGCGCCGACTCAGGTGCCGCAAGATTCTTCGCTAAAAATGTAAAAGCGGCCGTAATAAATGCAGGAGATGGATGGAATGAACATCCAACGCAAGCCCTTCTCGACCTTTACACAATTACAAAATTAAAAGGCAAAAACATAAAAGGTAAAAAATTAGTCATTGTCGGAGACGTTCTTCATAGCAGAGTTTTTGGCTCACTTTGGAGAATTGCAAAAATGTTCGAATTATCTGTCACAGTTTGCGCGCCATACACATTAATCCCTTCAAACCTTGCAGATTTAAATATAAAACACGAACCGGACATAGAAAAAGCGCTTAAAAATGCAGATATTGTTTACACATTAAGGCTACAAACAGAAAGAGCCGCAGCCTCATATGTCCCAACATTAAGAGAATATTCGAAAACCTACATAATAAACGCAAAACGAATGCTTTTGGCAAAACCGGACGCAATTGTGATGCATCCAGGCCCTGTAATTCGCGAATTAGACGTGCATACAAATATCCTTGAATCAGACAAATCGGTAATTCCTCACCAAGTGTTTAGTGGCTATTGTGTGCGATTCGTAATACTCTGGTTACTCGGTGAAAACAGAAAAAACAAGACAGTCGAAAAAAGATTATACAAACCATTTTAAAATGCAGAATTTACTAATAAAACACGGCAGAGTCATCGATCCATCAGCAAATATTGATGGAATTTTCGACATCCTCGTAGAAAATGGAAAAATCAAAAAAATAGGGAAAAATCTGGAAGATAAAAACTCAGAAATAATAGATGCAAAAAACAAAATAGTAGCACCGGGATTCATCGACATGCATGTACATTTGAGAGAACCGGGCAGAGAAGACAAAGAAACAATTCACACTGCCTCAAGATCCGCCGCAAAAGGAGGGATAACAACAATAGTCGGAATGCCAAACACAAGTCCTGTAGCGGACAATCAAACTGTTATCGAGTACGTACTTTCAAAAGCAAAAAAAGAATCCTTGGTAAATATTTTCGCTTGCGGATCTGTCACAAAAGGAGAAAAAGGAGAAGAATTGGCAGAGATTTGGGAACTCAAAAAAACCGGAGCAGTAGCGGTCAGCGATGACGGATTCGACATACAAAATTTAGATTTATACAGAAAAGCATTGCAGTACTGCAAGACGCACAAAATGCCAATAATTTCACACACAGAAGATTCAAATTTATCAAAAAACGGACAGTTACATGAAGGAAAAATCTCAACACTTTTGGGACTTCAAGGCATCCCTGCATGCGCTGAAGATGCGGCCACAGCAAGGATTATTGCGCTTGTAGAAGACGTAAATCATCCGGTTCATTTCACTCACGTCTCCTCGAAAGGCTCAGTTGATTTGATAAAATTGGCAAGATCTAAAAAACTTCCGATTTCAGCAGACGTCACTCCCAATCATTTTTCACTAACCGATGAAGCGGTTCTCGGATACAATACCGCCGCAAAAGTTAACCCACCACTCCGCAGCGAAGACCACAGAAAAGCGCTTCTCAAAGGCCTAAAAGATGGAACAATTTCAGTTATAGCAACAGACCATGCTCCACATCTTTGGACGGAAAAACAAAGAGAATTTTCAAGTGCACCATTCGGGATTGTAGGATTTGAAACAATGCTTTCTCTCATAATTACAAATTTGGTAAACAAAAAAGTTTTATCGCTCAAAGAAGCTCTCCGAAAAATCACGATCAATCCTGCAAAGGTTTTAGGCTTAAATAAAGGCACCCTGAAAAAAGGAGCAGATGCGGATATTTGCATCTTCGACGAAAAAGCACAATGGACGGTGGATAGCACGAAATTCGAATCAAAAGGCCAAAATTCTCCATACCATGGAACAAAATTATCAGGAGTTGTCACAGACGTGATAGTAAACGGAAAAATAACAGTAAAAGACGGACAAATAATTTAAAATGGAATACATATTAATAACAACTTCAGGGATTTTAATAGGAATCACAGGAGTAGTTTTCGGCGGAAGCATGCTACTTTCAATGCCGTTTTTTCAAATCCTTTTTCCAACACTAAGCTACGGAAAAATCCTTGGGAACATACAAACAGGATCATTGGCACGCGGAATAGCAAGCACCATCACAACTCGAAAACAGTTGAAATTCAAAAAATTAATTCCAATTATAATTTTATTTATTTTAGGCTCCACATCAGGCTCAATATTGATAGCAAAACTTGATCAAAAATATTTGATTGTCGCAATAGTCATCGCAATAATTTTATCAGAGCTAAGCCCCAAAATAGCACACCTCATAAATAACAAAACACGATATATCGCAAGTTTATTAATCGGACTATATGTAGGCACGATAGCGGCCGGCTCAAGCATCATGTTGTTTGCACTTTTAAGAACATTATTCCCCGAAAAAGACCAAATCATTAACGCAAAAATACAAGCAAGATTCATCGAAACATTAGGACTAATCACAATTGTAATCACTCATTTTATTTATGGAAATATAATTTTCCCTATTTGGATTTTTTGGACAATCGGAAGCTTTATAGGCGGACTTTTAGGAGGAGTCATCCTCAAGAAAAGCGCAAAATTATCCCCAAAAACACAACAGATATACATTTATTCAATTTACTTGATTGCACTAATTCCAACACTGATAAAAACACTTAAATAACAACAAATGCACGCAAAACTCATCCTAAAAGACGGCACAATTTTTGAAGGAAAATCATTCGGAGCAGATGTTTCCGTAGCCGGAGAAGTTGTTTTCAATACATCAATGGTTGGCTATCCAGAGAGCTTCACAGATCCTTCTTACACAGGCCAAATCTTAGTCCTCACCTCTCCACTCGTTGGAAATTATGGCGTACCGGAAAACATAAAAGACAAAGACCAAATCGAGAAAATTTTCGAGGGAAATCATATAAGTATCACAGGACTAATTGTAAACGAATACAGCGAAAACTTCAGTCACTGGACGGCAAAAAAATCACTCGGAAAATGGCTTAAAGAAAACAAAATTCCGGCAATCACAGGGATCGACACAAGAGAACTTACAAAAAAACTAAGAACTCACGGAGTAATGCTCGGAAAAATTATCGTAGAAAAAAACACAAAAGAAATTCCATTTTTAGATCCAAATTCAGAAAACCTCGTCGACAAAGTTTCGATCAAAAAACCAAAAATCTATAAACGTGACAAAAAAACAATAATTTGCGTAGATTGCGGAATGAAAAACAACATCATAAGAAATTTTCTCGATCGCAACATCACGGTCATAAGAGTTCCTTGGAATTATAATTTTCTTGAAGAAAAAATCGACGGCAAGGAAATAAAATTCGATGGAATTTTCCTTTCAAACGGCCCCGGCGACCCCGCAATACTCACAAAACTTCACGAAACAATAAAAAAAGCATTCACACTAAAAAAGCCAATTTTCGGAATATGTTTAGGTTCACAAATCATGGCAATCGCATCAGGAGCTTTAACCTACAAATTAAAATTCGGACACCGGTCACAAAACCAACCATGTATCGACCTAAACACAAATCCTCAGAAATGCTATATCACAAGCCAAAATCACGGATTCGCAATTGACGAAAAATCACTCCACCCAGATTGGAAAGTCTGGCTCCGCAACGCAAATGACGAAACTATCGAAGGCATCCGCCACAAAACTCTTCCATTTTTCTCATGCCAATTTCATCCCGAAGCCGCACCAGGTCCACTCGACACAGTTCAATTCTTCGACGACTTCATCAAAATGTTGTAAAATAATCAGAAAACACTACATAACAGAAACCCTGTCCACAAAGTTTAATGAGCCTTATTTACCCCAACCTATTGTTTAATTTAACCCACTTTTTTGGGAGAAAAATAGGCTGAATTCACGCAAAAAAATAATAACCATTTTCCATTTATCGAATTTTTTGTAAAAAAAAACCCGCCGAAGCGGGGGAAAAAGTTTTAAACTGGCTGCTGATAATAGAGCCATTAAACTTTGTTTTTGTTGTAAATCCTACCAAGACTTTGGTGTTAATTTCAGTTGCACCACCAACCGCCTGTTGTCCTTTAACACGAAACCGTAGCTAGGCCATAGAGTTTGGATAAAGGCAGGACCGCATCCAGAAAGGTCTGGACATCTCCGGTATTCTAAAGCGAACTTCAGAATACCATCACCTCAGTGAGGACAGAGAGAGAAGTAAATTTTGCAGTCCTTATACAGGAAGATTGGAGAACTCCTCGTTGAGCTACAATCTTAAACGCTTTTTATTTTTATTTGTATTTTTGTGCGTTACCGCTTTTACTTCCCTCATCTCTCCACTCTTAGAAGAGATAAAGAAAAATTTTTTATTTTTGTTTTATTTTTATAATGGAGTTACGACACTCAGATTTCGGCGCCAAAAGATCATTTTGAGATATTTCTCAGGATCTTTACAGTGCGACACGAGAATCTTTCAATCGCTTCTCCTTTTTGAACTTCTGTGATTTTAATGTGCAAGTGCTTTTCTAGGGCGTTGTGACTTTCTTGGGAGTGTTCAATATTTTTTGTGAACTTTTTTCTCATCCACGAAAATCATATTAGTATATCCAATACACAAAATTTGTCAAAATTCTAATATAGACACAACTGAAATATTGTTGCAGAATAAAAATAGACATGGCTCAAGAAGCCACTAAATGACTCACGTCAAAACAGGCCATTCTGAGAAAAATCTTTTTTCGCTACATGAAATATATAAAAATCTATAGATCTTTCATTCAACTCCATCAACATTCAAAGATTTATTATTTAGCATTCTTCATCTTATATCTCATAACAACAGAATCAATCTTCTCCTTCGCATCCAACACTTCCCCGGTATATTTATCAATAACGCTCTCACATTCTGTTTTTTTCAAAACCCAATTTCCGGGAAGATCCTCTTCATTTGCAATACATCCACCATGAATAAGATCGTGATGTTTCTTACAAAGAGGCACAATACTCTCAAAATCATGTCTCCTAAAAAGTGTAAACCTTTTAGTATGATGCAAAACAAAACATGGAAAATTACATTTCGGGAATCCACATTTATAAGAATACTTAGCCAAAATCTGACGCTTCAATGCCACAGGAATATGCCTACTTACCTCACCTTTCGCATATCTCAAAAACCCAAGTTTCCCTCCATCCTCACCCTTTTTCCCCTCCAGTTTTTTCAAAAGCACTTCGAAAACCTCATTCCAGCTCAGATTCTGTTTTCGCTCTTTCTCAAGCCTTTGTTTAAACAAACGAAGTTTAAACTGAACATCAAGACTGGCATGAAAAAGAAAAATTTTATACCGCTCCTCCTGCTTCAAATCAAAAGAATTAATCATAGCCCCACCATTAACCCAATTCACTCCAAACACCTCATTCAATCCCAATTGCATGCCACGACCAACATCAACAAAATTATTTGCCACTTGACCAACGCCAGACCTGTTTTTTAATTCAACGTATACGTTGGCATCATTTTCTCTTCGTTTTTGGCTTACATACGCCACGAGTGCCTGCTGAGGCAATGCCTCGATTTTCTTTGCCAAATATCCATCATTTTCTTTAGTTGCAATATAAGAAACCGTCTCAATCTTGCTCCAACTTTGCTTCCCCTCTTCAAATTGCCTCAATAAAATCGGTTTATCAGCAATCCTCCTCACCAATCTCAAAACCCTATCAACAGTAAATTCGCTCATTCCCGCCAACTTTTTTGCAAAATCATAAAGAGAAACAAAGCCCTTTTTTTTATAAAAAGATCTTTTTCCAACCTCCGGAAGCATAGCAACAAATTTTCGCACCCAAATTTTTGCATTCATTCCACATTCCACACATTTTTTATACAATTGGTCGTCAGAAAGATCACAAATTCTTTTTCCAATAGCACTTGGCACAATTCCCTTTCCCTCCACAATTCCCTTTCCCTCCACACTTCCCTCCTGCACATCCACCCCACCATTATCCACATTCCGACCAATCACTTCATTCACATTTACAAGAAAACTTTTATCATTTTTTCCAACATTTTTATCCATAATCCCAAGATTAAAAATTACATCAAAATCATTCATACCAAATCAACATTAAATTTTTCTAAATTATTATTAAAATTTTTCTATATGGCGAAGCAAAATGCCTTCTTCTCTTGACCGATTCGTTATAACAAGTTCTTAAATTATTTTTTTACTCCACACTTGTAAATCATCCAAACATTGATATAGGATAAACCCACCAAGAAAATGGACAGTAAACGTCAGATAATCACACATATCGCACAACTAAAATAACTCACACATGTTCATCTCCCTCGATCTCGAAACCACAGGAATAGATCCGCTGAAAAACAAAATCATCGAATTTGGTGCTGTCAAATTTGATTTAAATGGACAAAAAGAAACACTACAAATTTTAATAAACCCAGGAATAGCGCTTCCAGACCTGATAAAACACATCACGCATATAACCGATGAAGAGCTAAAAGATGCCCCAGCGTTCACGGAAAAAGCACAAGAGATAAAAAATTTCATCGGAGACGCACCTATAGTAGGCCACAATATCCAATTTGATATTTCATTTTTAAACGCAAACGGCTTGAATCTAACCAATCCACTCTACGACACCTTCCCATTCTCAAGCATAATCTATCCAGATTTGCCTACGTACAGCCTAGAAGTCCTCTCTGAAATATTAAATCTTTCACACGAAGAAAAGCATCGCGCACTCGAAGATTCTGTCGCCGCAATGGAATTATTCATAAAATTATCTGAAAAATTTCAAGAACTTCCGGAAAAAACTATCAAAAAAATTCACGAACTTAGCAAAAAAACAACAAGTCCGTTAGGAGCATTTTTGCTGACATTAAAGCCAAAACCAACACAAGAACAACAATCTACAGAAGTCTCATCAGAAACAAAATTTAAAAAACCCAAATCTGAAAAATCTATTCAAGAAAATCAACTTTCAATATTTTCAGAGCTAACTGAAGAGAACCAAACCAACGAAGAAAAATCATACGACAATTCAACAACAAATTTTATCTCTTCAAAAATCCTAAACTCAAAAGAAAACCTACTAATAGAGCTATCCCCTCCTTACGAAGACCTGATAAAAAATCTCATAAAACACATCGACAAAGATTCATACATCGCAATTCCGTCAGAAATCTTTCAAAGCATCTCGTCTGAACTTCCTGATACTGTAGCCAAAATCGAGTCACCAAAAAAATACATATCCACAAAAAGACTAGAGAAATTACTAGAAAAATCACAAATTCAAGACCATGAATTCACCGCATTCTCGAAAACAATAATATGGTTAAATAAAACAAAAACAGGACTTTTACATGAAATTTCATTTCTAAATCAAGAGAAACAATTAATTCACGAATTGAACATAGATGAAAACTTAATCGATCCGCTTCAAGAAGCCTTTTTCTCAAAAGGAATAGAAAAAGATATTTCAAATCCTACAATTTGCTCACATCATTATCTTGGAGACATCACAACTCATTTCAACACAGAAACAGATGAGCGAAAAAGCCCTAACAATAGCCATTTCCCGCCACTCAAACCAAAAAATCTCATCATCGTAGACTTCGACAAATTTGTAAAAACACTACACTTTGAATCTTCACATTACTTAAAACTTGAGATTTTATTAAATCAAATAAAAAGAATTGAAACCGATAAAAATTCAGAACTCATAGAATCTCTCTCTTCAAAGGCCACAATGTTTTTCGGACTCATCGGAATCGTCATGGAACGCTTTACAGACGACAATCAATTTATCGAAAGATGCACGATTTCACAAGAAATAACAGAATCCAGACAGTGGGAGAAAGCGCTACACTCAGCCCAAAACCTGATAGAGCTATTAAATGAAACTAAAGATCCACTCCTCGAAAAATCAGCAAAAACATTAGGTGAATTTCTCCTCACGCCAAACCTCAATTCAAACCTTTTGCTTATAGAAAAAGACATGGACAAAAATGTTGTGATAAAAAAATCACCATTCGAAGTAAAACCACAAATCCAAAAAATCCTAACTAACTGCGAATCCTACAAAATCATAAACGAAAACGTAAACTTAAACGACGACGGACATTTCATAAAACGCCTTTTCGGGCTACCACAAGACCTTAAGGCAATCAAAGAAAGTGAATTAATCCCTTCATGTCCAACCAAACCTTCTTTCGAAATTTTCATGGCGGACAAACCAAATTACTACTCAAGAGAAGACCACAATCTCATGAAAAACATCGCAAAATATGCAGAAAATAGAGAAGGCGCAGTCGCAATAATCGCAAATTCACGACAACAAATAGAATTTTTTACGCTGGAACTTGGAAAACTACTCAAGAATTCAGCAGAAGAATCACAAAAGTCAAAAGACGGATTCACTGATGCACAAGGCAAAACTTATGCACAAGCCAAAACTCACGCACCACGCCAAATAATCTCACTTCTAACGGGAAGCATAGGAAAAATCGCAGAACAATTCAGGGCGAACCACCAAAACTCGATACTAATACTTACGCCAAATGCGTGGAATTATTTCAAATACGCAAACCTCGTAAATTCGCTTATAGTAACCAAAATCCCATTCGATCCACCTAGCGATCCATACCTTATCGCGGCCAGCAAAAATTTCGAAAATCCATTCGATGAACTACAAGTTCCTCTCGCGATTTTTGCATTAAAAAGAATAATTAACCGCATAAAGCAAACTGCAAACGAAACAAAAAAAGAAGTTATTATTTTAGATGACCGACTTACCACAAAAAATTACGGAAAAGCTTTTATTGAAAATCTAAAAAATATCGCATGCATATCACCATTCTTGCCGATTCAATAGACACACAATACGCAGGAATCCATCACTACACGAAAAACCTCATTGAATACTTTTTAAAAATAGACGACAAAAACACTTATACGATAATTCATCCAAAGCCAAATAAATGGCTAAATAATTTAATAAAAACAACATCCCAAAACTCCCTCCAATCAAACGAAAACGCCTCCTCGCACATTTCCGAAATAATAATCCCACGCAATAAATTTCCTAGTGGAGAAAGTATTCGAAGATTTTTCAAAATCCCAAAAATAATAAATAAAATGTCTCCGGATATAGTTATTGAACCATGCCACATAGGCCCATTTCGGCTAAAGAAAAGCATAAAAAGAGTCTTGATAGTACACGACATAACTCCAATATTATTTCCACATTTTCACACATTCAGAGGCAGATTTATTCACAAATTATTTCTCGGAAAAAGCCTAAAAAATGCAGACATAATAATAACACCATCCAAAACAACAAAAGATGACATCCTAAAAAAATACCAGCCAAAAGCCAAAATATCTATCATACACCTTGGGGTGAATCCAATCACAACAGAAAATCCAACACAAAAAACACTCCAAATTCAAAACCAAACCATCGAAACTCCATACTTCCTCTACCTCGGCACAATCGAACCACGCAAAAATCTCGAAACACTCGTCGATGCCTTCATAGAGCTAAAAACCACAAACAAAATCCCGCATAAATTAGTGCTCGCAGGACAAATCGGCTGGAAATCAAAATCACTTCTCAAAAAAATCGAAAAATATAACAAAACATCGACACCACTCAATTCACCTCAAATCATCACAACAAACCGCATCACAGAATCCGAAAAAAATATTCTTCTCAAAAACACAGACATTTTCATCTATCCATCCCTTTACGAGGGCTTCGGTTTACCTCCTCTAGAAGCCATGAACGCAGGCATTCCAGTTGTCTGTTCAAAAGGCGGAAGCCTCAAAGAAATTTACAAAAACACAGCACTTTTATTCAACCCAAACGATAAAGAAACACTAAAAAAACACATTTTATCACTAATAAAAAACACGAATTTAAACAAAAACTCACTCCGCACCACTCTAATAAAGAACGGACTCTCTTTTGCCGCATCACACCCATGGCAAAAAACAGCAGAAGAAACACTAAAAACAATACTATACTAAAATAATCCAAAATAGACTGGAAATTTGCCAAAAAAACAGTTACTCTCTTCTCGTACCTATGTGAACAACATAACCGTACAAACTTATATATTAACAAAACCTTAAAAATGGCTCACACACTACCACAACTCCCTTATGCCTACGATGCGCTCGAACCATACATCGATGCAAAAACAATGGAAATCCACCATTCAAAACATCACCAAACTTACACCGACAAATTCAATACAGCACTGGAAAAACATCCTGAGTTATTCGAAAAAACGCCACAGGATCTACTAAAAGACCTATCACAACTTCCTGAAGATATTCGCCAAGCAGTCGTAAATCACGGCGGAGGATACATAAACCACAACCTTTTCTGGGAAATTCTTCGCCCGGGGCAAGAAGACAACGCACCACAAGGAGCTCTTTTAGAAGCCATAAACAAATCATTCACATCATTTGAAGCTTTCAAAACAGCATTCACAACTGAAGCATCCACAAAATTCGGAAGTGGCTGGACATGGCTTTGCGTAGCACACACAAACGAAGCAACAAAACCAAAAAAACTAGTAATCCTATCGACATCAAATCAAGATTCTCCCCTTTCTCAAGGCCTAACTCCAATTATGACAATCGACGTTTGGGAACACGCATACTACCTAAAACACCAAAATAGAAGACCTGAATACATCGAAAATTTCTGGAAAGTAGCAAACTGGGCAAAAGCAGAAGAACTGCTTAAACAAGCCTAAACCCAACACCAAACGAACAATCAAAAAGTAAGAGCTTGACAAATCCACGAAATAGCGTAAAATCAGCCCCTACTTTTAAAATCCAACTAAGATGACAAACGAAACACGACCAAGTCAAAACTACCTAGGCGAATGCGAAAGAAGGCTGAACGCTACAGATAAACTACAAAGATCAAGCATAGCGTCAACCGCCACAAGAATAGCAACATGGACTGCCCTTATTTTAAGCGTAGGATTGACAGGAAAATTATCAGCAGATGATGACGCCTCCGTAGCAGGAAAAAGGGCTAGAGCATCGCTTCTTGAAGCACTACCAAAAGACGCAAATTTAACCACAGAAGACCGAAAAACTCTCGAATGTATCGTTGGACGCATAGGATTAAGATGCCGAGGCGTCAGCAGAATAGGAAAAGACGACTTCGAAACCCAAAATTGCGATAAGCCAGCCTTAGACAAATTAGATGAACGAGACAGGTCAAAAGAATCAAATCTAAAAGCACTTGGAGCAAAAGCAAAAGAAACAACAAAAAATTCAGGATTCGAGCCAAGTTTTCTATGTGAAAGCTCACAAGAAGGCACACGATTAACAATAAAATTCAATGAATCCACTCCTTCAGAACCAAAAACATACCGTATAGAAGATTTCATACCTAAACCAAGCCCCACAGGAAGACATAAGAGACCATCACGAACAAAATTAGCCCAAGCTTAAACAGGCAAAAAAATAAAAGAATTTGCCTAAAAGTAAAAAACTCATTAAAATATACAAAGGTCAATTAAAAATTGGCCTTTTGAAAAATTAACAAATTTTTATGATATACGCATTATTGGCTCTCGCAGTGATAGCAATCGTAATTGTCGGTCTTTACAACAGCCTTATAAGCCTAAAAAACAAATGTGAAGAAGCATGGTCAGATATCGACACACAGCTAAAACGCAGATACGACCTTATTCCAAATGTAGTAGAATCAGTAAAAGGTTACGCAAAACATGAAGAAAAAACACTGGAAACACTTACAGATCTTCGCACCAGAGCTATGAACGCACAAAACGTGGGCGACAAAGAAAAAGCCGAGACGATGCTTTCCGGCGCCTTAAAATCACTTTTCGCAGTAGCTGAAAACTACCCTGACCTTAAAGCAAATCAAAACTTCTTGGATCTTCAAAACAAATTAGCAGAAGTAGAAGACAATCTTCAGCTCTCACGCCGTTACTACAACGCCGTGGTACGTGACTTCAACACAAAGATTCAAGTCTTCCCAAACAACCTTCTAGCTCAAATGCTAGGCTTCACCTCACGCATCTTCTTCGAAGCCCAAGGAGCTGAAAAAGAAAATGTTAAAGTTGATTTCAAGGAAGAAGAGAAGAAATAGCACTTCTTCTAAAATATTCTTTTAAATATTCTCTTAAAAAATCCATCCTTCTGAACCTGCAGTCCAAGATATTTTTTAAACCTTCATGAATTCCTAAACAAATCCAAATCAGTCTTTCGGAATTGCAAAAAAATCCAAATAGATACACTCCAAACGTTTTATAGTAGATGAAAACATTTTTTATTTTTATTTCCAACAATTATACCATTTTTTTGGCTAAAAATACAGAGAAATGTGACTACATAGAGCGAAAATTCATTTCAGAATCAATAAAATCAATCCAATCATTCGATTCTTCTCTTTTGGATTACTTTCAGCAACCAGAAGTGTCAATGCCGTAAGAGCCTCGGGGGTCAGACGCATTGGATTTAGTATTCCTGTTCTCTTCAAAAACCAAACAAAAGTAAAAGCTCCCGAACGCTTATTCCCATCAATGAATGGATGATTTTTAACCGTAAAATATAATAAATGTGCAGCTTTTTCCTCTATTGTTGGATATAAATCTTTCCCTCCAAATGATTGCAGCACATTGCCCAATATCCACTCTACACTTTGTTCTTTTATTGCAATCCCGAAGAAATCACCGGCCTGTCCACTATTCCTAAGTCAGATTTTTAGGTCTAAAAGGGCATCCATCAATTCTTTTGCCGTGATTTTAAATTCTTTTTTTGTTATTCCGGTCTTTGGAAAATTTTCTTTATCATAGGCATCAAGTGAAAACCAAGTATTCGCGAACATTTTTATCAATTCAAGCGCGTCATTTGCGCCTACAGTACCATCCGATGGCAATAATGTTTTTACTTGTTCAACGGCTTTTAAAAATAATTCATAATTTTTCGCTAGTCGTTTTTTATTGATCGTATAGCCATCAACGATGTGATTATGCAAAGTTTTTGTAGCCCACTTTCGAAATTTAGTTCCCATTTTTGAACCAATACGATATCCAACAGAAATAATCACATCCAAATTATAAATTTCTACTGAACGTTTAACCTTTCTGTTACCCTCTATTTGAACTTGTTCCATTTTGGAACATGTTGCATCTTTCAATAATTCTTTTTCTCTATAAATATTCTTTAAATGTTTTGTTATCGCCTGTGAATTTACACCAAATATTTTTGCCATCTCCGCTTGAGTAGCCAATATAGTTTCAGCATGAAGATCCTCCCGTAGCTCAATTGCTCCGGATTTTGCCTGATAAATCACAACTCTGTTTTCTTTTTTCATATGTTTTGTTTTAAAAAAATATATGAAAAGAATATTAACCTTGTGAAATTAAATTTTCATTAAAAATTCCTAAAATTTTTATAAAAAACTATGCATAAATTTGCATAGTAAATCATGGAAATGGTTTCACACGCCATATTCCTCTCGTAAAGCCTCAATCTCATCCCTGATTTCAGCCGCTTTTTCAAAGTTTAGATTTTCACTTTCGATTTCCATTTTATTCTCAAGAACCTTTATCAATCGACCAACCTCATCTTTCGGCACTTTCTCACCATTAAACCTTCCCTTGTCCTTCTTTTTGCCTCCTAGATGCGAAATATCACGGATCGCCTTCTTGATAGTTTCAGGAGTAATTCCACGTTCTTTATTGTACTCCACCTGTTTTTCACGACGTCGATTTGTCTCTTTTATCGCACCTTTTATCGCAGGAGTCTCAACGTCTGCATACATAATTACGTGTCCATTTACATTTCTCGCACATCTTCCGGTCGTTTGGATCAAAGCGCTTTCACTACGCAAAAATCCTTGTTTGTCAGCATCCAAAATCGCCACCAAACTCACCTCCGGCAAATCCAAACCTTCTCTAAGCAAATTAATACCGACCAAAACATCAAATTTTCCAAGACGTAAATCTCTCAAAATCTCAATTCTTTCAATCGTCTCAATGTCAGAATGCAAGTACCGAACACGAATATCAGCATCCGACAAAAATTCCGTCAAATCCTCAGCACTTCTTTTCGTCAAAGTCGTAATCAAAACTCTTTCACTTCTATCAGTAACAATTTTAATTTCTTTAAGCAAATCCTCAATCTGTCCTTTTGAAGGACGAATCGAAATTGGCGGATCTACTAGCCCCGTCGGACGTACAACCTGTTCTACAATCGCAGTTTTTTTCGTATTTGCCATTTCATATTTTCCGGGAGTTGCAGAAACAAAAACAGTATTTTTCATATAATCCTCAAATTCTTCAAATTTCAACGGCCTATTGTCGTGCGCAGAAGGAAGCCTAAAACCATGTTCTATCAAAGTTGATTTTCTGGAAAAATTCCCATTATGCATTCCCCCAATTTGTGGAACCGTCATATGTGATTCATCAATAAAAAGAAGAAAATCTTCTGGCAAATAATCCATCAAAGTCGTCGTCCTCTCCCCCGGTCCTTTTCCGCTAAGATAACGCGTATAATTCTCAATTCCACTGCAATATCCGGTCTCAAGCATAATCTCAATATCATATTCTGTTCGCGTTTTTATTCTTTCCGCCTCGATATTTCGACCCTGTTTTTGTAGCTCATTGTAGCGCAAATCGAGATCTTTCCTGATTCCATCCACAGCTCTTAAAACTTTTTCCTCAGTCGTCACATCATGTTTCGCAGGGAAAATCGTAATCTCATCCATCTTCCGAACAAGTTCTCCGGTAAAAGATTCAACTTCCGAAATCGCCTCAATATCATCACCAAAAAACTCAAGTCTATAAACATTATCACGATCCGGAGGATAAACTTCGACGGTATCGCCAAGCACATGAAACATTCCATTTTTAAATTCCATCGAACTTCTCGTGTATTGCATTTCCGTAAGTTGCCTCAAAAGTTTATCTCTCGGAACGACCTCTCCAACTTTTATAGTTCTCGCCATCGCCGTATAATCCTCAACCGACCCAAGACCGTAAATACATGACACAGAAGCCACAATTATAACATCGCGCCTCGTCAAAAGATTCGCTGTCGCAGCATGTCGAAACTTTTCAATTTCCTCATTTATCGCCGCATCTTTTTCAATATAAGTATCCGTCGAAGGCAAATACGCTTCCGGTTGATAATAATCGTAATAAGAAACGAAATAACTCACCGCATTTTCAGGAAAAAATTCCTGAAACTCACTGCAAAGTTGCGCCGCCAAAGTCTTATTATGCGCTAGCACAAGAGCAGGACGCTGAAGCTGTTCAATCACTTTCGCCATAGTGAAAGTCTTTCCAGAACCAGTAACTCCAAGCAAAGTTTGAAACCTCTCTTTCTTATCCAACCCTTTACTAAGCGCTTTTATCGCCTCCGGCTGATCCCCTTTCGGCGTCATTTCTGATTTTAAAACAAACTTATTATCAATCATTTTGCATATTTTAGAGCGAAGAGATTGTATCACAAGAAAACCTTGTCCTCAAGCCAAAAGCCACAAATGAGACACTTTATTGCCACATAATATTGGAAATGATAGAATTCAACCATGAACCTACTTCAATTCACCATCGACCTCGCAGAGAAAGCCGGAAAGATAATTTTAGAAACAGAAAAAAAGCACATCAAGATCACAAAAAAAGCAAAATACGATCTTGTAACAAACGCCGACAAAGCTTCAGAAAAATTCATAATGGAACAAATAAAAAAACACTATCCGAATCATGAAATTTTGTCAGAAGAAGACTTTTTCAAAAATAAACAAATCCCAAATGCGGAATATGTTTGGATCATCGACCCACTCGATGGAACAACGAATTTTGCGCATGGACTCCCTATTTTTTCAATATCAATCGCTCTCGTACATACAAAAAAAATCAAATCTTCAAAAAATTTCGAATACATGCACGGCGAAATAATCGTCGGAGTTGTGCACGCACCAAAAATGCATGAAACTTTTTACGCCGCAAAAAACAAAGGCGCTTATTTAAACGGAAAACGCATTCGTACATCAGCGGTAAAAAACCTCGAAAACGCATTAATGGTCACAGGCTTTCCTGTCGGACATAAAAATGTAAACGTAGAACATTTCACAAAAATGCTGCCAAAATGCCAGGCCCTAAGAAGACTTGGTTCAGCCGCTTTAGACCTCTGCTACATCGCATGCGGAAGATTCGATAGCTATTGGGAATTCCGACTCAAAGCTTGGGATATCGCAGCAGGAAGCCTAATAGCAGAAGAAGCAGGCGGAATAGTCACCGACACAAATGGAAAAACACTCGACCTTTTCGGCCAAGACATCCTCGCCACAAACGGCTTTCTCCACAAAGAAGTTGTAAAAATCTTTTCAAAGCTTTAAAATCGCGACACAAATGCGCAACACATGAAAAACTCGCGCTTAAAACATATGCGTTCGTAGCTCAGTTGGATAGAGCGTTGGCTTGCGGAGCCAAAGGTCGCAGGTTCGATTCCTGCCGGACGCACCAGAAAAGACCAATCCTCAAATTACACCAACCACCACGTTTATCTCATCACAGATTGCACTACAAAAATAGCAAAAAATAACAGACCAAGAGCCAGAAAGCCCTTTGCAAACGTCATTTTAGGCTTTTCCTTATTGTCTATAATTGCGATATTAGGCTTTCTCTCCTTCAAATAAGCCGTCGAGCAATGCACAAAAATTAAAATAAAAGACAATTCCCAAAAACAAAACCCACACTTGAATCAATGCATTCAACAATAAACAGCACCAATCAAAAACAGTGCTTTTTCTTTGCGATTCGAATTAGAATTCACCCACCCATGCTTGACAAATTAGACAAAAAAACGGTAGAATAACAACCTTTTGTTCTCAAAACATGACAATCGAAAAAAGATCACAACGCGAAGCTGAAGAACCCCATCTCAAGATAGGATATCACGCTATGCAGGCAGAAAGATGGCCTATGAATCAAGACATCGCAAACTGTTATGACGAGACCAGTGCATATTACTTCCACCTAGAACAAACACATCTTCAAATACACCCAGAAACATCTTTTGACGGACTAAAAGATTCAATTCCAGAAGACCATAGAAACAGAATAAAAACAATATGGCTAAAACTTTTAGATCATAAAGCGAAACTGGACAGAAAAACAAATGCACTAAGGCAATGCTGGGAAACAGTTCCAAAAAATTCAGATAAAAACTCACAAAATTTAGTTCAAAACAGTCCAATAGTCATTCAAGAAACCTCAAGACCTGCAGTAATGGCCTTAATTTCTGAAGACCCAGCCCTAAAAGAATGGCAAAACACAGAAGAAACATGCCGACAAAGTGTTCATCATGCAACAAAAGATTTCATGACAGCACTAAGAGTATATTTAGAAGAATTAATTGAGTACAAAGATGATAAATATGTTCTTCCAAAAAACCACCCAGAACGAGAAAATGTAGTAATTCAAAATAGATACATTCAACTTCTAGATGCCACAAACATGGCAATGAGCACAGCCAAAGCCATCCACAACGAACAGCCGGGAAGACGCGTCAGAAAAACAGAGATGAAACCTTTTATTTTCCATCCTGCCGCAGTAACGCTCTCCGCAATAAGGCATATAATTCCATTCTTAATAGAAAAAACTCGCCTAGAAATAAATCCAGCACTTATAGCAATAGTAACGGCAATGCATGACACTCCGGAAGACGCAGACGTTACAGTAGAAGAAGTAGTCATAAAAGTGAAACAAGTCCTAGATCACTATGATACGTCAATCCCAATCAACAGCGGATTTGGAATACAAAGAGATGATTTTAAACGAAAACTCTTGGACATGATGAATCCTACAAACACAACAAAAGTAAGACAAGCATTAAGAGTATTAAAAACAAACGAACCACTTACCGATCAAGAAAAAAAATTAGCAATAGAACAAAACCTTGCAGGCAGAAGAAAAACAATGGAAGTAATGGGAATTACATACAAAGATTTAGTTAGATGGCAATTAAAACCAACCGAAAATGCTCCGCCAGAACAAAATCCAAAACTAGAAACATTTAGAAGATTCGAACACGCATACGACAAAGGGAAACTAATGAAATTCATAATAAAACTACAAGCTCTAGTAAAAGCAAAAAACACACGACAACTATTACTCTTAACAAAAATTTCAGACAGAGCTCACAATATAGATACACAAGAAGAAATGCCACTCCATTACCAAAGATCAAACCTAAGAGCCACGGTCTCAAGACTTTTGGCATACTGCATACTCGATCATGACAACCAAGAAATGCCTCTATACGATGCCCTGCCTTATCTAATAGAAGTCACCGTCAAAGCATATAAACAACTAGCAAAATCAAATCCGGAACAAATGGAACCTCTAGACCAAGAACTCCTTGCACAAGCAGAACACTGGCAATTAGAAGTAGTGCGCCTACAACTACCACAAAAAATAGAAGAAATTCTAGCACAATTTAAAAAAACAAAAAAAGAAAACTCACCAAACACTGAGCCGGAAGATTCATTCGACCCAAGAATCTAAAGAATTCCTCGAATCTTTTCCGCCGCCTCTTTCTTGTCAGAAGCTTTGAAAAAATAACTTCCTGAAATTAACAAATTTGCACCGGCATCGATACAAATAGGAGCAGTTTTGTCGTTAATTCCACCATCCACAGCGATATCCCCTTCGTATCCCAGATCACGAAGCTCACGAATTTTCGGCACCATATCCTCCATAAAACTTTGCCCACCAAATCCGGGCTCGACAGTCATAACCAAAACTTCATCCACCAAATCCAAAACATCTTTTACCGCTTCTACTGAAGTTGCAGGCTTAATCGAAACACCGCATTCACATCCAAGACTTCGTATTGTCATCAAAACAGCGCGCAAATTTTCACCACACGCCTCACTGTGCACAACTATTCTCGCCGCACCGGCCTCAGCAAAATCTTTCACAAATTTCTCAGGATTTTCAATCATCAAATGCACATCAAGTGGCAATTTACTTTTTATAAACTTAACAACCGGAGCACCAAGCGTAATATTCGACACAAAATGCCCATCCATAACGTCCACATGAATAACATCGACAAATTCTTCAACAGACTTTATCTCTTCATTCAGACAACCAAAATCAGCCGACAAAATCGAAGGCGCAAGTTTTATTTTCAAATTTTTTTCACTGTCAGACATATCTTTATTTTTCAATTTTATCCATTTTTTCAACCCTCCTCACGTGCCTTTCTTCAGACTCAAAAGGAGTCGTCAAAAATTTCTCCGTAATTTTTTTCATCAATTCCAAATCAGTCGTTCGCGCACCAACAGCAAGAACATTTGCATCATTGTGCTGTCTAGCCATTCCCGCCAAATTTTCATCTGTACAAAGCGCCGCACGAACCCCCTTAAGCTTATTTGCGGCCATAGACATTCCGATTCCAGTCCCGCAAATCAAAACACCCATCGCTCCCGCCTTCGCATGCTCAAGAACTTTTTCACCAACTTCCCTCGCAACATCCGGATAATCAATAGGATTCGCATCAAAAGCACCCAAATCCGTCACAGCAAACCCAAGAGACTCAATGAACGATTTTAGCGCAGTCTTAGCCTCATATCCAGCGTGATCACTACCTATAAAAACTATCGGTTTATCTTTTTTATTAAACATTTTCGTAAAAATTAAGGAATACTAAAACGCACCGGTAACAGATCTATCATCATGAACATTTTGAATGATCTTTGCCAAGAATGGCGCAATCGAAATTATTTTAAGTCCATCAAATTTTCTAGCTTCAGATATCGGAATCGAATTCGTAACAACAACTTCCTTGAAACCCGCAGACGAAAGTCTTTCCGCAACAGGATCAGAAAATACAGCATGCGTCGCCGCAAGATACATGTCCTTATTTGCTCCCATTTTCTTCAAAGCATTCATCGCATTCACAACACTTCCTCCGGTATCAATCATGTCATCATAAATCAAACACGTTTTCCCTTCAACATCTCCCACAACATGCATGACTTCCGATTCATTATGATTAGGGCGTGTTTTATGAATAATCGCGAGCGTCGCGCCAAGCAAATCTGCAAATTTTTTCGCATCTTTCGCTCCACCTGCATCAGGAGAAACCACAACAAAATCTTTTATATCTTTCTCAAGAAAATATTTAGCAAAAAGTTTATCAGGATTCAAATTATCTACAGGAAAATTGAAAAATCCCTGTTCCTGATCACTATGAAGTTTCATCGTAATCAAATGATCCGCTCCGGCAGTCGAAATCAAATCCGCCACAAGTTTCGCAGAAATAGGCTCACGGGGAGTCGCCACACGATCTTGCCTTGCGTAAGCATAATGCGGCATAACCACATGAATTTTCCCTGCAAAAGATCTTTTCAAAGAATCCAAAATTACAAAAAGTTCCATCAAATCTTCATTCACATTATGAGAAGCTGTTTGTAACACAAAAACATCCGATCCACGCACAGATTCTTTAGGTTTCGCATAAATCTCATTACACGCAAAACGCGTAATAACAAGATCCTCAAGCGCTATTCCCAAGCACTGCGCAACTTCTGCGGCAAGCGCCGGATGAGAAGACCCTGCAAACAATTTAATAGGATGATCGCTCATATTTATATTTATTCTTAGCTTAATTATAGCACATTTTCGAGCCTTAATAAACACGTTATTAAGCACTAACCTCCTTCAATATCCCCTCACTATCCAAACCATACTTTCTATAAAGCTCTTCCTCCCGCACAGATTCAACAAATTTTTCATCAATTCCAATTTTTTTCAAAACAGCAAGCATTCCGTTTGCACCACCAATCCCTTCCGCTAAAATCTCCGCAATCGCAGAGTAAAGCCCTCCAATCCCATGATCTTCAACAACAAAAACTTTTTTATATTTCGCCAAAATTTCCAAAACCACTTTTTTATCCAAAGGTTTTATCATCGAAAAATTATAAAGCCCACACTGTTTTCCGATTTTTTCTAATTCTTTCACGGCAATTAAACATTCGGAAAAAAGCCTTCCATGAGACAAAATCGCCACTTCACCACGACTCAAAATATCTCCATATTCCCTAACTTTATCCACCGCCTTCAATTCATATTTTTCATCAAAAATATTTTCGATTTCACTATCAAAAAGTCGCACATACGACGGACCAAAATCTTCAGAAATAAAATCAAAAACCTTTATCGCCTGATAATAATCCGCAGGACAAAAAACCTTCATATTCGGAATACTTCGCATGAGTGCAATGTCAGAAGTCGCATGCATTCCCGCCCCTCCCTGCCCCGCCGAAAGTCCGCTTCCAAAGCCAATAATTTTCACATTCAAATTTGGATAACAAATCATATCTTTGATTTGTTCCAACGCTTTTCCGGTCAAAGAAGACGCACCGCCCAAAACAAACGGCAATTTTCCTCTCACCGTACTCCCCGCCGCCGCAGTCACAAGATTCACTTCTGCAAGCCCAAAATTAAAGACTCTATCATGAAAAAATCTCGCAAAATTCGCAGGCTCAAAAACTTTCGGAAAAGCTCCCATGAAAATCATAAAATTCCCATGTTTCTTCAAAATTCTTATCATCGCATCGTCAAACGCTTTGTACGAATTATTTTTCATAAATTTTCTTTTAATTTTTCAGCCGCAATAGACATTTCATTTTCACTCAAAGAAGCTCCCTGATATGAAACTTTCCCTTCCGCAAATTCAATTCCCTTTCCACAAACTGTATGACACCAAATCACGCTAGGCCTTCTATTAGACGTAAATGCCCTCTCCACCGCATCCAAAATTTGCTCAAAATTATGTCCATTCGTAACCTGAATCACATTCCACCCAAACGCTTCAAACTTGTCCTGCAACGGATAAATATCCATTGAGGAAGACAAAAGCCCATCCGCCTGCACTTTATTGTTATCAATAAATGCAATCAGATTATTCAATCTGAAATTTCCGGCCGCCATAGCGGCTTCCCACACTTGCCCCTCCTGAAGTTCCCCATCTCCTAAAACCGCAAAAACTTTATTCGGTTTCCTGTCAGCCTTAAGGGCAAGCGCAATTCCAGTCGCAAAACTCAAGCCGTTTCCCTGAGAAACTCCTGAAGAAAAAACTCCGGGAATTTTTGGATTCGGACGAGTAGTCAAAATTCCACCAAGTTGTCCAAAAAACTTTAGCTCATGTTTATCAAAAAATCCCAAATCCGCCAAAATCGCATAAAGCGCTCCCGCCGCATGCCCCTTTGATAAAACCATATAATCCTGTCCATCCCATTGTGGTTTTTTCGGATCAAAGTTCATCACTTTTTGCCGACCCAAATCGCCATAATAAAGCGTGACCAAAATCTCCACCACGGACATCATGCTTCCGGCATATCCATATCCAGCTTTCGACGTCATCTCAAGACAATCCAGTCGGATTCTCGCCGCTTTCTTTTTGAGTGCTTCAATTGCCATAAAATGTGATTAATGAAACCTTGTAAAACAGTGTAGTGCAAGAAAACAAGGAACCTACGACCGAGCCGTACTTTACTGGTACGGCGAGTAAGAGGCGACGCAGTTAACGCAGCAATACGCTGTTTTACAAGGTTTTACACTGACCTCTCGTCTTCCGCATACACATATATGTATTCAGACTTATCGTAACCATAAATTTCATCAGGTTTGAAAAATCTTTTAACTTCTTTCTCTGCATTTTCTGCAGTGTCAGACGCATGAATAACATTACAAGAAACGCTCATTGCATAGTCTCCACGGATAGATCCGCCCTCCGCCTCACGAGCTTTTGTAATTCCAGTAATTTTTCTTACGGCATCTACAACACCAAGTCCCTCCCAACACATCGCAACAACAGGAGTGGATTGCATAAATTTAGAAACTCCAGGGAAAAATGGTTTGTCAGCGATATGCGCATAATGCTCACGTAAAACCGCCTCATCAAGAGTCATCATTTTCATTCCGACAAGCTTAAGTCCTTTGCGTTCAAATCTTTCAGTAATAAGACCAACAAGACCACGTTGAATCGCATCAGGTTTGATCAAAACTAAAGTTTTTTCTGTTACATTTGACATAATATTTTGATTAAAAAACATCCGCATTCTACTAGCTAAAAATGCTCAAAACAAGACAAAAAGTACATCATCAGGATATGCAGACAAAAGCGCAAGATTCAAAAAATTTTGCCATTCTCTCCTTATTTCCTTTCCTCAACGACAACATCAAAATCAAACCTAGTCTTTTTTGGTTGTTCCATATTTCTGTACCCAAGCGGAACAATCAAAGTCGGCAAAACATTTTGAGAAAGCCCCAAAACCTCAGAAACTTTCGCAGACTCAAATCCCTCCATCGGACAAGAATCTATCCCTTTTTCCGCCGCCGCAATCATCAAAGACATTCCTGCAAGATAAATTTGCTTCTGCGCCCAACATTTCAACTCCTCCGAAGATTTTGAAAGCAAAGAATTTGAAAGCATATTCTCAAAATTCGCACTTTCCTCATCACTATAACCCAAATCCTCCTTTGATTTAGCAACATATTTTTTCAACAATCCATTTTCCCCGGCCAAATCCATTTCTGAACACATCACAACCACGCAACTTGCTTCAGTAATTTGCGGCTGATTATAACAAGCAGGCAAAAGTGCATTTTTAAGTCCTTCATTTTTAACAACAATAAATTTCCAAGGCTGAACACCATAAGAACTAGGACTAAGCCTCGTAAGGTCTAGTAATTCATGTAAAACGCCATCCTCTATTTTTTTAGCCGCATCAAAATGTTTGCACGCAAAACGAAATTCCACAACTTCTCTCATCGATTTATCCATAAAATTAGGGTTAGAAACATTCATAAAAAGAACGACTTTAGAATCCCAGAATTCCCAAATCACTGCAACTAGAAATATATTTTATCCTCACTATATAACGATCTATCTCCCAATAAACGCACAAGCATAAACAGCCTCATTAACTACACGGTTAATCGCTTCAGGCTCAGCCGGTTTTTCGATAAAAACCTGAACAGCATCAGGCCCGATGATATCATTCAGTCACATTTTGTCAATTTTTTTGGAGGCGCCACCCAGATTCGAACTGGGGAATAACGGTTTTGCAAACCGCTGCCTTAACCACTTGGCCATGGCGCCGCAGAAGATTTCCTACAAGTTTTCAAACAAACATATATTTCATGGCAGGCCCAGAAGGATTTGAACCCTCACTAACGGTTTTGGAGACCGGTGTGCTACCATTGACACTATGAGCCTACATATTCAAGCATCGCGGGAGAAACTATAGCAAAACAGGCCTATTTCGCCAAACGATTTTATCCCTTCTCTGAAAACTACTTCGCGGATTTCAGAATTTTCTTTTTCGTCCGTCCAAATTCAAATGCCGAGGAGAGCCATTCAAGCTTTGATTCCGGAGAACTATTTTTACATCTCCTCAAACGATCAAGATCCAAATTTTCTTTTTTTATTTTCATAAATCTTTAAGTTTCAATAACTCCTTTAAATCAAGAATATCCTTATCCCTACCGGCATTTTGCTTCATAGCAATCAAATAATCAAGTGAAACAACCGGCAATTTCACCTTCCACGCCTCAACAACAGTCTTATCTTTATAATGTTTCTCAAAAACCAAAGAATCTTCAACAAGAATATCAATGTCCAAATGCGGTTTATCAGCAGAAATAAAAGTATAAGCCTTTAGCCCTTTCGTCTTTATCCAATTTTTAAGTTTCTTCTCATCAGAAAGATCATGAAGCTCTACAGGAAGCCTTGGCACATATCCTCTTTTCTCCATCAATTTATTCATTCTTTTCAAATTCTCAGAATCAAGCGCCAACAAAATATCAACATCGCCGGTAAAACGCGCATATCCATACAAATTCACCGCAACCCCACCAACAATCAAATATTTGATTTTTGCCTTATTAAAAACATCAAAAATTTCAGCATATACATTCATGCCACAATTATATCACACCAAACCAATCGATTCGCAACAAAAAACTACTCAGTCGCAGCCACTTCCACCTTCGCCTCGGAAAGTTTACATTTTTTCGTAAAGACAGTTCCGGCAGGAATCACTCCCGTCAAAACCGCAACACCATTTGTCGCCTTTATATCACCATCCGCAGTCTCTTTTCCAAGACGCGTAACGGTACCTTTTACAACAGAAATTTCTTTGTCATTAACCATCAATTTCACTCCGGCATCAGCAGTTCCACCATTCACAACAATCTCACCACCATCGGTCAAATCCACTTTCACATTCGCAGGATTCGCCCCAACTCCAAGATTAAATGCTTTTTCAAGTTTAATACCGTCTTTAGCCGGATCCAAAACTTTAGCATTTTTAACAGTATCCACAAACTTATCATCAAAAGCTTCATAATTCAGTGGTGTCAAATTAAGTTTAGCGTAGTCAATCGGATCCTTATCTATACCATATCCTGATTTTCTTGCCGCAACTTTGAGCTGATCAAATGTTTTTTTCAATCCTGTAGTAAGCCCAGTTTCAGGCAAGCCATCAAACATATCACTATCTCCAAGTCCAAGCTTTCCCCCAAACCCAAGCATCACAAAGGCCAAAGCCGCAAACGGACTTTTCGCATCCAAAACTTCTTCAAACTTCACTCCAAACATTTTCAACAATTTTCCAATTTTTGAATTCTCCATACATTGAAGTTTTGCCCCTCGAGTCGGAAGTTCATCTTCCTTAGCCTTTTCCTCAGGCTTTCCCTCTCCATCCGCAGGCTGAGTCTTTGCAAATTCTGCATATGCGGCTTCAAACTTACGACCTCCAGCAAGTTCCACAGAAACACCACCGGTAGCATTATATATAAATTTCGCTTCAATATTTTCTTCAGCAAAAGCTTTTCCTGCATCAATTGCCAAAAACGCCGTAAGATGAGCATACTTGACGGCAAAATCAGCTTTCGCTTTTTTCACAAAGCTATTTGCAAGTGCCATAGACACAATCATCTTTACGTCTTTTTCCAATGTTCCCGCCGCCTCCGCCATTATCCCAAGAAACTTCGCAAACCCTGAAAAATTAGCGTTTTTAGCAGTAAATTCATTAAGAATTGCCTCATAAAGTCCATTTGTCGAATTACTTTTAAGCGCATCAAAATTTGGAGTCGAAACATTCACAACTCTCTGAAACTCAATTCCGGAAACCTTTTCAACTTCATCCAAATAATTTTTCAAAGGTGGTGCACCAGCTGTTTCTTTCAATTTTCCGGAAAGTTCATTTTGCAATTCAGAAAAATCCCCTGTTTTTCTGTCCACAACTTCAGGCTGCGCAGGCTCTCCTACATCAGGAGCTTCAACCGAAGGTGGTTGTGAAGAACGTGCAACAAGTTTCGCAGCAGGTGCAGGCGCAGGTGCCGCAGGCGCTCCATTCAAAGCACTTTTAGCCTCATCAACAACCTTCCCAGCCTTATCTAAACCCTTCTTCGAAAACGCCTTAGTCCCCTCAAAAATATTCAAAAATCTCTTCTCCTTAAAACTAAATTTTTCTACAGATTTAAATTTATGCATATTTTTAGTATTTATTTTTATCAAATAATTATACCACAAAAAACACCAAAAGAGCAATCTTGTGTTCGGTTCCATAGTTTCAAGTGCACTCCTGAGTCGAAGCGGGCTTTGTAGAACAAGTTAAAATATACAGCAACCGGTGGCCTCATATCTAGTGTTTCATGAGGTCTTTGTATATTGTACTCAATC
>Ga0210006_1000165_pt1 | contig 57083 bp, 54 predicted proteins | sample CryGey02umfilter_2_FD_185452 | JGI IMG/M metagenome (GOLD analysis project Ga0210006, IMG submission 185452) | Groundwater microbial communities from aquifer in Utah, USA - Crystal Geyser 4/10/14 0.2 um filter (SPAdes) (version 3) | ecosystem: Environmental > Aquatic > Deep subsurface >... | reverse complement strand
ATGGATCCTGGTGGCGTTGGCCTGGAACCTGAAACGGATGAATGTGCTGCGCATGGCCTGAATAAGGCTCGCTGTCCACGGGGCAACGCCGTTTCAGCCCCTCAATCGCGCACAAAACAGCCCCCCGTTCACTCAGCCCTGCTCGCCGACTCGGGTACGACAATCAACGACGGTTTAGCGCTCCCCCAATAGGGGGATGGGGCAAGTCCGACAGACTCCTAGGAGTCTGTCGGACTTGAGGTTCGGCCACGGGGAGGCCTCCTACGCGCAATGGCTTTTGCGTCGGTCCAGGCCTTGAAGCCCCCATCCCGGCGTCATCCCCGCCTGCGCGGGGATGACGCCGTGGGGGGGGCGGGACGCAATCGCGCCGGGGGCGGCGCTCCTACCACATTGCCTGCGCGGGGATGGCGCTTCGAGGGGGGTGGGGTGGTGGACCGGTAAGTCCGACAGGCTCCTAAAAACAGCGCTCCGACTTGCCACGAACGCTCGATCCTATGGTAGGAGCCCGGTCTCCGGGCGATTCACGGTCAACGCAGGATTGGATTTGGAGGGAAAGACCATCCGCAAGAGCGGTTCGACGGAGGTTGGGGCACCGGCTGCATCGCCCGCAGACCGGGCTTCTACTCCTGCCACAGGCCGCTTTCCCCAAAAAACCCGATCATCCCGAGCTTGTCGAGGGATGGCGCGAACAACCCCCGCCCCCATTCCACCCTCGCTTTTATAATCTGCGTTCATCTGCGTCATCGCTGAAAAAAGCTTTTGAAATCCCCCCCATACCCCTTCCCGCCCATTCGGGGCAAAATCCCCCCACGACGTTTGATCCTCAACCTCCAGCGAGACCGCCATGCGCCACGTCCACGAAGAACCCAACACCCCCTACGACCTGGCCGCCCAACAATCGGTGGAGCTGGCCAACCAACTCGCCGACGCCGACCAGGAGGCCGACATTTGGGACATCGCCGACGGCCTGTTGGCCGGAGCGATCCATTACTGGCTCTACAGCCGCCAGCCCTGCGAAGACCCCAAATGCAACGAATGTCTGCACACCGCCGAGGAGCGGATGGGTGATTTGATGCAGATGGCCAAAGAGATGGCCGAGAACAGCACCTATTACCACACCCCGAACGACCGCAACGTCGGGCGAGCTTGAGGGGGTTGATCGCAAAAGGGAAAGGCGTCATTCCGGAGCCCCGAAGGGGAATCCTGAATCCACCCGAAACCCCGCCTGCACCACAAGATGATCCCACCCCACGTCGAGGCGGCGTTGCAGGAGCACACCGAGTATGTGCTGCGCGGCCAGGGGCGCTCGAATACCCCTATCGGGGGAGCGACGAGGTATTGCAAGGCGGCCCCTGAAGCGGCGGAGTTTTCCTTACTCCCCCTCCAGCCGCGCCACTCGAATCGGCGCGGGCGGATGGCTGTCGTGAAACGCCGAATAAAGGGGATCGGGGGTGAGGGTGGCGGCGTTGTCGGCGTAGAGCTTGACCAGTGCGGTGACCAGGTCGTGGCGGTCGGTTTGCTGTCCGGCGTAGCGGTCGGCCTCGAACTCGTGTTGGCGCGAATAGAGCGCCATCAAGGGATCAAGGAAGAAGCTGAAGACCGGCATCGCCAGCAAAAACAGGGCGATGGCGCCATGGGGGGAGGGGGTGGCGACGCCAAGACTGGCGTAGAACCAGGGTTCTGCAGCCAGCCAGCCCAGAATCCCCAGTGCCGCCAGCGAGGTGAGCCCCGTTAGCACCAGACGACGGCGGATGTGGTGCAGTTTGAAATGGCCCAGCTCGTGGGCCAGGACCGCCTCGATCTCGTCGGGGCTCAGCCGTTCGATCAGGGTGTCGTAAAAGACGATCCGCTTGCTTTTGCCGAAGCCGGTGAAGTAGGCGTTGCCGTGGCTGGAGCGGCGGCTGCCGTCCATGACGAAAATCCCCTGGCTGGTGAAACCGCTGCGGGCCAGAAGCGCTTCGATCCGGCGTTTGAGTTCCCCATCCTCAAGGGGGTTGAACGTGTTGAACCAGGGGGCGATGAAGGTGGGGTAGATCCAGATCATCAACACGATGAACCCCATCCACACCCCCCATAGCCACAGCCACCACAAGGGGCCGGCGGCGCTCATCAGCAGCAGGGCGACCCAAGCCAGCGGCAGGGTGACCGCCAACATCACCACCGCGTTTTTCAGGGTGTCGCTCCAAAACAGGGCCGGTGTGGTGCGGTTGAAGCCGAAACGGCTTTCGACCTTGAAGGTCTTCCACCAAGTCATCGGGATCTCCAACACCGTACCGATCAGCGCCAGCGACATCAGCACCCCGGTCCCGGTGACGACCGGCCCCAGGGCAAAGGTGCGCCAAAGTTGGTCGAGGCTGTTCAGCCCGCCCCCCAACGTCCACCCCAGCACAATCAACGCGCCGATGCCCACCTCCCACATCGACATTCGGGTGTTGACCCCGGTGTAACGGGCCGCCTTGGTGTGCTCGGCGAGCGAGATCGCCCCCTCGAAACGGGGAGGGACTTGGCCTGCATGGCGGGCGACAAAACCGATGTGGCGCAGCGCCAGCCACCACTCCACGGTGAGGGAGAGGGCGAGGAGGGCGAGGAAGATCGAGGTGAAAAGGGACATGGGTTTAGCTGTTCCTTTGATGTGCACGGCTTGATGTGGCTTGCCGCACACTGCGACGATTCGGTTATGGGGGGCTACCCTCACCCCGACCTGTCCCCCGTTGGGGGCTTCCTGCCGGTGAGAGGGACAGGTGGGGTTCGGCGGTGCTATCTGCGCCAGCATTGCATCTGGGCCAGGGAAAACGCCGGGGATTGTGGCCCAAATCCCTTCATGCCCCAAATCGGGATTCCCCCCTTGTCCATCCCCAATCTATGGTAACTTCTGCCCCTCGACCGCATTTCGCAAAACCGAGGTGGCCATGAAACGTAGACCCTCCCTTGCCGACCGCTTGATCCCCCATCTCGACCGCGCCCTGCGCACCCTCACCGCGTCGCCGATCCACCACCGCCCCGATCCGGGGGCTGAGGTCGAAGATCCCCAGCCGATGACCGAGGCCGAAAAGCGGCACGTCATCGGGTTGATGCGGGTCAACTATGCCGGAGAGGTGGCGGCCCAGGGGCTCTATCAGGGGCAAAGCCTGACCGCCAACCACCCAGAGCTGGTCGACAAACTCCATCACGCCATGAACGAGGAGGAGGACCATCTGGCTTGGTGCGCCGACCGGGTGCACGAGCTGGGGGGGCGGGTGTCGCTGCTGAATCCGATTTGGTACGCAGGATCGGTGGCCCTGGGGGCGGCGGCGGGGATTGCTGGGGATCGCTGGAACCTCGGCTTTTTGGCCGAAACCGAAAAACAGGTGGTCGATCACCTTCAGGGGCACTTGGAGACCATGCCCGATCAGGCGATGCGCGCCAAGGCGGTGGTCCAGCAGATGCAGGTCGACGAGGGGCATCATCGCGACATGGCCTTGCACCACGGCGGGGCGGAGCTCCCCGAACCGATTCCGTCGCTGATGAAACTCAGCAGCAAATTGCTGACTAAGGGCTCGTACTGGATTTAAGCCCGTGATCGCTTTGGGACCGGGAAGGGGGCTGAACAGCCGCGCTGCCAAAGGGGAAATTCCCTTGACAGCCCCGGTATTTCCGCCCCCTTTTCTTGACCGGTTTTACCCCTGACCGCTAGGATCCCGCCCTCTCAAACAGGGGGGCGTTGGCTTTATGACAAAGCCGTGGTCTTGTCGCCTTTTCGACCGAGGCCGCTTGGAAAAAACCTTTCAAAAATAAGGGCAAAGCGGTTGGTTGCCGGTTGGCCTTACCTTTGCGACGTTGTGATTGCTTCCGTTACTGCTCAACTTGAATTTTTGAATAGGGTCGCTTGTGACCGAGATCGTTCTCATCCTGGTATCGACCGTCCTGGTCAACAACTTCGTGTTGGCCAAGTTTCTCGGCGTCTGCCCTTTTCTTGGGGTCTCCAAGAAGGTAGAGACCGCTGCCGGAATGTCGCTGGCGGTGCTTTTCGTGATGACCCTGGCTTCGGTGATGTCGTGGGTGATCCAGCACTGGCTGCTCGTCCCCTTCGGGCTTGAGTACCTGCAAACGATCTCCTTCATTTTGGTGATCGCCAGCCTCGTGCAGCTCACCGAGATCGTCATCCACAAGGCCTCACCCGTTCTTTATCAATCCCTTGGGATCTTTCTGCCCCTCATCACCACCAACTGCGCGGTGTTGGGCGTGGCGATCCTGAACATTCAGCAGGAGCACACCTTCTTGCAGAGCACCTTTTACGGGGTCGGTGCCGCCCTGGGCTTTGCACTGGTGTTGGTCCTCTTTGCCGGACTGCGCGAGCGGATTGATCGCGCCGACATCCCCCGGGCCTTTCAAGGGCCCGCCATCACCATGGTGACTGCCGGGTTGATGTCGGTGGCGTTTCTCGGCTTCGCCGGTTTGGTCAAGGCTTGAATTTCATGAACCTTCTCAATCTTTCATATAAATCCTGTGGAGTTCCCCATGCTGTCCGCGATCCTGACGTTGGGGGGGCTTGCTCTCCTGGCGGGGCTGGGACTCGGATACGCCGGCAAGCGGCTTCGCGTCGAGGAAGACCCTCTGGTCGAAAAAGTCGACGCGATTTTGCCGCAGACCCAATGCGGTCAATGCGGCTATCCGGGTTGTAAGCCCTACGCAGAGGCCCTCGCCAACGGCGAGGCCGACATCAATCTCTGCCCCCCTGGTGGGGAGCGGGTGATTCGCGAGCTGGCCGAGCTGCTGGGGGTCGCCCCCAAGCCCTTGGATGGGGCGGAGCCCGTCCCCAAGGTCGCGGTCATCGACGAGTCGGCGTGCATTGGCTGCACCCTTTGTCTGAAGGCCTGCCCAGTCGATGCCATCGTGGGGGCGGTCAAGCAGTACCACACCGTGGTGCGCGGCGCCTGCACCGGGTGCGAGCTGTGCCTGGCCCCCTGTCCCGCCGATTGCATCACCATGCAGCCCCTTCCCCCCGACGTGCGCCAATGGCGCTGGAGCAGCCCCGACAAGGTGCCGCCCTCCGCCCCCTCTGCCGAGGAGAACCAAGCCTCGGACGACGCCCCCTCCGCATCGAAAAAGGCGGCTTGATCCCATGCTCGTAAAGCTCGTCAAAGGGGCGTTGGGACACACCTTTGCCCGGGGTGGGGTGCACCCTCCGACCGAGAAAAAGGCGACCCAAGGTTCCGCCATCGAAACCCTCGATCCGCAAGGTGAGGTGATCCTTGCCCTAAACCAGCACATCGGCTCCCCGGCGTTGCCGGTCGTGGCGGTGGGGGACCGGGTCTTTGTGGGGACAACCGTGGCCCGCGCTACCGGTTTTATCTCCGCCCCGCTGCACAGTTCCGTTTCGGGGACTGTTACCGCCATCGAAAACCGTCCCTCGACCCACGCCTCGGGTTTGGCGGTTCCCTGCATCGTCATCGCCTCCGACGGGCAATTCACCCCCGATCTCGGACTCAAGGCGCTGGGCGATTGTGGCAAGCTGGGCCGTGACACCCTGCGCGAGGCGGTGCGGCTGGCCGGTTTGACCGGATTGGGCGGCGCCTCCTTCCCCACGGCGGTGAAGCTTTCCCCCCCCTCGAACCATCCGGTCGAAACCCTGGTGCTTAACGGGGTCGAGTGCGAGCCGTTCCTGACCTGCGACCACCGTTTGATGCTGGAGGCCCCCGAGGCGATCATCGCCGGGGGACGGGCGATGGCCCGCGCGGTTGGGGCGGCCAACATCGTCATCGCCATCGAAGCGAACAAGCCCGACGCCATCGCGGCGATGAAGCAGGCGGCGGCCCCCTACCCCGAGATCGGCGTCGAGGTGTTGCCGGTCCGGTATCCGCAGGGTTCCGAAAAGCAGCTGATTCAGGCGCTGTTCGGGCTTGAGGTCCCCAGCCACGGGTTGCCACTCGACGTCGGGTTGGTGGTGCAAAACGTTGGGACCGCCTGGGCGGTCCACCATCTGCTGACCACCGGCGAACCGTTGGTCAGCCGGGTGGTGACGGTGACCGGCCCGTTGGTTCCGCGGCCGAAGAACCTGCGGGTCCGTTTGGGCACCCCGCTGCGTGAAATCCTGGCCGCCTGCGGCGTCGACGAGAAGGTGATGAACCGCGCCACCGCGATCCTGGGCGGTCCGATGATGGGGACGATCCTGCTCAATCCCGATGCTCCGTTGGTCAAGGGGATCGGCGGCATCCTGGTCATGGACGGCTCCGTGCAGGAGCGCAATCCCGACCCCTGCATCCGCTGCGCCCGCTGCGTCACGGCCTGCCCGACCGGGCTGCTGCCCAACGAATTGGGATGGTTTGCCAAGACCGATCAATTCGAGCGCAGCCAGGAATACGACCTGTTCGATTGCATTGAATGCGGTTGCTGCGCCTTCGTTTGCCCCTCCCGGATTCCGTTGGTCCACTACTTCCGCTACGCCAAGAGCCAGATCTGGTTTGCCGAGCGCGAAAAGCGCAAAGCCGACGAGGCCAAGGAGCGCTCCGACGCCAAGAAGGCACGCATCGAGCGGGAGGAGGAGGAAAAACGGCGCAAGCGCGAGGAGGTCAAGGCCAAGATGGCGGCGGCTAAGCAAGAGGCCGACGCGACCAAGGTGGCACAGGCTGCCGAAGAGACGAGTGGAGAGCAGGCATGAGCGGCCGGGTACTGGCATCCCCCTACATTCACTCCGGCGCTGCGGTCGACACCATCATGTATTGGGTGGTGGGGGCTTTACTCCCCGCCGCCGCCTGGGGTGTTTACTGCTTTGGCTGGCCCGCCTTCTGGACACTCTTTCTCGGAATCGGTAGCGCCATGGTCGCCGAATGGCTGACTTTGCGCGCCATGGGGCGCCCCAATCGGGTGCGCGATGGCTCGGCGGCCCTGACCGGTCTGTTGCTGGCGATGACCCTGCCCCCCTACGCCCCCTGGTGGCTGACGGTGCTCGGCTCGGTGGTCGCCATCGTCATCGGTAAGCAGATCTACGGCGGTCTGGGTTACAACCCCTTCAACCCCGCCCTGATTGCCCGCGTGATTTTGCTGGTGTCGTTCCCGGTCCACATGACGACCTGGCCGACCCCCATTTTTCTGCTCGACGCCGGGCTCGACCCCTACAACTTCATGCAGGGTCTGGCGGTGACCTTCGGTTCGATCCTGCCCCAAGGGGTCACCTGGGATACCGTCACCTCGGCCTCGCTGTTGGGGCAATACCGCACCGAACTCTCGGCTGGGGCAACGGTGGGTGAGGCGCTGACGGCGGGGTCGGGGTATCCCGGCTACAGCTGGGTCGATCTGATGTTGGGCCGCTCGGCGGGGAGCTTGGGCGAGGTTTCGGCCTTGCTCCTCTTGCTCGGCGGCGCGGTTTTGCTATTCAAACGAATCATCACCTGGCACATCCCGGTGGCGATGATCGGCGCGACCGTGGGGATGGCGGCGATCTTTTGGACCCTCGATCCCACCCATTACCTCGACCCCATGCTGCATCTGTTTTCGGGCGGTTTGATCCTCGGCGCCCTCTTCATGGCTACCGACATGGTCACCAGCCCGACCACCCCCAAGGGGCAGCTCATCTTCGGGGCGAGCATCGGCATCCTGACCTACGTCATCCGCACCTGGGGCGGTTACCCCGAGGGGGTGTCGTTCGCCATCGTCATCATGAACATGGCAGTCCCCTTCATCGATCAGTACACCCGTCCCCGTGTCTACGGTCATGGCCGTAAGGTCCAGGGTTTTAAGGGGGGCGCACGATGAAGGATGTGGCGAAGATGGCCCTGATTCTGGGCGCGGTGGGTGTGGTGGCGACCGGCATTTTGGCGGGGGTGGAGCAGGCGACCCGCGGGCCGATTCAAGAGGCGGTGCGGCAAGAGATCCTGGCCGGACTGACTGTGGTGCTTCCCCCCTTCGACAACGCCCCCGATCAAGACACGGTGGAGCTGGCGATTGGCGATCCTGCCGGAGGCACCCGCACCGTTTATCGGGCGCGCATCGGCAAAGAGGTGGTCGGTGCCGCCTTCGTCGAGACCGCCCCCGACGGTTATTCGGGACGGATCGACATCCTCATGGGGGTAACCGCCGCTGGGGTGCTCAGCGGTATCCGGGTGGTGCAGCACGCCGAGACCCCCGGCCTGGGCGATAAGATCGTCCTCGATCATGCCTGGGTCGACTTCTTCAAGGGCAAAGCGCTCGGCAATCCCGACGAAGCGCACTGGAAGGTGAAAAAGGATGGGGGGATCTTCGACCAGTTCACCGGCGCGACCATCACCCCCCGTGCCGTGGTCAAGGCGGTGAAACACGGACTGGATGAGTTTCAGTCGCATCGACTGACCATTCTGGGCATTCACAACTAACCGAGGTCCGAGATGGAAGATAAAAGCTACTCCTCCATTGCCGCCGACGGTTTTTGGAACAACAACGCCGTCTTTGCTCAGCTTTTGGGAATGTGCCCCCTGCTGGCGGTGACCAGCACCGCCGAGAATGGCATTGCCATGGGGCTGGCCTCGATGGTGGTGTTGATCGGGGCCAATTTCGTGGTTTCGCTGATCCGCCACTGGATTCCCCGCGAGGTGCGGATTCCCGCCTACATCGTGGTGATCGCCAGCTTCGTCACCGTGGTCGACCTGACCATGAACGCCTACGTCCACGACCTGCACAAAACCCTGGGGCTCTTCATCCCGCTCATCGTGGTGAACTGCGCCATCCTCGGGCGGGCCGAGGCCTTTGCCAGCAAGACGACCCCGGCGCGAGCCGCCTTCGATGGGGTGATGACCGGGCTGGGGTTCACCTTCGCCCTGTTCGTGCTTGGGGCGGTGCGTGAGGTGATCGGAATGGGGACGATCTTCGGAGTGTCGATCTTCGGGGGCGATTACATTCCGGTGCTGATGATGATCCTGCCCCCCGGCGCCTTCATCGCCCTGGGTTTCATTCTGGCTGGGGTACGGATCATCAACGACCGGCGCGAGGCCAAGAGGCAGGCCAAGCCGCATCCGGTCGAAAACCTACAGGTGCAAGAGGCAAGCGCCTAATTGAAGCGTGATCCCCGCGAAAGCGGGGATCCACCTCCAGGACGGCTCATTGAGTTTGGGTGGATTCCGGGTTCCCCTTCGGGGGCCCGAATGACGCCAACTCGGTGGTTAGTGAAGAACCTTTCCCTCGGGGGACTCATCCCCATCCCACACCGCTTCATCCTCCAGCTTCTCGCCGGGAATCCGGTGCTCTTCGGTCACCCAGGCCCCCAGATCGATCATCTTGCAGCGCTCGCAGCAAAAGGGGCGGAAGGGGTTGTCTTGGCTCCACTGGGCCGGACCGCCGCATTGGGGGCAGCGGACCACTTTCGGTTGACTCATTGGCCGTCGTCCTCCTCGCCGTGAAAGAAGGCCTCGAAGTAGAAATCCCGACCGATCAACGTTTCAATGGCCCCCATGCGGGCTCGTACCCCCTCCTCAATGATTTTGGCCAAAGCGGCGGCCTGGTCGCCGTCGACCAGAAATATGGCATCGAACCACTCCTCGTCGAGTTCGAGCATCGCCTGTTCCATGGCAGTAGGGGGGGCGATGTAGACAAACCAGCTGGCGACCTGGGGATCCTCAGGGTCGACCTTGCGCAGCACGGCGTGGCCCAGCCAGGCTAGGCGTGCGGCAATGTTGAAGTCGGCGATCTCCAGCTTTTTGCCTTGGGTCCAGCGTTTGAGTTGGTTTTTGAGCGTCGCCAGATCGGCGACCGGGGGGAAAAGCGAACCCATGGGGGACTCCTTGAGAATAAGCGTCAAACGAAAGCCCCACGTTGGGGGCGGCATTGAATAACCCGGGCACCCAACCTGTGATCGCCGGGGTGATCCTATGTGGCGGGCTGTCGCGCCGGATGGGACGCGCTAAAGCGGGGGTCGAGCTGGGTGGGCGCTCATTGCTCGCCCACGTTGCCGACCGTTTGAGGCCCCGTGTCGACCGGGTGATCGCCGTGGCCGCCCCTCACACACCGGTGCCCAACGACGCCCATCTCGACCAGGTGTTGATCGACGCGATCCCCGACCGGGGTCCGGCCCGCGCCCTGCTGGCCGCAGCTCGGCGCATCGAGGCCGATTGGCTGCTGGTGGCGGCGGTTGATCTGCCCTTGGCCGATCCTACCGTGTTTTCGTCCCCCGAGGGCGAGGTGGCCCAGGTGGCGGTGATCGACGGCAAAACCCAGCCCTTGTTCGCCCTCTACCCCCGTACAGCGTTGCTCGCCATCGACCTGCCCGGCCCCGAGCGGATGATGGCGCTGCTGGAGCAAATCCCCTGGCAGCCGGTGCCGGTTTCAGGGCCGCGTTGGGAAAATCTCAATGACGAGGCGGCCCTGGCACGGTTGGTTGCGGCGTTGCCTGGGGTGACCGACTGATCGGCCCGAGGGCGGGCCTCCTACAAATTTTTGCAGACATTGAAACCGGGCCCGTGGGGGCGGACAGTCCGGATCATCCTGATCCTGTCGAAGGGCCGCGAATGAAGAGGCAACCCCGGTTCCCTTCAGCCCAACCCATCTCCGACCGCACAACGCAGCTTCGCTTCGGCGACAGAGGTCGCCTCCCACAGCCCAAGGCGAACCGCTTTGCTCTTGCCAAACGCCTGTACTCCTAAGTCCAGGCGATAGCCTGGGCAAATCGCCCCGGCCTCGCCTCGGTCATCCGCCCCTCCTGCGCCACCCGTTCCCCCCCGATCCAGACCCCCTCAATCCCCACCGGCGCCTGGAAAGGGTCGCTGAAATCGCTGCGGTCGGCGACGGCGTCGGGATCGAAGAGCACCAGATCGGCCCGCAGCCCCACCGCCAGCCGTCCCCGGTCGTGCAGTCCGAAGGCGCTTGCCGGTCGATGACTCATCTTCGCCACCGCCTCCTCAAGGGTGAACCACTGTTCTTCGCGCACCAGCTTGCCGAGCACCCGGGGGAAGGTGCCGAAGGCGCGTGGATGGGGCCGTCCTCGCCCCAGCGGCCCCTCGGGGACGATGGGACGGGTGGCGGCGTCGGAGGCGACGAAGGCGTGGGGCGATTGCAGCACCAGGCGCAAATTCTCTTCACTCATGGTGAAGAGGAAGATGGCGATGAAGGTCCCCTCTTCGATGAGCAGGTCGATCAGAAAATCGAGGGGCGCTTGCCCCCGGCTGGCCGCAGCCTCGGGCAGGCGCATCCCGATAAAAGGGCGATTTTGCTCGGTGACCAGATCGGCGATCACCACCGCCGCCCAGTAGTCATCCCCCTTGGGGGCGAGTTCTTCTCGCATCCGGTTGCGGGCGCTGGCGTCGCGCAGCCGGGCAAGCTTTTCTTCCTTGGTTCCCGCGTTGGCCCAGTCCGGGAGCATCACCATGGCGGTGGTGTTCGAGGCGGTGTAGGGGTAGCGGTCGATGTGGACCGCGACCCCTTGTAACCGGGCCTGCTCGACCCGCTCTAAGGCGGTGGCCATCTTGTGCCAGTTGTGGGGGCGGCTGGTTTTCAGATGGCTGATCTGCAAGGGGCAACCGGCCTGCGCGGCCACCGCTATCACCTCGTCGATCGCCTCGATCAGCGCGTCGCTTTCGGAGCGCATGTGGGCGGTCAGCACCCCTCGGCCGCGCAGGCAGCGGGCCAGCGCCACCAGCTCCTCGCGGTGGGCATAAAGGCCGGGGGCGTAGATCAGCCCCAGCGACAGTCCCACCGCCCCTTGGTCGAGCGCTTCGATCAGCAGTCGCTCCATCGTGTGCAGCTCTTCATGCGTCGGAGGACGGTCGTCCCGCCCCATCACCGAGGCACGCAGACTGCCGTGACCGACCAGCAGCGCCAGGTTCATGGCGGGCCGCAGCGATTCGAGGTGGGATCCGTATTCGGCCACCGTGCGGAAAGGGGTGTCGATGCCCAAATGGGTCGAATAATCGTTGCGCCGCTCCTCCCATTCCCTGCCGAGCAGCGGGGCGGCGCCGTAGCCGCAGTTGCCCGCAACCTCGGTGGTCACCCCTTGCAGCACCTTGCTCGCCCCACTGGGGTCGGCCAGCAGGTGGTATTCCGAGTGGCCATGCACGTCGACGAAGCCGGGGGCTAGGGTCAGACCTTGGGCATCGCAGCGCTCAGCGGCCAGAAGATCGCCAGGGGGGTGCCCCTCGCCCATGGCTGCGATCTTCCCACCGTGGACCCCCAACCATCCAAAACAGGCCGGGGTGCCGGTGCCGTCGAGGATCTGGGCGTTGAGGATGAGCAGGTCAAGGGCGGGCATCGGATCCACCAGTCAAAGGGCAAGAGGCTCGGGAAGATGCAGAGGATCACCGAGGCGCAGCGATTGGGTGCGGATGGGGACCATGGCGTAGGGGGGCTGGCGCTCGGGATCGAGCAGAGCCAATGGCCAGCGCACGAAGGGGTAACGCTGCAAGTCGCGGTGGGGCAGTCCCGAGTCGATCAGGTCGCCGAGCAGCAGCAGGTCAAGATCGAGGCTGCGCGGGGCGTAGCGCTCCCCGTCGCGGCGACGTCCCACCAGATGCTCGATCCGCCGTAGCGCCGCCCGAACGGTCGTGGGATTCCACGCGGTGGTGAAGCGCAGCACCGTGTTCCAGAAGTCGGGTTTGCCGTCGGGTTGGTTGTCGGGCCCCAGGGAGGCGGTGACGAACATAGGGGCGACTTCAAGATCGGGCCAAAGACGGCGCAGAGTGGCCAAAGCCAAGGGGACGTGGCGCTGCGGGTCGACATTGCTGCCCAGGGCGACGTAGGCGATACGGGGGATGGGTTCGAACAACCGGTCAACCCTCCGCTCGGCTGCGCTGGATCCGCACCCCGACGTTCTCGGCACCACGCACCGCCCCCGGCTTGGAGAGCTTGAGTTGCAGCCACGCGACGTTGAATTCGCTCAAGACGGTGGCGGCGATCTCCTCGGCCAGCTTTTCGACCAGGAAGAACTCGGCCTCCCGCACCAGGGCGATGATCCGCTTGGAGACCTTCTTGTAGTCCAGGGCGTCGACGATGTCGTCGGAGGCGCCGGCGGGGCGATTGTCCCAGGCCATCTCTAAATCGATGCGGACGTGTTGGCGGATCTCTCGCTCCCAGTCGTAGATGCCGATGACGGTATCGACCACCAATCCTTCGATTAACACGATGTCGCGGGGCATGGGGGCTCCTGTTGGGGTTGAATTGACTGGCAGTAGCCCAGAGGGTAGCGGGGGGCGGCGGGGGGGTGCAACGGCGCTAGAGGTAGGGTCTTTCGGATTTCGTTACCGGGTGGGAGTGTGCTCCGCCAAGTATCCAACAATTTCTGTGGAAAACTTTGTGGAAAAGGGGTGGGTAACGGGAGAAGTCCCTTGCAGGGGTGGGGTGTCTTTCTTGTGCACACAGTTAGGGCAAATATCTTATAAGTCATTGTAATATATTATGTTTCTAAATATTACAAGAGTTTAACCAGTCTGGCTCTTCCATGGGGGTGGGGTAAGTGCCCTAAGTGAAGGCGGTTGTTGATTTCTTCGCTTCACGGCAGTGGTTACGGGTATTTCCGACCTGCAAGTCCGAGTTAGGCGGTCCTCAAGTCAGGTTTCATTGTCTGTCCCCATCGGGCAAGATTGGGGCGCTTTTTCTTTTCCCTCTTTGGTTTGCGACGGACACCCTCATGCAGCTCTCGACCCTTCTGGTCCCCACCCTCAAAGAAACCCCTGCCCAGGCCGAATTGGCCAGCCACCGTTTGATGCTTCGCGCCGGTCTCATCCGCCAGGTCACCTCGGGGCTGTACACCTACCTCCCCCTGGGGCTCAAAGCGCTGCGGCGGATCGAGCAGGTGGTGCGCGAAGAAATGGACGGCATCGGCGCTCAAGAGGTGTTGATGCCGATGGTACAACCGGCGGAGCTGTGGCAAAGCTCGGGGCGTTGGGAACAGTACGGCAAGGAGCTGCTGCGTTTTAAAGACCGTCACGACCGGGAGATGGCACTCGGCCCCACCCACGAAGAGGTGGTGACCGATTTGGTCGCCTCGCAAGTACGTTCCTACAAGCAATTACCACTGGTGCTGTATCAAATTCAAACCAAGTTTCGCGACGAAATCCGTCCCCGCTTCGGGGTGATGCGGGCCCGCGAGTTCGTGATGAAGGACGCTTACTCCTTCCACGCCACCTCTGAGGATGTCGCCGCCACCTACCGAGCGATGTACGACGCCTACGGCCGCATCTTTACCCGGTTGGGGCTGCGCTTTCGGGCGGTGGAGGCCGACACCGGCTCCATCGGCGGCAGCGCCTCCCATGAATTCCAGGTCTTGGCCGAGGCGGGGGAGGATCTTCTTGCGGTCTGCGACGCCTGCGATTACGCCGCCAACGTGGAGCAGGCGGTGGGTCGTCCCCGGGTTGTCGCGCCTTTGGCGGGGGAGGGGGTGCAAAAGGTGCCGACCCCCGGCAAAAGCTCGATTGAGGATGTGGCGGCGATGCTCGGGGTCGATCCGGCCCAGACGGTGAAGGCGCTGGTGTTGCAAGGGGACGACGGCAAGGTGCGGCTGGTTTTCGTGCGCGGCGATCATCAGCTCAACGAGATCAAGCTGGGCAAGGCGACCGGGGTCGACGATTGGATCATGGTCGACGGGGAGCGGGTGGCTGAGCTGACCGGCCAGCCGGCCGGTTTTATCGGCCCCCAAGGTTTGAAGGGGGGGATCGAGGTCTGGGTCGACGAGGCGGCCGCCGCCCTGCCCCGGTTCGCCGCCGGGGCGGGGGAGGTCGACCACCACGTCCGCGGTCTGAGCTGGCGGGACGAGGGGATTGCCCCCCACCACGTGGCCGATCTGCGTCAGGTGGCCCAAAATGACGGTTGTCCCCGGTGTCGTGGCGAGCTCAATCTGGTGCGCGGCATCGAGGTGGGGCATGTCTTCCATCTGGGCAACAAATACAGTGCCGCCATGGGGGCGACCTTCCTCGACGGCTCGGGCGAGGCCCAGGTGATGGAGATGGGCTGCTACGGCATTGGGGTCTCCCGCTTGATCGCCGCTGTGATCGAGCAACACCACGACGAAGACGGCATCGTCTGGCCGGTGGGGGTCGCCCCCTACCGGTTGCATGTGGTTGTTCTGGATGGGGAGGACCCCGAGGTCGCCGCCGCCTGGGCCAGCCTTGAGGGGCAGTTGCAACACGCTGGGATCGAGCCCTTGGTCGACGACCGCGACCTGCGTCCGGGGATCAAATTCAAAGAGGCCGATCTGCTCGGGATGCCCTACCGTTGGGTTCTGGGCAAACGGGGGATCGGCAAGGGGATTGTCGAGGTGGCCCATCGTGACGCCAAGTTGAAGGAAGAGGTCAAGTTGGAGGAGGCGGTGACCCACCTTGCCGCGCTGCTGGCACCCCAAAACGAAGAACCATAAGGAGGTCATCATGAACGTCGATCTGCGTCAGACCTTTTACGAACACATCGCGGTGGCGACCGACTTTTCGCCCCACGCCGATCTGGCCCTCTCTTATGCCATCCGCACCGCCAAGCTGCACGGCGCGGCGCTGGACATCCTGCACGTGGTGCAGGATCTGATCGTCTACCCCGAGGATCCCAGCATGATGGTCCCCCTGGGCGACATGGCCGATCAGCTGGCCAAGATCGCCGAGGCGCAGATGGGGCGGTTGCTGGCCCGATCCGACATGGAGGGGCTTGAGGTTCATCCCCACATCATCCGCACGGTCGATTCCCCCTATGTGGCGTTGGTCGAGGGAGCGACCGAGGCGGGGGCCGATTTGCTGGTGATGGGCAGTCACGGTCGCGGCGGCCTTGCCCACATTCTGCTCGGCTCCACCGCCGAAAAGGTGGTGCGCAAAGCCCCCATGCCGGTGTTGGTGGTCAAAATGGCGGAGGACGAGGACTGACCCTGTGATTCTCTGTCGAGGGATCATGGGCCTTGCCACGGTGTTGCTCGCCGCAATTCTGTTGCTGGGCGCCGCTTCGGCCCAGGCCGACGAGGCCATCCCGCTGACGGCCAGTGACCGGGTTTTTATCGCCTCGGTGGCGACCGACGCCAGGGTGTTCCACGCCGCCGAACCCGAGGGGCTGGCGATTCAGATTCTTCAGGCCGCCCGACGTCACAGCCTCGACCCCTATCTGGTGGCGGCGGTGATTCGGGTCGAGAGCGGTTACAACCCCTATGCAGTCTCCAAGGCTGGGGCGCTGGGGCTGATGCAAGTCATGCCCTTCTGGCGCGAGGTGCTGGCGGTTCCTCGGGCCAATCTGATGAAACCGGCAGTGAACCTCGATGTGGGTTGTCAGGTGTTGGCCCGGTATCTCAAGCAATACGGGGGCAAGGTAACCCGTGCCTTGGGGGCCTACCACGGCTCCTGGCCCTCCCGGGTGTATCCCCAAAAAATCGAAAAAGCCTATGCGGCCCTTTATTGATCGGGGCCGTCGACCCAAAACCACAGGTTTGAACGCTCCATGACCGAGTCCCTTGAACTGTTGTCGATTGCCCTGGCCGCCTACCTGCTCGGCTCGGTTCCTACCGGGGTGGTGGTGGCCCGCGTTATGGGCATGGGCGACCTGCGTCAAAGCGGTAGCGGCAACATCGGGGCGACCAATGCCCTGCGGGTGGGTGGCAAAAAGGCGGGGGCGCTGACCCTGATCGGCGACATGCTCAAAGGGGCTGCGGCGGTGCTGCTGGCGCTCGGGCTGAGCGATCATCCCTTGGCGGGGGTGGCGGCTGCCGGTGCGGCGGTGCTGGGGCACCTGTTCCCCGTTTTTTTGGGATTCAAGGGGGGCAAGGGGGTGGCAACAGGGCTGGGGGTCTTTGCGGTCCTCCATCCGTTGGCGACCGGGGCGGCGGTGGCCTCCTGGCTGGCGACCTTCATGGCGACCAAAATCTCGTCGCTGTCGGCGCTGGTGGCACTGCTGGTGTTACCGGCGGTGGTGTGGTTTTCGGGGGCCGAGCCCGCCATGCGCTGGTTGGCGGTCTGCCTATGTCTGCTGATCGTATTTAAACACCACAGCAACATCAGACGACTCATTCAAGGGACCGAGCCTAGATTCGGTCGCAAAGGGGAGGGGTGAATGTTGGGGATGCGAAAGCCAAGGCGGGGGATGGGGGCGGCGCTGCTCGGTGCCAGCTTGTGTTGGATGGCGGCGGGGGCACAGGCCGACGAGTCCAATCGGGCCGTGGAGGGCGACACCCTACAGGTCGAAGACATGCAGGTGCCGGTCGGGACCGTCTATACCGTGGTGAAGGGCGACACCCTGTGGGGGATCGCCGCCAAGTTCATGAAGGATCCCTTTCGCTGGATGGAGATCTGGGAAGGCAACCACCAGATCACCAACCCCGATCTGATTTACCCCGGCGATCAAATCGCTCTGATTCGGGGGGCGGATGGCCGATTGCATGTGGTGGTGCAGCCAAAACCCACCCAGATTGTGGCCCCGCCGCCGCCCCCACAGCCCAGCTACGCCGATAACGTCGAGGTTCTTGGGCCGCAGGTGGTTGAAGAGGAGGTCGTCCGCCACGATAAGCTTCAGACCAAGGACCGAGCCCTGATGCTCCCCTTCCTGGAGCGTATCGATCTGGTTACCCCCGAGATGTTCGGTTCTGCGGGCGCCATCGCCCGTAGTTACGACGGTCGGATCACCATAGCCACCGGCGACAAGGTTTACGTGCGCCTGGACAACGAAACCCCCCAGGGAACCCGGTTCATAGTGATGCGCCGCGACCGGGAGGTCACCGACCCCGAGACCGGCAAGGTGATTGGTACCGTGGTGCTCAACCTGGGGACCTTGGTGACCGACTCCGAATCGGAGCGGGGTTTTCAACGAGCCGAGGTCACCAACGCCTTTGCCGATATCCACCCCGAAGACCGTTTGATCCCCTACCGCGATCCGATCACCACCTTGACTCCGGTCGACCCCCCCGTCCGGGTGGTGGGCCGCATCGCCGATTTCATGGATCCGGTGAACGAGGCGGGTCAAAACCAGATCGTTATCCTCAATCGGGGAATGGGCGCTGGGCTGGTTTTGGGGGAATACCTCAAGCTGATTCGCCCCGGTGGCACCTTCACCGATCCGGTGACCGACCGGGTGCAGATGTTGCCCAACGAAATCATCGGCACCTTGATGGTGGTGACCCTCAACGAACGTAGCGCGTTTGCCATCGTCGTCGAGACCAAGGAGCCAGTGCGGCGCAGCTACGGCTTCTTGGGCGAGCCCCCCCCGCCACAGCGCCCTTAATCCCCTTCTAGAGTCGCCCCGATGGCCCCCCCGATGCTGCCCCTTTTGGCGCCTGCCCAGGGCACCAGCCGCCGTTTGGCGTGGATCGCCCTGTCGGCGCGGGGGATGGCCCCCGCCACCTTAGCCAAGGGGTTGGCCGCCGAGGGGGGCGATCCGGTGCGGCTGTTGCAGGCTGGCAGCCATCCCCGCTTGCCCCTGAGTTCGCCTGGGGGGGACGGCTGGAAGCTGGCGGCGGGCAGCATTCTCATGTCCTGCCAAAAACAGGGGATCGAGATCATCACCCCCGAGGACGGCGACTGGCCCGAATCGCTGCGCCAACTGCCCGACCCCCCCGCCGCTTTATATGTACGTGGCCCCCTCGCTTTGCTGCACCGCCCCAAGCGGGTGGCGCTGGTCGGCTCGCGTCGGGCCGGGGCGGTCGATCTGAACGGAGTGCGCCGTCTGGCCGAGGGGCTCTCAAGGCAGGGGGTGACGGTGGTCAGCGGGTTGGCGATGGGGGTCGATGCCGCAGCCCATGCCGGCGCCCTTGGGGGCAGCGGCGGTACCATCGCGGTGCTCGCTTCGGGGGTTGAAGCCCCGACACCACGCTACAACGAACGACTCGCCCAACGCATGCTCGACAGCGGTTCCCTGCTGTGCTCGGAACACCCCCCCGGCACCCGTCCCCAGAAGATCTACTTCCCTTGGCGCAATCGATTGATCGCCGCCCTGAGCCGGGGGGTGGTGATGGCGGCGGTAGGGGAGCAATCGGGGGCTTTGATTACCGCTCGGCTCGCCCTCGATCTGGGACGAGAGGTGATGGTGGTGCCCGGTCCCCCCGACGCTGCCCATGCGGGGGGGCACCGTTTGATTCGCCAAGGGGCCACCCTTGTGACCCAGGTGGGGGAGATTCTCGAACAGCAGGGCTGGCCCCTGGAGGACGACCCTCTGGCCCAACCGGCGCTGCCCATGGCGAGCGATCCCCAGATCCTGAAGGTCATTTCGATCCTCGAAAGCGGCCCCGCCGGGATGGACCGTCTGGCCCTGGGCAGCGGTTTGACACTCCCGGAGCTTTCCACCATTCTCGCCCACCTTTCGTTGAGCGGTCATATCGATCTGCTTCCCGGGGACCGCTATGGACTTGCGGCGGGGCCGGTTTAGGAGCCCTTGAGTTTCTCAAACCAAGCCAGCAATCCCCTCCACCCCTCGCTTTAGACCGTTCGAGATCCCCATGGCAGGACCACTGGTTCTGGTCGAATCGCCCGCCAAGGCGAAGACCATCGAAAAATTCCTGGGTCACGGCGCTAAGGTTTTGGCGACCTACGGCCACGTGCGCGCCCTGGCTCGGCGCAACGGATCGGTCCGTCCCGACGAGGACTTCGCCGTTCGGTACGAAATCCTCAAAGACTCCCAAACCCAGCTCGATCGGATCGCCAAGGAACTCAAGGGGCGCGAGCAGCTGATTCTGGCCACCGACCCCGACCGCGAGGGGGAGGCGATTGCCTGGCATGTGGCCCAGTGGCTTGAAGAACAGGGGCTGCTTGAGGGGCGCGACGTCAAGCGGGTCTCCTTCAACGAGATCACCAAGAAGGCGGTGCAAGAGGCGATGGCCGCCCCCCGCGAGGTGGCGGTCGATCTGGTCGACGCCCAGCAGGCCCGCTCCGCCCTCGATTACCTGGTCGGCTTCACCCTCTCCCCCCTGCTCTGGAAGAAGGTCACCCGTGGCCTGTCGGCGGGTCGGGTGCAGTCGGTGGCGCTGCGCTTGATCTGCGACCGCGAGGCCGAGATCGAGGCCTTCAAGCCCCGCGAATACTGGACCATCGACGCCCAGCTCAAGGCGGGCAAGGCCAAACCCTTCCCGGCCAAGCTCAGCCGCTTGGGTGAAGACAAACTCGACAAATTCAGCATCAACAACGGCGACGCAGCGCAGCGCGCCGTGGTCGAGGTGCAGGCGGCGCCGCTGACGGTGCTGACGGTCGAAAAGAAAGAGAAAAAGCGCAACCCCGCCCCTCCCTTCACCACCTCGACCCTGCAACAAGAGGCCAGTCGTAAGTTGGGAATGAGCGCCAAGCAGACGATGCGGGCCGCCCAAGAGTTGTACGAAGGGGTCGACATCGGCGGCGAGACGGTCGGTTTGATTACCTACATGCGAACCGATTCGACCACCCTGTCGCAGGAGGCGCTCGACGGCATCCGCGCCCTGATCGGCGACCGCTTCGGCCCCCCCTATCTGCCCAAAAACCCCAAGATCTACAAGACCAAAGCCAAGAATGCCCAGGAGGCCCACGAGGCGATTCGCCCCTCCGATGTGGCCCGTACCCCCGACGATCTCAAAGGGGTGCTGGGGCGTAATCCACTGCGGCTCTACACCTTGATTTGGCAGCGGGCGGTCGCCTGTCAGATGAATGCGGCGGTGTTCGACGTGGTGGGGGTCGACATCGGCCACGACCGCGCCGTGCTGCGCGCCTCGGGTTCAACCCTGCGTTTCGACGGCTTCCTCAAGCTTTACGAAGAGGGGCGCGATACCCCCAGCGAGGATGAAGAGGACCAACAACGCCGCCTGCCCCCGCTTGAGGTGGGTCAAACGGTCGATCTGGTCGAGCTGCTCCCCAACCAACATTTCACCGAGCCTCCGCCACGCTTCAACGAGGCGACTCTGGTTAAGACGCTGGAGAGTTACGGCATCGGCCGCCCCTCCACCTACGCCACGATCATGTCGACGATTCAAGAGCGGGGTTACGTCAAGCTGGAGAGCCGCCAGTTTCAACCGACCCAGATCGGCAAGGTGGTCAGCGACTTCTTGGTCGCCCACTTTCCTCGCTACGTCGACTCCTCCTTCACCGCCCATGTCGAAGACGACCTCGATGCCATCAGCCGGGGCGAGCGGCCCTGGAAGGGGGTACTCAAGGAGTTCTGGGATCCCTTCGCCGAGGCGGTGAAGGCGACCGACAAGGGGGTGAGCAAGGCCGAGGGGTTGACCGAGAGCTCCGACCGTCCCTGCCCCCAATGTGGCAAACCGTTGGTGATCCGGGTCGGGCGGTATGGCCGTTTCTACGCCTGCACCGGCTACCCCGAGTGCAAATTCAAAGAGACGATCCGCGAAGAGGGTGAAGAGCCCTCGGCCCCAGAAATCTTGGAGGGGACGCAGTGCCCCACCTGCGGCAAGCCGTTGGCGATGCGCAAGGGCCGTTTCGGTCTGTTCAAGGCCTGCTCCGACTACCCCACCTGCAAGACGGTGGTACGCGATCCCAAACCCGAGGCCCGCGATACCGGCATCGTCTGCGACGAGTGCGGCGAGGGACATTTCGTCGAGAAAACCTCGCGGCGCGGCAAAATATTCTTTTCGTGCAACCGTTACCCCAAGTGTAAAAACGCCTTGTGGAACGAGCCGATTCCGGTGCCGTGTCCCAAGTGCAAGGCGCCTTACCTGACCGCCAAGCGGCTCAAACGGGGCGACGAGGCACTGTGCGCCAAAGAGGGGTGCGACTTCAAAGCCCCCCTGGCCGAGGTCTATCCCCAAGGGGTGAATCCCGCCGGGGTCACACCTAAGACGGGAGCTTCTGAATCTTGAGTCGGGTGACGGTGGTCGGCGGGGGTCTGGCCGGAAGCGAAGCGGCCTGGCGCCTGGCCGAGGCGGGGGTCGAGGTACGGCTGATCGAGATGCGCCCGGTGGTCTCAACCGCAGCCCACACCGGGTCGGGATTGGGCGAACTGGTCTGCTCCAATTCGCTGCGCGGGACCGGTCGGGCCAGCGCCGTCGGGGTGCTCAAAGAAGAGATGCAGATGATGGGCTCCCTGGTCATGCAGGCGGCCCAAGCGACCCAGGTTCCGGCGGGCGGCGCCTTGGCGGTCGACCGGGAGGCCTTCTCGGCCTGGATCACCCAAAAACTCGAATCCCACCCCCGCATCGCCATCGAGCGGCGTGAGGTCACCGCCATCCCCGAACACGGCAGCGACGCCCCGGTGGTGCTCGCCTCCGGCCCGCTAACCTCAGCCCCTCTGCACGCCGCCATCGAAACCCTCACTGGCGAGCCCCACATCGCCTTCTTCGACGCCATCGCCCCCATCGTCGATGCCGAGACGGTCGACATGAACGTCTGTTGGTGGGGCAGCCGCTACGGCAAGGGGGGGGACGATTACCTCAATTGCCCGATGGATCGGATGCAGTACGAAACCTTCGTCGACGCCCTGCTCGAAGCCGAGAAGGTGCCGCTGCACGAATTCGAGGACACCCCCTTCTTCGAGGGGTGTATGCCGGTCGAGGTGATGGCCGAGCGGGGGCGGGAGACGCTCCGTTTTGGCCCCATGAAGCCGGTGGGACTGACCAACCCCCGCAACGGCCAGATCTACCATGCCGTCGTGCAACTGCGCCAAGACAACCGGCGTAAAAGCCTGCTCAACATGGTCGGTTTTCAGACCAAGATGACCTACCCGGCCCAGCAAAGGGTGCTGCGCACCATTCCGGGGCTGGAGAACGCCGAGTTCTTCAGAATGGGCTCAGTGCACCGCAACACCTTCATCCGCGCCCCCCGTTTGCTTGACGCTGCCTTGAGCCTCAAGGGGCATCCAGGGCTACATTTTGCCGGTCAGATCACCGGGGTTGAGGGGTATGTGGAGTCGGCGGCGACCGGAATGTGGGTTGGTGAGGTGTTGGCCCGCCGCTTGAGTGGACAAGGCGAGACCGAACTGCCCCCCCCCACCACCGCCCTGGGTTCGCTGCTGCGTCACCTGCTCGAATCGGAGCCCGATCACTTCGCCCCCTCCAACGTCCATTTTGGCCTCTTCGCCCCCCTGGAGGGAATCAAGGGGCGGCGTGGGGTGCGCCGGGCCGCCATGGGGGATCGGGCCATCGCCGAGTTCGCCCCCTGGTTGGGGATCGAGCCGCCTGCCGAGACCTCCGAGGCCGTCCCCGACGAAAGATCGGGCGATGTCTGATTCCCTGCGGCCCCGTTCCTACCTGCACCGCATCCCCGGTTCCACCCCCCCCAGCCGCTGGAATCGCCTGAAGGCAGCCGTCGCTCATCTGCGCCGCATGCCCCGCAAGGTTTCGGTTGCGCTGGTGGTGTTGATAGGGTGGATCACGATTCAGACAGCGCTCCCCTCCGCCCCCGAACCCAAGGCCAAGCGTTGGGTGAGCGACCTTGAAATCGGAGCGGTCGATCCCGAAACAGCCATGAATGTGAGGGGGGGCGACTTGGTGGTGGCGCTCAACGCGGGGCAAAACCTGGAGCAGCTCTTTTCGGCTCAGGGGTGGAGCGTCGCCGAATCCTACGCGGTGGCCAAAGCGGCTAAACCGCTGCTGGCTGTGGGCCGCTGGCAGGCGGGGGTGCCGATCACCGTGGGGCTGGAGGGCAGCCTCCCCGCCTCGTTTCGCTACCCCGACGGGACCCGCGATCTTCTGCTGGAGCGGCACGACGAGGGGTGGCAGGGTCAATGGCAGGAGCACCCCCTTGAGTTACGGGTGACGGCGGCCAGTGGCGAGATCCGCTCTTCGTTGTGGGAGGCTGCCCAAGAGGCCGGATTACCCGAAAACCTGATTATGGAGATGGCCGAGCTTTTCGCCTGGGATATCGATTTCTCAAGGGATTTGCGCCCCGGCGACCGGTTTTCGCTGCTGTTCGAAGAGCGGTTCGATCACGGTAAATCGGCGGGGGCTGGCCCTATCTTGATGGTCCGCTTCACCAACGAGGGACAGACCTACACGGCGGTTCGGTTCGAGGCCAGTGCCGGACAACCCCAGTATTTCACCGAGGAGGGCAAACCGATTGTGCGCGCCTTCCTGCGGGCGCCCCTGAAGTTTTCCCGCATCTCCTCCTCGTATGGCATGCGTTACCACCCCATTCAAAAGACATGGAAACAGCACACCGGCATCGACTACGCCGCCGCCAGCGGCACCCCGGTGCGGGCTGTGGGGGATGGTCGGGTCACCTTCCGGGGCTGGAAGGGGGGGTACGGCAACTTCGTGGTCATCCGCCACAACGCCACCTACGAATCGGCCTACGGCCACCTGCGCGGTTTTGCCCGTGGTTTGTCGGTAGGCGACCGGGTGCAGCAGGGCGAAATCATCGGTTATGTCGGCATGACCGGATTGGCCACCGGCCCCCATCTGCATTTTGAATTCCGCAAGAACGGCACGTTTATCAATCCCCGCAGCATCAAGCCCCCCCCGACTGCCGGGCTCGTCGGCGAACGGGCCCAACACTTCGCCCAGCAACGCGAACACCTGGGGCGAATCCTCGAAAGCCAGCTCGGCGGCTGATGAAAAAAGGTGTATTTTCGAAAAAACAACCTTTTTGTAACGTAGGTTGCAGTTCCCTCTTGATGAATAACTTCAATGCAGTTAGTTTGTTCATTGAGGGGGGAGGGATAACCGATGCAGCTGCGCCAATTCACCAGAAAAACCACCCAATCCGTCGAGGGCATCATGGTCGCACCGCGATCGTGGGATGAAATGTCGGGGGTCTACCCCAACGCCACCGAAACGCAGCCGACCCTGTTGGCCGTCGGGGGTGGCAAGGGGGGGGTCGGCAAGACCCTGGTGACCACCAGTATCGGGATCGCTATGGCCCAACAGGGCAAGCGCGTGGTCCTGATCGACCTCGATTTAGGGGGGGCGAACCTTCATTCCAGCCTCGGGGTACGCGACAGCCGCGCCAGCCTCAACGATCTGTTCGGCAGCGCCGAACAGCTGGGCGATTTGGTGATCGAGACCGGGATCGAGGGGCTGGGGATGGTCAGCGGTGCCCACGACGCCCTGAACATCGCCAATCTGCCGTTCCAGCAAAAAGAGAAGCTGGTGCGCCATCTGCGCAAGGTCGATGCCGACTACGTCATCCTCGACCTGGGGGCGGGGACCACCTACAACACCCTCGACTTCTTCATTGCCGCCGACATCGGCATCGTCACCACCATCCCCGAACCGACCTCCATCGAGAACACCTACTGTTTTATCAAAAGTGCCTTTTTCCGCCTGCTCAACGCCCCCGGCCAGCCTCAAGATGTGCGTCAGGTGATTCAAGAGGCGTTGCTGCGTCGCCACGATGATGCGCTGAGCATCCGTAGCGCCTCCGATCTGGTGCGGGAGATCGAGCGGATCGATCCGGTCTATGGCCGTACCTTGAAGATCCGGCTGCGCCAGCTCGATCTGCGTTTGGTCCTCAATCAGGTGCTCGATACCGCCGACATCCAACTTGGCCGTTCGATGGAGATGGTGACCCGCCGTTATTTCGGGCTGGAGATGCCGGTGCTTGGTTGCATCCTGCACGACCGCTCGGTGCAGCGTTCGGTGCGGGCGCAGCGCCCCTTCATGTTGGAATACCCCAATTCGCGGGCGGCAGCGACCTTCGAACAGATCGCCCGCAGCGTGATGCAGGGCGAGGAGTAAGACGTGTCCTCGAACGAAACGACACCAACCCACTACGAGCTGCTTGGGGTCTCCCGCAAGGCCAGCGGTGTCGAGGTCGCCTCGGCCTACCGTGCCGCCAAGCAGGCCTGGGATCCCCAATCCCTGGCGGTCTATTCCCTTTATTCCCATAACGAGTTGTCGGCGATCAACCATCAGCTCGACGAGGCCTACCGTACCCTCTCCGACCCCTTTTTGCGCGCCCGCTACGACGCCGCTCTGGCGGGACAGGAACCCACCGGCCCGGCCGCGATGGGGACGCCCACCCTCTCCGAGGTCTCGCCGGGGGAGGAGCAAATGGCCCAAGAGGAGGCGCCCCACGAGCTCGATCCCGCCCTATTGGAGGAGATCGAGCAGACCGATTGCTTCGACGGCCCCCTTCTGGCCCGCATTCGGCAAGCCAAGGGGATCTCCATCGAAGAGATCGCCGACCGCACCAAGATTGGCCGCAATCATCTGCGCGAGATCGAGGCCGAGCAGTTCAGCCGCCCCATCGCAGCCGTCTACCTCAAGGGTTACCTCAAGCAGTATGCCCTGGTCATCGGTCTAGACCCCGACAGGGTGCTATCGACCTACCCCTCGCTCCAAAATCACGGCAATTGGGTGGGGTGACGCCGACGGGCCTGTTTCCCCGCAAGGGTCGGGGTACACTGCCGCCCCCAGGTCACCATCGAGGAATTCCCCCTTATGAACTGCGCCCCCACGGCCTCCATGCCCGATTGTTGCGATCCGGTTGCCCTTGCCCAAGCGCTGATCCGCTTTGCCTCCGTCACCCCCGAAGACCACGGTTGCCAGGCGGCGTTGGCCGATTGGTGCATCACCCTCGGTGGTCGGGTGGAGTGGATGCCATTTGGCAACATCACCAATCTGGTGGTCCGCTTCGGCGCCGCCGAAAACCCCCGTTTCTGCCTGGCCGGGCACACCGACGTGGTGCCGGTGGGGCGTCCCGAATCGTGGACGGTTGCCCCCTTTGGTGGGGAGGTGATCGGGGGATTTCTCTACGGGCGTGGGGCGGTCGACATGAAGGGGGCCATCGCAGCCATGGTGGCCGCCATCGCCCGCGAAAAACGGGGGGGGGGTGACCCTGAGGTGATCCTGGTGATTACCGGCGACGAAGAGGGGGACAGCGTCGACGGCACCGACAAGATGCTGCACGCCCTGGCCGCACGGGGCGCGCTGCCGGAGCAGGCGGTGGTGGGGGAGCCGACCAATCCCACAAAATTGGGGCAGACGATCAAGAACGGACGGCGCGGCACCGTCAACGGCACCATCACCATCCTGGGGATGCAGGGGCATGCCGCCTATCCGGCCCAGGCCGACAATCCCATCCACCGGGGTCTTCCTGCGCTGCATGAGCTGGCGAGTTTAAAACTCGACGACGGCTACCCCGGGTTTTCTCCGACCTCGATCCAGATCACCAACCTCAACGCAGGCGTCGGGGCGAGCAACGTCATTCCGGGGCGGATGAGCGCCGTGGTCGACATCCGCTATAGCCCTGCCATCAATTTTGCCGGGATCGAGACGGCGATTTGTCAGGTGCTTGAGCGTCATAACCTGCGCTACGAGCTTGAGTTGGTCCACCACGGCGTCGCCTTCGCCACCCCCCCCGGCCCTTTGGTCGAAAAGGTGCGGCAAGCGGTTGTTCGCCATACCGGCATGGAGCCGGAGCTTTCCACCTCAGGCGGCACCTCCGATGCCCGATTTTTCAAGGTTTACGGGGTCGAGGTGGTCGAGTTCGGTTTGGTGGGGCAGAGCATGCACCGGGCCGACGAGCGGACCGCTGTGGATGACCTGGAGCGACTGACCGAGATCTATCGGGCGTTGTTGCGGTAGGAGATTTTCAGAGGCGGGGGTCGAAAACCAACCGTAGGCGCCACGAGGCTGCGTGGCTTTCGCCCCCCTTTCATTTCAGGCGCTTACGCCCTTGATATGCGCACGCATCCAGCGCTCGTCGGGGATCTTAGGGAAGCGCCGATTGATGTGGCGCTTCCGAGTGGCCCAAGGATGGGCTGCCAAAATAGCGCTGTCGTAGGAGGCGATAGCGCTGTCGTAGGAGGCGACCCCGTCGCCGAAGCCCTGCTGAAAAAGGCAGTATGCCTCTAATCAGCGCTTCCTTAGAGATGCCCGCTGGGTTCCCCCGCTGGGTGAAGGGGCAGGGTTGGGGGGCGTGGGTAAGTTGAGATGCGCCTGTTCTCAGAAGATTGCGACGGCGTTTGGCGCATGACAGTGTCGGCGATGATCGACCCATGCCGTTGTTGGGCGCAAAGTAACGCGGTCGGCTTGGAGCGTTAGCATCCCCCTTGGCGGGGGTGTGGCTCCTGGGGTCGGTGGCCCTTGGCTCGCTCGACCTTGAAATGCCGCCCCCGACTGCAACCTTATTGAAGAGCCGAAGTTGTAGGCTCGGACCCCGTTCGCGAACGGCGGGCCAAGGGTTGCCCACAGGCACGGATGTTCGGTGACAGGAGCGGTGGGATTATGCGGCAGGCAGCAAGGAGGACACATTCCAGATGGTTTCAATCCACACGGACTTAATCCTGGATTGCAATAATGACGAAGTTTTCTCGCGTAGGACCTTTTGCTTTTGTGGCCCTTATGAGCGCGTGGACTGCTATTTTTAGTGCGGCTATCGTTGCCATATATTATGTAAAAACGGCAGATCTTATGATGAAAATATCAATACCAACATTTGCTACTATCGTTGTGCCCATAATCATGGGATGCGCCATTGGCTATGGCGGTGCAATTGTAGTGACTGCTTGCACCGGAAACAAAATAGCCAACAACTTGATAATTGTAATGTCGGGAGGACTGGGGAGCATGATTACCCCGTTAATAATTTGGTGGCACCTCTAGGAGTCTGTCGGACTTGAGATCGTCCTACTCGGCAATTGCTCCTGCATTGCTCTACCTCCTGCATCCATGCGGTCGTGCGCCGGCGGGTAATCGGTCCAAATTTCCCCGGTTTTTCGTCACATAGCCACCACTATGATCCTCAAAACCGTGAAAATTTGGCCTCGATTCCCCACTCGGCTCGCTACGGACGCTCAAGCCCGACAGACTCCTAGGAAGCGCTGATCGAAGTGGTGCCCTCTCGATGGAGAAACAATAAATAATCGACGTTCCAGTCGTGGCTGAGTGGCCTAGGCATCTTTCTACTTCAACGAATAAAAAAACCGGCACTAAGGCCGGTTTTTTTTGTTACAAACGCCCCCTCAAACCGCTATTTATCTGCCAACCACTTCATCAACTCCTCTACCGTAAAATGACCCGCATGAATCCGTCCATCGGGGGCGATCAGGGTGGGGGTGCCCATGATCTCTTGGCTGTCGGCAAATGCCACTACCTTGTCGATGGGGGCGGTGCAGCCGGGGCGGGGGGCGGGGGGATTCTTGCCGAGTAGCATCCAGTCTTCGAACGCTTTCAAGGGATTGGGGGCGCACCAGATGGCGCGGGCATGTTCGGGCGCCTCCGGGTGAATCTGCTCGATGGGGCGCAGCAAAATGTGAACCCGAACCTGCTTGGCCTTGACCAGCTCCTGCTCCAAAGCCTTGCAATGGGGGCAGTCGGGGTCGGTCAGCAGCGCCACCTCAGGAGCATCTTTGGGGCCCCGGTCGATGGCGGCATCGAGTGGTACTGTCATCCATGCGACCCGTTTGATCTCCTCTCCACGGCGGCTGGTGATGTCGATTTTCTCTTGGGTGTCGACGATCCGGCCCAAGAAGAGGTAGCGACCCGTTTGGTCGCAATAAGCCAGTTTGCTCCCCACCACCAGCTCGAAAATCCCGGGTACCTCGGGCATTTCGCGGATTGTGTCGATCTTCAGATCGGGTAGGGCGGCCCGGATGCGCTGCTCGGTGGCTTGATCCACCGCTTGGGCAATGCCGTGTATCGACATGAGCAGAACAAGGGCTGCGAGCAGGGTGCGTAGGGGGCGGGGGGCGAGAGGCATGACTTCTCCATGGTCGTTTTTGGATTGAAAATCGGTCGGCCGTGCCATCATACCGATCTTTGCCCCCCTCCATACCCCTGGAAACCCGCCATGAGCCACGAAACCTTCATGCGCCGCGCCATCGAGTTGTCGAAGCAAAGCCTGTCGCTGCAAGGCAACGGTCCTTTCGGGGCGGTGATCGTTCGGGAGGGGGTCATCGTTGGGGAGGGGGTCAATCAGGTGGTGACTACCCCCGATCCCACCGCCCATGCCGAGGTGGTTGCCATCCGCGCCGCCGCTGCTGCGCTCAACCGCTTTGATCTGAGCGGCTGCACCCTCTACACCAGCTGCGCCCCCTGCCCGATGTGCCTGGCCGCCGCCTGGTGGGCCCGGATCGAGACGATCTACTACGGGGCCGAGCCGGAGGATGCGGCAGCGGTGGGGTTCGACGATGCAGCGTTTTTCGAGCAGATGCGTCTGCCTGCCGCTGGTCGGGCTGTCCCGGCCATTGGGCTGTTGCGGGGCGAGGCCCAAAGGGTGCTCAAGGCCTGGGGCGAGGCCGAGGAGCGGGTTCTGTATTGACAGCGGGTACGAATGAGAGCCTCTAAGGAAGCGCCGATTGAATAGCGCTTCCGAGCGACCCAGGGGTGGGTCGCCACAATAGCGCTGTCGTAGGAGGCGACCTAAGTCGCCGAAGCCCTGCTGAAAAAGGCAGGAGGCCTTTGTTCAGCGCTTCCCAAGTTTCAATCCGGCCATTTGGAGCCTTCATGAATGCCCTTCCCCCCGTCCGTGCGACGGTGTTTTACGACGTGATTTGCCCCTTTTGTTACATCGGTGACCGCCGTCTGGGACAGATGCACGACTACTTCGACCTAAGCGTCGATTGGCGCCCCATCGAGATTCATCCCGACACCCCCGAGGCGGGGCGGGCGGTGGCCGATTTGGGGTATCCCCTTGAGCAACTTCAGGCGATGCAGGCCCATCTGGCGCGGATGGGGCGGGAGGAGGGGATCGACCTGATGCAGCTGGAGCGGGTCTCGAATTCCCACCGCGCCTTGCTACTGCTGGAGGCGGCGCGGGATGAGGGGGAGGGGTTCTTTGCCGCGCTGCAAGAGATCCTCTTTCACGCCTTTTTTACCCTGGGGCGCGACATCGGTGATCCTGCGGTGCTCAAAACGTTGGCCGCCCAGGCGGGACTCCCCCTCGAAACGGTCGAATTGGCCTGGAACGATCCCATTTATGAGGAACGACTGGCCGAAAACCAGCAGTGGGCCAAGAAGATAGGGGTACGCGGAACCCCTACCGTCATCTTCAATGACCATTTGGCGGTGGCGGGGGCGGTCCCCCTGAAAACCTTGATGCAGGCCGCCGCCGAGGCGCTCGGCCAGACGGCCAACTGATGGGGTTGTCTCCGGCGGTTGTGGGCGGCTATGAACCCTGGAACACCCTGGGGCGGGGTCGGATGCTTCATTTTGGGGATGACGGCGACACCAGCGTCGAGGTACGGGAGGAGGGGCGCTACCGCTGGCTGACCTTCTCGGGGGGGGCGCCCCAAAGTGCGTTGGACCGGGAGGAGCCGGGGCGGCTGGTCTTCGAGCACCTGCACTGGCTCCAGGGGTGGATGCTCTTTCGCGACCTCCCCAAGCGGATGTTGATTCTGGGGCTCGGGGGGGGCGATTTGGTCCGCTTTGCCCTGACGGCGCTGCCCGAAACCGAGATCGTTGCAGTCGAGTGGAGCCAGCCGGTGATCGAGGCGGCCCATCAGTTTTTTCATGTGCCCCGCGTTGAGCCCCGGTTGCGGGTGGTGCAGGCCGATGCCTTTGGCTGGGTTGAGCAATGCCAAGAGCGGTTCGACGTGGTGCTGATGGATCTGTTTGCAGGCGACCTAAGCCCGGTCGACCGCTTGAGCGTCACCTGGTTGACGGCGCTGCAAACGATTCTGACCCCCGATGGGGCGGTGGCGCTGAATTTGATTCCGGGGCGGGCGGGCGACACCCAGACGGTGGCGCGGCGGCTGCGCATTGTGTTTGGGGGCGAGGCCTACACCCTGACCGCCCCCCGCAGCGGGAATCTGGTCATGCTCGCCTTCCCCTGGCTCGCACGGCGGGCGGCGCAGTCGATGGAGCGGCGGGGCAAGGTGTTGCAGGTGCGGTTGGGGATCGACTTCAAGGCGATGGTGCGAAGGTTGCGGGCCGACAACCCCGGACTGAGCTGAGGTTGTGATGGGTCGTGGTGGAGGGGCGCTGGGTTAATCCACCGGCCAAACAAAGTGCTCTTCTTGGAACAATCGAACGCAGGCCGCCACCACCTCGGCGTCAAAGAGGGTGCCTGCCCCCTTTTGAATCTGCTCCAGCGCCGCCACCTGTCCCAAAGAGGGGCGGTAGGGGCGGTGGGACGAAATCGCCTCGACCACGTCGGCCACCGCCACAATGCGGGCCTCTATGATGATCCGATCCCCTTTTAAGCCTTGCGGATAACCGCTGCCGTCGAGCCGCTCGTGGTGTTGCCGGGTGATGTCGGCGATGGGCCAGGGGAAGTCGATCCCCTTGAGGATCTGATACCCCGCCTCGGGATGAGCCTGAACCAGTTTTACCTCCAACTCGTTTAAGCAGGCCGGTTTGCTCAGGATCTCGGCGGGGATCTGAATCTTGCCGATGTCGTGGATCATCGCCCCGATCCGAATCCCCTCCTGTTGTACCTCATCCAATCCCAACTCTTGAGCAATGGCACCGGCCAGCGCAGCCACCCGCCGTTCGTGACCGGCAGTGTAGGGGTCGCGCAGCTCCACCATGGCCGAGATCGCCGCCACGGTGCCGTCCAAGGTTTGGTCGATACGGGCCAGGGTTTGCTCCAAGGCGTGTTTGCCGGCGACCTCGGCGGCCCGCAGCCGCTGTCCGGCGATGCCGAACGCCAGGTTGTTGGCCAGTTCTTGCAGCAGGGGTTTGGTGTTGGGGGCGAAGGGGTCGGGGCTATTCGATAGCAACACCAGGGTGCCCAGCTCCTGCCCGTTGTGGCGCAGCGGCAGTAGCCCCAATGCGCCGTGGGGGCGTGCGGGGACGAGACAGGTGGCAAACCCCTCTTGCAACGGGGAGGGGTGACAGTTGTGCAGAAGCCGGGCCGCCTGCTGGGGCTCGATTCCGGCGGCGGTGCGCACCACGCCCCAGAGGGGCTCGGCCCCGTCGTTCGAGGGGGGGACGGGGGCACAGACCCAGGCGGCCTGAAAAACATTGGATTCGACCACCACCCGACAAACCGTGGCGATCAGGGCCGATTCATCCTCGGCCTGGACCAACGCGAGGTTGCTGCCGCTGAGGATCCGTAGCGCCAGGGTCAGTCGGTCCCGTTCATGCTCGGTGGCGAGCCGTTCGGTAATGTCTTCGCTGTAGGCCACCCCCACCGATTCCGAATCGGGCAGGTCGAGGGGGGCGCCGCTGACCAGGATGTGGCGCACCAGCCCATTTTTACAGCGGATGGAAACCGGGACGTCACTCATTGGCTCACGCCCCATCAATACCGCCTTCATCGCCTGCTGCGCCCGCTGGCGGTCGGCATCGTCCGCGAGCAAATCGAGGAGCGACATCCCCACCAGCTCCTCTTGGCTGTATCCGTTGTGCCGCGAGGTGGCGCGATTAACCAAGGTAAAACGGCCCTGGCGGTCGAAGGTGTAGATCGGAATCGTGGCGTGGTCGAGGACGGCTTGTAGGAAGGTGTTGCTGGTTTGAAGGGCACGACGACTGCGGTCGCGGGCGAGCCGGGCGCCGATCATCCCGGCGGCGGTGCGCAGCAGCTCGGCCTCGGCGGAACTCCAGCGCCCGGTTTGCCGGGTATCGTCAAACCCCATGAAGCCGTCGATTACCCCGTCGGGGGCGACCAGGGGGACCACCACCAGAGGGCGAATGTGCTGCCGACGCAGCAGCGCCTGTTCCGCCCGGGCCTCTTCGGGCATGGCGTCAACATCGGCGATGAAGAGCGTCCGTTTATTGAGGATGTGCGCCATCCACCAGGGGAAAGGCTCAAACGATTGCCTTTGCATTTGATCGATTTGGGGCGTGACTCCCGGCGCGCACCACTCGTGGGTGTTGCTGATCGTGTTGCTGTCGGCATCGAACAAAAAGAGGTAGGCCCGGTCGGCTTGGGACGCTTGGCCCAAGGCTGCCAAGCCGGCATTTAGGTCGAGATCGGTCTCGGCCAGAAGAACCGACAGGCGGTTAAGCGCCTGCTCCAAACGCTGGTGTTGCCGCAGGGTGTTCTCGGCCAGCGTGCGCGGTGAGATGTCGCGCAAAATGCCCAACGCATAATGAATGCCGTGGTGATCGAGGGTGGAGAGCGACAACTCGATGGGGAGGGGCTGGCCGTTTTTGTGGATGGCGGTCAGTTCCAAGGTTCGCCCCAACATGGGGCCGAGCCCCGAATGGCGAAAAGCGGCAAGCCCTTTGTGGGCCTGGGTGCGTTGCATCGGGGGGACCAGGGTGTCGTGCAGGTGGCGACCGAGCAATTCGTCGGGGGTGTAGCCGAGCAGGGTGGTCAGGGCGGGATTGGCGTAGACCACCATGCCGTCGTCGTCCATGAGGATGACGGTATCTCGGGCTGCGTCGGCCATGCCTTGAAACAAAATAGGGTCGAGGGTGGAGGGCAACGCAGACTCCTTGTCGATCGGGGGGGAAGCTCCATCCTCTCTTTTTCAGAACCGCTTGGGAATCTCTTTTGAAACAGGGGGTTGAGACCGGTCGTTCGAGGGGGGGGCTGAGGCGGTGGGGTTGAACCCCTAAAAATCGGGGATTAAACCAGGAAGGGGCGTCCGTCTCGCCAGACCGCGATGCGGTCGCGCCCCCGATCTTTGGCGGCGTACATCGCCAGATCGGCCTGACGCAGCAGATCGTTCAAATCGCGCCCCCCGCGTTCACATTCGGTCACCCCGATACTCACAGTCAGGTGAACCTGCCCCTGTTCGATGGCAATGGGGGCCTGCTTGAGCCCTTGGGCGATACGCATGGCCAGGGTTTGCCCCCCTTCGAGCCGGGTATGGGGCATCAGGATCGCGAACTCCTCCCCCCCCATCCGCCCCACCACGTCGACCGCACGAACCTGCTCACGCAGCACCTCGCCAAAGACCCGTAGCGCCCGATCCCCCGCCTCGTGGCCGTGCAGATCATTGATCCGCTTGAAGTAGTCGATGTCGAGCATCAGCAGGGTGATCGGGAAGCTATAGCGACTTGCCTGATGCATCGCCTCCTCGGCCAGCTCGAAGAAGTGACGACGGGTTCGGGCGCCGGTCAACTCGTCGGTGGTGGCCAAGGTGCGCAGCTCGCGATTGAGCTTCTCTAACGCCAGCAGGTGTCGATAGGTTTGATAGGTGTGGATTGGGGCGAGCAGCAGGGGGATGGCGATGGCCAGGGTGACCCCCATAGCCCAATCCTCGACCTCCATGATCTCAAGGGTGAGGATGGTGATCGTCACCGATAGGGTCACCATGAGGGTGGAGATCAGAACCAGGGATCGGGCCATGCCGAGTCGCAAAAGGAGGGAGGGTTTCATCAATGGTGCGTCCCAGAGAAACGATGCCGAATCGAGGGAGGCACCCTAGGCGATTGGACCGCTACACTAAACGGGTAATTTGTATGCAGATAATAAAGAGGGGAGGAGGCTACGCAGGGGGGTTATGCCAGTGCGATACGATCCCGGCCCTCATTTTTGGCGCGGTACATCGCCTGATCGGCATCGCGCAACAAGCGCCCCAGGTCGGCCTGCCCCCCTTGGCTGCCGGCGATGCCGATGCTGACGGTGACCACAACCGAGCCGTGATCGATGGGCAGGCTCAGATGGCGAAGCGCCCGGCGAATTCGCTCCCCCGCCACCCGTCCCCCCTCTTGATCGGTATGGGGCAGCAGCATGGCGAACTCTTCTCCGCCGATTCGACCGATCAGGTCGCTTTCCCGTTTGACGTCGGCCAGCAAGCGTCCCAAAGCGGACAAGGCCACATCCCCCGCCTCGTGGCCGAAGTCGTCGTTGATCTGTTTAAACCGGTCGATGTCGATCATGAGCAGGGCGACGGGGAAGCGGTGCCGCCGGGCCTGGGTGAGCACCGTTTGCGCCTGTTCGAGGAAGTTGCGCCGATTCAGGCACCCGGTTAGATCGTCGATGGTGGCCAGTTGTTGCAGGGTTTTTTGGGTCTGGTCGAGTTGATGGATGACCGTGTAGGTCAAGTAGGTGTGGGGCGGAGCCAACGTCAGGGGGATGACGGCGGCAAGGCTGAGCCCCAATTGCCAGTCTTGAACGCCCAACATCGACAAAATGGCCGTTGTTAGGGCGATGGAGGCCAAAATCGCGGTCGTAGTGGCTGCGGCGATGGAGCGCCCCAGGCCGTGGTGGGTAAACAGTGAATGCAGCATGAATGACCGTGGTTTGGGGGGAATGCTTGACCGGATGGGGGGCTGGGCGGGCAGGATAAAAAAAAACCCTACGGAGCTGAACTTGCAATGTTTGGGTGTATTTAACGCCAATATTTGTTGGACGCTGCCCCCGACGAGGTTCAAAACAAGCCATCCTCCCCCCCCAAAAATCTGCCCGAAAAACCATCCATCCCCCCCCGCGATTATCCCCATCCCCCCTGTTACACTCCCGCCCCCCATCCATCATCTGCCCGGACCCTCCATGATCGAACTACGCAATCTCGAACTGCGCATCCAGGGCCGCCCCCTGCTCGACAAGGCCAGCGTCATCTTTCACCCCGGCTGGAAGGTCGGGGTGGTAGGGCGCAATGGCTGCGGCAAATCGACCCTCTTCAAATTGTTGCTCGGCCAGTTCCACGAAGAGGGCGGCGAGGTGCGGCTGCCCGCCAAACGCAACATCGCCCACGTCGCCCAGGAGACCCCCTCGACCGCTCAGGCGGCGCTCGACTATGTGCTCGACGGCGACGTTGAGCTGAGGGAATTGGAGCGCTCCATCGCGGCGGCCGAGCAATCGGGGGACGGTGCCGCCATCGCCGGACTGCACAGCCTCATGGCCGCCATCGACGGCTACGCCGCCAAGGCACGCGCCGCCAAGATCCTCAGCGGATTGGGCTTTGCCGGTGATGCCATTGAACGCCCGGTGGCCGACTTTTCCGGAGGCTGGCGGATGCGGCTGAATCTGGCCCGCGCCCTGGTGTGTCGCTCCGACCTGCTGCTGCTCGACGAGCCGACCAACCACCTCGATCTGGACGCCGTCATCTGGCTCGAAACCTGGCTGCGGCACTACCCCGGCACTCTGCTGTTGATCTCGCACGACCGGGATCTGCTCGACCGGGTGGTCGATCACGTCGCCCACTTCTTCGAAACCAAACTGACCCTCTACACCGGCAATTACGGCGATTTCGAGCGGATGCGCGCCGAAAAGCTGGCCCAGGAACAAACCTTGGCGGCCCGCCAAACGCGGGAGGTCGCCCACCTGCGCAGCTTCATCGACCGTTTCCGGGCCCAGGCGACCAAGGCACGCCAGGTGCAAAGCCGGATCAAGGCGTTGGAGCGGATGGAGATGGTCGCCATCAGCCGCGCCGACTCCCCCTTCCACTTTACCTTCTTCCCCCCCGAGGGGTGCCCCAACCCCCTGCTGCACCTCGAAAAGGTCAGTCTGGGCTACGGCGCGACACCAACCTTGAGCGGGATTGAGCTGCCGTTGGAACCGGGGCAGCGGATCGGGCTGCTGGGGCGCAACGGGGCGGGTAAATCGACCCTAGTCAAGGGGCTGGCGGGCGATCTATTGCCGCTCAAAGGGCTGCGCAAGGAGGGTCCGGGGCTGGCGATTGGCTACTTCACCCAGCACACACTAGAAAGCCTCGACCCCGCCGCCACCCCCTTCGATCACATCGCCCGCATCGCCCCTGGCGCGCTGCCCCAGCAAATCCGCGATTTTCTCGGTTGTTACGGCTTTACCGGCGACGACGCCCTGCGGCTGGTCGGCCCCTTCTCGGGGGGGGAGAAGGCAAGGCTTGCCCTGGCCCTGGTCGTCTGGCGCCGCCCCCACCTGCTGCTGCTCGACGAGCCGACCAACCACCTCGATCTGGCCATGCGCGACGCCCTAACCCTGGCGCTCCAGGAGTTCGAAGGGGCGCTGGTGGTGGTTTCGCATGACCGCCACCTGCTGCGGGCGGTGACCGACCAGTTTTATTTGGTCGACAGCGGAGCCGTGACCCCCTTTGAGGGAGATCTGGACGACTACGCCCGCTGGTTGAGCGAGGGGGGGACACAAGAGAGGGAGGGTGATGAACCGAGCACCCTGAGCCGCAAAGATGAAAAACGGCTGGAGGCCCAGGCGCGGGCGGCGCTGGCGGCCAAAACCAAGCCGCTCAAGCAGAGGTTGGTCAAGCTGGAGGCGAGCGTCGAACGGCTCTCGACCCGCAAGGGGGAGATCGAGCAGGCGTTGAGCGACCCGGCGATCTACGAAGGGGCGGGGGGCGCCAAGCTGCCCGATCTGCTCAAAGAGCAAGGACGGATCGTCAAGGAGTTGGAGGAGGCGGAGGTGGCGTGGATGGAGGTGAGCGAGGCGCTTGAGGTGGCGGTGGGGGAGGGGGGCTAGCCTTCATGTTGTCGCCATTCCGGGGCGGCCTTGCCGAATCCGGAATCCCCCCGATGTCGAGACGCTTCGGGGGGAGCCACATCCACAACGGGGTTGGATTGTTACGATTCCAAATCGGCTCGATTCACATCCAGGCTTTTGTGCAAAACCCGCACGATTCGGCTTGAAAAATTCGGCATCAGCCCGGTTCTTGATCCCTTTCGGCCACAAAGCGCTCGTCGTTGTATTGCGCCGTATCGCTTTGACGCCCCTCCGCGATCATTCGCCGCAAGAGTTCGAGTTTGCGTTCGTCGCTTTCAAACAGGCGCAAACCTGCACGGACCACCTCTGGCGCCGAGCCAACCCGTCCTTCGGTCGTTGGCTGGCAATGAATGGATTGAAATGTTCACCCAAGCTGACGCTGGTATTTTTTGCCATGACGATCACCTCGCGGTACCAATAAATACCAAACACATTCAGATCGCAACGCAGGTTCACCGCGATGCCATCCAACAGGAGGAGTGGCCATGCGCAAATCCCCAGAGGTCGATGCCTACATCGCGGCGCAACCGCCCCAAGCGCGGCAGGCGCTCGAAACGTTGCGGGCCTGCATCCGGCGGGCGACGCCCGATGTGCATGAACTCATGAACTACAACATCCCCGCTTTTGCTCTGGTCGAGGGGGGTAAGCGCGACCAGCAAATCATGATCGCGGGGTACGCAAAGCACGTCGGGTTTTATCCCCATCCCGACACCATCGAGGCCTTTGCCGACCGGCTGGCCGACTTCACCTTCGCCAAGGGCTCAATCCAGTTCCCGTTGAACCGGCCGATTCCCGAGGACTTGGTGGAGGCGATGACGCGTTACCGGTGGTTGCAATTGCACCCGCAATGACCCCGCTTTGAAGGGCCGCGACGAAGGCAGGGCATGTCCCGCTTCCCCTGTTTCATGACCCCCCCGCAGCCGGATCCCCGCCGCGCAGCAGAACACCGCCGAGATCGAGGGGTGTTTTTTCAAGGGGATGACGGCGGCCAGATGGCCTTTTGGGAAGCGCAGGATTACCCCCCAACGACCATCTCGACCACCCGGTTCTGACCGTCGCCGACATCGAGGCCACCTGCCTCTTTTACACCCGGGCGCTGGGGATGGGGGTGACCACCTTCGGGGCGAGGCGCAAGGCGCTGACCTTCGGACGGCAGAAGATCAACCTGCACCAGCAGGGGGGGAATTCGAGCCCAAGGCGGCGCGCCCCACCCCCGGCAGCGCCGACCTGTGTTTCATCACCCCAACCCCACCGGAGGAGGTCGCCCGTCATTGGGACGCGCTCGGGCTGACGGTGGAAGCGGGGCCGGTGCGACGCAAGTGGGGCGACCGGGCCGATCCTTTCGCTCTACATCCGCGATCCCGACGACAACCTGATCGAGGTGGCCAACTCGATCGAGGGGTGAGCTGGGTGGTGGATGCTTGGGAGGGGCGGATGAAACACCCGCCCGCCGGGTTTGAGGGCAGCTGATGACGACGGGATTGCCCCTTCATATCGCGGCGAGGGCGCCGCTCCGACAAGAAAACCGACCGTTGCCCCATCGTCACGACCCGAACCCCGCGCATTCATCGGGTGCGTTGAAGGCAATCGGCCCTGCAAGCGCTGGCGGGGCGATGTATCCTCCCTCGGTCGATTGAGCGCTCCTATTCCACCTCGACCCGATCTTTGATGGTCGCCGCGAACCGGGTACCCCATGCTGCTGCACTGGAAGTTCGATCCCATCCTCATCTCCTTCGGTCCGGTCGCCATCCACTGGTACGGGCTGCTCTTTGTCGGGGCGTTTTTGCTCGGGCAGACCATGCTGATGCGGTTTTTCAAAGCCGAGGGGGTGCCGCCGGAGTATGTGGAGCGGCTGCTGCTGTATGCCCTGGTCGGCACCATCGTCGGCGCCCGTTTGGTCCATTGCCTGTTCTACGACCCCGACTACTACCTGAGCCACCCGCTGGCGATCCTGCGCATTTGGGAGGGGGGGCTGGCCAGCCATGGGGGGACGGTCGGGCTGATTTTGGGACTGTGGTGGGGCAGCCGCCCCATGCGGGGTGAGGTCCCCTTCCTCTGGCTGCTCGACCGGGTCGCGGTCGCCACCGCCTTCAGCGTCGTCTTGATCCGCATCGCCAACTTCCTCAACTCCGAAATCCTCGGCATTCCCACCTCGGGCCGTTGGGGGGTGGTGTTCGAGGCGGTCGATGGGCTGCCCCGCCATCCGGTGCAGCTTTACGAAGCGACCGCCTATCTGCTGATCGGGGTGATTCTGCTGACCGTCTACCGCCGCCTGGGCAAACACACCCCCCACGGACTGCTCTTCGGTTGGTTCATGACCCTGCTGTTCTCGGCCCGCATCGGCCTTGAGTTTTTCAAGGTGCATCAGGCCGCCTACGCGGGCGGCATGACCTTCAGCGTCGGGCAATACCTGAGTTTGCCCTTTGTTGCGTTGGGGGTGTTCATGATTGTTTGGTCTAAAAAGCGCCCCCCCCTGAGCGACGAGGCGGGGGGCGGAAAGGCCTGATCCCCCCTCGATGGAACGCTGAGTTCGGTCTATTTTGGCGGGGCGCTTCAACCCCGATTGAAGGACAGCAACCCAACCAGAGCCCCCCATGCCGACCTTTCAAAACCCCACCACCCAAACCATCGTCGACTTCATCCGCGGCATCGGCATCGAGGTCCGCCAAGAGCCCTTGGGGGAAACCTTCCTGCCCGGTATCCGCATCTTTGCAGGGGCGCTGTTGGTGGACGAACCCAAGCTCGCCCATCCCGGCGATCTGCTCCACGAGGCGGGCCATCTGGCGGTGGTTCCCGCCGCCATCCGCCCCCTGCTGACCGACAACGTGCGCGAAACCCACCCTGATGGGGCGTCTGGGGAGAGCGAGTCGATTGCCTGGTCCTTTGCTGCCGCCTTGGCCGCCGGGATCGATCCCGCAGTGGTGTTCCACAGCAACGGCTACCACGGCGCCTCGCAGGGGTTGCTCTTCAATTTTCAGATGGGGGTCCCCATCGGCCTGTCCCCCCTGCTGGCGGCGGGGATGACGGTGTTTCCCGGCTCCCCCGAGGGGCCGCCGCCGTTTCCCCATATGCTGGAGTGGGTGCGGGGGTGAGGGGCGGTTTGGTGGATGCGGTCAGCCAGGGGTGCATGTGAATCAGAGCGGTGCGGTGGGGATGGCGTATCCCTGGGGAAGCGCCGATTCAAGGCCCTCTGCCTTTTTCAGCGACGCTTGGCAAAAACCCAAAGCTTCGGCGACTTAGGTCGCCTCCTACGACAGCAGAGCTGGGCCGCTCGGAAGCGCCGATTCAATCGGCGCTTCCTTAACCCCCAGCCCCTAACCCGCAAACGAAATCCCCCGCCGCGTCCAAAATGGCTCCCCGGCCCACCGCCGTTCTTGTTGGTAGTAGTGGCTCCGCTCGTGCAAATACCGCCCCACCGCCCCATTCAGCCGCTGGGCATGGTCCCGCAATCCCGCATCGCTACCCTCCAGCCATTGCCGCATCGCTTGAGCCCCGGCGATCCCATCGGTCAGGGCAACGTTGATGCCCGACGAGGTCAGGGGATCCATGCCGATGGCGGCATCGCCCAGGGCGATCCAGCCCGGCCCCGAGACCCGATCAGCAAACCCGGAGTGGGCTGGATAGGCCAGAACCGCCTCCCCTGCACAGCCCCTGTCACTTGGTAGCATGCGGCGCAACTCCTCGGTTTCATCGATTAAAACCGCCAGATTTTCGGGGTGGGAAAGTTGGTGGGTGTGGATCAAATCGGCGTCCGACATGAAGGCGGTCAGCAGTCTTTTGCCGGGGATGGCAGCGGCGTACCACCACCCCAGGGGGTGGGACTCAATCAACGATAGGTGGGTCAGGGGGTGGCCATCGGGAGCGGGATGAATCTGGGCCAGCGCCGTTAATGTGTCGATGCGACGACGTTGGGCCCCCAATCGGGTCGCCAAGGCCGAGCCCCGCCCGGTGGCGTCGATCAGCCCCGTAGCCGCCAACACCCTGCCCCCCTCCAGCCGCAATCCCCAACCACCATCGGGCAGTGAGCCCACTTCGGTCACTCCACCTTCGATCGCCACGGCGCCGCGCATACGGGCTTGATCCAGCAACCAGCGGTCGAAGGCGGCCCGGTCCAGATGCCAGCCGTGCCCCTGCGCGTGGACCAGATAATCCTGCTCGGTCACCGCGCCGCCCCCCCACACCGCCCGGTTGCCATGGCAGGGCAGGTGGCCCAGGGGGCGCAAATCGCCCGGCAAACCGAGCCGTTCCAATAGGGAGGAAACCGAAGGGGTCGCCGATTCCCCGATCCGGTAACGCTCCGGATCGGGGGGGCGATGGATCAGTGCAACCTTCAACGCAGTCGCGCCGCCGCCCAACAAGGCCAGGGCGGCGGCGCATCCAGCCGGACCACTTCCGGCAATCGCCACATCGAAGCGGTCCATGGGGGTCATCGGGGATTGGCCCTGGCCACCTCAACCAGCAGCGGCCTGGTTTCATCCCCTTCGTTGTAGATAAAGCCCAGATCCATCCACTTGACCACCATCTCGGTATCCTGAGAAAACTGGATGAAATCGGCGGCGTTCATGTTGTAGTCGGTGCCGATCCAGGGGACCTGTTCGATCTCTTTGGCCTGGACCGATTCCCAAATCGAACCCCTGGGTTGGGCATTGGGCACAAGTTTGCGGTAGACGAACAGGGGACGCTGAGCGGGCCACCACCACACGGTGCGGTCGCCGACGTTTTGGGCCGAACACTCGTTGAAATCGGCCTGCCAGGGGATCGCCATGAATTTGGTGACATCCCCGGGCTCCAGCCCCTGAAGGGGATCCCAACCCAGGCTTAAGGGGAAGGGGATCTCTGCTTTGGGACGAATGCGGAAAGGGGAGGCGTAGATCTGGGTCAACCGCGACACCCAGGTCATCTCGATCCCCGGCGAGAAGGCGCCCCCCACACAGTTTTCGAGGACTGCTTGAGTCAACGCCTGCCCCGCATGGGGGGAGGGGGGCGTTTCGTCATCGAACCAGCCGTTGGCCCACTGCGCCAGCATGAAGTACTGGGTGTCGGTCAAACGCAGGAACTTCGAGGGGGTTTTGTCGACCGGGCCAATGCTCGAATCGCCCGCCAGGTAGGGCATCATCGTCCCCCCGGTGGCGCCGCCAATCAGGGTGTTCACATCGTTGGGGGCCCGCATGTAGTCGAGGATGCGCCGCCGCATGCCGTTCATCCCCGGCGCGGGGTCGCCCAGCATCCCCATGTCGAAGGTGTGGGGCTTGGGGGGGATCGCCACCACCCAGGGGTAGGTTTGCCCACGGTCCAGAATCGGTTTGATGTCGCGGGCGAAATTGGGCCTGAAGCCATTTGCGCCATCCCGCCACAAGCCATCGGCGTACATGTCGGGGCGGTAGCCCATCTTGCGCACCGCCACGTCGAAGATGGTGTCGTGCAGGCTGACCAGGTTGAGCACCTGGGGGGCATACGAGGGTGGACCCACCAAGACCCAGGCGGAGGTCGCCTCAACGGTGGTGCCATTTTTGAAAACCACGGTGGCGGTCACCGGACCATCGGAGGTGTCGTCGAACCAGCCGTCGTTGTTGGCGTAGGTGTCGATGTTCTCGTGACCGGGCATCGCCCCGGCATGGCCATGGCCACCCAGGACCAACAGTCTTCCCACGCTGTCGGTCCGTAGTCCCCCCAGGGTGTCGATGATGAAGGGTTTGATGTTCTCGGGAGGGAAGCGGTGTTTGGCATGTGGCGTCGAGTTGCGGTCGAACTCGGCGCTCTGATCGGCTCCTGAAACGGTGCGCGGGCCGGGATCGGCGATGAGCCGCTGCCGTGCGGTCGGGTCGGTGATCCCACCATTACGCAGCGGGTGGTTCGAGGCGTAGCCGTCTTCCCCCAGGTTGGTTTGAAACTCGTACCAAATGGGCTTTTTGTTGGCCAGATGGACCGTCCATCGGATCTCGGCAATCTCGCTGTCTTCCAACGAAACCGGGGTGCAGGAGCCGTCCTTCTCGGTGCGCATGATTTGAAAGCGGGCCGCCTGGCGTTTGAGCGCCCCATTGGCATCGCGGAAATCCCCAGGTTTGAAGGGGGTGCCGTCGGCATTGATGGGTAAACCGGCCACCGTTTCGGGGCCGATGTAGAAATCGTCGCTGATGCCCACCCGGGCCACCCCGATGGCGGGGTAAATCGCATACGTCGTTTCAGCCATGGTCGTTATCCCTCTTGTCCTTTTTGCTTTTTGTGGTTGTGTGGGTTGGGCTCAGAGGTGCAGTCCCAGGCGTGTGCTGGTCTCTTCGATCCTGGCGACGTGAGCGGTGACCTGTTGCAACGTTTGCAACAGCGCTTGGTCGCGGCTTGCGGCGGTATCGGCGCCCCGCTGAAGCAGGGCCTTTTTACCCTTACGCAGATCCTTCTCGACCGCATGTGTCAACGTTTCAAACCCCTTGAGTTGCTCTTTCAGGGAGCGTTTGTCGTACTGCCAGGTGGGGGCGGCGTTGGGTCCGATGTTGCCGCTGCCCTCCTTCCAAATCGGGGTCTGCATCAGGTGGACGGCCAGATTGGGCAGATGCTGGTGCATGATCGGCACCACATGTTCGAAGAACAGGCGATGGAAACCCTCCCCCTTCTGGAAGGAGTGTTCGAGGCTACGCAGCATCAGCGAATACAGGGCGTTGAATCGTTCGGCCAGGGCCAGCGCCCGGGGATTGGTTTGGTAATCGTCAAGATTGGGCACCGCGACGATGGGGTAGACATCGGGCAGGGGGGCGACCCCGTCGGCGACCTGCTTGAATTTGAAGTAGTGGGACTGCTCCAGTGGTGTGCCGATGATCGGGCCATACTGCCCGTCCACCCTTTGGCCGTAATGGTTGTAACTCCCCCACGGTTGCAGCGGGACCAGGGGATGCCCCGGTCGCTCCCCCCCTTCGCCCTGTTGCACGATCTGGCGAATGCCTCGCTTGGCCGATTCAAGATCGCGCACCTCGACGATCTGCCCGCCCCCCCTGCCGAAGTAGTAGTCCTGGTACTGAGCGTAACCCTCGGCGTCGGCAAATATGGTGGTTCCCCGCTGCTGAGCCTGCGCCTCCAGGTACTCGATGCCGTCCTGAATCGCTTTATAGAACTGCCCGATGGTCTGGATGTTTTGGTTCTCGGGGGGCGACTCAAAGGTGGCGGGGGTTTCGATCCCCATGAAGACCTCTTGGTAGACCGAGACGGTGGCCTGCCGCAGCCCGATGTAGGGGGTGGTTTTGGGGTCCCCGTTGGGAATGTAGGTGGGGTAGACCGGGGTGAAGGGGCCGGTGAAACGGGGAATGCCCCCCACCGCCACGAGCAGGTTGGCCGCTTGGTAGACGTGGTACATCTCCTCCATCGCGACACTTGCCGTCAGTCGGAAGGCGTTACAGGAACGGTCGGTCATCGAATACAAGGCGGTGGAATAGGCGGGGATGGTCGCGAACTCCAGCGTGACCGCGTTTTGCAGGTAATCGCGCAATTCCTCGATGGTCCGGATGGGTTTGTAGTGGTAACTGCTGCTCAAAAACCTCAATTGTTGCTCAAGCTTGCGATCCATGGGGCTCTCCTGTAGATCCTGGTTTTGGGGGAAACTGCCGAAGGAATCCAATGACAGGCAGGTGGGGCGGTGGGCATGACGGACCACAGGATGGCGCGCCAGGGGGGGCGCCCGAATGATCGGGTCGAGGGGGGGATCAACGGGGGGAAGGTGTGATTCATGAAGAGCCTCGCTGTCCGTGCGTTGCAGATTCAATCCATCGATTGTTCAGTCTTTGATGAAAAAACTTATAAAGCAACAGTTTAAATGCACATTTAATCTTGCCTCCTGCCTGAAGGTAGGGAGGATGTTCGAATCTCGTCGACAGGAGGTCGCCCCCCCCCCGCATGCCCACCTTCCGCCGAATACCCCGGGTTTAATAGGACGATTGTCGTGCCTTCATACGCGGTCGCATCGTGCGACCGCGTTTCACGCAGGGATATCAAGGAGAGCGCACCATGAACACAAGCTTCCGCGCAGCAGCCCCGTCCGTTCAGGTTCAAGAGGGGCTTGGCCCCCTGGCCGAATTGCCCGGTACCTGGGTCGGTTCGGGATTCAACCTGATCGCCTTGCCCAATTTCGAGGGGGGGAGCGATTTTCGGCTCAAGCTCAACGCCACGGCCGAAAGCCTGAGCTTCACCGTCATCGGGGCGCCGATCCCGAATCGGGGTTCGGCACAGAGCGACATCTCGTACCTGGGGCTGCACTATCTCCAGCAGGTCAACGATGCCCAGACCCACGAAGGGCTGCACATCGAGCCGGGTTTATGGCTCAACATTCCGGCCACCACCGATCCGGATCAACCCCCCACCCTGGTGCGTCAGGCCAGCGTCCCCCACGGCGATTCGCTCCTGGCCCAGGGGTCGACCATCACGATTCAAGAGGGACCGGTATTCGAGCCGGTCTCCACCACGCCGATCATCATTCCGCCCAAAACGATTCCCACGCTCGGCTACTTCGATCCCTACAGCAATCCGAACCTTCCCCCCGGCATCTCCCGGGCTGCCGTCGCCAATCCCAACCTGATTTTGGAAGAGGCCATCCAAGGGCAGACCATCACCTCGACCACGGTCATCTCGGTTTCGACCGAACCTGTGGGGGGTATCGTCAACATCCCCTTCATCCAGACCAACGCCAATGCCACCCGCATGGAATCGATCTTCTGGGTTGAAACGATCCAAAATCAGGACGGCAGTCAGACGCTGCAATTGCAGTACAGCCAGACCGTGATCCTGAATTTTCTGGGTATCGACTGGCCCCACGTTTCGGTGGGGACGTTGTTGAAGCAATAACGAAAAAAGACCGGGGCTTGCGCTGCCTGCGAGCCCCGGTTTGCCATTCAAAGGAGCGCCTCATGCCCGAAGCCCTCGCCGCCGTTACCTCCCGAGACCTCGGTGCCCTGGGCATCCTCCACCTGCGTCGCATGTGGGCCCGCACCCGACTGACGGTACAGGGTTCTGCCGTTGAAAAGGCTGACGAGGAGTGGCTCCTCGACAACCTGGTTTTCGACGGATTGGGGTTGGGTCTGGAGCCGACGATCCAGTTTCTGCATGGCGGTGCCGCGTCGTACGAGGATTTCGAGCGCTGGATTTTGGAGCAGGGCGATGGCGGACTCGATCCGGCCCGGCGTGAACGGATCAACCGGGCAATCCGGGCGGTGCTCGATCCCGAGGTTGTCGGTCCGACCCTTGAGACCTTGAACAACCACCCCGAACCGGTTTTGAGCCAAGAGGATCTGGCCCACTTCGAGGCGCACGGCTACGTCGTACTGAAAAACGCGGTGCCCACAGGGGGGGCTGCGGCGGCGGCCCAGGCGGTGTGGGATCACCTGGGGGCCAGCCCCGATGATGTCGAGAGCTGGTACCGTCCCAAGGTGGCGCAGCAAAAGATCATGGTGCAGCTCTTTCAACACCCAGCGCTGGAGGCCAATCGGCAATCGCCCCGCATCCACCGCGCCTTTGCCCAGTTGTGGCAGACCGAAAAGCTCTGGGTCACCACCGACCGGGTCAGCTTCAATCCCCCGGAGCGGCACGACTACCGGTTCCCTGGTCCCGACCTGCATTGGGACGCCTACTTCACCATCCCCTTTGCATTCGGGCTGCAAGGGGTGCTCTACCTGACCGATACCGAGGCGGAGCAGGGGGCCTTCACCTGTGTGCCCGGTTTTCATCACCGCATCGACGCATGGCTCGCCGCGTTGCCCAAGGGGAGTGATCCGCAGATGCAGGATTTACATGCCCTGGGGCCGAAGCCGATCCCCGGCAAGGGGGGCGACATGGTCATCTGGCACCATGGCCTCCCCCACGGCAGCCGCCCCAACCGCGCTTCGGTGCCCCGGTTGGTGCAGTACATCAAGCTCTATCCGGTGCATCACGTCGGGTTGTAGAGGGCGCTGAGCCGCGCTGTATTACCTGCGATGTTGCCAACGGCTGCGTGCCCGAAAACCGGGTTCCCACACGCAAGACGCATGTTCCCAGTCACGTGTGGGGGCCCGGTTTCCGGGCGCTGCCGGTGGGTTGACTCCTCAAGCAACAACCGCCCCTACGAAAACCACCTTAAAAATGCCGCCGCCGTCAAAGCGGTCGCCCCGAGGGCCAGCGATACCCCCCAAACCGTGCGGGGGTGAACCAGGGGGCCGACCGCTTGGCGCCACCAATACAGGGCGGCGATGGCAAAGCCCAACCCGGCGCAAACCACCTTGATGCCCAGCGCGGCGACGGCGATGCCGTGGATGTCGGGGAAGTGGCCGTAGTAGTAGAGGCTGGTGGCTCCAAAGGCCCCCCCCGCAGCCACCTGCACCGCCCAGGCGATTGCCAGCCACAGCGCCAGGCGCCGATGGCTGGAGATCGAAGCCTGGACCCGCCACACCCCGATGGTCGCCAGCCCCACAATCGCCACCGCTCCGAAGTTATGGATCACCTGAATCAAGGCATAGAGAAGGTTCTGCATGGCGGCCCCCTACTGCACGGTGAACGATACGGAGGTTTCGATCCCGGTCAGGGTGTGGCTGGAGGTCGCCTCCTTGACCGCCACGGTGTGTTTGCCGGGGGTCAGGTCGGGCAGCGGCACCTTGCAGGGGCAGCGGGTCACGTCGTGGGTAATGATCGGGTTTTGGTCGTCGACGTAGACGTGCAGGTGGTTGCCGTTGGGTCCCAACGTCACCTCGTAGCGCAGCACGACGCCGCTGCCCCCCATCAAGGTTTCGCCCTGCTTGGGCGAGAGGAGGGTGATCGCTCCGCCGCCCTCGCCCCCCTGCGCCATCGGCATCGTTGGGACCTCTTTGGGGCCATAGCCCGAGGCCGAGGCGCCTGAGACCATCAGCAGCAGCGTGCAGGTCATCAACGCGGTGGGAATCGCAGCGAAAGGTCTGTTTTTCATGGCCGTCTCCTTTGTGGGAACACCCGCGGGGCATGGAGGGATCGATACGGGCATCGTCCTCCACTTTGGGGTTATGGAGACCTTGATTATTGAAATAAGTGCCTGATTTCATTGTTGAAAATATGGGGTTCATCCGTGCGAGCCCGACCCGACCCCCGGTTACTCCCCCTCCCAATACCCCAACGACTGACCCTCCCGACCCAGGTGATAGAACATCCTCGGTTTGCCCTCGGGGTCGGTGCCCAGGTTGGCCAGAATCCCGAACTTGCCCGAATCGGGGTATTCGGCAATTTCGGGCGACAACTTGGTGCTCACCGCCAGATAGCGCAGCTCCTCCACGCCGGTGTTGAGAATTTGATGGGCGGTTTCGGGGCCTCCGGGGGGGCAGGCGACGATGTCGCCTTGGCGGATGGGGTAGGTTTGCTCACCCATGCGCACCTCGCCGCACCCCTGCAACACGAAGAACATCTCTTCGTTGACGTGGTGGTTGTGCAAGGGAAAAGCCCGTTTACCGGGGGGGACAGCGGTGATGTTGTAGCCGAGCTTTTGAGCCCCCACCTTGGGGCCGATCATCCCGATTTGGGCGTCGAAGCGCTGCGCCGTCTCGCCGGTGGGGGCAAGGAAAGGGGGACGGGGTTCGAGGACAACATCGGCGATGTTGAGGATCGGTTTCATGGCAGGCTCCTTGGGGGATGGAATGGTGGAGGGTGGATGTTGGGGCATCCCTGCCCCCGGTTGGAATCCCTTGGGAAACGCTGATTCAAGGCCTCCTGCCTTGAATCAACACGCCTGGCAAAAACCAAAAGTAGGCGCCCTGAGGCGGCGATGGTTTTTGCTTCACGTTCAAAATCAGCAGGGCTTCGGCGACTTAGGTCGCCTCCTACGGACGTTCCTGATTTTGGCGGCCCATCCCTGGGCCGCTCGGAAGCGCTCATCCATCAGCGCTTCCCTTACCCCATGCTGTGCAGGCCGATGTGGTTGCCTTCGCAGTCCTGAAAGATGGCAATCGAGCCGATCTTCTCGCTGAGGAAGGTCTTGGGCATGACCACCTTCCCCCCCGCCGCCTCGACCCGTCCCAGCGGGGTGGCCAGATCGTCGCCGCCGTTCAGGTAGATCAGGCTCCCCCCTGGGCCTGGTTGCATATGCTCCGCCTTGCAGAGCGCGCCTCCGGTGGCCGGCTCCTCATTGGGGAAGAGGCCGAACTGCATCGGCCCCATTGCCTCGTGCCGCAGGCTGACGCCAAAGACCTCCTCGTAAAAGCGGGTGGCCCGCTCGTAGTCGGCGACGGGGATTTCGAACCAGTTGATCAGGGTGTTCATGACTGCCTCCATAAAGGTGGAAAAACAACGAGGCGAACAGGATGAACCGGGGCTCCTGACAGCGTGGTGTCAGCAGGGGATGTGGTGGGGGCGAGCGGGGGAGGGGTATCCTGACAACGGGGTGGCGGGAGGGCGGTGGCCAGAGGTTTTTTTGTAGGCCGGACCTCGCCGCGCTCCTCCGGCCTACATTTTTCCTGAGGTGTTTCATGCGCCGCGCCGATCGCCTTTTTCAGATTGTCCTTCTGCTCGGTCGTGGCCGGGCGGTGACCGCCCATGAGCTGGCCCAGGCGTTGGAGGTCTCCGAGCGCACCATCTACCGTGACATCGCCGACCTGTCGCTGACCGGGGTGCCGGTTTCGGGGGAGGCGGGGGTGGGGTACATGATGCGCGGTGGGTATCAGATTCCGCCGTTGATGTTCGACGCCGAGGAGCTGGCCGCCCTGGCGCTCGGGGGGCGGATGGTGCAGGGGTGGGGCGATGCCGACATGGGCAAGGCGGCGCAGCGGGCGCTGCTCAAGATCGAGGCGGTGATCCCCGAAGCCCGTAGGGATCAGCTCACCAGGCAAGCGATGTTGGTCCCCGATTTTCATGTTCCGACCAACATGGTCGCCCCTTTGAGCACCCTGCGCCGCGCCATCGAGGCCAGTCGCAAGGTCCGCTTCGACTACACCCGCGCCGACGGAAGCCCCTCCACCCGCACCGTCTGGCCCGCCGGGCTCTTCTTTTGGGGCGGCTCCTGGACCTTGGGGGGGTGGTGCGAGCTGCGCGGACAGCTGCGCACCTTTCGCCTGGACCGGATGGGTACCCTCGAAACCCTCACCGAACGCTTCGACAGTCGGGGGGGGGAGCTGCTGGAGGATTACATTCGGGCCGCTTCGGGGTAGGGAGGGGGGCGGTTTTGTGTGGGCGCGGCTCCTCCGGTCATTCTGAGTTTGTCGAAGGGGGCGCAATTGAAGAGGCAACCCGCTTCGTCATGCCCCCCTGAGCGATCCATCGCCATTCGCCACCGCGCTTCGCAGCCAGAGGTGGCCCCCTCCGCGTTTCTGGGCACCCCGTGAGTCCTTCGCCCCCGAACCCAACCCCCACAACCAAGGTTTCCCATGGCTGAACCGCTCAAAAACCAATACGGCCCCGAGATCCCCGCCCGCATCGCCGCCATGATTGCGGCGGTCCACCCCTCTTTTGCAACCGAACTTTTCCTGGTCGACGCCCTGGACGGCTACGACGACCTGTCGCTCACTCAGCGGGGTTGGGCCATCGCCCGGGCGTTGCACCGCCATTTGCCCGACCCCTACCCCGAGGCGGTTGAGATTCTGCTCGGTAGCCTCGGCCCCAAAATCGAATCCGTCGAAGGGGCGGGGATGGCCCCCTTTGTCTACCTGCCCCACGTCTTCTTTGTCGCCGAATACGGTCTTGGGGATTTCGAAACCTCGATGCGGGCGCAGTACGAACTCACCCAGCGCTTTACCGCCGAGTTCTCGATCCGCCCGTTTTTGCGGCAGCACCCCGAGGCGACCCTGGCCCGGCTGACCACCTGGACCCAGGACCCCAGCCACCACGTCCGCCGCCTGGTATCGGAGGGGAGCCGCCCCCGCTTGCCCTGGGCGCCACGTTTAACCCATTTTCAGCGCGACCCGGCTCCGGTGCTGGCCCTGCTCGAACGTCTCAAGGACGATCCCTCCCTCTACGTGCGCCGCTCGGTGGCCAACAACCTCAACGACATCGGCAAGGATCACCCCGATCTGCTGGCCGCCACCGCCCGGCGTTGGCTCGTCGAGGCCAGCCCGGAACGGCAATGGCTGGTCCACCATGCCCTGCGTTCGGCGATCAAGCGGGGGGAAGTGGGAGCGTTGGCGGCCCTGGGGGCGGGGCAGCAGGCCGATGTGGTGGTGGAGCGGGTCACCATCGACCCTGCTGTGCCCCACATCGGCGGAGGGGTGACCATCACCTTCGATCTGGTGTCGAGCGCCGTTCAGCCCCAGGATCTGCTCGTCGATCTGAAGATTCACTTCGTGAAAAAATCGGGTCGAACCACCCCCAAGGTGTTTAAAATCAAGCGGTTGAACCTGGCGCCGGGGGGGCGGGCGAGCCTGCGCAAAACCGTGGCATTAACCGCGATGAGCACCCGCCAACACTACCCCGGACGGCACGAGGTCGAGGCGGTGGTGAATGGTCGCAGCTACCCCATTGGGGCGTTCAATCTGCGGGACTGAACCTCCTGCATTCAATCCACGCGAGGTGTGCCATGGCATCCGACCGCTCTTTTGTTCAATACGTGTGTGACCAAATGGGGGCCGCTGGGCAGATCACCTTCCGCGCCATGTTTGGGGAGTACGCCCTCTACTGCGGCGGCAAGGTGGTGGCGCTGGTCTGCGACGACCGGGTGTTCCTCAAGCCGACCGCCGCCGCGCAGACGCTGGTGGGGGCGGTGGAGCAGGCTCCCCCCTATCCGGGGGCCAAGCCCCACTGGGTGATCGATGCCCTGCTCGACGATGCCGAAACCCTGGCGCAGTTGATTCACACCACCGCCGACGCGCTGCCCATGCCCAAGCCCAAAAAACCCAGGGCCCAAAAGAGGGCGAAGAAAGAGCCATCCGGGGGGGCGTAAGGCTCGACCCCGGTTTTGGCGTTGCATCCAAGCGCCCCGGATCAAGGCGGGGCCTCTTCGGTTGCAGAATTCCCCCGCACCACGCCACCGGCCCACCCCCAAAGAAGGTCGCCATGAGACACCTCGTCACCACCGTTACCACCCTAGAAGGGTTTGAGACTTGGCTGCGCGAGTCGCTACCGACCGACGCCGGGGCGGTGTTGATCCAGCTGTTTGTGGGTCAACAAGATCGGGTTTGGATGGAGGGCCTGGCCGCCGTGGCGACCCAGATTGCGCCTTGGGCGGTGGTGGTCGGGGCGACCTCGGCGGGGGAGATCGACCGGGGGTTGGTGCGGCTTAAAACGACGGTTGTCTCGGCACTGGTTTTCGATTCCAGTCACCTCAAAGGGGTGATGATCGAGGGGGATCGGGGACTGGAGGTCGGCAGGCAAATCGGCGCCGCCTTGGTCGACATTCCCGAACTCAAGGGGGTTTTGCTGCTCGCCCCGGTGACCCGAATCGACGCCGCCCAGGTGGCGCTGGGGCTGGGCGAGGTTTTGCCCGACACGCCCCTGTTCGGCGGCGGGGCAGCGGGGATATTGGGCCAGGACGACGATCCGGGTTTGCTGCTGGGCACCCGCATCAGCAACCGGGGCTGCGTCGCTGTGGCCTTGTCGGGCGCCGATCTGCACCTTGAAACCCACCTCTTCATGGGTTGGAAAAGCCTCGGCCCGGTGATGCAACTGACCGGGGTTGAGGGGTTCGACATCCGCACCATCGACGACGCCCCCGCCATCGAGGCCTATCGCAAATACCTGGGGATCGATCCCAGCGACGAAGAGCTTTTTTTGTTCGAATTCCCCCTGCTCATCCAGCGGGGCGAGCAAGCGGTGGCCCGCAACCCGGTCTCCTCCAGCCGTGGGGGGGCAGTGCGGTTGGTGGCCGATGTGCATCAAGGGGAGGAGGCTCGGCTCGGCTACCTCGATGTGGATGCCATCGCCGAGCGGGTGCGGGCGGTGCTGACGGTATTGTCCCGGTTTGCCCCCGAGGCGGTGCTGCTGTACTCCTGCATTTGCCGCCGATTTACCCTGCAAAACGATGTCGCGTTCGAAATCCTTCCCTTTCAGGCATTGGCTGCAACCGCCGGGTTTTTCACCTATGGGGAGTTTGCGCTCAGTGGTGGCGCCCCCCAGTTGCTCAACTCCAGCCAGGTGGTGGTCGCCTTGCGAGAGGGGGCGGCGGCGGGGCCGGTCACCCTTGCCGAGGATGCTCAAACGGTCGATCCCATCAGCCTGCGCCACGCCCGCACCACCAGCCGTCTGTTCCGGTTCATCGGCTCGTTGAGCGAGGAGCTGGAGCTGGCCAACGCCAGGCTGCGGTATCAATCGGAACACGACCCCCTGACCGGCGCCCGCAACCGCCGCGCCCTCGACGATGACCTGGAGCGGGAGATGGCCCGAGCCCATCGCTACGGTCGACCGCTGGCGCTGGTGATGTTCGATTTGGATCACTTTAAACGCTTCAACGACGACTACGGCCATGCGGCGGGGGACTTGGTGCTGGTGCGGTCGGTCGAGGCGGTGCATGCAGCCATACGGAGCAGCGACACCCTGGTCCGCTTTGGAGGCGAGGAGTTTTTGGTGTTGCTGCCCGAGACCGATCTTGAGGGGGCGTTTGAATTGGCCGAAAAGCTGCGCCACGCGATCCGGGGGCTTGTATTAAACCTGGGCGCCACCCCTTTACCCCCCGTCACCGCCTCCTTTGGGGTGGCCCTCTTCCCCCACCATGGCCACGATGGCGACACCCTGCTCAAGGCGGTTGATGCGGCGACCTACCGAGCCAAAGAGGGGGGAAGAGACCGGGTGGTGCGGGCCGAGGCAATCCCGTAACAACCCTGGGAGCGACACCAAGGGCGATGCGACCCCTTTTAAATGAGACCCTGTTCAAACCGGTCATTTCCACCGTCGATGAAGGAGCACCCCATGAGTCAGCACCAAGGGCAATGCCACTGCGGCGCAATCCGCTATCTGCTCAAGATGAAGCCGATGCGGGTGGTGAACTGCCACTGTAACTTCTGCCGGAGCCACACCGGCGCCCCCTTTTCCACCTTTGCAGCGGTTGCCCAAACCCGTTTCGAAATCGAGATGGGGGAGGAGCACCTGAGTCGGTACAAGGTGGGGGAGCGGGGGATCAAACACTTCTGCAGCCAATGCGGCACCCCTTTGTTCAACCAGAACCACAAGTTTCCCGGTTTGAACATGGTCTACCTCGGCACCCTGGCCAACGCCCACAACTTCACCCCCGCCATCAACGTTTGGTGCGATAGCAAACTCGACTGGGTTGATGGGGTTGGAACGATTGAGTCGAAGGGGCAGGGGGTGGAAAGGTCTTAAGGAAGCGCTGATGGATGAGCGCTTCCGAGCGACCCAGGGATGGGCCGCCAAAATAACGCTGTCGTAGAAGGCGACCTAAATCGCCGAAGCTCTGCCGATTTTAAAAGCGAAGCAAAAACCATCGCCGCCTCAGGGCGCCTACTTTTGGTTTTTGCCGGGCGTGCCGATTCAAGGCAGGATGCCTTGAGTCGGCGTTTCCTTAACCTGTTGGAGCGCCCCCTTCCCGCGTATCCCGCTGGCGTCAAGGGGATTCAACAGTCCGACACCTGTGGAGGCGGCTTGGTTGGCGTATCCTGACAGGCATTCATTCAACGCACCTTGAGGAGTCGTCGATGTACAGCGAAGAGGATCTCGATGCCGCCATCGCGGCGGGGGTACTGACCCCCGAGGCGGTTCATGATTTCAGGGCCCATGTGGCTGCACAGCGCCGCACGGTGGCGGTCGACGAGGAGCATGTGAGGCTGCTGAGCGGGTTCAACGACATCTTTGTGGTCATCGCCTGCCTGCTGCTGTTGCTGGCGGTCGGCTGGATCGGGTCGGAGGTGCTCGGTGCGCTCGGGCTGACCCTACAAGCGGCGACCGCCTGGGGGCTGAGTGAATTTTTTGTGCTCAAGCGGCGCATGGCGCTGCCCGCCATCGTGCTGCTGCTCGTTTTTGTGGGCGGCGTCTACCTGACCGGATTGGCCCTGCTGGAGGGACACGAGGGGTACGACATCATTCTGGCCGGGGGACTGGCGAGCGTGGCGGCTTGGCTGCACTGGCGCCGTTTCAAGGTGCCGATCACGGTAGCGGCGGGTATGGGGGCGCTGTCGGTGTTGGTGATCGGGACGCTCCTGCAAATGATTCCAGCGATCCGCGAGTGGGTGCTCCTGCTTGTCTTGATCGCTGGTGTCGGGGTGTTCGTGCTGGCGATGCGCTGGGATTTCAGCGACCGGGTCCGCGAGACCGGACGCTCCGACGTCGCCTTTTGGCTCCACCTTCTGGCTGCGCCGATGATGATCCACCCGGTCTTTACCGTGGCGGCCCACGGCGGCGAGCCCTCGTTGGGGCAGGCGCTGGTGGTGGTGGGGCTCTACCTGCTCATCGCCTGGGTTTCGCTGCTGATCGACCGCCGCGCCCTGATGGTCTCGGCCCTCGGCTACGTGCTCTACGCCTTTTCGAATCTGCTCAAACTCTACGGGGTGGTCAGCCTCGGCTTTGCCTTCACGGCGCTGGCCATCGGCGGCTTGCTCTTGCTGCTCTCGGCCTTTTGGCATGGCGCCCGGCAGGGGGTGGTCAGCCGGATGCCAGTGGGGTGGCAGGAGCGGTTGCCGCCTTTGCGGTGAAGACAGCGAAGTCAAGGAGCCCCTATGGCCGGCGTCCTGATCGAAGTCGGCAAGTCCTACACCCCGGCGCAAGAGATCGCACTTATGGAGGCGGTGATGGGGCGCTGCGGGAGGCGCTTCAGCTGCAGCACAACGACCGCAACGTCCGCCTCGTCGCCCACGAGTCCTACCGTTTTTTCTGCGCCCCCGAGCTGAACGAACCCAAACACTTCACCCACATCACCACTGACCTCTTCGCCGGCCGCTCCCTGGCGACCAAACGGCGCTTGTACATGAGCATCGCCGCCAATCTAGGGAAGCGTTGATTAAAGGCCTCCTGCCTTTTTCAGCGACGCTCGGCAAAAACCAAAAATAGGCGCCCATGAGGCGACGTGGTAGGAGCGCCGCCCTCGGCGCGATGGCGTCCCGCCCCCCGCAGCGTCATCCCCGCGCAGGCGACGTGGTAGGAGCGCCGCCCCGGCGCGATGGCGTCCCGCCCCCCGCAGCGTCATCCCCGCGCAGGCGACGTGGTAGGAGCGCCGCCCCGGCGCGATGGCGTCCCGCCCCCCGCAGCGTC